>Ga0070739_10007009_pt1 | contig 12159 bp, 8 predicted proteins | sample Coa_R1_7_FD_66445 | JGI IMG/M metagenome (GOLD analysis project Ga0070739, IMG submission 66445) | Surface soil microbial communities from Centralia Pennsylvania, which are recovering from an underground coalmine fire - Coalmine... | ecosystem: Environmental > Terrestrial > Soil > Unclassified ... | reverse complement strand
GGCGGCGACGTGGCCGAGGTCGCCGCCGTGCTCGCCGAGCGATCGGCGCCGCGCTTGGCTGAAGCTCTGCGCGGCCTCGACCGTGACGCCGTCATCCGTGCGCGCGCCGCGTTCACCGGATACGGCACGTGCAGCATTGCCGAGCCGCTGGCCGACCTGGTCGCGCTCGACCTGATCCTTCCCCGCAGCTGAGACGGGAACGCGGATGAGCCCTGAGAGTGTGAGCCCGGGAACCGTGAATGCTGGGACCTGGGTCGACGGCGTGCCCGACGACTCGCCGTTCGGCGTGCACAACCTGCCTTACGGCGTCTTCACCACGGCGACGCGGCCCGAGCAGCGGCGCATCGGCGTCCGGATCGGCGACTACGTGCTCGACGTCGGAGCCGTCGCGCGGGCCATCGGCGCGCCCTCGGCCCTGCTCGACGCGCCTTCGCTCAATCCGCTGATGGCGGCCGGACGTCCCGTCTGGCTCTCGGCGCGCGCCGCGGTCTGCGCCTGGCTCACCGACCCGGCACACCGCGCCGCCGCCGAACGCCACCTCGTCCCGCTCGCCGAGGCCACGCTGCACCTGCCATTCGAACCGGCCGACTACGTGGACTTCTACGCCTCCGAGCACCACGCCACCAACCTCGGCCGCATGTTCCGCCCGGGCTCGCCGCCGCTGACCCCGAACTGGAAACACCTGCCGATCGGCTACCACGGCCGCTCCGGCACGCTCGTCGTCTCCGGCACGCCGGTCACCCGCCCGACCGGACAGAGCAAGGCTCCTGACGCGCCCGCGCCGAGCTACGGCCCGTCCCGCCGGCTCGACATCGAGGCGGAGGTCGGATTCGTCGTGGGCACCCCGTCGCGGCTCGGCCGGCCGGTCGCGCTGTCCGCGTTCCGCGAGCACGTCTTCGGCGTCTGCCTCGTCAACGACTGGTCCGCCCGAGACTTGCAGGCCTGGGAGTACGTGCCGCTGGGGCCGTTCCTGGGCAAGTCCTTCGCGACGTCCCTCTCGCCGTGGATCGTGCCGCTCGACGCCCTGGAGCACGCACGGGTCCGCCCCCCGGTGCGCGACGTCGAACCACTCCCGCACCTCGACGACCGCGAGGCCGAGCCGTGGGGACTCGACATCGCGCTCGAAGTCCGCCTCAACGGGCAACTGCTCACCCGCCCGCCGTTCACCGGCATGTACTGGACCGCCGCACAGCAGCTGGCCCACATGACGTCGAACGGAGCCAGCCTGCGCACCGGCGACGTCTTCGCCTCGGGCACCGTCAGCGGGCCCGAACACGCGACGGTCGGCTCACTGATCGAATACACCTGGAACGGCGAGAACCCGGTCAAGCTCGCCGACGGCAGCAGCCGCGTCTTCCTCGAGGACGGCGACGAGGTCACGATCAGCGCCACCGCGCCCGGCCCGGACGGCGCCCGCATCGGCTTCGGAGAAGTCACCGGCCGGGTCCTGCCCGCGGTCGGCTAGCGTGCTGTGATCTCGACATCGTTGTCGGGATGCCGGAAGGCGAAGTAGGCAGGCTGCGACCATCCGAAGATCGTCAGCTGTCTGGCAGTGTTTTCGCAGCCTGCGGCGATGCGCCGAGGATTGGTATCGACCAATGGCTTCCGCGGCGGCCGGGTGATCTGACGTTCCGTCAGATTCGGGATCGATCATTTTCGCCGCGCGGCTGTTGACTCAGCCGCGCGGAGGCGAAAAGATTCCCGTCGTCTGACAACGTTGTCATCCGACCGAGGAACGCCATCCCCGCTCGTCCCGCCCCATGCGGAGCGAACGGCCGGGCGCTTCCGCAGGCCGGGGGAGGAACACGATGCTCGGTAGTAGTCAGCACCCACCAACCCACTTCCGCATACGCCTGACCAGGGCGTTGTCCACTCTCGCCGGGGCCGCGCTGATCAGCGGCGCGCTCTCGGCCGCGCCCGCCCTCGCCACGAGCTCGGCCACGGCCGCCCCCTCCGGCAAGAGCGCCTCGAACGGCCACACGGCCACCTGCACCAGTACTCCGCACGGCATCTCCACCTGCGCCGGCAAGAAGCTCACCGCCAAGCTGCCCGCGGGGAGCACCGACACCTCGTTGGTCACCGCCGCCACGACGACCCCGGCCCAGCAGGTCGACACCCGCACCTGGACCACCAACGGCGGCAACACCTTCCCCGGCGCGATCGTGCCGTTCGGCGAGGTGCAGTGGAGCCCGGACACCATGCCGGACCGCAACGCCGGCGGCGGCTATGCCTACGGCGACTCCGCGCTGACCGGCTACAGCCTCACCCACGTCAGCGGACCCGGCTGCGGCGCGGCCGGCGACGTGCCGATCCTGCCGCTCACCGGCGCGCTGCCCAGCGGCGACCCGAACAACGCGTCCACCTCGTTCACCAACACCGGCGAGGTCGCGCAGGCCGGCTACTACTCCGCCGAGAGCAACCTGCCCAAGACCATCACCTCCGAGTTCACGGCCACCCCGCACAGCTCGATGGGCCGCTTCACCTTCCCGGCCACCACCCAGGCCGACTTCCTGGTGAAGCTGATGGACGCTCAGAACACCGTCACCTCGACCACCGCCCAGATCGTCGGCACCAACGAGGTCGTCGGCTCCGAGACCAGCGGCGGGTTCTGCGGCGACTCGGCCGCGTACACGGTCTACTTCGACCTCGTCTTCGACCACTCCTTCACCGCCTCGCAGGTGATCACCAACTCCGGACAGAAGAGCCCGGCCGCGGTGTTCCTCACCTTCGACACCACCGCCTCCCAGGTCGTGCAGGCCAAGGTCGGCATCTCCTACGTCAGCACCGCGAACGCGAAGCTGAACTGGCAGAAGGAGAACAGCGGCTGGAGCTTCAACACGGTCAAGAGCGCCGCGCAGAAGTCCTGGAACACGCTGCTGGGCCGGATCGCGGTCTCGGGCGGCGCGGCGGACAAGACCCAGCAGTTCTACAGCAACCTCTACAAGGTCTTCGTCCAGCCGAACATCACCAGCGACGTCAACGGCCAGTACCTCGGCTCGGACAACGCGGTGCACACGGTCGCCAAGCCGCAGACCGACCAGTACGGCATGTTCTCCGGCTGGGACACCTACCACGGCACCTCGCAGCTGCAGGCCATGCTCGACCCGAGCGCGGCCAGCGACCAGGCGCAGTCGCTGGTGAACTACTACAACCAGAACGGCATCCTGCAGCAGTGGGGATACCTGAACCTGGACAACTACGTCATGAACGGCGACCCGTCGGACGCGATCATCGCCGACTACTACGCGTTCGGCGGCAAGAACTTCGCCACCGGCGCCGCCCTGACGGACATGGTCAAGCAGGCCACCACGGTCAACCACGTGCGGCCTGAGGAAGCGGCCGAGCAGCAGTACGGGTACATACCCGAGGACGGCTCGTACGGGTGCTGCAACCCGCACGGCTTCGTCTCCTCGCTGCTCGAGTACGACAACGCCGACTTCGCCCTGGCCCAGTACGCTGCCGCGCTCGGCGACAGCGCCGACGCGAGCGCGCTGCAGAACCGCGCGAACAACTGGGTCAACGTGTTCGACACCTCGACCGGTCTGCTCACCCCGAGGCTGAAGAGCGGCGCGTTCGTCAGTGGCGTCACCCCGACGACCACCGCGCACTACGTCGAGGGCGACGCGTACGAGTACCTGTGGGATGTGCCCAACGACTACGCGGGCCTGTTCTCCCTGCTCGGCGGCAACACCAAGGTCGCCAATGACCTGGAGACCTACCTCTCGCAGCCGAACGCCCAGGGCATGTACGCCTTCCTGGCCAACGAGTTCGACCTCGGCGAGCAGAACGCGCCGGACTACGCGGGCGACCCGGCCGGCACGCAGCAGGCGGTCAACAACATCCGCAACAGCGTGTACAACCCCGGACCCGCCGGCCTGAACAACAACGACGACCTGGGGGCCATGAGCGCCCAGTACGTCTGGGAGATGCTCGGTATGTACCCGGAGAACCCGGGCTCTGACAACCTCGTGTTCGCCAGCCCCGGCTTCCCCAGCGCCACGATCACCCTGCCGACCGGCAAGAAGATCAGCATCACCGCGCCGGGCGCCTCGCCGACCGAGTTCTATGTCAAGTCGCTGAAGCTCAACGGCCAGTCGTACAGCAAGCTGTACACGACCTTCTCCACCCTGAGCAAGGGCGCGACGTTGGCGTGGACGCTGTCGAAGACCCCGACGACGTGGGGTACCGCCGCGGCGGACGCCCCGCCGTCCTACGGCCCGGTGTTCGGTTCGACCGGCTCGGTCAGCCCGTCCTCCACGGTGCTGCAGCCCGGCCAGTCCACCTCCGCGACGCTGTCGGTCACCTCGACTGACGGCACCGCGCAGACGGTGAACTGGACGGCCAAGCCGGCCGCGGGCGTCACGGTCACACCGTCCAGCGGCACGCTGACGGTCGCGGCGAACGGCACCGCGAGCGCCACGGTCACGGTCACGGCGGGCACGACGGACGGGGTGTACCCGGTCCAGTTCAGCCTGACCAGCACGGTGGGTACCATCCTGCCGACGCAGATGTCGGTGACGGTAGACACGCCGGGTGACCTGGCGCCGTTCTACGACGTCACAGGGATCAGCGACGACAGCAACGGCGCGGCCGCCAACTACGACGGCGACGGGTTCAGCTACTCGGAGCAGGCGCTGACCGCCGCGGGCCTGGCGCCCGGGGCGAGCGTGACCTCCAGCGGCCTGACGTACACGTGGCCGAACATCCCGGCGGGCCAGCCGGACTCGCTGCAGGCGGCGGGTCAGACCATCGCCCTGAAGGCCTCCGCGGGCGCGACCCAGATCGGGTTCCTCGGCAGCGCCACCAACGCGCCGAGCAACGGAACGTCGGGCACGGTCACGGTGACGTACACCGACGGCACCACCTCGACCGCGACGCTCGGGTTCAGCGACTGGACCCTCGGCGCGGGCAGTGAGTCGCCGGCGTTCAGCAACCAGATCGTGGCGACGACGCCGTACCGCAACGCGGGAGGCGGCGCTCCGCAACAGGTCACCACCTACGTCTTCTCGCAGACCATCCCGGTGGACAGCTCGAAGACGGTGGCCAGCATCACCCTGCCCGCGACGGTCAACCAGGGCGCGATCGGCATCTTCTCGATCGCGGTCGGCTGACCGGGCGCACGGCGCACGGCGAACCCGGACGGCGTGAGCCGATCGGGCAGCCGCGAGGCCGGGAACCGGTGCCGCATCACCGGTGGACCGGTGACCGGCGAGGTGAGCGCGCCCCGCACGGCGTCAGCGCACTGAGTCGGTAGGAGCGGGGCCGCTGCGAGATCCGCAGCGGCCCCGCTTCGCCGTGTTCCACAGGGCTCAGGCGATCCGGTTCGGGCGATCCGGTTCGGCGGTCCGGTTCGGGCGGTCCACGCAGCCAGGGCCGCGCTATGCTCGCGCGATGGGTTCCACCGCGCAAGACGGGCGCGAACCGGCCGCGCATGCCGAGGCGTGGACGGTGCGGCACTTCTCGCTCGCCAATCCCGCCGGACCCGAGCGGGCCGACATCCCGGCGTTCCTGCGCAGGCTCGCGGACGAGGTGCAGCGGCGCGGACCGGTCCAGATCCAGGACATCGTCTTCCACCTGGAGATCGACGAAGACGGCGTCGAATACCCGACGGCCACCGTCTACTTCCACGAAGCGTCTCGCGGGTAGCAGATAGCCCTCGCCGCACGGGTCCGGCCGTGCCCGATTGCTACGCGTTGTCCGGCGGAGGCGGCAGCTCGCCGGAGCCGCGCGGCACCAGGACCGTCGGCAGCACGATCCGGCGCGGCGGGGAGGTGTCCCCTTCCAGCCGGGCGAACAGCAGTTGCGCGCTGGTGCGGCCCAGGCCGGCCGGGTCCTGGGCCACCACGGTGATCGCCGGGGTGAGCAGGTCCGCCAGCTCGAAGTCGTCGAAGCCGACCAGCGCGAGCCCGGGCGTGCCTCCGGGCGTGGGCACGCCGGTGACCTGCTGCGCCCGCTGCCGCTCCCCGAGCTCGCGCAGGACCGCCACCGTCAGCCGGTTGTTTCCCGTGAACAGGGCGGTAATCGGGTGCTCCCGGCGCGGATCGAGCAGGTGGTCCAGTGCGTCGCCGACCCGCGCCTGGTCGGAGGGGCCGAGCGCGATCCACGACTCGTCTACCGGTGCCCCGGCGTCCGCCATCGCCCTGCGGTAACCGCTTAGCCGTTCGGTGGAGGTGTAGATGCGCGAGGAGTCTCCGATGTACCCGATCCTGCGATGCCCGTGGGCGAGCAGGTGCGCCACACCCTTGCGCGCGCCCTCCGCATTGTCGACCAGCACCGTGTCCGCCGCGAGGCCGACCGGCGGCCGGTCCGCGAAGACCAGGGCGAGGCCGGCGTCGATCTCGGGCAGCAGATAGGTGTGGTCCTCGGCGGCCGGGACCATGATCAGGCCGTCGACGCGGCGCGAGCACAGCGCGAGCGCCAGTTCCGACTCGCGGCGCGGATCGTCCTCGGAGGAGGCGGTGAACACCAGCGAGCCGTGCGCCCTGGCCACCTCCTCGACCGCCCCGTTGAGCAGCGAGTAGAACGGGTCGGCCACGTCCTCCATGACCAGGCCGATGCCGGCGGTGCGCCCGGTGCGCAGCTGCCGCGCGCTGTCGTTGCGGCGGAACCCGAGCTCGTCGATGGCTTGCTGCACCAGCGCCGCGGTGCCCGGCAGCACCCCGGGCTCGCCGTTGACCACCCGGGAGACGGTCTTGAGGCCGACCCCGGCGCGCGCGGCGACGTCCTTCATGGTCGGCCGCGGCGCGTGCACCGGGGAGCCGTCGGCCGCGCGCCGGCCCCGCCCCGGGCCGCTGGCCGGCGACGGCGAACTCGCGCCGGGATGCATCGCGGCCCCTTCCGTGAATGGACCCGGCCGGCCGCCGCCTCGGGCCGGGCGGCGCGGTCGGGTGCGTACTTTTCAAGTGTATGGACTCGGCACGTGCTCGGGTGGTGCTCAGCGCGGCGTTTTGTGTGTTCGTGGCGGTTTCCGGCGTTGGATCCACCGTAACTTTCAGCGGCCGCCGGGGGCGCAAGCTGCCGCCGAGCTGCCGGTCGCAACTGCCGCCTGGCGCGCCCGCGGCGCGCTTTGCTCTGTTCATGTGGGGTTCGATGGTCGTACTGATCCCGAGGACCGGCGTCACCCGCGAGGCGACCGCCGCGCTGGCCCGCGCGCTCGGCGGGGTCCGGCTCGTGGTGGTCGAGCGATCGCTGAGCACTGAGACGCACTGGCGCCACGCGGCGCTGGATCAGCGTTCTGCGGCGGCGCAGGCCGAGGCGATCGCGCGGCAGTTGGAGGCTGCGCTGCCCGCGGACGAGATCGTCCTCGTGGGGCAGGCTGACGGGGCGCAGGTGGCGATCGAGCTCGCTCGCCGTCTCGAGGGGAGCGGCGAGCGGGATCGCGGGCCCGAGACGGTGCGGATCAGCGCGGTCGTGGTGGCGGCTGCGTCGCCGTCACGCGCCGACGAGCAGCCGGAAGCGGAGCCGATCGCGACGCCGCTGCACGTCTGGGCCGGCCTGGCGGACCCGCTCGCGCCCGCCGGACCCGGCCTGCTCGGCTGGCGCGTTTGGACGGACGCGGCGACGACCTTTCGCGCCTTCGCCGGGGCCGACGACTTCCTGCTGATCGACGTGCACGAGGTCGCCCGCAGGCTGCGGCGGCTGCTGCCGGCCCGAGACGCATCGGAGGTGCTCGATGTCAGCTGACGCGAACGAGGTGCCGACGCTGCTCACGTGGTTCGAGCGGTCGGCGCGCCGGACGCCGGAAGCCACGGCGGTTGAACTGCGCGAGGACGCGTACAGCTACCGGCAGCTGGATCAGTACTCGCACTGGCTCGCCGAACGCATCCTCGTCGCCCGCGGCTCGCGCCCGGAGCGGATCGGTCTGCTGGCGTCGCGCAGCCTGCTCTCCTTCGTCGGCTACCTCGCGGCGCTTCGGCTCGGCGCGACCGTGGTGCCGCTCAGTCCGGCCCACCCGGAACTGCGCAACAAGGCGTTGTGCTCGCTCGCGCGCGTCGACCTGGTCGTCGCGGACGACACCGCGGTGCTGCACTGGGAACGCGGGCGCGACGACGCCTGGTTGTCGCTGCTGGCGCTAAGCGATGCCGCCGTGTGCACGCGCCCCGCGCTCGGCGGGCCGCCGATGCCACGCCCGGAGTCGGCGACGCGCCCGGCCGCCGCCGGACCCGATGAGGTGGCGTGCATCCTGTACGCCTCGGGCGCCAACGGACGCCCGAGAGGCATTCCGATCCGGCACCGTCACATCGCACGGCAGGTCGCCGACTTCATCGGGCGCTTCGAGGTCGGAGTGGACGCACGCGTCTCGCACACCTTCGACCTGAGCAGCGACGCAGCTCTCTACGAGCTCTTCGTCACCTGGGGAGCAGGCGCCACGCTCGTGGTCCCGCAGCGCTCGGAGCTGCTGGTCCCAGCAGACCACCTCGTCACGGGCGGGATCTCGCACCTCTTCGCCGGCCCGGCGCTGATCTCGGCTTGTGCGGCGCTCGACAAACTCCCGCTCGGGATGGTCAAGGGGCTGCGTTACAGCATTTTCCTCGGCGATCGGCTGACATATCGCCAGGCGGAGCTCTGGCGTGCGGTCGCTCCGGGCACGGTGATCGAGAACGTATACGGACCCACGGAGCTGATGGCCGCGTGCGCCGCGTACCGACTGCCCGCCGACCGCGATCAGTGGCCTGACACTCCGGAGGGCACGGCTCCGATCGGCCGGTTCAGCGACGATGTCGATCACCTGATCCTGGGGGAGGACGGGCGTGAGGCGGCGGAGGGGGAGCTGTGCTTGCGCGCCCCGTGGCACCTCGACGGCTACCTCAACCCGGCAGACGACCTGCGGCGCTTCGTGCGCCTCGGAACGCTCACCTACTTCCGCACCGGCGACCGCGTGCGGCGGGCAGGCGGCGAGCTGGTGCATCTCGGCCGGGTCGACGAGCAGCTGCGGCTGCGCGGCCAGCGCGTGGAACCCGGCGAGGTCGAGGCGCTGCTGCGGCGGCACGCCCTGGTGACGGACGCGGCGGTCATCGGCGTGCGCGGCAGGGGCGCAGAGCTCGAACTGGTCGCCTGCTACACCGGCGCGCCGTTCGACCAGGCCGCGATGAAGACCTGGCTGCGCAAGCGGATCCCGTCGTTCATGGTGCCGCGCCGGTTCGTGCTGCTCGACGCGATCCCGGTGAACGCGGACGGAAGGGTCGACCGCGCCGCGCTGCTGCGGGGATGCACGCACACATGAGCGTTCTGCCGTTCGGTCCGATGTCGCCAGCCACGGCCGACGACTCCGGCGGTGATCTCGCCCCGCGCGCGTTCACCATGACCTACTCGCCTGCCGCCGGTTGGCACAAGCCGCAACTCCTGCCGCCAGAGCAGTTCGCGCTGCATCCGGGCGCCGCGGGGCTGCACAACGGCCAGATCGCGCGCGAGGGTCTGCGCGCGTATCGCCGGGTCGACGGCACCGTCGCGGCCTTCCGGCCTTGGGAGCACGCCCGGCGGTTCCGCACGTCCGCGCGCCGCTCATCGATGCCCGCGCTGCCTGACGACCTGTTCGTCTCAGCGGTCGAGGAGCTCGTCGAGGCGGAGGAGGGCTCCTTCGACGAGACGCCGGGCTCGAGCCTTTATCTGCGTTCTCTGCTGTTCGCCGCGGATCTGTCGCTGGGGCTGTTTCCCGCGCGGCATTACGGTTTCGTGCTGATGGCCCGCAACGATCACCCGGGTACGCAGGCTCACGCCCGGCAGCAGGCTTCGATCGACCGGCTGGACGGTGCGAACCTGTTCGTCGTGCGGCCCACGCAGCCGCGCGCCGAGGTGACGCTGCTGGAGCAGGAGGACGAGGCACTGCGTGGCGTGGCCACCGAATCCGTGCTCACCCTGGCATCGCGCCTCGGCTACATCGTCCGCCAGCAGCGGGTCACGCCCGATCAATGGCGGGCGGCGCACGCACACAGTGAGCTTGCCGGTTTCATCGAGACCTTCACGTGCAGCACGATCGAAGGCGTCGTCCCGATCGGGGAGGGCGAGATCGGTCCGGTGACCGGAGCGATCCGCCAGGCGCTGCGCGATATCCACTGCGGCCGCGAGCCCGGGCCGCGCGGCTGGATGTATCAGATCCCTTCGCCCGAGCCGTCGTGACCGGCTTCCAGCTCTTCGCGCGCGAGCATGTACCCGAGCTGCACCCGGTTGACCGCGCCAAGCGCCGCCCGGATCCGGGACAGATGCGTGTGGTAAGTACGTTCGCTGACGCCGATCCGCTTGGCGATCGCCGAGTCCGTCAGCCCCTCCTTGAGCAGCCGCTTGATCATCGCGTGGATTTCCGGCACCACCTCGCGCGAGGAGACCGCGGCGTGGCTGGGCGTGAAGGCGCTGGCCCTCTGCCAGTTGCGCTCGAAGACGTCCGCGAGGAACCGCAGCAGCGCCGGGTCGCTCACCGCCACGGCCGCGCTGCACTCCTCGTCGGCGGGCAGGATCGCCAGCCCGCGGTCCACGATGATCACCCACTCGAAGAACTCCTCCAGCGACCGCACCAGCCCGCCGTGGCTCGTCAGCTCCCGGACGTACTCCTTCGTCGGCTCGCTGAAGCGCCCCGAGTGCTGATAAAGGCTCCGCACCGTCACCCCGCGACCCAGCCCGTCCAGCGCCAACGGGAGCGCGGCGACCAGGAACTCCTCCGCCTTTCCGCCGCCCGGGTGCGCGGTGAGGATCTCCCGTGCGGCGGACCGGACCGCAAGCTCGCTGAAATCGCCGATCGCCTGCATGCCGTGCAGATACCGGATCGCCTCGTGCCGCACGCCGCTCGCCGCGACGTACTGCGCCGTCAGCCCACTGATATCGCGCTCCAGCGTCGCGGCGCGCAGCTCCAGCTCCCAGGCGCGCCGCCGCCAGTCGCTGGTCAGCTGCAGCTCGATCCGGCGCGGATCGACCGGCCGCAGCAGCTCGCCGTCCTCGGACAGCTCCAGCAGCCCGAGGTCCGCGAGCTGCTGCAGGCCGGGCAACTGTGAGGTCACCGGCACCGGGCCGCTGCGCAGGATGAGCGCGTACGTCGTGCGGGCCTCATCAGGCAGGTCGCGCGACGGCGACGTGAATCCCCCGTCGGCGGACTCGATCGAGCCGGCCGGCTCCGGCGGGGGCGGCGGCTGCGGCAAGGGCAGCGGCCTTGGCGCGGGTGCGGTCATCGGACACCCCTCAGGTCTCTGCAATGCAGTGACCGGCTGCCTCCGCCCGTCTTGTGACGCCCCGACCCCAAGGCGATATTGAGGTCTCGGCAGGCCGCGGCGCCTCAACGCGCCGCAGGCTGCTGAGAAGGAAGGCGGGAGATCCGGTCATGCGAACCACGGTACCGGCAGCGCGGCCATCGGCCAGCGGCCGCTTAAGCGAGCCGGAAGGTGAGCGGGAGACGCTCCGCTTCGACGCGCTGCTTCAGCACTACCGCAGGCGGGCCGGGATGACACAGACTCAGCTGGCTGATTTCTCCACCGTCAGCGTGCGCGCGATCCGGGACCTGGAGGCCGGCCGGGCGCGGCGGCCCCGGCGCGACACCGTGCGGCTGCTGGCCGACGCCCTGCGGCTGAGCGACGAGCGCCGCTCGACGCTCGAAGCCGCGGCGGGCAGGGGCACGGCCGGGATCGCCGACGAGCCCGGCACGTCAGCCGCGGCGGCTCGGGCGGAAGCGGCGGCAACCGCGCTCGCCCCGCCGCTCGGCGCCGCGGGACCGCTGTTCGGCCGCGAGGAGGAGACCCGCACGCTCTACGAACTGCTGGCCGCGGGGCAGGATCGGCTGGTAGCGATCGTGGGCTTGAGCGGCGTGGGCAAGTCGCGTCTCATGCTGGCCGTCGCCCAGAGCCTGCACACTCGTCTTCGGATGCCAGTGCTCTGGCTCTCCACCGAACGGCAAGAAGCCGGCATCGCACACGCGATCCGGCGGGTACAGGTCACGCAGCCGTGGGTGCGCGAGCTGCTGGAGAATCCAGACGACGCCGTGGACGATCTCGCCGCGTTCATCGGCGACCGCCCGTTCCTGCTCGTGCTGGACGGTCAGCGGCCTAGAACCAGGCCTGGGCTAGCGCCACGGCGACCGGCCGGCGCCGGCCCGCGCGCGACGGCGGCACGCGAAGCTCTGCTCTCGGCGGACGCGCAGCTCACGCTCCTGGCGCGGTGCCCCAAACTGCGCATCGTCAG
>Ga0070739_10007007_pt1 | contig 12162 bp, 9 predicted proteins | sample Coa_R1_7_FD_66445 | JGI IMG/M metagenome (GOLD analysis project Ga0070739, IMG submission 66445) | Surface soil microbial communities from Centralia Pennsylvania, which are recovering from an underground coalmine fire - Coalmine... | ecosystem: Environmental > Terrestrial > Soil > Unclassified ... | reverse complement strand
GTGTCCAGCAGCGCGGCCCGAGCCAGCGACGCGGCCTGCTTCGGCGTGAACGGCGGGGAGAGGCGGGTCTTGACGCGGCCGGGGACCGGTTCCTTGGCGATGACGATCAGGGTGCTCATCGACTGGTCGCCTCCCGCCAGACCCGGTTCATGTCCCGGATCGCCTGGAGCGTGCCGGTGAGCGTCCCGGTGACCTTCGACTTGCCGGTGCGCGGCGCGTATTCGACTTCTGTCTCATCGATCCGCCATCCCGAGCGCGCGGCCGCGAGCACGGTCTCCAGCGGATAGCCGGAGCGGCGGTCCGCGACGCCGAGTTCGAGCAGCGCTTCCCGGCGCGCCGCGCGCATCGGGCCGAGGTCGCGCAACTGCACTCCGGCGCGCCGCAGCCGGAAGGCGAGCACCTGGTTCGCGAAGCGCGCGTGCGGCGGCCACGCCCCGGCGCCGACCGGGCGGCGCCGACCGAGCACGAGGTCTGATTCGCCCTTCAGTACCGGTTCCGCGACCCGCGGCAGCTGGCGGGGATCAAGCGAGCCATCGCAGTCGCAGAAGCAGACGACCGGCGCGGTCGCCGCGGAAAGGCCGGCGTGGCAGGCGGCGCCGAACCCGCGCCGCTGCTCCGTCACGACCAGCGCGCCGAGCTCGGCGGCCAGCCGCGCGGAATCGTCGGTGGACCCGTTGTCCACCACGATCGCTCGATATCCCTCGGGCAGACGCCCCAGGACGTAGGGCAGCGCGCCCTCCTCATTCAGGCACGGCAGGACGACATCGACGAGTGGCACAGCGGGCTCCTGGGCAGCGAAGACTGGGGTGGGGGAGAGTTCGGCGGCGGAAGATTGATCGGCGGTGACTGAGAAGGTGTCGAACGCACGGGACGCGTCAGGTGTGCGCCGCTGCCGTCGTATGCGCAAAGCCGTCCCCGTGAGCACGACGACCAGCGCGAAGCCGTAACCGCATCGCAGGGAGTTGACCAGATCAAGGCCGAGTGGCTGCGTGATCTGGGAGATGTAGACCGGCACCGCCAGCGCCAGCCATTCCCCTCGGCCATCGAGCGCGACCAGTGCGACCAGCAGGATCGCGTACCACTGGAAGACCGGCGTCGTGACGAACATCGTCACGCCCGCGATCACCAGCGTCCCGCGCCACGGCCGGCGCGGATCGCCGCGCAACAGCACGGCCAGGCTGGTCGCGCCGACGATCAGCACCGCCGCCGCGCCGCACCACGCGTCCGGCAGCACGGCGTTGAGCAGCATGAATCCGCCGCCGCCCTGGTAACCCTGCTCGCGCAGGTAGCCGGGGATGAAACCGATCACCTTCGCGCCGACCGCGATCACGTGCGGCACGTACACGGCCACGAAGGTCGTCGCGACCGTCGTGGCGATGAGGATCGGCCGGCGCCGCAGCACGGCCGGCATCGCCATCGCCGGAGTCAGCTTCGCGCCGACGCCGAGGCCGAGGATCAACGAGCCGATCAGGTAGCGCCGGCGCGCGAGCCTGCCGCCCGGGTCGGCCCGGGCCGCCAGCGCGAGATAGCCCAGCGCGCCGACGGTGAGCAGCGCGGCCAGCACGTCGACGTGCGCGCCGTTCCCGGTTTCGAAGGCGATCAGCGGGCACCACGCCCACAACGCCGCGAGTCGCGGGTTGCGGCCGAGCCTGCGCAGGGAGAGCAGCAGCGCGATCGTCGTGGCGAGGGCAAGCAGCACCGCCGCCAGCTGGATCGGCTTGTAGCGGCTGCCCGGCGGCGAGACGGCGTGCACGGCGAGGAAGTACGCCTCGGAGACCGGCGGGTAGATCGTGTGCACGGCGGGCCGGTTGATCAGCGAACAGCCGCCGATCAGCCTGCCGCCGTCCAGGTTGGGCTGCCCCATCCCGACGCACCAGCGCGTCTTCTCCTCCGGCCACAGCCAGGGGTCGCGCAGTCCGTCGAGCTGCGGTGCGGCGGGGACGTAGGCGTAGGGGTCGATCCCGGCGGCTTGCACCCGGCCGTCCCAGACGTAGCGGTAGAGGTCGTCGCTGGTGCGTTCGGGCGCGGTGGCGTTGGCGATGCCCGCCGCGAGCCCGCCGAGCAGGATCAGCACGACGGCGGCGCGTACCGGAACCTCGCGCACCAGCAAGACCGCGGCCGCGAAGGCCAGCCACGCCCCGCCGAACAGCAGGATCGTCGGCCAGACCGAGCCGTGCGCCGGCGGGAGGTGCACGCGTTCGGCGAGGCAGGTGACGATTCCCGCGACCGCGAAGGCGCACAGGACCGTCATCGTCGACGCGCGCAGCCGGGATCGGGCGGGCTGTTCCCCGGGGACGTAAGGCTTTGATGCCGCATCTGATACGGGCTCGCGGTTGTCGGCCTGGTTCGGGTCGCGGCGATCCGGCGCCGACCTCGGTGCCGGTATCGTTCCGGGCGGCGCGGCCTGCGCCGCGCCGGTGTGCGGAGAACTGCCCGAACCTCGCCCGGTAGATCTTGTGGAGCCCATAGCGCACCACCGTGTCAGCCGCGCCGCCGGAAGGCCCGTCTTCGGCGGTGGCCGTAAGAGCTCCGTAATCGCCAGGTCCGCCAGTTCTTACGGAGTAAAGAACCGCATGCCGCGAGGGTTCCGGGCCTTGCGCCGCGGCTTAGAGTGGTCGGAATGGAAGCCAGCGCTGACGTGCTCGTCGTCGACGACGACCCCACCGTGTCGGAGGTCGTCGCCGCGTATCTGCGTCGCTGCGGCCACCGGGTCAGGCTCGCCGCGGACGGGCCGAGCGCGGTGGCCTCCGCGCACCTCAAGCGGCCCGACCTGATCGTGCTCGACCTCATGCTGCCCGGATTCGACGGCTTCGAGGTCTACCGGCGCATCCGCCGGCTCGGCCCGGTGCCGGTCATCATGCTGACCGCGCGCGGCGAGGAGCATGACCGGATCCTGGGCCTGGAACTCGGCGCGGACGACTACGTCACCAAGCCGTTCAGCCCGCGCGAGCTGTCCCTGCGCGCCAACTCGGTGCTGCGCCGGGCCAGGCACGCCGCGGCCCCGCCCGACCAGGCCGCCGACATCCGGCGGGTCGGCGATCTCGAGGTCGACGTCACCGGCCACCAGGCGACCAGGGGCGGCGAGCCGCTCTCGCTCACCGGCCGGGAGTTCGACCTGCTCGCCTTCCTCCTCGCGCATCCCGGCCAGGCCTTCACCCGCGCCGAGCTGATGCAGCTGGTCTGGGGCTGGGACTACGGCGACCAGTCCACGGTGACCGTGCACGTGCGCCGGCTGCGCGAGAAGATCGAGCAGGACCCGGCCGAGCCGCGGCTGCTGGTCACGGTCTGGGGCGTCGGCTATCGGCTCGACCCGCCGGAGGCGCAGGAATTACCGGAGCCGCCCCTTGCGGCCCGCCGCACTGAACCGGCGCAGCGCAGCCAACGTGGTCAGGCTGACGTGTCCCCGAACGTGTCCGGCAACCACCCGCCGGCCAGCCAGTCCCGTCCGTCCACCGACCCGGCCCGACCCGGCCCGCCTTCCGGAGCGCACCAGTGAGCGACAACGTCCTGATCGTCTTGATCGGTGGCGGCAGTTCGATCGGCGTCGGCGTGCTGGGCCTGCTCGTGCTGCGCATGCTGCGCGGCCGCTCGATGCGCCTGAAACTCTTCGCGGTGGCCATGTTCACCGTGCTGGCGATGGTCGCCGGAGTGCTCGCCGCCGCGCAGAAGATGTTCCTCTCCAAGCACGACTTCGGCGTCGCGCTCGTGGTGTGCATCGCGGCCGGAGTCGTCGCGCTCGCCATGGCGATACCGCTGGCCCGCAGCGTCACCGCGGACAGCCGCGCGCTGCGCAACGCGATGCGCGCGCTCGGCGACGAAGGCAGCGACTTCGACTTCCCGTCCTCCCGCGCCGGCCGGCACGCGGCCCCGGGCCCGCTGCCGGAACGGGCAGGTCCGGTCTCCCTCGCCACCGCGGAACTCGACGACCTCAGCCGCGAGCTGGCCATCACCGCGGCGCGGCTGGCCGACTCCCGCGAGCGCGAGCGCGCCCTGGAACGCTCACGCCGCGAGCTGGTCGCCTGGGTCTCGCACGACCTGCGCACGCCGCTGGCCGGCCTGCGGGCGATGGCGGAGGCGCTGGAGGACGGCGTCGCGACCGACCCGCTGCGCTACCACACCCAGATCCGCATGTCGGTGGACCGGCTGGCCGGGATGGTGGACGACCTGTTCGAGATGTCCCGGATCCACGCCGGTGCGCTGCGCCTCACGCTTGAGCGCGTGCCGCTGACCGATCTCGTGGACGAGGCGGTGATCGGCGCCGATCCGCTCGCCAGGGCCTGCGGCGTGGCGCTGGAGGCGGATGTGCGCACCCCGCTGGCCGTGCGCGTGGATCCGCGGGAGCTGTCCCGGGCGCTGACCAACCTGGTCGCCAACGCGATCCGGCACACCCCGAGCGCCGGCGAGGTCCGCGTCGAAGCGACCGAGCGGGACGGGCACGCGGTACTCGCGGTCGTGGACGCCTGCGGCGGCATCCCCGACGAGGACCTGGACCGGGTCTTCGAGGTGGCCTGGCGCGGCACCGCGGCCCGCACCCCCGAGCCTCTCGCGGGCGCCGGCCTCGGGCTGGCCATCGTGCGCGGCATCGTCGAAGCGCACGCCGGCGAGGTGGACGTGCGTAACGTGGTCGGCGGCTGCCGGTTCGAGGTCCGGCTGCCGGTGCCGGTCGGCTGAGCGGCCGCGGCGCGGCCGAGCGACCGGGCCGAGGCGGATCGGCGCTCGGGGCCGATCCGCTGTCGGTCCGCCTCCCTAGACTGGCGGCATGACGACCACGGCCGAGAGCACGACGTACGTGGCGCTGCTCGCGGCGGTCAACGTCGGGAAGCGCAAGGTTCCGATGGCCGACCTGCGCGAGCTGCTCGCCGGGCTGGGCTACCTGGACGTGCGCACCTACCTCGCCAGCGGCAACGCCGTCTTCGATGTGCCGCACGCCACGGCGGACGCGCCCGACCCGGCCGCGATCGCCGCCCGGATCTCGGCGGCGCTCGCGGAGCGGTTCGGCTTCGAGGTGCCCTGCCTGGTGCGCACCGGGGCGTACCTCAACGCCGTGATCAAGGCGTGCCCGTTCCCGGCGGAAACCCTGGAAGGCAAGCAGCTGCACGCGGTCTTCTACTCGACCGACGTCACCGCGGACCGCTATGCCGACATCGACCAGCCGGCCTTCCTCCCGGAGGAGTTCCGGCTCGGCGAACAGGTCATGTACCTCTACGCGCCGAACGGGCTCGGCCGCTCCGAGCTGGCCGCCGCGCTGGCGAAACCGGCCGGCCGCCTGAAGGGAATCATCGCGACCGGCCGGAATTGGAACACCGTCAAGGCGTTGGCGGAAATGGCTTCCGCAGCCGGTTAGCCTCCTCAGCCGAGGTGGCTCAGCCCACTGCGCAGGTCGTCCGCGCTCATGCACGGGACGAGCTCGACGTGGGCGCCGAGCTGGAGCCAGAACGGCTCACACGTCGATACGATCGACGACTCGTCGGGCAGGTCGACCACCAGCAACATCGCGCGGTGCCCGTTGTGCGGGTAGAAGTACGCGGCCTCCGGCTTGAGCGTGCCCAGGACCTCTTCCACCGCCTTGCCCATGCTGCCGTCGCTGATCTGCTTGTTGGCGACCTCGGTGTCCAGCTCCACCGTCAGCATCGTGCGCATCGGACCATCTCCCTCCTCGGCCACGCCCGGCGGACGTCGCCGACTGCCGTGACAAGTCGGCGGCGCCGCGGGGCGCGGCACGAAGCGGGCGGCAGCCGAGTGCGCCGTCGGCAGGTCCTTGTCACGGAGACTGCTCCGCAAGCCCGGCGCGCGCAAGGAACGGTCGAGCCTTGTGCTCGCGCGCTCACCTGAATGGGTCTAAGTGAACCGATGGTCAGCTGAGCGCGCGGGCGGGAACCGTGCGGGCGGCGCGTTGAGCGCTAGCTCGCCTTGTACTCGTAGACCGTCGTGGCCACCACGCAGACGCCCGGCTGCACGACCTCGACCCGCAGGATGCCGGTCGTCGGGTCGTAGTCCAGGCCCTCGGCCTCGAAGCTGCCCGAGCAGATGCTGTTGGTTTGCGGAATCGGCCCCAGGTCGGTGACGTGGCCGGTGACGTCGCCCCCGGTCGGCGCATGCGCCAGGTCCACCTCCAGCAGCGGCTTCGGGTCCGGGAAGAGCGACTGGCTGCTGTCGTCCGAGGAGCAGATCAACTTGGTGGCGGTGACGAAGTCGCAGCCCTGCACGTCGGCGACCTGGTGGTCGAGCTGGACGTACCCGGACAGCGCGAGGCTGCCGCCGTTCGGCGCGGTCTGCGGGTTGAGGATCGGCGTCGGGTAGATCTGCAGATGCGACATGGTGTCCCACTCGCCCGCGATCATCCACTGCGTGTCCGGGGAGACCGCGACGAACGAGTTGTTGTACTCCTCACCGGGCAGCAGGGTGTGCGTGTATTCGTAGGCTGATCCTGAGGGCGTCGTGACGCGGAACATCTTCGAGGTCGGAGACGAGGAGCCGCTCTGGTAGGCGTCGAAGATGTAACCGGCGGCCGAGTCCGGGTCGCCGACGTGGTTCCAGCCCTCGATCCGCACGCCGAGCGGGATCGAGGCGTCGCCGCGGTAAAGCTGGTATGAGGCGGCGCCGGCCGGGTCGACGGTGGCCACGCCCTGACCTGCGGTCAGGCTGTTCTCCAGGTAGTGGGTGACCTGAGTCCAACCGGTAATGCCGGTCGCGGCGTGGGCGGCCGAGGCGGGCAGGACGGCGGCTAGAAGTCCGGCCGCGGCCGCGGCAGCGAGGGTGCGGGTGTGGGTACGGGTACGTGGGTGAATAAGTAGGCGCATACCCCTAGCTCAGCATTGCGCGCCTGCCGGGACAACGAACTGGGCGAGACCATCGGCAAAACTTACGGCAGGTGCCCAGCCGAGCTCGGTGCGCAGCCGCAGATTCGAGGCGGTCACGTGCCGCACGTCGCCGAGCCGGTACTGGCCGGTGACCACCGGCGCGGGCCCGCCCATCGCCTCCGCCAGACCCGCGGCGAGCTCGCCGACCGTACGCGGCGTGCCGCTGCCGACGTTGAACGCCCGACCGGCGCCCGGATCCGCCTTTCCGGTCCATTCCAGGGCCGCGACGTTAGCCGTCGCGATGTCTCGCACGTGCACGAAGTCGCGCCGCTGCCCGCCGTCCTCGAAGACCCGCGGCGGCCGTCCGGCCTGCAGCTCGGAGCGGAAGATCGCTGCGACGCCGGCGTACGGCGTGTCGCGCGGCATCCGCGGCCCGTAGACGTTGTGGTACCGCAGCATCGCGACCGTCCCTTCGGCGGCGCGTGCCCACGAGGTCGCCAGGTATTCCTGTGCCGCCTTGGTCGCGGCGTAGACATTGCGGGGGTCGAGCCTCGCGTCCTCGTCGACCATGCCGGGGGCCAGCGCCTCGCCGCAGTGCGGGCATGGCGGTTCGAAGCGGCCTTCCGCCAGGTCCGCGGTGACGCGCGGTCCCGGTTCCACCCGGCCGTGCTCGGCGCAGTCGTAACGGCCCTCGCCGTACACGACCATCGACGATGCGAGCGAGAGCCTTGATACACCGGTGCGCGCCATCGCGGCGAGCAGCACCGCCGTGCCGAGGTCGTTGCACCCCGCGTAATCCGGCGCGTCGTCCAGGTTGAGCCCGAGGCCGACCATCGCCGCCTGGTGGCACACCGCGTCGACTCCGCGCAGGGCGCGCTCGAGGGCGTCCGCGTCGCGCACGTCGGCCCGGATGAACTCGACCCCGGCCGGGATCCGCTCCCGCGACCGCTCGGGTTCCGGATGCACGGCCGGCAGCAGCGCGTCGAACGCCACCGCCTCGTGCCCCGAGTCCAGCAGCGACTCGACGATGTGCGATCCGATGAATCCGGCGGCTCCGGTGACGAGTACCCTCATGGCAGCCACGCTAGGCGGCGGAGCAGGGCAGGGGGAAAGGGCGGCGCGCGGGCGTCACGGCTTCGTAAGGAGTGGCGCAGGTGGCGCGCGTTCACACCGCGTGGGCGCGGCGCCGGATCCGCAAGGCGTCCGCACTCGGCGGCCGCCGTCGAAACTCCGCCGAAATATGCTGGTACCGGCGGTGCCGGATGGTAACGAGAGCTAAGCTCTCAGCGTTCGTACTGCACGGGCCATGGTCCACAAAGGGGCGGTCAGTTGGTGAAGCGCACGTCTCGGGATATCCGCCGGGCCAATCGCAATGAGCTGCTGCGCTACGTGATCGCGCAGTCGCCGGTCTCTCGGCAGGAGCTCGCCGCGGCCACCGGGCTCAGCCTGGCCACGGTCGCCAACCTGGTCGGAGAACTGCTCGAGCGCGGCGTGCTGGTGGAGGTCGGCTTCGAGGACTCGGACGGCGGGCGGCCGCGGGGTCTTGTCGCCATGAAGGCCGACGGCGGCGCGCTGATCGGCGTCGACGTCGCGGAGACGTACATCCACGTCGAGCTGTTCGACCTGGCGCTTCGACTGCTGGCCCGGGCCGAGGAGCCGCTGTCCGCAAGCGAGAACCGGCCGGAGCAGGTGGTCGGGCACATCGCCTCCGGGGTGCGCACGGTGCTCTCCGACGCCGGGGTGGACGCCGGGCTGGTCTTCGGCGTCGGGGTCAGCATGCCGGGACAGGTCGAGCGCGAGGGCGGCCTTTCCGTCTTCGCGCCCAACTGGAACTGGCACGAGGTGCCGCTGCGCGAGCTGCTCGCCGAGCAGCTCGAGTTCCCGATCTACCTCGACAATCCGCTGATGGCCTGCACCGTCGCCGAGCTCTGGTTCGGCGCGGCACGCGGCTGCGACGACGTCGTGGTGGTCAACCTCGGCACCGGCGTCGGCGCCGGGATCGCGGTGGGCGGTTCGCTCTACCGCGGCGCGTCCAACACCGCGGGGGAGTGGGGGCACACCACGCTGGTCCTGGACGGCCGGGCCTGCCACTGCGGCGCGATGGGCTGCGTTGAAGCGTACGTCGGGTCGCTGGGCATCATCAACACACTGCGAGAGGTCGACCCGGACAGCGCCCTGCTGCGCGCGGATCAGACCGCTGCGATCGACGCGCTGGCCGAGGCGCTGGCCAAGGGCGAGGCGGCTGCGGTCGAGACGGTCAAGCGCACGGCGCGGTACCTCGGCGTGGCGGTGGGCAACCTGGTGAACCTGCTCAACCCACAGGTGATCGTGCTCAGTAGCTGGGTGGCGGCGCGCCTCGGCGACGCGCTGGTCACCGGCATGCGCGAGGCGGTGGCGGAGCACGCGCTGCCGCGGCCGCTCGAGCACACCCGCATCATGCTGTGCCCGATCGCGACCAACCCGGTGAGTCTGGGCGCCGCGACTTTCGCGCTCGAGGGAGCGCTCGCACCAAGCCGGTCGTAGCACGCCGGGCCCGGCGCGCAGCCCGTCGCGGCGCCGCCGGCTGTGGGAATGTCCGTGTTCGTCGATGTCGGCGTGTCATGTGCTGCTCGCGACTTTCTCTATGGGGTTGACGAAGGGGTGGCGACCGGTTAGCTTTCCGGTCCGCGCGCCCTGACGCATCGCTCTCAGAGAGGAGAGCAGCAGTGTCCCGATCCTTGGAGCGGTCGCTCTTACGCACCGTTCTCGCCGGACTGGCCGCCCTCGCGCTCGTCGCCGGGACCCATCCCGAGGCACCGAATCAGACCGCTGCCGGCCTCGCGCCGGCCGCATCCTCCGTCGCCCAGATCACCGCGCCCGCGCAGACCGTCGCGGGCTTCGGCGCCTCCGGCGCCTGGTGGGTCAATGACCTGGCCAACTTCTCCGCGGCCAACCAGGCGAAGGCGGCCTCGCTGCTGTTCACCACGGCCGGGCTGGACCTGAGCCAGTACCGGTACAACATCGGCGGCGGCGGAGTGGGCGTCGCCAGCGGTCCGCGGGCCGCGCCCACCTTCCTGACCTCGTCAGGGTCCTACGACTGGACGAAGGACCCGACCGGCCAGTACTTCCTCAAGGCGGCCGCGGCCGACGGCGTGCCCGACCTGATCGGCTTCGTCAACAGCGCCCCCGAGCAGTACACCAGCAACAACCAGAGCTGCGCCGGCACCCTGGTCGCCGCGGACGAGGCCGCCTACGGCAGCTACCTCGCCACCGTGGCCTCGCACTTCGCCGCGCAGGGCGTGACGCTGAACGAGATCAGCCCGATGAACGAACCCGACAACAGCTTCTCGAGCTGCAGCCAGGAGGGAATGGCCGTTCCCGCCTCCGAGCGCGCCGGAACGATCGACGCGGTCGGCTCGGCGCTGCGGTCGGCCGGCCTGTCGACGAAGGTGATCGCGGACGAGTCGAGCAAGACCACGCAGCTGCTCTCCGAGGCGCCGACCTGGCTCGCCGACGCGAACGCGCCCTCGTACACCGCGGCGATCGCGCACCACACCTACGACTTCCCGGGCGCGACGCAGATGGAGCTGGTCGCGGCGCTCGGCGACGTGAACAGCAAGGCCAAGTGGGCCACCGAGATCTGCTGCCAGGTCACCGGCGGCGGCTACGGCGCGCAGTACGACCCCACCATCTCCGGCGGCGTCGCCCTCGCGAAGATCGTCTACAACGACTTCGCGTACGGCGACGACAGCGCGTTCCAGTGGTGGACCGCCCTCTCCCCGGTCATGGGCTGCGACCCGACGACCAGCTCCACCTGCGCGACCAGCGTCAACTCCAGCGGCTACAACGACGGGCTCATCTACTACAACCCGAACTACGCCGCCGACAACGATCAGAACTTTTACATCTCGAAGCGCTTCTACGTCCTCGCGCAGTACAGCAGATTCGTCCGGCCGGGGGCGGTCAGATACGGCCTGAGCGGCGCCCCCTCCGGCGTGCAGGCCCTGGCCTTCTGGGCGAACAACGCCTGGACGGTCGTGGCCACCAACACCAACTCCGCGGCCACCTCGTTCAGCCTGAACCTGAACAGCGGCACGATCACGTCGCAGGGTGCTTACCGCACCAGCGCGAGCGAGAACGTGGCGAGCATCGGTGCGCCCTCGATCTCCGGCTCGACGATCAGCACCTCGCTGCCGGCCCAGAGCGTGAGTACCTTCGTCCTCGGCAGCTCCGGTCAGCCCGGCAGCGGCGGCGTGAGCGCATCGGAGCTCGTGGGCGCCCAATCCGGCCGCTGCCTCGCGGTGCCGGGCAGCTCGACCACGAACGGCACCCAGGTCGACATCGAGACCTGCTCCGCCGCGTCGAACCAGGAGTTCACGCTGCAGCCCGACGGCACGGTCACCGTCTACGGCAACAAGTGCCTCGACGCCTACCAGCAGGGCAAGTCCGCCGGCACGATCGTCGACATCTACACCTGCAACGGCGGCAGCAACCAACGCTGGGAGCTGCATCCCGATGGGTCGCTGACCAACAGCGAATCCGGGCTCTGCCTCGACGTCATCGGCCAGAAGACCGCCTCGGGTTCGCTGGTCGACCTGTGGACCTGCAACGGCGGAGGCAACCAGCTCTGGTCGCAGGGCTGATCCGCTGACACCCCGGGGCCGTCCGCTCAGCCGCGGGCGGCCCCGGGCCCGGCGCTCGGCTGGCTGCTCCGAATGAGCGATAAGTCGCGGTGCCGGTTACCTGCGGTTGAGCTCGACCCGCCCTGCGTCGCCGCGCCCGGTTAGGGTCTGGATATGGCGACCGCGACGAGCTCACTCCGAGTCCCCCGCTCATGAGCATCGAGCCGCTGCTTCCCGAGAACCCCGCGCTGCTGACCGAGCCCGGCGGCCTGACCGCGGCGCAGGTCGCCGAGCGGATCGCGGACGGCCGCGGCAACGAGGTCCCGGTCCGCTCCAGCCGCTCGCTCGCCGCGATCCTCCGCGCGAACGTGCTGACCTGGTTCAACGGGCTGATCGGCGCCCTGTTCGCGATCATGCTCGTGGTCGCGCCGATCCAGGACGCGCTGTTCGGCTTCGTGATCGTGTTCAACGCGGCGATCGGCATCGTGCAGGAGTGGCGGGCCAAACGCACCCTGGACTCGCTGGCCATCGTCGGCGAGGCCCGGCCGCGCGTGCGCAGGGACGGCGCCGAGATCCAGGTGGCCGCATCCGAGTTGGTGCAGGACGATCTCGTGCTGCTCGCGGCCGGGGACAAGATCCCGGTGGACGGGATCGTCCTGGAGGCCGAGGCGCTCGAGGTCGACGAGTCGCTGCTGACCGGCGAGGCCGATCCGGTGACCAAGCGCCCCGGCGACGCAGAGCGCGATACCAGCCAACTGCAC
>Ga0070739_10007003_pt1 | contig 12167 bp, 12 predicted proteins | sample Coa_R1_7_FD_66445 | JGI IMG/M metagenome (GOLD analysis project Ga0070739, IMG submission 66445) | Surface soil microbial communities from Centralia Pennsylvania, which are recovering from an underground coalmine fire - Coalmine... | ecosystem: Environmental > Terrestrial > Soil > Unclassified ... | reverse complement strand
GTGCGGACCATCTTCACGGCTCCCGGCAGACGTACGGGGCGCCACGGGTCTACCGGGCGCTGCGCCAGGCGGGACCAGGTGCTCGCGCAAGCGGGTGGCCCGGCCGATGGGCGAGCAGCAGCTCCAGGGCCGGCACCGTCGGCGCTGGAAGCGGACCGCGGTGGCCGACCCGGAGGCGATGATCACCGCCGAGGACCTGATCGGGCGGCAGCTCCAGCCCGGCGACGTCGACCTCTGCTGGGCGGGCGACCTCACGTCCGTGCGGATCTGGGAGGGGTGGGCCGACCTGGCCACCGTGATCGACCTGGTCTCGCGGCGGGTGGTGGGCGGGGCGATGGCCGACCACCTGCGCACGGACCTGGTCTGCGGCGCCCTCCGGATGGCGATCAAGCCGCGCCGGCCCGTTCCCGGCCTGATCTTCCCTCCGATGGGGCAGCCAGTACACCTCGGCGCAGCTCACCCGGCTGCCGGCCCGGCACGGCATCCGGCAGAGCCGGTCGCGGCCGTGGCCATGCTGGGACCACGCGGTGGTGGAGTCGTTCGACTCGACCCCGAAGGTGGAGCTGATCCACCGCCACGCCTGGCCGACGCGTGCACAGGCGCGGCAGGCGGTGTTCGAGTACGTGGAGGTGTCCTGCAACCGGCAGCGGCTCCACTCCACGCTCGGCTACGTGACGCCCGCCGCCTACGAGACCTGTCTGGCGTCAGCGCGCCGCGCAGGGGCAGCGTAGAGAAGATAATGAAGTTGTCTATCGTAGCGGGGTAGGTCCAGAGGGCAGGAGGTGCCACTCAACCCCCTAGCTCCTGCCGCACCCGCTCAGCTCCTCGGCACAGTGCCTTGAGCTTCTCCAGGGCGCAAAAGCGCGGCAGCGCCTTGAGACCGCAGTCGGTCGTCAGGTAGACCCGCTCGGGCTCAATGTACGCAAGCACCTTGCGAATACGCTCGGCCACCTTGTCGTCGGATTCGATGTATAGCGAGCGGATGTCGATGACGCCGGCCTGGACCTCCTTGTCCTTTGGGATCACCCGCAGTGCCCGGACATCGATCATGTCCCGAAAAGCGAAGTCCAGAGCGTACTGCTCCACTTTGACCTCCATCCAGCGTTCCAGCACACGCGGCAGCGCGTCCTCGAAAGGACGGAAGGTGTTGCCGTAGCCGGCGCCCAGGCAGCAGTGCCATGCGATCTTTGCATCCACACCCTCGACCCAAGCATTGAGCACATCGATCACCCAACGATGGTCGTCGTTCTCCATCGCGAGCATCCAGCCACCAAGGTCCTCGATCTGGATGAACCTCGCGCCTCGTGCCACCAGATCCTTGAGCTCGGCATTGAAAATCGGGACCAGGTCCTCGGCGAGCTGGCGTTGAGAGCGGTAGGCCGAGCTTGGGTGCTTGAAATCGACGTGGTAGGTGAGGTTGATCGGACCTGCGCCCACCGAGACCTTGATCGGTCGATCGGTGAGCTGGCGGGCGACCTCGAACATCTCTCCAAGCCGGCTCGGGATAGCTAGGGAGACCTTGTCGGTGACCGCCGTCCCTCCCCAGTTGTGCATCCATGACGCCTGGCTGAGGTCGGGGCTCTCGCTTCGCTCGATCTCCCGGGCCAAGGGGTTCGGCAGCTTGGCCTTAGTGAAGCCGCCAAGGCGCTCGTACCAGTACCAGACAAACGATCCGATCGCACCTCCATAGTCGTCGAAGTACATCTGGCCATCAGTCACGATGTCAAGGCCTGCCATCTCTTGATCTCTTATGCACGCCGTGGTGGCGTCGAAGTAGGCGTGCCAGTTCTCCTCCAGCTTCCACCACTCGAGTAGATCAGCGCCACCCAGGTTGTACCTCTGGTACCAGAGTGGCTTCGGGTATGAGCCGATCATGGTCGTAGGCAGGAGCTTGTCGACAACCTTTGTTGGCATGGCTGCCTCCCTCCTTTTCGTTGCATCAGGAGCCGACAGGTCTCAGCAAATACTTCCTGCTGCTTCCTCTAATGTACCTCATGATCGCTAAGTGGTTCGCGACCGAGATCGTGAGGGGACATTTGGGCATGGAGGAGGGCCGGTCACGATGGCCTCGGTTAGCGTCCACGGACGTGGTGGACGAGGAGAGGGTGGACCAGCCCGCCGAGACGACGATGGCCACCGGGTCATCCTTCGGAGATCCCACCAACGAAGGAGGAACGACACGATGGCCACGCCCGGTGTGGACCCCCAGCACCGGGTCCGTGAACACCTCGAGGCTCACCCCGACCGGCTCCGTGGCCTGCGGCAGGGCATGGTCGGGCTGCTCATGGGGCCGAGGTCAGCGCCCGCTGCGGGGCCGGCGACGGCGAGCGCAGCCCAAAGCCGGGGAGGGGCCGCAACCGCGAGGCGGTCCGGCTCCTCGACGAGAGAGGAGGCGACGTGGTCGGCGGCTTCCCCGACCGCGGGGCGATCATCCGCCGGGTCGGCTGCTGGCCGAGGACCACGAGGGGTGGATGGTGGCTCGTCACTCCATGGGGGTGGAGTCGCTCCGAGCCACCCAGGCCGTGGTTCTCGACCAGGAGGTGGCATTGGGGCTCCCCCACGCCAGCTCGTGGTCACCGGGTGACACGGTGGTCGTCGTACACCCACTTGACCGGACGTGGCCTGCCTGGCTGCCGCCCGGAGCCCCAACACCTACTTCGGTGCTCTCTACCGTCGCCTGGCGGCGAGGCGAGGAAAGAAGCGCGCCATCGTGGCGGTCGCCCACGCCCTCCTCGTGGCCATCTACCACCTGCTCAAGGACGGCACCCCCTACCAGGACCTCGGGGCCGACTCCTTCGATCGCATCGACCGTGAAGCTCTCGTCCGCCGCAGCGTGCGTCGCCTGCAGCGGCTGGGCGACGAGGTCTCGATCAAGGAGGCCGCTGTGCAGGGACCTATTTTCAGGGGAACCACCTGGCTCGGATCGCACCCGAGGCGACGCTGGAGTGCGGCGGCCACTACCTGCCGTCGCGGATCCCGCTCGACCGACCTGAGGCCCGGGACGTGCTGGCGGCGGTCGAAGCCGGGTTCGGTCGCCCGCCGCTCCGGATCCCTGCTCAGGCGGCTCGCCAGGGTGCGGTAGCATCCCTGGGGCTCGGTTGCCCCCAGCTCGTCCTGGGGCTGCCGGACCGGTCGGCCCGGCAGCGTCCTGACCAGGGCGGTGGTCGCCCCCCGCTTGGCTTCGCTCAGCCGGGGCGTGTGGCCAGGACCGGCCCGGTCTCTCAGCCCCTCAGGCCTCGGCGTTGCACCGCACAGGCGCTTGCGCACCCTCTGGAGTGACAGCCCGGCTCGGCGGTGATCCGGAGAACCTGCCCACCTTACCCAGCTGCCTTCTGCCTTCGAGGTTGTCCAGACCTTGCCCCGGTCACGGCGGGGCCGATCGCCACGGCCATCTTCGTGCTGCTCGAAGGGCTCTGAGGGTCAGCGCGGGCCGCGTCGGCGCAGGAGGCGCGCCGCCGGCCGCGCACTGGCCGCGGCCAGGCGGGCGCTGGCAGCGAGCTGGCCCACGCCAAAGCCCATCGTGGGATAGAGGAGCACGGTCCGGGCCAGCTCGGGCAGGCCCATGCCGGCCTCGATCGCGACCGCGATCTGGTTGGCAACCTCGCCCGCGTGGGGGCCGACGATGCTCGCTCCCAGCACCCGCTGACGGCGGCCGACGGTGAGCAGCTTGAGAAAGCCATCGGTCTCGCCCTCGGTCTGGGCGCGGTCGACGCGCTCCAGCTCCAGCCGGTGGACCTCCACCTTGCGGTGGCGTGCCCTCGCCTCGACCTCGGCCGTCCCCACTCGGGCGAGCTCGGGGTCGGTGAACACCGTCCACGGCACTGCCTCGCGCACACCCCGCTGCCGGCCGGGGAAGAGTGCATTGCGGGCGGCGGCGAACCCCTGCCAGGCTGCGTAGTGGGTGAACTGAGGACCGCCGGTTACGTCCCCGGCAGCGTAGATGCGCCGGACGCTGGTGTGGAGGTGAGCGTCGACCTCGACGCCCCTGGGGCCGGCCGCCACTCCGATCGCCTCCAGGCCGAGCGGCTCGATGCACGCCCGCCGGCCGACCCCGAGCAGCAGCCGGTCGGCCTCGATCCGCTCCCCGCCGACCACCGCCGCGACCCCGCCGCCAGGGGCCGGCTCCACTCGTTCCACCGCCGCCTCCAGGCGCAGGTCGATCCCCTCACGCCGGAAGCGGGCGGCGAGCAGGTCCGCCGCCTCCGGGTCCGCCACCGGCACCAGCCGGGGCAGCGCCTCGACCAGGGTGACGCGGGAGCCGAGGCGGCAGAAGGCCTGGGCGAGCTCGCTCCCGATCGGCCCACCGCCTACCACCAGCAGCCGCGCCGGGAGCCGGTCGATCTCGAACACCGTTCGGTAGGTGAGGTACGGAACCCGGTCGAGACCGGGGATGGGAGGCACTGCGGGCACGGCGCCGGTGCAGATCACGCTGCGGGGGGCGGAGAGCCGGCGGCCGTCGACGTCGATGGTGGCGGCGTCGAGGTAACGCGCCTGGCCGGTCACCAGCTCCACCCCCTGGGCGGCGAGCCGGGCCGGCGATTCGAACTGGTGGACCCGTTCTCGGACCTGGTGCACGTATGCCCGGACGGCATCGAAGTCCGGGGCAGCGTACCCCTGCAGGAAGCCGCCGGCGCGGGCTCCGTGGACGAGGCCGGCGGCGTGGATCAGCGCCTTGCTCGGCACGCAGCCGGTCCAGGTGCAGTCGCCTCCCACCCGGTTGGCCTCGACCAGCGCCACCCGGGCGCCCATGCGGGCGGCGAAGGTGGCGGCCGCGAGCCCGGCCGGGCCGGCCCCGATCACGACCAGGTCATGGCTCACCTGCGGCCATTGTCCCGCCGTGACACCGGTCAGCGGGTGTGACACCGGTCACGGTCGCGCCGGTCCCCTTCAGCAGCGCCGTGGTCGGGATGGACACGGCGGCGGAAGGCTGGACCTGCGGTCGCGCCTGTCCGGCGCGGCGCTCAGCTCGCCGGGGGCGCCGAGGAAGAATGGCGCGGGGTGACGAGACACTGATCGGTGTTCCCGGGACGCGGCGCGTGGGCCCCCTCAGATCGAGGGACCTCGCCTCCTGTAGCCACTGCCCGGCTTGCTCGGGCACCGGACCCGCGATCATCTGGCGGACCACGTGGCCCCGGTCGAGGACCGCCGTGGTTCGGGGGTCAGCGGTGAGTAGCTGCGGGCAATCGAGCCATCGTCCTCGATGATCGGGCGGGGGAACCGGGTGTCACCGTCCGCGACCGAGGCCCGCCCGGACCGGTGCCAGCGCGATCTCGAAAGTCGGGCTCGCAATCGGTGGGGGATGAAGCCGGTGGCGACGGAGCACGGCCCCCTGTGGCCTGGGAGCCGCAGGCGGTCAGGAGGAGGGCGGCTATGGGCGGGGCCGGCCGCGCTTGCGACCACGGCTTGCCTGACAGCACCGAGGGTCCCACGCCGCCCGACGTTCCGCGTTTTCAGAGAATGGCGGACCGTGACCGATGTCACAGATTCCGGCTGCCGGGCGTCGGGTACGGTCGCATCGAGATGGGATCTCGCGGAGCCCACCGGCCGCCGATCGAACCGCCCGCCGACAGCCGCCGCTTCACCAATCGGGCACTCGCCGAGCTGCGCGCGGCGCGCTGGTCGCCGGCCGGTTGGGGGCGGTTCCTGGCCCGCTGCGGCGTCCGCTCCTGGCAGCAGGTCCGCCTGCACCCGAGAGCGGCGCTCGAGGTCACCGCGCTGCATCTGGCCCTGCTGCCGATGGCGCGCCGGGCCCCGGTGACGCTCGCCACCGGCTGGCTTCTGGCCATCACCCACCTGGGGCTGCTGGGCCCGGAGGCCCGGTCCATCGGCGCCGCCAACGGACTGAGCCTGGTCCGGGCCCAGCTGCCGACCGGCCCGGCAGCTCCCTTGCTGGCCATGGCGAGCGATCTGGCCGACGGCAGCCTCGCTCGGCGGGCCGGCGCCACCGCCTTCGGCGGCTACGCCGACGCCCTCGCCGACGTCACCTTCTGGACTCGCTTCGCGGTCAGGAGAGCGCACCCGTTGCTGGCCGGTCTCGCCGTCGCGGCCTGGACGGCGCCGGCTCTCGCCATCACCATCGCCTACTTCGTCCATGGCCGTGCTATCGACTACCCGCGCCCGGTGTGGGTGCGACGGCTCTCCGCCGGCCTGCAGTGTCTGATCGCCGTCACCGCGCTCGCTCGAAAGGGAGGATGAATGGCAACCGGCGACGTTCCCGTCCCCCGGATCAAACAGGACTCCGACCACGTCTTCTACGAGCTCACCCGGAGCATCTGCCCCGAGTGCCGGCGCCTGGTCGACGCCCAGGTGGTCCTACGCCAGGGCAAGGTCTTCATGCGCAAGCGCTGCCCCGAGCACGGCCGCTTCGAGGCGCTGGTCTACGCCGATGCCGATGCCTATGTACGCAACGCCCGCTTCAACAGGCCGGGCACGATCCCGCTCGCTTTCGGCCACCGGGTCGAGCGAGGCTGTCCCTACGACTGCGGGCTCTGCCCCGAGCACCAGCAGCACACCTGCCTCGGCATCATCGAGGTCAACAGCGCCTGCAACATGGATTGCCCACTCTGCTTCGCCAGTGCCGGGCCGGGCTTCAACCTCACCCTGGAGGAGGTCGAGGAGATCCTGGACGACCTGGTCCGGACCGAGGGCAACCCCGAGGTGGTCCAGTTCTCGGGCGGGGAGCCCAGCATCCACCCTCGCATCCTGGACATGATCGCCGCCGCCCAGGCCCGCGGCATCCGCCATGTGATGCTGAACACCAACGGCAAGCGGATCGCCCGCGACGACCGCTTCCTCGCCGGCCTGGCCGAGCTTCAGCCCTCGATCTACTTCCAGTTCGACGGTTTCGAGGAGCGCACCTACGCGGTGATCCGGGGCGAGCCCGGCATCCTGCCCGAGAAGCTGCGGGCGCTGGACCGACTGGCCGAGGCCGGCTGCCGCGTCATCCTGGTGCCGGCAGTGGAGCGCGACGTCAACCTGCACGAAGTGGGCCGCATCCTCCGCTTCGGGCTCGACCACCCCGCGGTCGCCGGGGTCAACTTCCAGCCCGCCTTCCACGCCGGCCGCCACATGGCCCACGACCCGCTCCGGCGCGTCACCATCCCCGATGTGCTGCGGACGATCGAGGAGCAGACCACGGGGCTCTTCGGCGTTGACGACTTCGTACCCGTCCCCTGCTGCTTCCCGACCTGCAACTCGGTCACCTATGCCTTCGTCGACGGCGAGACCGTGATACCGCTCCCCCGCGTGCTCGACGTCGAGGGGCACCTCGATTACATCACCAACCGGGCCGTGGCTGAGCTCGACCGGGATCTGAAGGCGGCGCTGGAGGGGCTGTGGTCGTCCTCGGCGGTGCCGGGGGGCGAGAGGGCAGCGGCGCAGTTCCAGATCTCCTGCGCTGCCTGCGACCTCTCGGACATGGACCTCGGCCAGATCGCCGGCCACATGTTCATGGTCATGCTCCAGGACTTCATGGACCCCTGGACCTTCAACCAGAAGAACCTGATGAAGTGCTGCAAGGAGTTCCTGCTCCCGGGCGGGCACCAGATCCCGTTCTGCGCCTACAACACCCTTGGCTACCGCGAGCAGGCCAGGGCACAGCTGGTGGCCCGGGAGCGGGAGCGACGGCAGGCCAGGCGTGAGAAGCGCCGGCCATCGCTGGCGCCGATAACCTTCACCTTCGGGAACGCGTGATGGAAGCGCCGCAGGACGTCAGGGGCTGCTGCGCCGCCGTCTATGCCAGCGACTGGGTGCGGCTCCTGCTCGGAGACTCCTTCCACCCCGGTGGCACCCGGCTGACTGAGCACCTGGGCCGGCTGCTGGGGCTGGACGCTCGGAGCCGCGTGCTCGACGTCGCCACCGGCCGGGGGACGTCGGCGCTGCACCTCGCCCGGACCTTCGGCTGCGAGGTGCTGGGCATCGATCTCGCCGCTACCAGTGTGGAAGCCGCCCGCGAGGCGGCCCGCACCGCCGGGCTGGACGGCCGGGTGCGCTTCGAGGTGGGCGACGCCGAGACGCTGGAGGTGGACGGAGGCTTCGACGCCGCGATCTGCGAGTGTGCGTTCTGCACCTTCCCGGACAAGGCGGCGGCCGCCGCGGCCATGGCGAGGGCGGTGCGGCCAGGCGGCCGGATCGGTCTCGGCGACCTGGTTCGCAACGGGCCGCTTCCCGTCGAGCTGGAGGGGCTCCTGGCCTGGGTCGCCTGTGTGGCCGACGCCCTGCCGCTCGAGGGCTACCGGTGCCACCTGGAGGAGGCGGGGTTCTCGGTCGAGACGGTGGAGGACCACCGCGCCGTGCTGGCGGAGATGGTCGGCGACATCCGGACGAGGCTGACGGCGGCCGAGCTCATGGCGCGGCTGCGGCGCGTGGCGCTGCCCGGCGCCGACTTCGCCCGGGCCCGCGCGATGGCACGGGCCGCGATGGACGCCGTGCGGGAGGGGACGCTGAGCTACGCCCTGCTGATCGGAAGCCGCCGGTGATGATGCGGCCGGCCCAGCGGCTGGCCCTGGCGGTCGTGGTGAACAGCGCCAGCGTGGCCACAGAGGGGTGGTGCGGTGCCTGGACTCGGGTCTTCGGGCACCGCGCGTGGCTGGTCCATGCGCTGCTCATACTGCCGCCCTGGGTGTGGTTCCTGCGTTCGCTGGCCCGGGTGCCGCCGCGGCGCTCCGCCTCGCCGGCGCCGGCCGCGGCCGGCCTGATCGGCGAGGCGGGCGGACTCGGGCTGGTCGTGGTGGGCTTCCGGCGCCTCGGGCTCGCCGCTGCGGTGAACGGGGACCTCTTCGGCCTGATGCCGCGCAAGCCCGACCCCCGCCCCGTCCTGGGCGTGATCCGGGACCCGGTCTACACCGGTTACACGGCCTGGCTCGCGGGCTGGGCGCTGCGCACGGGTCGGTTGCGGCTGCTGCCGGTGGCGGCGGAGATGCTCGTCCTGCTCACGCTCGAAGCCCGGATCGAAGATTGGGCGGCGAGACCGAAGAAGTGATGAGCAAGATCGACGCGCGGAGACCAGAATGCAGACATGGAGCTCAGGCGGATCCTCCTGGCGGTGGACGACTCCGATTGCTCGGGGAGAGCCGTGCTGGTTGCGCGTGAAATCGCCCGGAGGGCGGGGAGCAAGGTGATGGTCCTCCACGTGCGCGACCGCCAGATCTGCTGCAAGGGACCGGCCTGGGAGACGCCGATGACGTGCACGCCCGAAGCGTTCATCGGCGCGCTGGTCACCGATCTACGCAATGCCGGCGTCGACGCCGTCGGCGAGGTCCGCTCCTCGCTCAACCACCACGAGGCGGACGAGATCCTGGCCGGCGCCGAGGACTTCGACGCCGACCTGATCGTGGCCGGTCGCGGGCGCCACCGGTTGTCCCTGGGCGGCATCCTGGAGAAGACGACGAGCCGGAAGATGGTCGACCGTTCCCGCCGGCCGCTTCTCCTGGTTCCTTGAGACATCGTCCGGTCGCGGTACGGCGGTGACTCCGCACGGCTGAGCCCCATGGGGCCTGGGTTCACGTCGGCTCGAGCTGCCCGTCCGCCCGGACGAGCAGCCCCTCACGGCCCACGCCCGAGCGATCGAGCCGTCCGGAGCGGTCGGCAGTCCCGCGCGAAGGGCTCGCGCAGCTTCGCGGCCCTCAGGGGCTCATCGGGCGGCGCGGTTGAGATGCCGCCCGCGCGGGCCACCGTGTCCGGTTGCTCAGGGCCAGCACCGGCGCCTCGATGAGGCGCTGGAAACCGTGACAGGCGTCACGGTGGGGCCGAACGAGACGTCCTACCGTACCTGTCATGTCCGACAAGGTCCGGTTCCTGAGCCGGCTCAATCTCTTCGAGAGTATGGGGTGCGAGGAGGTGGAGGCGATCGCCCGGGAGCTGACCATGCGCCACTGCCGGCGCGGAGCGCCGGGCTTCTGACCATAGGTGGGCGAGTGGATCGAGGAGTTCAAGAACTCCTTCAACCACGGCACTCGGTCAGACCTGGCGCTCAGGTTCCTGAAGAGGCTGAGCTCGAGAAGGTCGCCAGCTCCTTCCCAGAGCTGCTGCGCCGCCATGGCGACACCGTCGACGACGGCGCCGCCGACCGTCTGGTGCAACTCGCCTGCGGGTGCCGGGTGAGGGCGTCTACTGGGTCCGAAGGGGAGCGTTCCAGGACACGAGGATGGTCCCTTCGCAACCATGAAGCGGCCGCCGGCAGTGCCAGGCTCGGGCTCATATCCTCCAGCGGTCACTTCGTCGAAGACCACGATCCAAAGCCCTTCGGCGTCGAGTCGATGGCGCAAGAGGAGGCCACGAGCCGGACCCTGGAGTTCTACGCGCCGTGCCGAAGCTCACCCTCGTCCGTCCGACACGCCGACGAGCTGGCTTCGGGTGTGCCACGGTGGCTACGACGTCAGGGGAGTGCAGAAAGAACCCAACAACGTGCGCTCGATCCCCTCGAGACGGCAGCGTCGGCTACGGTCGTCGAGCTGCTGGCGGTATGTCGGTTTGCCAACTGGAGGTGAGGACATGACGACGTTGCGACTGCCCAGGAGCGACGAGCTGGAACCCGAGGACCGCGAGGTTGTGGAAGCGGTCGCCAAGCGGCTCGGGACGCCGCCGGACGAGATGTCGATGATCTGGCGCGCGCACCTCCACTGGCCGCAGCACCTGGAGGCGAACTACCGGCAGATGTTGTACAGCTATCGCTTCCAGGGCAAGATCCCGGCACTGACGAAGGAGGCCATGCACACCGCAGTCTCCATGCACAACCGTTGCGAGTTTTGACTGACCACGCACACGGCCGGCGTGCTCCGGCTGGGAGTCGGTGAGCGTGGCGTCAGCGAGATCATGGCCGTCGCGGAACACATCGCCAGCCTCTGCGTCGCGGCGGACGCGCTCCGCCTTCCGGTCGACATCCCGGAGCCGGCAGAGCCGTCGGGTGCAGATGCTGTCCGGCCGGTCGAGGCGGCTGAGCTTCAGGGCGAGGCGCGCGAGGCGATGGAGGAGATCGCGGCGTGGACGCCGGAGAACCTGGGCATTGCTCATGTACCGCTGATCTGGCGCAGCCTGGCCCACCTGCCGAGGATGTTCGCCAACACCTGGCGCAAGGACCGACTCGTGATGTCCGCCGGGCGCCTCGATGAGCAGACGAAGGCATGCATCTCCTTTGCCGTGGCGGCCGCCCGGCAGAGCCCCTACATGATCGCCTACACCACTGCTCTGCTCAGGAAGGCGCTCTCGCTGGAGGACGGGGCGCTGGTCGAGCTGGTGGCCAGCATCATGCACTACATTTCGTTCAACACCATCTCGCACGCGATGCTGATCGAACCGAAGCAAATGGAGATGCGGGCGGCACAGTTCGTCGAAGGCTGATCGCTGGTCGAGATGAGGAAGCTCGAATGGCCAGGGCTCGTTCCGCCCCATCATGTGGTCGAAGGTCCCGAGCACCGTCATCGACCAGCAGGGCAAGGTCGTCTTCCACGCCCGGGTCGGGCCCACCGAGGCCGGCCTGAGTTCGATCCTGCGGGGCTTCCACGCGATCGTCGGATCGCGTGGGGGCCCCTGGGCCGGCTGTGCCGCTCGGGCGAGCCAGCCCAGCTGCCGGTGGCCATCGAGCGGCCCAGCGAGAGTGGCGGAGCGGCTGCTTGTGTAATCCGTTGGAAACCAGGCGCCGTCGAGTAGCCGGGGGAGTTTCACCCCGGCCCTCGCAGGACCCGACGTGAACCTCTCGGTTCAGCCGGCTCCTGCTACCCAGCCGTCGGCCGCGCACCATACTCCCGATGGACGAAGAACCTGGGTTCTCGACGGGCGATCCCGGCCAGGAGGCCCCTCGCTCGAGCCGGGGCGTGGCGCAGTTTCTTGAACTTCCGCCTGAGCCGGCGAACCAGGTACGCATTGATCCGCTGGAGGGTTCCGATCAGCCTCGGCCGGTAGTAGCGGCCGAAGTAGCCGATCCAACCCCTCGTGATGAGGTTGACTTCCCGCGCCATCGCCTCCCACGTCGAACCGCTGCGCAGATGGAGCTTCCAACTTCGGATGGTCTGCCGCATTCCCCGCCTGTTCTCCTCGCTTACTGCTCCCTGTCGTTCAGCGGCCATCACAGGGTCATCCCACCCGTCGGTGCCACCGAGCGCGAGGTCGCTCGGCTGTCAGGTCACCCGGATCGCCGTGCCGACCCCTGGCCCGTCCGGGTCGAGCTTCCA
>Ga0070739_10007002_pt1 | contig 12168 bp, 9 predicted proteins | sample Coa_R1_7_FD_66445 | JGI IMG/M metagenome (GOLD analysis project Ga0070739, IMG submission 66445) | Surface soil microbial communities from Centralia Pennsylvania, which are recovering from an underground coalmine fire - Coalmine... | ecosystem: Environmental > Terrestrial > Soil > Unclassified ... | reverse complement strand
CGACGTGCCCACCGGCAAAATGGCTGAACCGGGATTTCCACTTCGCGACTTTACGGTCCCGTTTGACAAGTCGCTCGCCTCCCGCCGCGCCGCCGCCGCGAAGTGGTTCACCGCCCGCGAAAACGGCCGCTTCGCCCGCACGCTCGTGAATCGGTACTGGAAAGCGCTGTTCGGGCGGGGCCTCGTCGAGCCCGTCGATGATATGGACGCCGCTCCCTGGTCCCAGGACCTGCTCGACTGGCTCGCCTGGGATTTCGCTGAGCACGGCTATGACCTCCAGCGCCTCATCTCCCTCATCATGACCTCCCGGGCATACCAGATGCCGTCCTCCACACAAGGCGAAAACGCGAAGGAATACGTGTTTTATGGCCCTCGCCCGCGCCGTCTCACCGCTGAGCAATTCGAGGATGCGCTCTCCTGCGTCTCCGGCGACTGGCGCGTTCTCACCCCGCGCAATGAAGCCTTTGCTCAATACACCCGCGAGTGGCGGCTCAAGTCCGACCCCTTGAGCCGGGCGCTCGGACGTCCCATCCGCGATCAGGTGTACACGGAAAGAAACACCCAGGCCTCCACGCTCCAGGCGCTTGAACTCACCAATGGCCCGCTGCTGCGGGAACGCATTGAAAGAGCCGCTAAGGCGCTTCTGGGCGAGCTGCCCCCGCCGCCCCAGAATGTCTACGACAGCAAGTTCATGCGCCACGGCGCCGCGCCCGTCGACGTCGATATCACCGGCGCCAGGGACCTGTGGCTGGTCATCGAGGATGTGGACTCCTACGACCCGGCGCGCGTCGTCGCCGGTTGGGCCAACCCCGAACTGAGCGGACCCGACGGATCGGCGCGCCTCAGCGATTTGCCCGGTCCCGCCGCGCCGCTTCGCCAGTTCACAACCGATGCGGGGTCTTTTTCAGGCATTCAGGCTGCTGCGCCGTCCGTTCTCCACTGGTCGCTCCAGGGAAGAAATTTCACCCGTTTCCGCGCCGCCGCCGTCATCGACCGGGAGTCCAACCGGAGCGACATCAACGCCGCGCTCCGCTTCTTCGTCTTTACCGAGAAACCCGAAATGGACCGCCTGGTCCGGATTCAGGGCGAACCCCCGCAGACGCCTCCGCGTACGGAGCGTACCGCCGAGGCCCTGGTCGACCGGCTGTACCTGCATATGCTGTCCCGATTTCCCTCTGCCGGCGAAAAGGCGATCGCCATACAAATGGCGACCGCCGGAGGGCGGCAGCCAACCGTTGAGGGGCTCGAGGATCTGCTGTGGGCGATGCTGATGAGCCCCGAGTTTCAGTTTATCCTGTGAGGGCATTATGGAGTCGAAATCAGTTCTGTTTCGTGGGATGACGCGCCGCGACTATATGCGGCAGACCGCCGCGGCGGCGCTTGCCGCGCTGTATGGCCCCGCGCCGGAACTGCTGGCCGAGCCGGCGCCGAAAGCCTCCGCCGACGCGCTCATCCTGCTGTGGATGGCGGGCGGCATGGCCCAGACCGAAACCTTTGATCCAAAGCGCTACACGCCGTACGAACCGGGGCTCGAAAGCAGCCGCGTGCTGAGCACCTTTCCCTCGATTCCTACCGTGGTCGACGGCGTCCGCATTTCTCAGGGACTCGAGGAAATCGCAAAAATCCTCGATCGCGGCGTGCTCATCCGCTCCCATCGCGTCGGCGACTTGGGATTCATTCTCCATTCGCGCCATCAGTATCACTGGCACACCGGCTACGAGCCGCCGCAGCCGCTCGCCATGCCCCACATGGGCGCATGGATTGCCAAGCTGCTGGGCCCCAGGAATCCGGATATGCCGCCCTTTATCGCCATCGGACAGAACATGGAAATTGGCGCCGAAAGCGACGGCTTGAAGGCGTTCCACACCGCCGGATTCCTCGGCAGCGAGTATGGCCCCTTCATGATTACCGACCCCCGCGACGCCGTCGCCAGCGTACAGCCGCCCGAGAGTATGCGCGGCGGCCGCTTCGAAAACCGCTACCAGCAATACCGCAAACTGATTGCCGCCGGCCCGGTGCTGCGCGAGGCCAGCGATTACCAGCGCGAGTCGTTCCTGCGCTCCATGGACAACGCGGACCGGCTCCTGCGATCGCCCGCGGCTAAGGCTTTCGATCTTACGCTTGAACCCAAAGAGTCCTACGACGCCTACAATACCGGCCGCTTCGGACTGGGCTGCCTGCTCGCGCGCAGGCTGGTCGAGGCAGGCGCGCGCTTCATCGAAGTGTCGTCTGAGTACATTCCCTTCCGCCATTGGGACACTCACGAGAACGGCCACGAGCGGGCCATCGGCATGAAGCAATGGATCGACCGGCCGGTATCCCGCCTCATCCGCGACCTCGAACAACGAGGCTTGCTGTCGCGAACCGTGGTGGTGCTGGCGAGCGAGTTCGGCCGCGACATGATGACCGAAGGCAAACCCGGCCGCGAAGTGAAGGACCAGGTCAAACAGCCGGCGGTCATGACTTCGCCCCAGCACTACGGCATGCACCGCCACTTCACCGAAGCCGGCAGCGTGCTCGTCTTCGGCGGCGGTTTCCGCCGCGGGCTGCTGTACGGCGAAACAGCGCCGGAGCGGCCGTGCAGCATCGTGAAGGATCCCGTCACCATTCCAGATCTTCACGCCACCTTGTACGCCGCCTTGGGAATCGCTCCCACCGCCGGCGTCACCATCGAGCAGCGGCCCGTCTATGTGACCAAGGACGGCAAAGGCAAGCCCGTCCAGGCGCTGCTCAGCACGGCCTAGGAACATTCGCGCCCCGCGTCCGTATTATCCATCGAGATGCAATCCGAGCAGGCGATCGTTGCCTCGAACCTCACCAAGGTCTACCGTTCGCGCTGGACCGGGCGCGAAGTTCGGGCCATCGACGGCGTCTCGCTCGCCGTCCCGCGCGGCGCCGCCTACGGCCTGCTGGGACCGAACGGCGCCGGTAAAACAACCTTCGTCAAATGCCTGCTCTCTGCCGTGCATCCCACCGCCGGCGCCGCCTACGTCTTCGGCCGGAACACCGCCGATCCCGCGGCGCGACAGCCCATCGGATACCTCCCCGAAAACCATCGCTTCCCGACTTACTTCACCGGCGAAGGTTTGCTCGATTTCTACGCCGCGCTCTCGGGACTTCCCGCCGCCGAGCGGAAACGGCGCATCCCGCGGCTTCTGGATCTGGTCGGTTTGGAGCAGTGGGGCCGCGTTCGGATCGGCAAGTACTCCAAAGGCATGCTCCAGCGCCTCGGACTGGCGCAGGCCCTCATTCACTCCCCCCAGCTGCTGGTGCTCGATGAGCCGACCGACGGCGTCGATCCCGTCGGACGCCGCCATATCCGCGATATCCTGCGCCAGCTCGAATCGCAGGGCGTGACCATCTTCATCAATTCCCACCTGCTCGCCGAAGTCGAGCTGTTCTGCGATGAGGTCGCCATCCTGCGCAAGGGAAAGCTGGTTCTCACCGGCGCGGTTCGCGAGCTTGTGGCCGGGAAGGGGTACCGGCTGACCGCATCCGGCGTCACCGAGCGGCTGTACGATGAGCTGCGGGCCCGGGCCGCGGCCGCCGCGTCCCGCGACGGCTATGTCGATTTTCAATTCACCACTCGCCAGCAGGTGAACGCCGCCGTCGATGCGCTGCGCGCGGAAGACTGTGAAATCGAGGCCATCGTCCCCACCGCAAGCACCCTCGAGGAGGTCTTCGTGCAGGCCGTAGAAGGTGCCAGCGAAGAGCGCCCGGAGGCCGCCCGGGCATGATGATCACTACAGCCGCTCTCATCCGCGATACTTTCCGCGAGGCCTTCGCGCGCAAAATCTTTTGGGGGCTCTTCGCGCTCTCCACCCTGATGATCCTGTTTTTTCTGTTCATCCTCAAAATCGACGTGGTGGAGGGCGCCATCGCCACCGTCACCCTCTTCGGCCGGCCGGCCGGCCCGCGCGGCGGTGTGGATGTCGATCGCTTGGTCCGCAACGTCTACGGCGGCATCGCGACTTTCCTCTACACCTGGGGCATGGCCCTGTCAGTCTTCGCTTCGGCCGGACTGATCCCCAGCGTGCTCGAGCCCGGCCGCATCGAATTACTGCTGTCCAAACCGGTCTCCCGCCTGCACATCCTGCTCGGACGCTTCCTGGGCAATGTCGCCGTGGTCGCCTGCAATGTCGCCTATCTCGTGCTCGGCATCTGGACTATTTTCGGCGTCAAGACCGGCGTCTGGGGCCCACAGTTCCTGTGGGCGATCGCAACCACCGTGTTCATCTTTGCCGTGCTGCTTACCGTGGTCGTCCTCGTCGGCGTTGTGTTTGAGAGCGCCGCGCTGGCGACGATGGTCACCATCGCGCTCGGCTTGGTCAGCCCGATTCTGGCCCAGACCACCACCATGGTGCGCCTGCTGAGTTCCGAACTGGCCCGCGACGTCTGGCGCGCGCTCTATCACGCGCTGCCCAAAGTATACGACCTGGGACGGCTGACGCTGGACCTCGTGCGCCGGGAGCCGGCCGGCGATCTGACCCCCGTCTTCAGCTCTGCGCTGTTCGGAGCCGCTGCGCTCAGCCTCGCCTTGTATATCTTTTCCCGAAGGGATTTCTAGTGCGTGAATGCGGAGTAGCGTTAATCGCCATCCTGCTGTCGGCGGCTTGCCGCCAGCTCCAGCCTGCTGCGGGTCCGCGCATCGACCCCGCGCTGGCCATGCTCGTCCCGCCCGATACGTCCATCCTGGTCGGCGCGCGCCTGGACCAGCTTCGAAACACCGCCGTCTATCAGCGCCACGCGAGCCGCATCGCGCTTCCCCGCATCGACGAGTTTGCCCGCGAAACCGGCGTCGATCCGCGCCGTGATCTCCAGGAAGCGCTGTTCTGCTCCAACGGCCGGGATCGCGCCGTCCTCCTCGTGCGCGGAACCTTCACCCCCGCCCAAATCGAGCCGAAACTCCAGAAACGCGGCGTCAAACCCCAAAGCTACAAAGGCTACACCCTGTTCGGCGATGAGCGGGGCGCCGTATTCTTCTTGAACGCGGCTACAGCCCTGGCCGGCGCCACGCCGGCTCTGCGCGAAATCATTGACGGCCGCGGCCGCAATTTGCTGGGCATCCCCAAACCGCTTCAGCCGCTGCTGGCCTCGCTCCGCGCCAGCGACCAGTTCTGGACTGTATTCAACGGATCAGCGATACGATTGCCGGCCCCGGATGACAGCAATCTCGGCAACATCAATCGCCTGGCCCGCGCTGTTCAAACCGGCGCCGTCGGCGCCGATCTCCAGTCCGGGCTTTCGCTCCGCGCCCATGCCGCCTGCGCCGACGATTCGTCAGCCCGGCAGATTCACGACGCCCTCAAGGGCCTCATCGGCCTCGGCCGCCTGAGCGCGCCCGATTCGCAACCCGACCTGCTCAAGGTCTACGATTCGATTCAGGTCCGCCTCCAGGGCCGCGAGGTGAGCCTCTCGGCCGATGTGCCCCAAGACCTCGTGGACCGCTTCGTCAACATCTTTGTCGAAGAACGCAGACCCTGATTATCGTTTCGCCGCCGGCACGGCGTCGCCCAGCATCGAAGCGCCGCTTTCGCTGACGTAGTTGCGGTTCCAGGCCGGAATCTCCACCACCACGTCGCCCTTCACTACGCACTGGCAGCCCAGACGGGAGTTCAGTTGAAGGTCCGCCGCCATGTCCAGCCGGTCCGCTTCATCGTCGTCCATCGGCGACAGATTTTCCTCGCCTTCTTTGACCCATACGTGGCACGTTGTACACGCGCAGTTGCCGCCGCAGGCATGCTCCAGGTGCAGACCAAAATTCAGAGCCACATCGAGAATCGACTCCGGCTTGCCGTGCTCGCTGTAGGGCAGCTTCCCAGATTCGAATTCCACGGTCTTGCCGTAGTTGACAAACGTGACCTTGGGCACAACACCATTTTAACTGCCCCCTGCTTGGCGCCGCTCATCAGCGGCCTGGCTGCTGCAATACTAATCGGTAGTGTTCCACCGCATCGAAAAATCACTGGCGCGATCTGTCTCCGCGCACATCCAGGCCCGTTATGGAATCGAAATTCCCGTCATTTTGGCGCAGCCCAAGCAGCCCTCCTTCGGTGAGCTGGCCATCTCTGTTGCGTTCCAGCTGGCGCGGCATTTGAAGCAGCCTCCCCGCTCTATCGCCGAGCAGCTCGCTGCCGAGCTGGGCGGAGTCGAAGGCGTCGATAGACTCGAGGTCGCCGGCAACGGGTATATCAACGTCCGCCTCAACCGCGCGCGCTACGCCCTCGCCCTGCTTTCCGGCGAACGCGACCTGCCCGGCGGCGAGGACGGCGGGAAAATCGTCGTCGAGCACACCAACATCAACCCCAATAAAGCCGCGCATATCGGTCATTTGCGCAACGCCATCCTCGGCGACACCTTCGTCCGCATGCTGCGCGCCGGCGGCCGCTGCGTCGAAGTGCAGAACTATATCGACAATACCGGCGTGCAGGTCGCTGACGTGGTGGTCGGGTTCCACCGGTTGGAAAACCGCACCCCGGACCAGGTGCGCCAGTTGATCCAGGATTCGGACCGGCGCTTTGATTACATCTGCTGGGACCTCTACGCCCGCGTCTCCTCCTACTACCAGGACCATCCCGCCGCCCTGGCGTGGCGCGCCGAGGTCTTGCACGCCATCGAAGCCGGCCACGGCGTCGAGTCCGATCTGGCCCACATGGTCTCCGACGCCATTGTGCAGGCGCATCTCCGCACCATGGCGCGCCTCGGCGTCGAGTACGACCTCCTGCCGCGCGAAAGCGAAATCCTGCGCCTCCAATTCTGGGCGACGGCCTTCGAACAGTTGAAACAGCGCGGCGCCGTCCATCTGGAAACCGGCGGCAAAAATGCCGGCTGCTGGGTCATGCGCGGTTCCGCCTTCGGCGCCGACGATAGCGAAACCGGCGACAAAGTCATCGTGCGCTCAAACGGCACCGTCACCTACGTCGGCAAGGATATCGCCTATCAGCTCTGGAAATTCGGGCTGCTCGGCCAGGATTTTCACTACCGGCGGCTGCTGACGTACCCGTCGGGAAGGGAACTCTGGGTTACGACCGGTGAAGCGGATGAGCCGGGCGCCCCCCGGTTCGGCCATGCCTCCCGCGTGTACAACGTCATCGATTCGCGGCAGTCCTACTTGCAGGACGTCGTGGTCGCGGGCCTCCGCGCGCTCGGCTATGACCAGCAGGCAGACCGCTCCGTTCACTTCTCCTATGAAATGGTGGCGCTCTCTCCGCGCACCTGCGCCCAGCTCGGCATCGAGTTGTCGGAGGAGGACAAGCGCCGCCCCTACGTCGAAGTCTCAGGGCGCAGGGGTCTCGGCGTCAAGGCCGACGACCTTATCGACAAACTGATTGAGACCGCCCTCGAAGAAGTGAACGCCCGCCATCCCCACGAGCCGGAGCAGGAGCGCCGCTGCGTCGCCGCCCAGATCGCTGTCGGCGCGCTTCGCTACTTCATGCTGAAGTACACCCGCAATTCCGTCATCGCCTTTGATTTTCAGGAGGCCTTGAGCTTCGAGGGCGAAACCGGGCCGTATGTGCAGTATGCGGCCGTTCGCTCGCGCAATATTCTGCGAAAGCTCGCCGGCCGCGGTGAAACGCTCCCGGACTTCAAAGCCGCCTTGTCGCACGACGCAATGAGCCGCCAGCTTGCTTCAGAGGACTTCTGGCAGCTGTTGCTTGCGGCCTCAAAGGTGGATGTGGCCATCGCCCGCGCCATCGAGTCGGGCGAGCCGGCCCATGTCGCCAAGTACGCGTTCCAGCTTGCGCAGGCGTTCAACAACTTCTACCACGAATATCCCGTCATCCACGAACGGGATCCGGAGCGCAAAACCTTCCTGCTGTGGATGACGGCGTTTTTCAACTCGCAGTTGGAGCGCACCCTGGGAGTGCTCGGCATCAGCGTGCCCGAATATATGTGACGCGGCTGGCCGCCAGCGCCTCAGCCTGCGCCGGCGATGCTGCCCCCCGCCGCCGCGCCCCACGCCTCGCGCGCCGCCTTCACGGTCGCCTGGATGTCGTTCTCCGTGTGCGCCGCCGAGACGAACGCCGCCTCAAACTGCGACGGCGCAAGATAAATTCCGCGCTCCAGCATCGCGTGGAAAAATCGCCCGAACTGCCCAGTGTCCGAGCGCTTCGCCGAATCCCAGTCCCTCACCGGCCCCTCCGTGAAGAAGAATGTGAACATCGAACCCACACGGTTGACCGTAACCCCGGGCGGCGCGTACGCCGTCAGCTGCGCCGTGCGCGCCTCGAGCTGATCGTAGATCTCCGGCTGCTCTTTCAACCGCCGCACCGTCGCCAGTCCCGCCGCCACCGCCACCGGATTGCCGGAAAGCGTTCCGGCCTGGTATACCGGCCCCGCGGGCGCCACCTGCCTCATCACCTCCGCGCGCCCTCCATACGCCGCCAGCGGCAAGCCGCCGCCGATGATCTTGCCGAGCGTCGTCAGGTCCGGCCGGATGCCAAACAGCTCCTGAGCGCCGCCGCGCGCGACCCGGAATCCGGTCATCACTTCGTCGAAGATCAGCAGCGCGCCATAGCGCTCCGTCAGCGCCCGCAGCGCTTCCAGAAATCCCGGCGCCGGCGGCACGCATCCCATGTTCCCAGCCACCGGCTCCACGATCACCCCCGCAATCTGATCCCCGCGCTCCCGGAACGCAATTTCAACCGCGTCAATGGAGTTGTAGGGCAGCACGATCGTCGTGCTGGCGATGCTGCCGGGAACGCCGCGCGTGTCCGCAATCCCCAGCGTCGCCATACCCGATCCCGCCTTCACCAGCAGCGAATCCACGTGCCCGTGATAGCAGCCTTCAAATTTCACCACCAGGTCGCGCCCCGTGAATCCGCGCGCGACGCGCAGCGCGCTCATCGTCGCCTCTGTGCCGGAGTTGACCAGCCGCACCATCTCCATCGACGGCACCGCATCGATGAGCTCTTCCGCCAGCAGCACCTCGCGCTCCGTCGGCGCGCCGAATGTCGTTCCCACCTCGAGCGTTTCCCGCACCGCGTCCAGCGCCTCCGGAGACCGGTGTCCCAGAATCAGCGGACCCCACGAGCATACGTAGTCGATGTATTCATTGCCGTCTGCGTCGTAGATCCGCGACCCTTGCCCGCGATCGATGAATAGCGGCCCGCCCCCCACGCTCCGGAATGCGCGGACCGGCGAATTGACCCCGCCCGGCATCAGCTTCTGCGCGCGCGCAAACAGCGCTTCCGACCTTCGAGTTTGCATGCATCCACCATTGTGCCCGGAATGCCCCAATCTCCACCGCCGCCGCCCCGCCCCCTGCCGCCGCTGCTCCTGGTTCCGACCCCGGCGAAACTCCGTTCACACGACGCAACCTTCTGTTTATGCTAGACTTCCCGCGAGTCCGCTTTTTTCGCCATGCCACACTGGTACTAGAAGGACACTCTCGATGCATCCTCAGACTGAAGTCACTGTTATCCGCCGGACCGGCCCGAAGACGCCGGAAGGCAAAGCGCGCTCGTCCGCCAATGCGCTCAAGCACGGACTCACCAGCCGTCACGTCGTCCTGCCCGGCGAAAACCGCGCCGAGTTTGACGCCCTCGTCGCCCGCCTCATCCAGGAGCATCGCGCCGCAACGGCTCTGGAGATCGAGATGGTCCACCACATCGCCGGCTGCCTCTGGCGCCTGGACCGCGCCCGCAAGGCCGAAGCCGAATACTTCTACGTCAACTTCATCGCCGACCAGCCGACCCGGGATATGGAGCGCCGCTTCGCCCTCATTCTCCGCTACGCTACGGCTATCGAGCGCGAACTCCACCGCGCCATCGCCAGGCTCCAGCAACTCCAGAAGGAGCGCAGCAAAACTCCACAAAACAAACACGAAATCGAAGACCGGCCATCCCCGGCTGAATTCGTTTTGCAAAACCGCGCGGCCCAATCCGCCAGCGCCGGGCCAACCGCTGAAGACGGGCTGCTGAACACTCATGAAACTGCCGCTGCTTACCCTCCTGACGCTCGCGCCTCTTAGCGCCGCGACCCAGTCCCCCCTGACGCTCTGGTATCGTCAGCCCGCTGCCGCCTGGGTCGAAGCCCTTCCCGTCGGCAACGGTCGTCTCGGCGCCATGATCTTCGGGACCGTTGCGCGCGAGCGCATCCAGTTCAACGAGCAGACCGTCTGGACCGGCCAGCCTCACGATTACGCCCACCACGGCGCCTACAGGTATCTGCCGGAGCTCCGCCGCCTGCTGTTTGAGGGCAAACAGGCCCAGGCCGAAAGGCTCGCCATGCGGGAATTTATGAGCGTGCCGCTGCGGCAAAAGGCCTACCAGGCCTTCGGCGATCTGTTCCTCGACTTTCCGGATCTCGACGCGCCGTCCAGCTATCGCCGCCGGCTCGAGCTCGACCGCGCCGTCGCATCCGTCGAATTCGTTTCCTCAGGCGTCCGCTACCGACGCGAAGTCTTCGCCAGCTACCCCGCCCGGGTTATCGTAGTCCGGCTCACGGCCGATCGGCCCGCCAGCATCAGTTTCCGCGCCTCGCTCCAGTGCGCCCACCCCGATTGCGCCGCCCAGGCCCGCGCCGGCGAAATCGCCATGAACGGCCGCGTCCGCGACTCGGCAATTCGTTTCGAAGCGCGCCTGCGCGTGATCGCCGAAGGCGGACGCATCGATGCCCAGGGCGCCCAGCTCGCCGTCGCCGGCGCCAACGCCGCCACGCTGTTGCTCGCCGGCGCCACCAGCTTCAGGAATTTCCGCGACGCCTCCGCCGATCCCCAACAGCGCAACGACGAAACCCTGCGCGCCATCCGCGGCAAGAGCTACGACGCGCTCCTTGCCGAGCACCTCGCCGACTACCAGCGCCTGTTTCGCCGCGTCTCGCTCGACCTCGGCGTCACCCCCGCCGCCCGCTATCCCACCCGCCTCCGAATCCGCAATTTCGCCGGCGGCAATGACCCAGCGCTCCTCGCGCTGCTGTTCCAATACGGCCGCTACCTGCTCATCTCCTCCAGCCGCCCCGGAGGCCAGCCCGCTAACCTGCAAGGGCTCTGGAACGACTCCAACACTCCGCCATGGGATAGCAAATATACGGTCAACATCAACACCGAAATGAATTACTGGCCCGCTGAGGTCGCCAACTTGCCCGAGTGCCATCAGCCGCTGTTTGACGCGTTGAAGGAAATCGCCGAATCCGGCGCCATCACCGCCAAGGAGCACTACAACGCCCGCGGCTGGGTCCTCCATCACAATTTCGATCTGTGGCGCGGAACAGCGCCCATCAATGCGTCCAATCATGGCATCTGGCAGACCGGCGGCGCCTGGCTGGCCCTCCACCTCTGGGAGCATTACCGCTTCACCCTGGACCAGAACTTCCTTCGCTCAACCGCCTACCCGCTGCTGCGCAGCGCCGCCCTCTTCTTCGTCGATTCGCTCGTCCGCGATCCTCGCCATGGCTGGCTCATCACCGGCCCGAGCAACTCGCCTGAACACGGCGGCCTGGTCATGGGCCCCACCATGGATCATCAGATTGTCCGCGCCCTGTTCGGCGCCGTCATCGAAGCCGCCCGCATTCTGAATACCGACGCCGCGCTGTGCTACACCCTCTCTGACCTGCGCGCCCGCATCGCCCCCAATCAGATCGGACGCTACGGCCAGTTGCAGGAGTGGCTCGAGGATAAGGATGATCCCTCGGACCAGCATCGCCACGTTTCGCACCTGTGGGGCGTCTATCCCGGCGCGGAGATTACGCCCGAAACCCCGGATCTGTTTGAAGCCGCCAGGAAGTCTCTCGAATTTCGCGGCGACGCCGCCACCGGCTGGTCCATGGGTTGGAAGGTGAATCTCTGGGCGCGCTTGCTCGACGGCGATCACGCCTATCGCATTCTGCGCAATCTGATACGTCCCGCCGGACCCAAACAGGCCGGGCTCTATCCCAATCTCTTTGATGCGCACCCGCCCTTCAGATCGACGGCAACTTCGGCGCCGCCGCCGGCATTGCCGAAATGCTGCTCCAAAGCCACCGCGGGTTCCTGGATCTGTTGCCCGCGCTGCCCGCCGCGCTTCCCAATGGCGCCGTGACCGGTCTGAAGGCGCGCGGCGCCTTCGAGGTCGACATCGCCTGGCGCGATGGCCGCCTGGCGCGGGCCGTCATTCGCTCCCTGCGCGGCGCGGCGCCCAGGGTCCTGTATTGCAACCGGGAGCTGCCCCTGCGGAGAACCGGAGATCG
>Ga0070739_10007001_pt1 | contig 12172 bp, 6 predicted proteins | sample Coa_R1_7_FD_66445 | JGI IMG/M metagenome (GOLD analysis project Ga0070739, IMG submission 66445) | Surface soil microbial communities from Centralia Pennsylvania, which are recovering from an underground coalmine fire - Coalmine... | ecosystem: Environmental > Terrestrial > Soil > Unclassified ... | reverse complement strand
CGGGTTGCCGATCGCGAGCGATTTCGCGAGCGTGTGCGGCTTCACCGGGCGGCACACCTCGAGGTTGGCGGCGAACGCGCTCGCAACCGGCGAGCAGCCCTCCGCCTGGGCGCCGTTGAACGCCGGCAGGTAGCCCTCAACGAGACCCAGCTCGAGCCATTCCTCAAAGCCCGCCGCGATCTTGGTGAACAGCGAACCTGAGGCGATCGGGCAGACGACCTGATCGGGCAGCTCGAACCCGAGCTGCTCGACGGTCTCGAACGCGAGCGTCTTCGATCCCTGTGAGTAGTACGGGCGCAGGTTGATGTTCACGAACGCCCACTCATGCTCCGCCGCCAGCTCAGTGCACAGGCGGTTGACGTCGTCATAGGACCCGTCGACGGTCACCAGGTTGGTGCCGTAGACGCCGGTCGCCAGCAGCTTCTGCTCTTCGGTGTCGGCGGGGACGAAAACGTAGGAGCGCAAGCCCGCCGCCGCCGCGTGCGCGGCCACCGCGTTCGCCAGGTTGCCGGTCGAGGCGCACGCGACGGTGTCGAAGCCCAGCTCGCGGGCGCGCGCCACCGCGATCGACACCACGCGGTCCTTGAACGAATGGGTCGGGTTGGCGGCGTCGTTCTTGATCCACACCTCGCGCAGCCCGAGGCGGTCGGCCAGCCGGTCGACCCGCAGCAGCGGCGTGAACCCCGCCGGCAGCACGCCGCTTCGCGGTGCCGGCACGGGCAGAAAGTCGCTGTAGCGCCACAGCGAATGTGGCCCCGCCTGGATCCGGCGGCGCAGCTCGGACGGGTCGGCGCCGGCGCGCGAGGCGTAGTTGACCTCGAGCGGCCCGAAGCATTGCTCGCAGGCGTAGCGGGCCTCGAGCGGGTACTCGGCCCTGCATTCCTTACAGCGAAGAGACTCTGGCGGCATATGAAAAAACCTCCGCCGGGGTCTGTGGTCGGAGGTTCGGTGAAACCGCCGCTTCCACATCTCCCAGGCCTGTTGTTGGAGCCTGATGGAATTGGCACCGTTCCCTTGCGGGAGGTTGCCGGGGCTTCACAGGGCCATGTCCCTCCACCCCTCTCGATGCGTACAGCTATGTGGGCGGCAGTATAAACGAGCCGCGCGCAGACGCCTCCTCCGGCGCAACGGCGCAGCAACCGGGTCGCCACCCCAGTAACAACCGCAACGCGTTGGTGTTCGGTGGCTGGGCATGGGCGCAGCCACCTCCGATCCCCTCGAACGCCTCGCGTCGGCGCTGCGCGCGGGGCCTGACGTCCCGCGCAAGCGGATGCTGATCATCGTCAACCCGTACGCGACGACGGTCTCGGACCGTCTGAAGAACCTCGTCGTGTACGCGCTGCGCGGCACTTATCACGTGCATGCGGTCGAGACCGAGGCCCGCGACCATGCCACCGAGCTATGCCGCGACGCGGCTCGAGAGGGCTACGACGTGGTCGTCGCGTTCGGCGGCGACGGAACCGTCAACGAGGCCGCCAACGGCCTCGTGGGGTCGAACACGCCCTTGACCTGCCTGCCGGGCGGACGCGCGAACGTCTACTGCCGGATCCTCGGGATTCCGGTCGATGTGGTCGACGCGACTGAGCAGCTGCTCGCGCTCGCCGACGACTGGCGTCCGCAGCTCGTCGACCTGGGGCAGGTCGGCGAGCGGAAGTTCCTGTTCTCGGCGGGCGCGGGACTCGACGCCAGCGTCGTCGAACAGGTCGACTCGCATCCGAGGATGAAGCAGCGCTTCGGCGAGTGGTACTACGCGGCGACTGCGCTGCGGACGTTCAACCGCAGGTATCTGCTCAATTCCCCGCGGCTTGAAGCCGATCTAGGCGAAGAGCGAGTGAGCGGCGTGACGGTGATCGTGCAGAACGCAACCCCATACACGTTCTTCGGCGAGCGTCCGGTCGAGCTGAGCGAAGGCGCGACCCTCGCCGGCGGCGATCTGGCGGGGGTGGTGCTGACGCGGGCGAACGCGATCGACGCTCCGACCCTGCTGTGGCGCGCGCTCGCGCGGCGACCGCGATTCGTCCGCCATCGGCGGGTACATCCGTTCGCCGGGCTCGAGCGGCTGCGCGTCCGCTCGGCTGACGAGCGGGCGCTGCCGCTGCAGGTCGACGGCGACTACATCGGCGAGGCGCACGAGGCCGAGTTCGGAGTGCTGCCGAAGAGCCTGCTGGTGGTGGCGTAGATGCGCCGCCGCCGGCTGCTCGCGTCATTCGGCGCGAGCGCGGCAGTCGCAGCGCTGGCTGCGATCCCCGCGCTGGTCTCGGCCCACGCGCTCCCGGGCGCACCGAACTGCCCGGTGTTCCCCGCGAACAACCCGTGGAACCAGCCGGTCGATCAGCTGCCGGTCGCAAAGGACTCGGCGAGCCTGATCGCCAGCATCGGCTTGAACGACCCGGTCCACCCCGACTTCGGGACGACGTGGGACGGCGCGCCGAACGGGATCCCGTTCGTGGTCGTCTCCAACCGGACCCGTCGGGTACCCGTCCATTTCCAGTACGCGGCCGAATCCGATCGCGGTCCGTATCCGATTCCGCGCGACGCGCCGATCGAAGGCGGGCCGAACTCGACCGGCGATCGGCACGTGATCGTCGTCGACCGCGGCACCTGCATGGACTACGAGCTGTCCGCCGCCTACCCCCATCGCGGCGGCGCGTACTGGACGGCAGGCTCGGGCGCGATCTTCAACCTCCGCTCGAACCGGTTGCGCCCCGCCGGATGGACCTCGGCGGACGCGGCCGGCCTGCCGATCCTGCCCGGGCTCGCTCGCTACGACGAGGTGGCCCGCGGCGCGATCGACCATGCGCTTCGCTTCACCGCTCCCTGCACCGCGCCGCGCTACGTCTACCCCGCTCGCCACTTCGCATCGACGTGCAGCGGCTTCTACCCGCCGATGGGCCTGCGAGTCCGGCTCAAGGCAAGCGTCAACATCTCGGGGCTCCCGTACCAGGCTCGGGTGGTCGCCGAGGCGCTCAAGCGCTACGGGATGATCCTGGCGGACAACGGCTCGCCGTGGTACATCTCGGGCGCGCCGAACCCGCGCTGGAACAACGACGCGCTCCATCAGCTGGATCAGCTCACGGGCCGCGACTTCGAGGTGGTGGAGACGAGCTCGCTCCCGCACCCGGGCGGGTAGGGGTTCGCTCCGCATCGGCGAGGCCCGGCCGCCGATCCGGAGCGGCCCGACGCGCCGCAGCCAGCAGGGGGGGTGGAAGTTCGCCGCTGGAAGCTCATACGTAGGTGGCTGATGCCTTTCGTGTGACGCTGACCGAACGCGACCGCGCCGTGCTCGCATTCGCGGCAGAACATCGGCTTGTCCTCCAGCGGCAGATCGAAAAGCTCGTCGGTGCGCGCGAGGGGATGATGCGAGATCGGCTGCGAGCGCTCGTCGGGGCGGACTACCTTACGAGTGGCCGCGTTCTCGATGAGCACCACTTTCAGATCCGCCCGCGCGGCCTGACGGCGGTCGGCAGCACGCTGCCGGTGCCGCGCTTCAAGCTCGGCGCCTACAAGCACGACATCGGTCTCGCCTGGCTCTGGCTTGTCGCTCACCGCGGCAGCTTCGGTCCGCTCCGCGAGGTCCTCTCCGAACGTCACCTACGCTCCCACGACGGAGCTCTCGAGCGATCTCACGAGCCGTATGGGGTCCGTGTCGGTGGCGCGGACCGCTACGGCAGCGAGCGGCTCCACTATCCCGACCTGCTGCTGATCGACCCGCACGGGCGGCGGCTCGCGCTCGAGCTCGAGCTCAGCACAAAGGGACGCGAGCGGCGCGAGCTGATTCTCGGCGGCTACGGAGCTGATGGCCGCATCGATCGCGTGCTCTATCTGGTCGAGGACGACCGCGGTGGCCACTCGATCAGGCGCGCGCTCGAGCGAACCGTGAAGGAGATGGGACTGTCGCAGCGGGTCGAGTTCCAATGGATCAAGCCGCTGAGCCTCGCGGGTGATGGGCGAGGGCCGCGGACTCGCACCGCGGCCAATCGACAGCCGCCACGGAACCGCTCCCTCCCGACGACCGGCCGCGAACGACAGACGGCGGCGCTGGCGCGATGAGACGTCGCCGGAGACGCTGGAGGTACGTGCCGCTGGTCGCGTTTCTCGCGCTGCTCGCGGCGCCGGCGTGGATGACCACTGTCGCGATCGCCGTCGCGGCGGGCCTCGTCGCGTTCCGTGTCGGCCGCTCGATCGCCCGCCGGGTACAACCGCGGGCGATCAGCCCGTCAGATGCGATCGTGCTCGGCCGCGATCAGCGCGGCGGCGCGGTGACGATCACCGACCGCGACCTCTCCGGGCACGGGCTGATCCTGGGCGCCAGCGGATCTGGCAAGACCACCACGCTGGTAACAATCCTCGAGCAGCAGATCCGGCGGGGACGGCCGGTGATCGCGATCGACATGAAGGGCTCGCCCGTGTTCGCGCGGCAACTGGCGCAAGCCGCGGCTGCGGCGGGTCGGCCGTTCAAGCTGTGGTCGCCGGAAGGGCCGACCCAGTGGAACCCGCTCAGCCACGGCAATGCCACCGAGCTCAAGGACAAGCTGATCTGCACCGAGCGCTTCACCGAGCCCCACTATCAGCGGGCCGCGGAGCGTTATTTGCAGAACGTCTTCCAGGTACTCCAGTACGCCCACCCAGACCGCCGGCCGACGCTGACGGACGTCGTCGAGCTGATGGACCCACGCCGCCTCCCGGCAGCGCTGCGTGGGGTTCCAAAGCCGCTGGCCGACCGCGTGCAGGACTACCTCTCGGGGCTCACCCCGGACCAGCGCAGCGCGATCCGGGGGCTCCAGACCCGGCTTGCGATCATCACCGAGTCAGACGCCGGACGCTTCCTCGGAGCCGACGCGGCGGAGACGATCGACCTCGGCGCGGCGCAGACGATCGGAGCCGGCGCGGCGCAGACGATCGACCTGAGCGCGGCGCTCGAGGGCCGCGAGATCGTCCTGTTCAGCCTGAACTCCAGCCGATACAACCAGTTCGCCGCACAGCTCGGGACGCTGGCGGTGCAGGACCTGATCTCGGCGACCGGCAGCCGCCTTGAGCGGATCGGCCGCGGCGATCGGGGCGAGCAGGCAACGGTCGCGATCGACGAGTTCTCCGGGATCGGCGGCGCGCATGTGGTGGCGCTGTTCGCGCGCGGCCGTGAGGCGGGAGTGAGCGGGATCATCGCGACGCAGGAGATGGCCGACCTCGACCGTGCCGGACGCGGCGTCCGCGACCAGATCCTCGGCAACACCGCGGTCAAGCTGATCCAGCGCCAGGAGGTTCCCGGATCGGCCGAGCTGGTCGCGCAGATCGCAGGCACCGAGAAGGTCTGGGAGGAGACGCGGCAGATCGGTGGCACGGTCTTCCGCGGCTTCCCGGCCGGCGGAACCCGTCGCGAGACCGAGCAGTTCGTCGTTCACCCCAACGAGATCAAGTCGTTGCGCACGGGCGACGCTGTCGTGATCTCGAAGCTCCGCGGCGACCGGCCGCGGACGGTGAGGGTGACGCCGCCTCGGCCTGCGGAGCGTCCAGCCGCAGAGCGCTGAGCGTGATCAAAAAGGCACCATAGTGGCGCCAAATCGATCACGCTCAGGTGCGGCCGAGCTGTCACGGGGTCCGGGCGGTGCTGGCGATTCCGCCGGCCGGCCCGAACGACCCCTACCCCGACCCCGGCGTCACGCGGTAGACGTCAAACACCGAGTCGATGTTGCGCAGGCGGTTGATCGTCTGGTCGAGCACGCGGGTGTCCCCCACCTCGACGACGAAGCGGTTCTTGACCATCGGGTGGTTGACGATGCAGCGCGCCTCGACGATGTTGATCCCGGCCTCGGCGAACGTCCTCGACATGTCCTCGAGCAGGCGATGGCGGTCCCAGCCGTCGACCTCGATCTCGACCCTGAACGAGGTCTCGGCGTCTCCGTCCCAGCTGACGGCGGTGAACCGCTCCGGATCGCGCTTCAGCACCGCGACGTTGGGGCAGTCCTCGCGGTGGATCGTGATCCCACGGCCGAGCGAGATGTAGCCCACGATCGGGTCGCCCGGGACGGGGCGACAGCACTTCGCCATGCGAAGCATCACCTCGTCGATCCCCTCGACGGAGATCCCGTACTTCGAGGATGAGGTGGTGGCCTGCGTCCGGCGCCTGCGCGTCTGGAGCAGATCGTCCGCCGCCGTGGTCTCCGTCTCGGCCGCCTCGCCCTGCTTGAGGCGCTGAAGCACCTTGTTGACGACGATCTTCGGCGAGATCTTCGCCCCGCCGAGGGCGATGTAGAAGTCGTCGGCCTTGCGAAAGCCGATCTCGCGAATCACGTCGGCCAGCAGCGACGAGCCGACGATCTTCTGGGCGGGCAGCCCCTGTCGCTTGAGGTGCTCCTGGAGCAGCTCGCGACCCGCGTGCTCGGTGTCCTTCCGCGACTCCGCCTTGAACCACGCCTTGATCTTGTTGCGCGCGCGGGTCGTCTTCACCAGCGCCAGCCAGTCGCGTGACGGCCCGCGCTCGCGCTTTGAGGTCAGCACCTCGACGATGTCGCCGGAGTGGAGCTGGTAGGACAGCGGCACGATCTTGCCGTTGACCTTCGCGCCGACGCAGCGGTGTCCGACGTCGGTGTGGATCTCGTAGGCGAAGTCGAGGGGCGTCGCGCCGGCGGCGAGCGACTTCACCTCGCCCTTCGGCGTGAACACGAACACCTCGTCCTCGAACAGGTCGACCTTGAGCGTCTCCATGAACTCGCGCGGATCGGCCTCGTCCTGCTGCCAGTCGAGCAGCGACCGCAGCCACTTCAGCTTGTCGTCGCCGTCGGCCGAGGCGGCGCCGGAGCGTCCGGTGCCGGATCGCTGGGCGCCGTCCTTGTACATCCAGTGCGCCGCGACGCCGAACTCCGCCAGGTCGTGCATCTCGCGGGTGCGGATCTGGATCTCGAGCGGCCTGCCCTCGGGCCCGATCACGGTCGTGTGCAGGGACTGGTACATGTTGGCCTTGGGCATCGCGATGAAGTCCTTGAAGCGGCCGGGCAGCGGCTTCCACAGCGAGTGGATCACGCCAACCGCGCCGTAGCAGTCCTTCACCGAACCGACGATCACCCGCATCGCCGTGAGGTCGTAGATCTCGTTGAACTCGCGCCCCTTCTTGGTCATCTTCGAGTAGATCGAGTAGAAGTGCTTGGCCCGGCCTGAGATCTCGGCCTCGATCCCAAGCTCGCGCAGCTCCTTCGCCAGGTAGCTGCCGGCCTCGTTGACGTACCGCTCGCGCTCGGCGCGCTGCTGAGCGACGAGGCCCTTGATCTCGTTGTACTTGCGCGGGTGCAGCGACTGGAAGCTCAGGTCCTCGAGCTCCCACTTGATCGCGTGGATGCCGAGCCGGTGCGCGATCGGCGCGTAGATGTCGAGCGTCTCACGCGCCTTCTCGATCTGCTTCTGCTTGGGCATCGGCTCGATCGTGCGCATGTTGTGCAGACGGTCGGCCAGCTTGATCAGGATGACGCGGATGTCCGTCGCCATCGCGACCATCATCTTGCGGTAGTTCTCGGCCTGCGCCTCGTCGCGCGACTGGAACGTCAGCCCAGTCAGCTTGGTGACCCCGTCAACCAGGTTCGCGATCTCATCCCCGAATGCCTCGCGAACCTCCTCGAGCGACGCCGAGGTGTCCTCGACCGTGTCGTGCAGCAGCGCGGCGCAGAGCGTCTCGGTGTCGAGCCGCATCCCCGCGCAGATCTTGGCGACGCCGACCGGGTGGATGATGAAGTCCTCCCCCGACGCCCGGCGCTGGTCGGCGTGGTGGGCACATGCGTAGACGAACGCCTGCTCGAGCCGCTCGCGGTCGACCGGCACAGCCGTCTGGTCGGCGTGCTCCTCGACGATCGCGAGCAGATCGGCGAGCAGCCGCCGAACTGTGGCGCTCAGCTCGGGATGGCCCGCTTCGGTCTCGGGCGCGGGATGATCGAGCTGGTCAACTCGGGTCCTCGAGGCCGGGAACAGCGTGGTCGAGGCGCCATGGCCATCCTTGCCCGCGCCACCACCGTCTGCGGCAGCCTTGCTCCGCGTGCGGCTCAGCCGCCTGGCGGGAGATTTGCGTTGCTGCTCAGGAATCGCCGTCCGTCCTCGTGTCGCTTTGCATACACCCTGTAAGAAGGCGAACGGTCAAGCGCGGTCGGCGCTACCCCCGCGATCGACAGGGCCGGCAGGTCCGGGTCGAGGCTGACGAGTTCCAGCTCCGCGAGCACTCTGATCAACCTTCCCGCCAGTCGCGCTGGGCGACCGTGCGGCCCTTCGCCGCGAAGCAGGCGCTCGAGCTCCTCGCCGGCAACCCTTCCCTTGAGCCGCAAGGCCCGGTAAAGGGCCACGAGCGAAGCACGCAAACCGTACTCCAGCTCGTGCATCTGCTGAGCAAAGCGTAGCTCAGGCTCGCCCCACGCCAGGTGAGTGAAGCCAACTCGGCGCTCGAGCAACGCCGCTTGCGTGGTACAGGTGGGCGGGTCCAGGGCGACGATCTGCCCGAACCGGAGCGTCGCGTCCGGCTCGCGCTCGAGCGCGTGAAACGAAATCAGGCTGAAGCCACCGATCCGACTCGACAGCCCAGCCAGCCGTCGTCCCACGTCAGCGCACACAGCCAGCACAGGGCCGCCGGCGGCGATCGCGTCGGTCAGCACCGCCAGCTGGCTCTCGCCACGACGGTCGAGGACCGTGCGCACCGACTCGCCACGACCGTCGAGGACCGCTCGCACCGACTCGCCAGTTGCGGCAGCTCCTTGTGATGAGTCGCGATCGAGCTCCTCGATCACAGCCGCCAGGTAGTCCTCGCTTTCCCCGAGGACCTCGATTGGCGCCGAGCGGCAAGGCCACGCGCAGCGCAGCACCAACCGCGGCTCGATTCTGCCGTTCCAGCAGTTGCGCTCCAGCCGGAACGTGGCGTCCACGGGATCGCCCTCCTGCACGGGCAGCCGCCCGTCGCACCCGAATGCCACCGCAGGCGAACGGACCCCGCCGGCGGTGACGGCGAACCGCACGTGGCGTCCCTCGCCCATCTGGCGAGGCTCAGAGAACCTGCCTCCCGGCACCAGCAGCCGTGCGCGCGGGTTGCCGATCCCGCTTGGCTCGAGCCGCTCGAGCTCGTCCGCGAGGTCGAGGCCGAGCTGCGAACCCGAGACGACGGCGTCGACCCGCTCGACGGGCGTCAACAGCTCGGGGCTGAGCACCCGGCGAGCGTGGTCCTCGAACGCCTCCCGGAACAGCTCCAGTTCCTCTCCGCGGATCGACAGACCCGCGGCCGCGGTGTGTCCGCCGTAGCGTTCCAGGTGCTCCGCGCACGCGTGCAGCCCTCCGAGCAGGTCGAAGCCGGGGATGCTCCGCCCGGACCCCCGGCATTCGCCGTCTGGATCGATCGCGATCAGCACGGCGGGGCGGTGGTAGGCCTCCACGATCCGGGAGGCAACGATCCCGATCACGCCCGGATGCCAGCCCTCACCGGCAAGGACATACGCCGGCCGGTCGCCCAGCTCCCGCGCTTGGGCGTCGGCCTCCCAGGCGATGCGCTGCTCGACTCCCCGGCGTTCGGCGTTCACCAGCTCGAGCTCACGGGCGATCTCCTGCGCTCGCATTGGATCGGTGGTCAGCAGCAGCTCGAGCCCCGCGTCGGCGCGAGCGATCCGCCCCGCGGCGTTGATCCGCGGCGCGAGCCGGAACCCGAGCACATGAACGTCGAGCGCGCTCGGGTCAACCCGCGCAGCCTCCATCAGCGCACGCAGGCTGGGCTTGACGGTCGACCCGAGCGCGGCGAGCCCCTCCCGAACGAGGCGCCGGTTCTCGCCTTCGAGCGGCATCAGGTCGGCGACGGTGGCAAGCGCGACCAGCTCCAGGTCCTCGTCTGCCGTCGGGGAGCTCAGCGCCTGCGCCAGCTTGTACGCGACCGCGGTCCCGCACAGATCGGGGCAGGGATAGCCGCAAAGCCGTGGATGCAGGAGCTGGCAGTCCGGAAGCTCGCCGTCGGCGCGCGGATGGTGGTGGTCGGTGACCACGACCTCGATCCCGAGCGCCTTCGCCCGAGCGACCTCCTCGACCGCCGTGATCGCGCAGTCCGCGGTGAGCAGCAGCCCGGTGCCGCGGGCCGCGAGGCGATCCACCGTGCCGGCCGACAGCCCATAGCCCTCGTCGAGGCGGTCGGGAAGGAACCAATCCACGTCCGCGCCGAGCGAGCGGAGTGCCCGGACCAGGATCGCGGTGGCGCAGACGCCGTCCACGTCGTAATCACCATGAACCGTGATCCTGCTGCCGGCTTGCACGTGGCGCTCGATCACGGCGGTGATGAGATCGATTCCGCGGAACGCCGCCGGTGGATGCTCCTCCTTTGCCTCGAGGAACTCGCGAGCGGCGCCGGCGTCGCAGAGTCCGCGCCGCACCAGGATCTGCGACAGGACGTGGCTGATGCCCAGCTCGCGCTCGAGCGCGAGGGCCGCCGCTAGGTCATAGCCCGGAACCTCGAGGTGTGACTGGGGACGCCCCGGCCGCTCGGGAGTGCGGGCCTCTACAACCCGGAGGGTCGGTCCTGTCGGCTGGCTTAGCGGCTGGGCAAGCGCGGGCTCTGGCATCGCCGCGCCAGCGTATTGTCCGGCCCCGACGGAAAAACGCCGCGGTCACTGTGTTGGCGCAGGCCTGCTGCGAACTCGTGACGCATGGGAGGAATGCGTCACATGTGGGTGGGGGATCAGCTGGTCGGGGCCGGTTGTGCGGGTGCCGCCGGTTGCGGGGTCGTGGTCGGCTGCGGGGTTGTGGTCGCTTGCGGGATTGTCGTGGCCGGGTCCGGCGTCGTCGTGGTCGCCGGGGCCGCGGTCGTGGCCGCGGTCGTGGTCGTGGCCGTGGTCGACGCCGGGGCCGTGGTGGCCGTCGACGCGGCTGGCGTGGTTGGCGCCGGGACCGTGGCCGTGGTCGTCGCCGTCGTGGCCGTGGTGGTCGTTGCGGCCGGCGCGGTGGTGGTCACGGTCGTCGCCGGGGCGGTGCTGGCCGCGGGCGCCGGCGCTGCCGGGGCCGGAGCCGGCTGGGCGGGGGCAGCGGGCTGGGGCGCAGCAGCGGGCTGGGGCGGAGCAGCGGGCTGGGGCGCAGGCGCCGGCGTCGAGACGGCGGGTGCGGCGGTCGTCTGCGGGGTGCTCGCGGGCGGCTGCGGAGTGCTCGGGGTCGGCGTCGAGGGACTGGCGCTGACGAACGCTACCCCGCCCGACGACGCGCCGGCCACCGCGCCGGTCACGTGCCGGCGTCGCCGGGCCCGATCAGCGCTCGCGTGGATGATGCTCGTGCCCCAGGCCCTGCCGGTTGGGTGCTCGCGCAGCAGCGCCTCGATCACGCCGAGCATCCGTGAGCCCGCGCCCATCGGGCCGGTCGGATAGAAGCCGATTTCCAGATGGGGACCGCTGGAGATGCCAACGATCCCGTAGCCGACCTCGGTGATCTGCTCGCCGGCGGAGACGTGCTGACCGACCCGGACGAGGTCCGATCCGGCATGGCCGTAATAGACCTCCAGCCCCTTCAGCGGGCCGGCCGTGATTTTGAGGATCGGAGCGTTCGGCCCGAAGCCGGAGATTCCCTCGCCGATGATCACGCCGGGGCCCATCGCGTATTCGGGCGTGCCGCCCGGGGCGGTGTAGTCGACGCCCTGGTCGACCGAGCCGTTGACGAGGTACTGGCGCGGGAGCGGAAGCGCGACCCCGCCGGCCAGGATGTAGGTCGACAGCTGGAGCCCTGCGCCGCCGCTGGATGACGGCGAGCCGCCGCTCGGCGTACCACTCGGAAGGACCGCCGTGACCGACGGTGCGGCCGGAGCAGGCTGGGTGACGCCCAGGCCCTCGCCGCCGCGGGCGATGACGCGCGCCCCGGTGGTGCCTGCACTGCCCTGGCTGCTGCTGCCTGACACGGTTGGGACGCCCACGCCGCGGCTTGCGCCGGCCGCGGGTCGCCGGTGCCGGATCGTCGCGCGAGCCGCGGCGTGCGGGGCCGCCGACCGGGGCGAGCCGCTTCCCAGCAGGAGCACGGGCGCGTCGAACAGGGTCGCCCAGGTTCGGACGTTGATCGTCCCGGTGGGCTCGAGGCCGTGGCGGAGCTGGAAATCGACCACGGCGCCCCGGGTCAACGGCCCGTAGATGCCGTCGACCGCGAGGTGAGAGAACGGTAGGACGCGATCCAGCCGCTGCTGGACGGCCGCGACCAGCGG
>Ga0070739_10006999_pt1 | contig 12174 bp, 7 predicted proteins | sample Coa_R1_7_FD_66445 | JGI IMG/M metagenome (GOLD analysis project Ga0070739, IMG submission 66445) | Surface soil microbial communities from Centralia Pennsylvania, which are recovering from an underground coalmine fire - Coalmine... | ecosystem: Environmental > Terrestrial > Soil > Unclassified ... | reverse complement strand
TCCTTCCGGCGCCATCGACAGAGAAGCCGTCTGTGGGCTTGGCTACAGTCCAGCAACCTGTCGTGACAACTACTGTTAATGGGTTCCGCGTGCAACTATCGGCGCTGGAACGAACCTGGTTGTCGATTATTGCTGATGGACAACAGGTTTTTAGCGGCGAGCTGGACGCGGCACAGACCAGAGCTCTCGAAGGCCATGAATCGGCACGTATACGCACGGGCAATGCCGGTGGTTTAAGCATCACATTCAACGGCAAGCAGATTGGAGTTCTGGGCCCACGCGGCCAAATCCGCACGGTGGTGTTTACCAAGGATAATTACCGCGTTCTGGCGCCCGCACCAGAAACGGCCTTCTCCGCACTCATCCAGAGCGGCGAATACTAGACGGTTCAGCAACCGCCCGTCTTTTGTCCGCCAAGGCACCTTCGCGTGATCGGGCTGCCTTTTCGAGCCGCCTTTTCTGCCGCTCCATGGTCAGCAGTTCGTGCCGCCGGCGCAGCTTGATGCTCATGTCCACCTTCCGCCAGAACTTGCGGAAATAGTCGACTGCTGAGGCAAGACCGAACACGACGACGGCCCACATCACACCCAGCGCGTAGACACGAATTTCCGGCCAGCGAATTGACAGCATGACCAGCGCAACACCGATCACCTGCAGCATCATCTTCGACTTGCCAAGTTCACCCGCTTTGATCGTGTAACCCTCGGCCGCCGCAATGCTACGCAGACCCGAAACCGCGAACTCGCGGCTGATGATCAAAATCACCATCCAGCCGGGCAGTAACCGGATCTGCACTAGCGAAATAAGTGCGGCTGAAATCAGAAGCTTGTCGGCAACCGGATCGAGCAGGGTCCCCACTGTGGTCACCTGTTTCCAGCGCCGGGCAAGATAGCCGTCCAGGAGATCCGTCAACGCAGCAGCAAGAAACACGATCAACGCAAAAAAATCGTTTGCGATGACTACGCGGTTGTCCCAGTTGACACTAAAGTTCTGCTCGACCAGTACGGCGACCAGCAGAGGCACCAGAAAAATGCGAACCAACGTCAGCAGATTGGGTAAGTTGGTCAATTGTTTTCAACTATAAAACATGCGGTGGGCCTGCCGGCGGAGCTGCCGGAACGGGCGGCTGAGGCGCTTTGATTGTCGTTGCCCGAGCTTGTTCATCGCCGCGTAGCCACAGGAACAAACAATTCTGATTCGGTTGCGGCGCAGGAAGATTCACGGTAAGCGATTGCTTCTGGCCCTGTCCAGGAATTGGGCTCGGCAGATTGGTGACATCCATGCCGTTTGTCTGATCCCAGCCGACCTTTTGAATCATCTCCAGATTCTGGCCGGTCAAGGTGTAGGAACTCGGATGCTCGGTATCCGTCCCATTCGGAGTGAGGGAATCGATCTGCGGCATCAGGATGATTTTCGCTAGATTGAACGGTTGCGATTTGCCGTCGCGGCCGTTATCGATCACCGCTTCCAAGTCGCATCCGGCAGGTAGCGCTGACGTGCTGTAAGACAGGAAAAGCTGATCGGGAGAGAGCCGTTGCAGGCTCGCTGCGGGCGTTTGTTCACCGATCTGCAGCGATGCGCGGAGAGAGGTATCGTCCGCGCAGGAGAGGCGCAACGTGCTGCTGCGCTTGATGTTTTTCACGTCGAGAACGGCGGTCAGCATGCTTCCGAGAGGAAACTCGTTGGGCCGTGTTGCGATCGCTAGTCCGGCGGGCAAGGAAAGCCGCGAACTCGCAACCACCGGCAACGGGCCGGTGATTTGCAGCCCGTTTTGAATCACCTCCGGTATGGCGCGATCCTGCAGATATTCTGTAACCGGCAGCGACGTGCCCGGTTTCAAGTTGGACGTCAGTTGCACTGTGATACTGCGCTCGGCACCGTTGCTGCCGGCCTCGCCGAGCTCCAGCTTTGCGCCCAGCGCCTCCAATCTTGCAATATCGCCCAGGCGCTCGCCTTTGAGCACGAAGTGCTGGGTGGAGACTCCTTGATTCACCAGCACGGGAAAGTTCGTGACCTTGGCAGCTTCGGACAAAATATTGAATCTCACGGGATGAGCTTTTTTATCCGGTTGCTCAATCAGCAGTTCGTAACTGCCGGGATCCAGATTCGCCGTGTCGATCTGCACGTCCATGTGATCCTGCGGGCCTTTGTACAAGCCGTTCGGAAGAATGAATTTGACGGGTTCCGGAGTAGCAAATTCGTCGCCCACCCGCTTCAGCTCCACGTTCGTCGTGAACTCGAAATCGCTGCCCGTTAGCGTGACTGGAACTTTTCCCGAATGAGCCAGCAAGCGGTCCTGCGATGCCGATTCGAGCCTGGCGGCTTCGAAGTTACTGAGATTTTTGACATGAACCAGCCCGTCGGCGGTGAACGGTGTCCAATCCCAATAGCCGCTCAAGTGGTAGTCGCCCGGGGAAATGGTGGATTTGGTGAGATCCAGCTCGAGAGCCTTTTGATTTCCAAGCTTCACAACCGGAATCTTCGCCGACTGATTCTGATTGCTCGTGAGCGCCCAATCGCGGGCCCGCTGCAAATATTTCCAGGATGGTTCCGGCACATCGACCGGCAAAGGTGTTTTCAGGCCTGCAGGCAAATAATCGGCGCTGCCGATTTTAATAGCGGGGACTGGCGCGTTCGGAATGCGGCTGGCCCAAATATAGGCAACGCGAGTATGAGGAGGCGTGGGGTTCTTCTGCCCGCACAAATTCACTTCGGAACCCTTAATCGTTTGCGCGTAGGAACCGCGGAACTGCGTATCCGGGAATGCAATCGACCGCAAATCGAGCAGCATGGCGGTGCCACCCGCCGCCAGCGCCACTGGGCTGCCGAAGAACAGCGCCGCCGCTGTGGTGGCTAGGCTGGCAGTTTGGCCGGTGCGCTCAGCGGTCGAACTTGCCAGCGGATTGTAGGTCGCAAGTTGCGGGTTCATTGCGGCAAACAACGTCTGCGCCTGAACGGCCGGCGGAGCGTTCTTGTCAATCTGAACCGCGAACCCGTATTGCGAGGCAAATCCGTTCAGCGCCGCATTAACGCTCGCTGAAGAGCTTTCGCTGTTGGAAAGCGCCGCCACAAGCGCTTCCGTTTGCGCCGTCTTCTCGGCATAATCCGCAAGCTGCGCGACCAGAACGTCATCCTGCGATAAAAATCTCGAAACTTTTTTCTTGCTCAATCCCGACGGCCCATACACGAAGCCCACCAGCGCAATCGTCTGGTCCATTTTCCATTCCTGGTGTTTGTCCGCGTCCTTCGGGTCGGTGACGGTCAGAATGGGCTCGTCTTTTTTCTTTTTCAGCGGGACAATCACAAGCGCGATTTCACCGGGCCGCTTTTCTTTACCGCGCAAAACGGGCGCATAAACAACCGTGTCTCCTTCGCTCAAATGATTGATGTTTTGAAACGGCAGCGGCTCGAAATTCGGCTGCGGCGATTTGACGCTCAGCTCGATAGACCCGAGCGGGGTGCCGGCGGGACAGCTCATCAGTGTGGGCGCTTCGGGCAGGGCAGCAGCAGGGTTGGCTTGTTCCCCTCCCGTGTCTGCGGACTGCTTCCCCGCTGGACTTGCGGGCTTGGTTTGCGCCCCGGCAAGGAGGGAAAACAACAGCGCAATCAATGCGGCGCGCAGAGCCATTCTATAGTCAGGATATCGTGGGAACGTAGAACGTTATGTCGCATGCCGCCGCAAGACACATAGCGGAGGATCCTTGCGTCAACAGCTTACAGAGCCGTCGAAACAGGAGAGAATACCTTGTCAACCATTCAGGCGCAGTCGCTGGAAGAGCTTTGCATTAACACCATTCGCTTTCTCTCTGCAGATGCTGTGCAGAATGCCAACTCCGGACATCCCGGAATGCCCATGGGTGCAGCCGCTATGGCCTACACGTTATGGACGAAATACCTGAAGTTCAATCCCAAAGATCCGACTTGGTTCGATCGCGATCGCTTCATCCTCTCAGCCGGCCATGGATCGATGTTGTTGTATAGCCTGCTGTATTTGACCGGTTACGATCTGCCCCTGGACGAATTGAAGCGTTTCCGCAAGTGGGGGAGCAAAACGCCCGGCCATCCGGAGCGTGGGCATACGGTGGGCGTCGAAGTCGCCACTGGACCACTCGGTCAGGGGTTCGGGAATGCTGTTGGAATGGCTATTGCTGAGGCTTGGCTGGCGGCCAATTTCAATCGCCCGGGCCACACGATCATTGATCACTACACATATGGCATCTGCGGCGATGGCGACCTGATGGAAGGTGTCAGCCAGGAAGCCGCATCGCTGGCAGGCCATCTTCAGCTTGGGAAGCTGATTTTTCTTTACGACAGCAACCACATTTCGCTCGCCGGCGCGACCAGTCTTTGCTTTACGGAAGATGTTGCCAAGCGCTTTGAGGCCTATGGCTGGCATACGCGGCACGTTCACGAGGGAAACGATACGGAAGAAGTCGCTAAGGCGCTCGATGAAGCGCGCGCCGAGCACCGCCGGCCATCGCTGATTCTGGTGCATACGCATATCGGCTACGGCAGCCCGCACAAGCAGGACACCTTTGAAGCGCACGGCAACCCGCTGGGCGAAGAGGAACTGCTGGCAGCGAAAAAGGCTTTGGGTTGGGGATCGATGGACAAGTTTTACCTGCCGGAAGATGCCGTCAATTTTTTCCGCAAGATAGGCGAGAAGGGTGCAAAAACGCAAGCGGAATGGGGCAAAAAGTTCGACGCCTATAAAAGAGAATTTCCGAATGAGGCGGCGCGGCTAGAGCAGATGATAGCCGGCAAATTACCGGAAAATTGGGGTGCCGATCTTCCTAAATGGAAACCGGAGGATAAACCGATTGCGACGCGCGCTGCAGGCGGTCAGGCGCTGAACGCCTTGGCGAAGCACATTCCGAACATCATCGGGGGTTCCGCAGACCTCAATCCGTCTACCAACACCGCTTTGAAGGACATGGGCGACTTCCAGCCGCCGGAAGCAGGCGGGCCGGCTGCGCAGGGCGCAGTGGGAGGGGTATGGGGCTATGCCGGCCGCAATCTCGCCTTCGGTGTGCGTGAGCACGCCATGGGCGCAGCCGTAAACGGCATGGCCGCGCACGGTGGAGTGCTACCGTTCAGCGCAACCTTTCTGGTTTTTTCCGATTACATGAAGCCCTCCATCCGGTTGGGCGCGCTGAGCCAATTGAAGGTGTTCTATGTGTTCACGCATGACAGCATTGGTGTCGGTGAGGATGGTCCCACGCATGAACCCGTTGAACAAATTGCAGGCTTACGCGCAATCCCGGGCTTGAACGTGATGCGTCCCGCCGATGCCACGGAAACCGCGGAATGCTGGGCCGCCGCTGTCCAGTATAATGGCCCTACGCTGTTTGCGCTCACCCGTCAAAACGTGCCGCACCTGGATAGGAGCAAGGCGACGAATATCAATGTCTCGAAGGGCGCTTACATTCTGGCCGAAGCGGAAGGCGGCGCGCCGGACGTTATTTTGATCGGGACTGGCTCGGAAGTTTCTCTGTGCATGAAGGCCTATGAAAAACTGCAAGGCTACGGCATCAAAGCGCGTGTAGTCAGCATGCCGAGCTGGTACTTTTTCGAACGCCAGGATGAGGCTTACCGCGAAAGCATTCTGCCGCGTTCGATTAAACGGCGCGTGGCCGTGGAGGCAGGCGCTACCTACGGATGGGAACGTTGGGCAGGCTGCGAAGGTATCGTCATCGGCATCGATCATTACGGCGCTTCTGCTCCAGGCGCCGAGATTATGAAGAATTTTGGCTTTACAGCCGAGCACGTCACCGCAGCGGCGCTGCGGCTCATGGACCGCAATGCGGAAGCAGATAAAGAGTACGGTGGGGAGACCAGCGGCTTCGCCCCTACTGCGGCGCACGAAGGACACTCGTAAGCGCTTTCTAGCGCAACGGGCGCCATGCCGTATCGTTTCAAAGCGAAAGAATCCGTCCCTGATGGCATCCGCCGCATCGTGCGCGAGGAAATCGAGGACGCGACCAAACAATTAAGCCACGCCAAAGGTGCCAATCACGGCAAAGCCATTCATGAAGCACGCAAAAGCATAAAGAAGATTCGCGCGGTTGTGCGCCTGATCCAGCCGGAGCTTGGGCAAATATATAAGCAGGAAAATGGCCGCCTGGGCGAAGCGGGGCGCCGCCTGTCGGAAATACGCGACGCCGAAGCCATCATTGAAGTTTTTGACGGTCTGGTTGAAAGATATCGATTGCAACTGAAGCCGCAGGCTATTGCCGCTGTCCGACGAGGGCTGGTGAAGAACAAGACGGAAACGGAGGCACGTGTCAGGTTGGATGCGGCCGTTCGCCAGGCCGCCTCGGTGTTGCGTGCGCTGGAGAAGAGATTGGCGGGGTGGCCGCTGAAGGCAGATGGTTTCGAGGCGATTGCGCCCGGATTCAAAAAACGATACCGGCGCGGGCAGCGCGCCATGGCGACCGCTCGTAAGCAGCCCGCTCCTGAAACATTTCACGAATGGCGCAAGCGTGTAAAGGACCACTGGTATCACGTGCGATTGCTCGAAAGCCTGTGCACCGAGGTTTTACAAACTCGTGAAGGCGCGTTGAAGGAGTTGGAGACCTGGCTTGGGGATGATCACAATCTGTTTGTGCTGTGCGGCAAACTTCGGGATGATCAGGAGCGCTATGGCGGCGCCGAAAACGTTGAGCTTTTTGCCGCTCTGATGGAGGAGTACAGCAAGGAGCTGCGGGACAAAGCTTTTTCGCTCGGCGAAAGGATCTATGAACAGAAGCCAAAGCTACTGGGGCGCGAAATGGAGCGCCTCTGGGATACGTGGCAGAATCAACCGGCAAGCATGAAAGAGGAAGGAAAACAACAGCAACGGGCCCAGAAAAAAGGCGCCGGCCAGGCACAATTTAGAGCGAAGCGAGCCCTTGCGTAAGCGTTCAAGATCCAGTGCGCTTTGGTTGAAGCGGAGCGTGTGAGGGCTTTCCGGAGCAAGTGACGAGCGTATACTTGCGTTCGCAGTCAAGGAAGACCGGATTCTGATTACTTTGGATGCGGACTTCGCAAACGTAACTTCGCTTCCCGGCCGAACACCCCTGGGCTGGTACGCCTTCGCCTGCACCTGCCGACAGAGGACGCAATCAGGGATACTCTTCGCAAAGCGCTTCTCCTGCTGAAGGGTAATCGGGCGCCAATGAGGAGGATTGCCTTATTGCTCCTGCACAAACTTTGTTTTCACAACGCGTCCCGAATGCCGCTGAGCATTTCGCTTTTCCATCGCGGCAACTAGGGTGTACGAGTTCTGGTTTGGGGATCGGTGCCTGCGGGAATCTGCGAAGCCGTGTCCGGACTGGACAGAAAAGATTTGGCTCCTCGGGTAGGATTCGAACCTACAACCCTTCGGTTAACAGCCGAATGCTCTACCGTTGAGCTACCGAGGAGCAACGCGCCGCATGTCGCCAGCGTGCGACGCCAACGCCGGGCCATGCGGGACAAAACCTATTAAAGCATATTTGGGCCCTTGCGTCCGAAATAAGCGGGTCGCCGCTCTGATTCGCTTTAATGGTTATTTATGCAAAACGCAAGCTGCGATATCGGCCTGATCGGCCTGGCTGTCATGGGGCAAAATCTGGTCCTGAATATGAATGACCACGGCTATCGTGTGGCTGTATTCAATCGGACCGTTTCCAAAGTCGACGAGTTTCTCGATCATGAAGCCAAAGGAACACAAGTAGTAGGCGCCCATTCCATTCAGGAACTTATCCAGTTGCTCAAGCGCCCGCGGCGGGTTATGCTCATGGTCAAAGCGGGAGAGACTGTTGATCAGATGATCGAGCAAGTCGTACCGCATCTGGAAAAGGGCGACATCATCATCGATGGCGGCAACTCGCATTTTCCGGACACAAACCGCCGGACCAAAGACTTGAACGAGAAAGGCATTCTGTTTATCGGAACCGGCGTCTCTGGCGGAGAAGAGGGCGCGCGCTTCGGACCGTCGATCATGCCCGGCGGGAATGTGGAAGCGTGGCCTCACGTTAAAGATATTTTCCAATCCATCGCGGCAAAGGTGGAGGATGGCACGCCCTGCTGCGATTGGGTGGGCGAGGCCGGGGCAGGCCACTACGTTAAGATGGTCCACAACGGCATCGAATACGGCGATATGCAGTTGATCTGTGAGGCGTATCAACTGCTGAAAGACGGCTTGGGTCTAAGCGCCGATGAGCTGCACGAAGTCTTTGACAATTGGAACAAGGGCGAACTCGATAGCTTCCTGATTGAGATCACAGCCGAAATTTTCACCAAGAAAGATGACGACGGCCAGCCGCTGATTGACAAAATTCTCGATACCGCCGGTCAAAAAGGAACGGGTAAGTGGACGGCCACCAGCGCGCTGGATCTCGGAATGCCCGTGACGCTGATCGGCGAAGCAGTCTTCGCGCGCTGCCTTTCAGCAATCAAGGACGAAAGGGTTGCTGCCGCCAAGATCCTTCATGGTCCTGCGCATAGGCAGGACTCTCACGATAAAAAAGCGTTTATTGAGGATGTGCGGCGCGCGCTCTATTGCTCAAAAATCATCTCCTATGCGCAGGGTTACATGCTATTGCGCGAGGCGGCCAAAGAGCAGGGCTGGAATCTCAACATGGGTGGCATCGCACTGATGTGGCGCGGCGGCTGCATCATCCGGAGCCGTTTTCTGGGCAAAATCAAAGAAGCCTATGATAAGAACCCCAAACTGACCAACCTGCTGCTGGACGATTTCTTCAGTAAGACGTTGAACGACTATCAAGCCGCCTGGCGCAAAGCCGTCATTCACGCAATTGGTTTCGGCGTCCCCACCCCGGCGTTTTCCACTGCGCTCGCGTTTTTTGACGGATACCGCACGGAACGCCTGCCGGCCAACCTGCTGCAGGCCCAGCGTGACTTCTTCGGCGCCCACACCTATGAGCGCGTCGACCAGCCGCGCGGCCAGTTTTTTCATACCAACTGGACAGGGCGCGGCGGCCGGGTCGCTTCCGGGTCCTACAATGCTTAAGCGGTAATTATTTCAACATCTCTGAATCTAACGGGACGGACGCAAATGAAGCGCACACGGCAATCGGTACCGGTTGTGCGCCTTAGGTGAAAATACATGAAATACGGACTCGACATTCGGCAAGAAGGCGCGCTTGATTTTGTTTCCGTCGGCGGCATGGTGTATCGCCTCGATCCCGGAATTATTCCTTGGCGCAAAGCTACAGAATGCCTCATTCACGTGAGCGGCGGTGAGTTCAACGTCGCGGCGAATCTTTCTGACTGCTTCAGGATGAATACCGGGGTCGCCACAGCTATGGTCGATTACCCCATCGGTGATCTTGTCGCCGAACGCGTACGTGCGATGGGCGTAAGGCCGTTCTACAAGCATTTCAAGCACGATGGTGTCGCAGGTCCGAACATCGCAACGGTCTACAGCGATCGCGGGCAAGGCGTGCGAGCGCCGGTTGTCTTCTACAACCGCTCTAACGAGGCGGCAGGGCGACTCAAACCAGGCGATTTCAATTGGCACGCTATCTTTTCCGGTGGAGTGCGCTGGTTTCACAGCGGCGGCATTTTCGCCGCGCTTTCCGAGACAACATCAGAAGTCATTATTGAAGGCATGCAAGCCGCGAAAGCAGCAGGCGCCATCATCTCTTTTGACCTGAACTATCGCGCGAAACTGTGGAATGTCATTGGCGGCCACGAAAAGGCAGTCGAAGTGATCCGGCGCATTGTCAGGAATGTGGACGTGCTGCTGGGCAACGAAGAGGATTTGCAGATGGGACTGGGTATTCCGGGACCCGAAGTCGCGGCGAAATCGAAGCTTGACCCGAGTGCATTTTTCGGAATGATCGATCGCGTCGTGAAGGAACATCCGCAAGTGAAAATTGTTGCTACGACTCTGCGTGAAGTTCACTCGACAAACCGGCATAGCTGGAGCGCGGTGGCCTGGATTAATGGTCAAACGTATCAGGCGCCCACGGCTGAATTGGATGTATATGACCGCGTAGGCGGTGGTGACGGCTACGCTGCCGGGTTCATTTACGGTTTACTTACCGGAAGGTCCGAGCAGGAGGCGGTCAATCTCGGCTGGGCTCACGGCGCGCTGCTGACGACATTTCCCGGCGACACTACGATGGCCACGCTCGAGCAAGTGGAATCTCTTTCGAAAGGCGGCTCTGCCCGTATCCAGCGTTAGCGAAAACAGGAATTTCGATCCAGGGCCGCCAGCGGTTGGTTTTGCGGTGCTATGATCTAACCAAGAAAGCAACTCCATCACATGCGGACGCGTCATTTGTCTCGCATTTTTTCGGGCGTCCGGCAACTCGGGCGCGGGCCGTCCCTATTCGCTCTTGTTTTAACTTCTGTCCTGTTCTGTATGCCGCTGGGGGCGCAGTCCGGCGGATCGCCCTCCCCCACTGCAAATGAGCCCGTAGCTCTCGAATCGCACAAAAGCAATGCTCCTACCGGCACGGTGGAATCCCGCCCGGTAGACCTTCGCGTCAACAAAACCCTGGTCCTTATTAATGTCACCGTGACCGACCCGTTGAACCGGTTTGTGACCGGGCTGGAAAAGGAACATTTTCGTCTTTTTGAAGATAAAGTCGAGCAGGAAATTACGCAGTTCTCCAGTGAAGACGCGCCCATTTCGATTGGACTGGTCTTTGACACGAGCGGGAGCATGGGGCCGAAGCTGCAGAAATCGCGCCAAGCCGCATCCGAATTTTTTAAGACAGCTAATCCGTCTGACGAGTTTTTCCTGGTTCAATTTAATGACCGGCCGGATCTGGCGGTATCGTTTACGACCGACACGGACAAAATTCAGAGCGCTCTGACTTTCACGCAGTCGCGCGGCCGTACGGCCCTATTGGACGCGGTCTATCTGGCCATGCACGAAATGAAGAAGGCGCATAATCCGCGCAAAGCGATTCTCATCATCTCCGATGGTGGAGACAACAGCAGCCGGTATACAGAAACAGAAATCAAGAATGCAGTCCGCGAAGCCGACGTGCAAATTTTTGCGATCGGAATATTCGAATCCGCCGCCAACCGGGGCCGCACGCCTGAAGAGGCTGCCGGACCCGGTCTATTGAACGAACTTGCCGAGCAAACTGGTGGGCGTGAATACGCGGTTGAAAATGTCGCTGAGCTCCCTGATATCGCGGCTAAGATCGGGATTGAGCTTCGCAACGAATACATTCTGGGCTATACCCCCAAAAATCGCGAGCGCGACGGCAAATATCGGAGGGTTCAGGTCAAACTGAATCAGCCGCGCGGTCTACCACCGCTGAAGGCATACTATCGGTTGGGGTACTATGCTCCCACACAGTAAAACTATTCGTAACGCTCTTTTACTACTCACCCTTGCTTCTGCTCTGCCCACATGTGTTTGGGCGCAGTTTCGAGCCGACGCCAGATTAGTTGTCCTGCATGCCAGTGTGGTGGACAAAAAAGGCAAGTTGATCACCAACCTGGACCGGGATGCGTTCAAAGTCTTTGAAAATCAGCAGCCGCAACAAATCAAAATTTTTCGGCGCGAGGATGTTCCTGTTTCCCTTGGCATCATCATTGACGATAGCGGCAGCATGATGACCAAGCGCACGCGCGTGGAAGCAGCCGCGCTGGCCATGGTTCGCGCCTCCAACCCGCAGGACGAGGTATTCATCGTCAACTTCAACGATGACGCCTTCCTGGATGTCCCGTTTACCAACGACATTCACAAAATGGAGCAAGGCCTCGCACGCATCGATTCGCGCGGTGGCACCGCTATGCGCGACGCCATCAATATGTCCCTTGACTACGAGCGAAGTGAGGCCAAGAAAGACAAAAAGGTCTTGATGGTCATTACGGACGGCAATGACAACGCGAGCAATATCAGTCTTGAGAAGCTCGTTCAACGCGCAAATCAGAGCGACACACTTGTCTACGCCATTGGACTATTTACCGAAGAAGAGAAGCACGAAGCAACCAAGGCGCGTCGTGCGTTGAATGAGCTGACGAACGCAACAGGGGGCTTGGCTTACTATCCCAAAGACGTAAACGAAGTGCAACAATGGGCGGTTGAAATCGCGCACGACATCCGCAATCAGTACACGATTGCATACACGCCGACGATTCAACAGCTCGATGGCAGTTACCGGCAGATCAAGGTTATTGTCGATGCGCCTGGCAAGCCGGTTGTGCGCACCCGGTCCGGCT
>Ga0070739_10006997_pt1 | contig 12177 bp, 11 predicted proteins | sample Coa_R1_7_FD_66445 | JGI IMG/M metagenome (GOLD analysis project Ga0070739, IMG submission 66445) | Surface soil microbial communities from Centralia Pennsylvania, which are recovering from an underground coalmine fire - Coalmine... | ecosystem: Environmental > Terrestrial > Soil > Unclassified ... | reverse complement strand
TTCAGCCGCTCCTGCGCGGCAGCCAGTTCCGAGCGCTGCTGCACGGACGCGGCAAGCTCATCCTTTACACTCGCCACTTCGGCGCTCAACTGCTCCTGCACGGCGCCCAGCTCCGAACGGTGCTGATCGCTCGACGCCGCTACGTAGCTCGTCACTGCATCGAGGCCCGCCGCGAACTCGGTGCGAATCGCCGCCAGTTCTGCATCGACCCGCTCCTGTGCCGCCACCGCTTCGCCCCGAACGGCGGCCACGCCGTTCCTGATTCCCTCCACCTCCGGACAGAGCGCCCCCAGCTGCTCGTGAATCGCCGCCACGTCAGAACGATTCTGCTCATTTTCCCTGGCCGTATCCGACTTCAGCGCCTCCAGCTCGGGCCGCAGGCCTCGAACGTCGCTGCGCAGGTCCTCCATTTCGGTACTATGCCTCGACTCCGCCGCGGCAGCCTCCGCCTTAAGCCCGGCAATGCCCGTCCGCAGTTCACTCCCGAGGGCTTCCAGTTCCGATTGGCGCTCAGTGTTCGCGGCCGCCAATTCTCCCCGTACTGCGGCCACATCCGTGCTCAAACGCTCCAGCTCGGGGCCCATCGCCTGCAGAGCGCTCATGTCCGTGCGAAGCGCCCGAACCTCGGCCCCGACGCGTTCCACCTCCGGCCGCAGCGAAGCGGTTCCCGCAACCTGCGCGCGCAGCACCGCCAGTTGCGGCACGACCCGCGCGGCCGTTTGCTCCGCGCCTCCTTCGGCGTCTGTAGCGGAGGATGGTTCGCCGCCATCTTCCGCCACTTCCTCGGTCATGAGCGCATCGGCTTCGCGTGAGGTGACAAAATCCTCGACTTTACGCAGGCGGTACCGTATGTCGGCCAGCGCGTTAACGCGCGCCGAATGCAGCACCCCGAGCAGCATCAGCGCGCAGGCCAGCAGCGCGCCAATGAACAGCGTGATGCTCAGAATCCCGGGATGCAGGCTGTTAATGCCGCTGCCGAGCAGAGACGCCGCCGGAGAGAACAGACGCGCCACCTGCCTGCGAATGGGCCACAGCGCGACGGCCACAACGGCAATTGCGATCATCACCGGGACAGGTAGTGTCTGCAGGGCCAGCCTCGTCCGCGTCTCCGGAAATTCTGTGTGGAAAAAGCGCTGGCCGCAAAGCTGACATCGATACGGCGTCATCACGGGACGCAACAGCCGCTCCAGCAGATTGCGGCGATGCGAACGCGAAACCGACGTCGACTTACAGCTCGGACAAGCGACGGTCCTCTTGGCCTCGGTGACCATTTTGAATCCACCTTAATATCCGATCCGCACGTGGAAAGGTCAAGTAATAGGCATTACAGTACGAGGCGGTGGTACGGCCGCCTCCGCGCTAAAGCCGCCGCCTGGCGGCGCCGATTCAACTACTCGAGAGTGTTGTATGCCGGAGCTTCTGGATATTTTTGTTTACAACGAACTGGAAAGTGGCGTGACCGCCGCCGAGATTGCGGCGTTGCTGGACATGCCCCAGCAGCAGGTCTGGCAGCATCTCGAGGCCGCACGGTTCTCCGCCGAACTGCGCCAGTTTCGCGAAAGCGCCGCCCCGCACAAAGAATCCCGCGCTCTACCGGAACGGCATCGACTTGCGCCATATGTAAATCAGGATCGCCGTGGCGGCGGCGAGCACGAGAGCGGAGATTAGCGGCGCCACGGCAGGACGATTATACGGGCGCCGGCGCGTTACCGACAGCCCGGAAAAGACCGCAGCGCCCCGTTCGGTAGTTGTTCGGGGTACCGGCGCCCGCGATTGACTATTGACTTTGCGGCGGAACGGAGTCATAAAACATTTCAAGAGGGAAATGTGAGCGCCTCGCCCCCCGCGGACGAGGTCGAATGGTGGGGCTGATGAACAACAATCCGGAACAGCGGCGCGGTCTCGGCGGCGCCCTCTACGCGGTCTATGGCGCTGCTCCCGACTGGCGCGAGACTCGGGTCTTCCGCTCGCCTGTCCCCTTCCTCGTCGCGGCGCTGCGCAACGCCAGGCTCCTGCTCACCCAGCCTCGCGCACGCAAGCCTTCCTCCCGCGGACCGGTATCCTGAGCAGCGACGCTCAGGTACCCGCCCTGAGGCGATCGGATGCGCCGCTGTGATGCTGTCCGGCGTGCTGCCGCTCCCGCAGTCGAATCAACACATCGGCCGGTCCCGCCGTGTTCACCAGGAAGCGAACCGCTAACGGCTCGTAGCCCGGCGCCGTGGCGTACACCACCCAGTGGCCTTCCGGCAGCCGCACTGTGCCGGCTGTGACCGGCCGCTCTTTCGCGCGCGGACGGTCCAAAGATCGAACGGCCAGCCGCACCCCGGGCGTTTTCACCACAAAGCGAGCAACCCCCTCGCCCGCCGGGCGCCGAGCAACCGCCCGGCTTACGGGCGGCCTGGGCTCATCGGCGGAGCCCGGATGCGAAGCTTCCACGATCTGCTTCGCACCCGCGTCCGAAGGCACAGCGCCGAGCGTGGACGGCGGATGCACGGCGTGCGCGGCGTCGATCCAACGCACGCTCGCCCGCAGCGCCTGCCCTGTCCTGCCGTAAATCTCCAGGCGGAAGCTGACATCGCCCGATGCCGGGCGATAAAGGACCAGGCCATTCGCCACCTGCGCCGCATTCAGGCGAACTTCTCGCGGCTGGCCGCCATCGTCGATGTGCAACACCGCGCCCGTCGCGCCCTGCACCGCCGGAAGGCCACGATCCCAGCTCAGACCCAGCAGGTCGCCATCGTTGCCCACGCGAATTCCCGGATTGGACGGCGGCGCTGCCGGGCGTAGACGAATGCACATCCAGGTGACCGCAACAATGGTCAGCACCGCGACTACCGCAGCAGCCGCCGGCGGGATCGCCCCAATCACCCGAAACATCCTTGCCGCTGCTGGCGAGGCCTGCGCCGTCGCGCGCGCAGAAGGCGTGGACCCCCCCAACGGGAAATCGGCGGCCAGAGCACACCCGTCGCTTTGAAGGCGAAACGCACGCGCCCGAACGTCGCCCCCGGCGAATGCCTTCACCGCCAAGAGCCAGCCGCACCCGGGAACCATTTCCCGCATGCTGCTGTTCTCGTTACTGGAGAAGACCAGCGGGTCCTGTGAAAAGGTCCGGAGCAGACCGATGATCCGCCGCTGCGGCTGCGCGCGAATCGCCTGAACTCTGTCCCGCAGCGCGGTCAACTCTTCGAAGGCGAGCGGGTGGCCCGCGCCCTGGTAGCACGGCAGCAATTCCACCTGGTCCACGACCGCGTCCGTCATAGCCGCGCTGGAGCTGACCAGCAACCCGCAAACGTGTGTCCCCGGTTCGTCGGCGGACGTGGCAGCCGCGCGAATCGCCTCCGCCACCGAGGGCGTCAGCCGCGGAACCGGACCCGCAATCTCCAGCATCGGCTGCGTTGGAGCGCTTGTTTCAGACACTTTGCTTTTATCGAGTGTATCGTCCGGCGCGCCTTCACGCTGCAGCCTTCAGGAGAACCTCGCGCAGACGCCGGGCCACGATCGCTTCCTCGCCGGGCTCGAGCATCCACACGCCGACAACGATGGTGTTTTCGTCGGTGGGCAGCCCCGCGCTTCCATGGCCCGTCCCGGTAGCCGGATTCAGTTCGATGCTCGGTGTTCCCGCGCGAAGCTCCGCGGCAACCGCCCGCGGCGCGATCCGGATCTTCTCCTGGTCGTACCGGATCAAAAGATGTGGAACCTGGTTGGCGACCGGCGGAACGAAGATCTCCGCGCGCACCGGCAACACCTTTTTGAGCTGGCCGGCAATATAGTCGGCGCGCCGGTGAAACTCGGCCTGCATCTCCTCGTCGGACTGCCCCAGGAACCAGTCCACCGCGGCGACCATGCCCACGATCTGCTCCTTGGCCACCTTCATGCCTCGCCCCACCGTCTCGTCGTACGGATTGTTGCTGACCGCGGCGGCTTCGATCAGGTCTTTGCGCCCCAGCAGCAGGCCCGCGTTTTGTGGCCCACGAATGCCCTTTCCACCGGAGAACGTCACCAGATCGAAACCCATCTGCGTGTATTTCCACAGATTCGAGATCGGCGGCACGTCCGCCGCGGCGTCATTGAAACAGGGCACGTTGTGCTGGTGCGCGATGCGGATCCAGTCTTCGCGCGAGATCGTCCCACCCTCGGCGGCGTTGAAGAAGTGGCACATCACCGTGCGATCGGTGAAGGCGCGCTGATAGTCATCCATCGTTTCCACTTCCACGAAGCGCACTCCGCAGTTGGTCAGCGCGTGATCGTAACCGTAGCGATGCGCCTTCTGCACGATCACCTCGTTCCGCAGCCCCGCGACATCCAGCGGGAGCAGCGCAGCCGCCTTCGTGTTTCCCACCGTCATGCACGCAGCCGTTCCGAGCGTGAGCGCCGAAGCGGCGCCGCAGGTCACCATGGCGGCCTCGCATTTCAGGCGCCGGGCGAGATATTCGCCGGCCTTCTGCTGAAGCTCCAGCAGCCGCACCGGATGCTTCGCCGCGCGCGCTACCGCCGCCTGGACGGGCGGCGGCATCGTGGATGCCGTGAGGATGGTGTAGGTTCCGGCGGCGTTGATGATCTTCGTGACGCCAAGCTTGTCGTAATAGTCCTCGCCAGCCTCCGCCGTTTCCCGCGGTCCCGCGGACACGCGCGTCAGCGCGGCGGCGCCGGCGGCGAGATTTCGCGCCCGGCCGAAGAATTTCCTGCGTGATGACTGCATGTGCCGCATTGTGCCGCAATCCGGCGTCCAGGTCAAACCTGCTACAACAGCGGGAAGACCTCTATGGAACGATCGAACGTGCTTGCCTCCATCTACGACATCGGAATCGTGCCCGTGGTGCGCACCGGGAGCGCCGATACCGCGTTCCGCTGCGTGGAAGCTCTGCTTCGCGGCGGAATCCACGCGGCCGAAATCCCCATGACCGTGCCCGGCGCGGTCGATGTGCTGGGGCACGCGGCGGAACGATTTGGCGACGATATGGTGCTCGGCGCAGGCACCGTGCTGGACGCCAAATCGGCGCGAGCGTGTCTGCTCGCCGGCGCCCAGTTCCTTGTGGCGCCCTGCCTCCGTCTGGAAACCGTGGAGATGGCCAGGCGCTACTCGCGCGTCGTCATGCCCGGCGCGCTCACCCCCACGGAAGTGCTCGCCGCATGGGAGGCTGGGGCGGACGCGGTGCGCATCGTCCCGTGCGATGCCATGGGCGGCGTGAAGTACATCCGCTCGCTGCGGGCGCCCTTCCCGCACATCGACATGATCGCCACCGGCGGCGTGAGCGTGGAGAATGTGGGCGAATTCCTGCGCGCCGGCGCGAAGGCCGTCGGAGTGAGCGGCGCGCTCATCGATTCAGCCAGTCTGCGCGACGGCCACTACGAGGTCTTCACCGTCCGCGCGAAGCGATTCGTCGAAGCCATCCAGCGAGCGCGTGAGGCGATGCACCACAACCATCTCACGGGCTGATAGATGACAGCAGCGCTCAGGGGTGGGCGAAGCCCCGGCGCAGCAGCGGCTTTTGCTCCTGCGCGGCGGGGACGAAAAGGTCCTGGTTCCCAAGCCCGTAGCGCTCCGCCGTGGCGATGCACCAGTCGAGGCGCGATGCCGTTCCGGGCCGGATGTTCGCGCCGAAGGAGAACTTCAGACCCGCCTTGCGCGCCATCTCCAGAAACGGCGCGCGCGGAAGCTGGAACTCGGCGTCAATCTCGATGGCCACGCCGTTGCGTTTCGCCGCGTCCACAACCTTCGCCATCCGCTCGCGCGTCCACAGCGCGTCGAAGTCCTTCTGCAGCACCTCGGGCAGATATGTCGGATGCGCGAAGATGTCCAGCGGCGACTTGTTCAGCACCTCGACGTTGAAGGCCGTGTAACGATCCATGAAGTCCTGCGGGCTGCTGATCTTTACCTGCTCCGGGACCCACAGCCGCACCTGCCGGCCATCCTTCTCGATGAAGGTCATGGCGTCGCCCAGGCAGTAGTCGAGGCGGATGATCAGCTCCTTCGAGAACTGCCGCCACCAATCGATGCCTTCGGCCTGAACGCCTTTCCATACCGGACGATTCTCGAGGAAATCGATCCACGCGTTCAGCTTGTCGTCGGTATCGATCAGGTTCGGGTACGGATACTCGCGGCTGCCGGCGTGTTCGGCGATGCCGAACTTCACGCCGAGTTGCTTCGCCAGCGCCGCGGCGTCGTTCAGAGTGAACTTCTGGTCGAGGTGAACGTGATAATCATTCACGTTGAAGCGCGGCTTGTCCGCCGCGAGCGCGAGCGCGCCCAGGCCGGCGGCCGAGGCGCGCAGCAAATCCCGTCGCGAATATGCGGGTATCAAACCGCGATTCTATCGCGCGCCCGCCGAGGCGAGGCTGTGGCCATGTGGGGCCTCGAGCGATGCTCGGCGGCTGATCAGCGCGAAACCAAGAGCCAGCACTACTACCGCGGCGGCGATCCATGTCCATGGAACTTCGCGCATGCTGTTCATGTCGAGCCACGAGGGACGAACATGCACCAGGGTCGCGATCAGGCCGTCGTTCAGCGCATGGGCGATGATCGAGGGGACGATGGAGCGCGTCTGCCACGCCAGCATGGTGATGAACAGGCCTACGATGAACGTGGGCAGGATGCGATAGATGGAAGCGTGCGCCAGGCCGAACAGCAGCGCCGTGGCGGGAATGGCCCATTTGCCGAGATCCCGGAAGCCGGAAAGGATGAAGCCGCGGAACAGCAGCTCTTCGCAGACCGCCGGGAGGATGGCGATGCACAGCCATAACACCGCGAGCGGCATGTGCGGGTTATCCATGAGCAGCGATTTCTCGAGCGCGCGGGCGAAATCCGCGGGAGGGCGCACCAGGCGCATGCCGACGCCGGCGCCGACGACGCCCGCCGAGACGCCTACGAGCACGGCGGCCGCGATGCCGCGCCAGCCGGGCATGCGCAGCAGCAGTGTCTCCCTGGCGGAGAAGTGGCCCATCTTCACCGCCAGGAGCGCGGGCGCGAGCAGGAACGCGACCTCTACGATCGCGATCTGCATCAGCGCCCCATAGGGCTGAAGCAGGAGGCTGCCATAGAAAGCGGTAACCAGCGCGACGCAGAAGATCAGCACCGCGGCCGCGCCGCCGGGCCGAACGGCGCCCGGCTTGTCAATACCAAGGAAACCGCGCAGGGTATCGCTGCCGCCCACCAGCACCGCCTCGCGGGAGAAGACCCGGGCGGCGGCCGCGACGGCCAGCGCAGTATAGAGAAGCGACGACGCGATGACCAGGAACGACAGGTCCGGCGCGGCTTCGCCCATCATCACCGCCTTGATCAGCAGCGCGATGTTGGCCACCGGCGCGAAGCTCATTACCGCGTTCAGCTCGATGCCCGGCACAATGGCCACGCCGCAAGGCAGCATCATGCACATCAGCGCGGGCATGAGGTAGTTCTGGCCCTCCTTGAAATCGCGGGCGAAGACGCTGACCGCGAGAAACACGCCCGCAGTCAGAAGAACGATGGGAATCAGCAGCAGGAACGCCAGCACGTACTGATGCAGCGCGACAGAGCCGGCGAACGCGCCGGCTGATATCCGCGCCATAGTGAGCGACATGCTCGTGATATTCACGCCGGCGGAAACCAGTCCGATGGCAGCCACGGCCAGGAACTTCCCCCCGATAATCTCCAGCGGCCGCAGCGGCGCGCAGAGCAGGGTCTGCATGGTATTGCGCTCCTTCTCGCCCGCGGTGCTGTCGATTGCGGCGTAGAAGATCGGGGTCAGGCACATGGTGATGAGCAGGAACGGCAGCATCATTCCGAGGCCGAATCCGGCCCGGCGCGATGGCGGGGCAACGTTGGCGTCACCGACTTCAACCGCCTGCGCGAAGCCCGCCCGCAGTCCATCCTCGCGCTCGCGCGCGGCGAGCAACTGCTCGCGGAATTTCGTGAGCGCGGCGTCGACGCGTTCGTGGGCCTTGTCGGAAGCGGGCCGCGCCGAATCGTACAGCACCGCGGCGTGGCCGAGGCCCCCCTCCGACAGCTGGGCGGCGAAATCCGGCCAGAGCACCAGCACCGCATCGACGCTGCGGTTCAGCAGCACGGGGCGCGCGGCAAGGGTTACGGGCGTGTCCGGCTCGGGCTTCTTCGGCTTCTGAGGAGATTCATCCGGGTCTTCCGGCTTCGGCCTGACCGGAGGCACCCGGCCGGACTGTAGCTGCGCGGCAAGCTGCGCGGGCATGGCAACGCTCGGCCTCACTTCGATGTGCCCGGCACGCAGCGCCTCCAGCAATTGCGGGGTCGCATCGCCCCACACCGCGACAGGCGAGGCGTGCGCCGCCGTCTTCTCCTCCTCCGAGTTCTGGAGCCAGCTGATGCCGAGGATCATCATCGGATACAGCAGCACGGGGAGCACGACCATGGCGGTAATCGTCCGCCGGTCGCGCAGCGACTCCCGAATCTCCTTGCGAAAAATGGTCCACAGAATACGCGGCCTCATTGAATGCTCCTCCCGTTGTCCTCCGCTCCGATGGCAGCCAGAAACGCGTCGGTGAGCGTCTTCCGGCCCGAACGCGCGACAATCTCCGCCACGGTTCCCTGCTCCACCACCGCGCCGCGATGGATCATGACGACCCGGTCGCACAGATACTCGGCTTCGCCCATGATGTGCGTGGAAAACAGCACCGCTCGTCCCGCGGCGCGCCGCGATCGAATTGCGTCGACGATAAAACGGCCGGTGATCACGTCCAGGGCGTTCGTTGGCTCGTCGAGGATCAGAATGTCCGGATCGTGCAGAAAAGCGCGGGCGATGTTGGCCCGCTGCTTCTGCCCGGCCGACAGGGTCCCGCATGGCCGGCCGGCGAAGGAGTCCATGTCCAGCTCGCCGGTGAGCTCGGCAATGCGCTTCCGCAGGAAATCGGGCGGCAGTTCGTAGAGCTGGCCGAAGTAGCGCAGCATCTCGCGGGGGCTCAGCCGCTGATACAGCTGCGTGTCTCCGGAGAGAAAGCCGATGCGCCGTTTGGCCTCGAGCGGATTCTCGCTCATCGACGCGCCTCCGGCAGTGACGCTGCCGGAATCGGGAGTGAGAATGCCGGCGAGCATCCGCAGCACCGTCGTCTTCCCCGCCCCATTCGGCCCGAGGAGGCCAACGATTTCTCCGTGATTGACGGTGAGATTGAAATCCCGCACCGCGACGACGGCGCCGAATCGCTTTTCCAGCGCATGCGCCGACACTCCTGGCTCGTGTCCCATGGACATATTCCTTTCCGGTGATTTCCTAATAATTCAGAACTCGCGCCGTTCGATGGCGCGAACGGCGAAAACGACGAACAGGCAACTCAGGACGACGCACGCCGCGACGGCGGTCCACGAGATGTGGCCGGTGATCACGTAGGTCGCGCCGGAGGCGAAATCCAGAATGCTTCGGGAGGGGGGCCATTCGAGGCCTGAACCCAGTCCCGCGATGGCGCCGACCCCGCCGACGACGAAACCAAAAACAGTCTCGCTGAACAGACACAGGCCGAGTAACGCGGCGGAGTACCCGACCATCCCCGTGAGCAGCTGAAACGGCAGGGCGCGGATGAGCGCGTGAGGCCAGACGGGCTGACGGAGGCCCAGCAGCGGGAGCAGGGCCCAGAACAGGACAACGGTTGGCAGCAGAGCGATGGCGCCCTGGCCCGCGCGAGCCAGGAACAGCCGCCGCCGGCTGAACGGCAGCGACAAGGTGAAGAGCACGGAATCGGCCATGCGTCCGCCGGCCCACCCGCAGCTCTGGGTCATGACGCCGTTGCCCGCGAGCATCGCGCCGAAGCAGACGAGCATGACGGTGTCCACCCATGCGAAGGCGCGGAAGCCGTCGTTGGCATGACTGGGTCCGAACGCAGGCGGGGTCATGAAAGCGATGAGGATGAACACCCAGACGGCGGCGGCGATGGAGATACGGCGGCGGAGCTCAAGCCAGGATTTCAGTGCGAATGTCATCGGGGCCTCACCAGGTCGAGGAAGATTTCTTTCAGGGTTACCGGGTCGACGTTTACCGCGCTTGCGTCGAGGGCGCGCACGTGTTCGACGACGGCTTCGACGTGGCCGTTGACCAGCATGGAGACGGTGCGGCCGTCCTGCACCACGTTACGCACGCCGTTCAGGGCGGCAACCGCGTGGGTCGTGGGCTGCGCAAAGGTGGCCCGCACGCGGCGGAAGTTCGCCTTCAGATCGTCGAGCTCGCCTTCCAGGATGTTGCGGCCCTGATCGATGATGCAGACCCGATCGCAGATCTGCTCCACTTCGTGCATCTCGTGCGAGGACATCAGAACCGTGGCCTCCTCGGTGGCTACGTAGCTGACCAGGGCCTGCAGCACTTCCTCCCGGACGACGGTGTCGAGGCCCTGCGTGGGCTCATCGAGGATCAGCAGCCTGGCGCCGCGGCAGAGCGCGAGCAGGAGGTTGAGGCGGGTGAGATTTCCGCGCGACAACGACTGCACCTTCTGCTCCGGCGCGAGCTCGAACATTCGCAGATAGCGTGCTTCCAGATCTGTCCGCCAGCCCGGATATGCGCCGCGGGTGATGCGGAGCATCTGCTCGACGGTGGCGAAGGGGTACAGATCCTTCGATTCGCTGACAAACGCTGTCTGGCTGCGAATCGCAACGCTTTCGGCGGCCTTATCGATGCGATGACCCAAAACGAAAGCTTCGCCGGCGTCGGCACGGGCCATGCCGAGCAACAGCTTCAGCGTGGTGGTCTTGCCCGCGCCGTTACGGCCCAGGAATCCGTAGAGCGACCCCTGGGGCACGCCGAAGCTCAATCCGCGCAATGCTTCCACCGCGCCATAGCGCTTCTGAAGCGCGCGCGCGTCAATGGCTGGTTCGCCCATTTCCTGCCGCCCTGCCGCGCCGTTCACGCAGCTCGTTCAACTCGTTTTCAAACAGCCGGCGCATTTCCTCCTCGGTGAGACCGAGCGAGGCGATGGTGCGCATGGCCGCTTCCAGCACCGGCTTCGCTTTATCGAAGCGGTCGGCGCGCCCGCGGCCATTGCCGCCGTTTTCGCTGACGAAGGCGCCCGAGCCGTGGCGCAGCTCGATAACTCCTTCGTGTTCCAGTTCCCGATACGCTTTCGCCACGGTATTGGGGTTCATAACCAGATCCTCGGCCAGCCGGCGGATGCCGGGCAGTTGCTCGCCGGCGCGCACCGCACCCGTTTCGATGGCGTATTTGATCTGCTCCATGAGCTGGAGGTAGATGGGGACGCCGGACGCGGGATTGAGCTTGAGCACCATGCTGGCAAACTGTACTACTCAACTAGCACAGTATGACTGTACGATGAGGCGGCGGGGTTGTCAACAGGAAAAATACGGCGGACCAGGGGTGTTTGGACATGGCTGGGGCATCGCCATTGGCGTTCTCGGGTTCGTGGCGGGCAATTCGGGTCACATACGGGGGCTACGGACGCACTCCGAAAGGAGGATTCTCGGGGTCCCAGAGGAAGAAGTTGGCGAGTTTGGGTTCGTTCGGCAGAAAATCCAGCTCGCGGTGGTAGTAGGTTGGGGGCGAATCGGGGTCGGCCTGGATGGGCCTGCCCCATTTATGGAAGAACTCCTCGTTGGTGAGGACCCGTTCGTCGACGATCTGCTGTTTGCGGCGGATCTCGGCGGCTTCGCGGTAGGTGGCGAGCGCCTTCTCGAACTCGCGCCGGGCGCGGACGAGGTAGCGATTCAGGAGGACGAGGGTGTTGTTGGATTTTTCGGCCAATTCCCGAAATGCCTCGCCGAGGGCGAGAGGGCTGCCGGCGTGTTTTTCCATTTCGAGCTCGAGGATTTGAGACTCGGCGCGCTGGTAGCGCCGGAAGCGCCAATCGGCGGAGACGACTTCCATAACCAGGTCGCGCTCGGCGGCGGTCTGGGGGTAGAGCTGCTGGAGCCAGTGCAGTTCCAGGTGCTGGAGTTCTTCCTCGGACTCGTCGGGCAGCAGGATGCGGCGCGAGCAGAGTCCGTGTTTGATGGCGTTGTCCGCGGAACGCTGTTTGCCTTCGGGGGTGACGGGGCCGTGCGATTTGGCGCCGTTTTTCCGGGAGGCTTCGATTTGCTTGTCGGTAGCCATGGGATCCTCTTTCGCGCCCATCTTCGCGCGGGCGGCGTGCGGCAGCGATATGTGATTTTCGCGAAAACGATGAATCCATGGGAGATCGAGGTATTGGAAATTTGTGAACGCGTGGCGCGGCGAGCTTTCACGGCGCAGGCCCGCG
>Ga0070739_10006996_pt1 | contig 12182 bp, 19 predicted proteins | sample Coa_R1_7_FD_66445 | JGI IMG/M metagenome (GOLD analysis project Ga0070739, IMG submission 66445) | Surface soil microbial communities from Centralia Pennsylvania, which are recovering from an underground coalmine fire - Coalmine... | ecosystem: Environmental > Terrestrial > Soil > Unclassified ... | reverse complement strand
CCTCTTTCCAGAGCCCGAACGACCTGATCTCCGCGGCGAAAGCCTCCACATCGTGTCCAACGATCGCGTACCGAGTGGCACCTGTAGCTTCGTCGACATCCTGGCCAGCGTGGCACAGTTCGTGGAACACGAGTGCTTCGAGCTGCTCCGCGCGCAGCTCGTACTCCCGCGCGTGGTCAGCCGCCGCCCAGACCACGAAGTCGCACTGCGCAAAGTGGAGCAGCAGGCCGCTGGGTTTCTGGCACTTGCCCAGGGTTGGTCGACGGTTGGACTGGCCCCCCTTTTTCTTCCAGAGGTACTGGATCAACGCCTCTTCCAGGTGCTGGAAGCACTCGAAGCGAGAGATGAGGCCCTGGCCCACGGCCGCCAGCTCGCTAGATGCCAGGAAATCGTCGGTACCAAACTCGATTGGCTCGGGGATATGGATCCGAGGCACGGTGGTGACCATCAGGCTGCCCTTCGTTGTTCGGCGAGTCGTGTGGCGAGGAGTGGCGCGGCCACCTACAGGTCCTCCGTGCGGGTCACCACGCGAACCATCCAGGTACCGTGCTCAGCGAGTGGCACCGCGAAAGAGGGCCGAGGACCATGGTGGTGACGCCGCGGCGGAATGGGGTTGCCGTCGCGATCGCGCGCGCCATGGCTGCTGGTGCACCACAGCAGCTCAACCTCGGACCGCGCCAGCCGAGTGGGCCCGGACTCAGCTCCAGGTGTGGGTTGGAGCTCGGGTTCGGGTTCGGGTTCGGCTGCTGGCTGGACCTGAGATACCGACGGCATTGCCGGCCCCAGCTGCAAGACGGGCGACGACAGGCACTCGTCTGCAGGCAGGGTGCTATCCAGGAACCAGAGCGGGTCCGTCTCCAGGGCCAGTGCCAGTGAATCCAACCGATTCACTGGCACTGGCCGCTTATCGCACTCCCAGAGGCTCAGGATTGAATCGTGAAGGCCCATTCGCCGCGCGACCTCAACATTCGACAGACCGAGGGAGGTACGGCGATGTCGGATACGTGGGCCGATGTACAGAGGCGGGCCGAGCATCAGAACATGACTCCTTCCTGCTGCCGCTGGCGCTCATGCTCTTGCTGATCCAGTTCGATGCTGCGGATCCGCCCCGCAAGCTCTCTATTGGCCGCCGCGATCACGTCGTCCGTCGATCGGTTGCCCAGGGTTGGAACGCCAGTCAGTCCGAGCTCCGCCGCTCGCCCGACCAACCGTCGGTTTTCCTGCCATAGCTCCGAACGCGATGGGGCCGCCGCGGCGGGCCGCTCCTCGATCACCTCACCGGACGTCGTGTCGACCAGGTCGCCGTCCGCGTTGCGCGCGGCCCCGCGGCCGAGGTCGTACACGCTGCCCTGTTCATCGCTGCCGAAGACCTCGTCATACTTCCGCGCGTTTTCGCGCGCGTTTTCGAAGGTGGACTGCACCGCGATGTGGTGACCGGCAGCAGCGAGCAGCGCCGCGGCTTGCTCCTCCGTGGCGCTCGCGAGGAAGGCGCTCAGGCTGCTGGTCGCGCCATGCGAAAAGGCACGGATGAACGTGGCGCGTGTCTCGTCGGAGTCCAGCACTGAGCCGCGGACCAATGCGAACCATGCACGTTCGTAGAAGCGTGCATCGCACATGGGCCCCTGCTGGAGCGCCGCAACGGTGGCCATGGGCGGCGGCTCGTCAAGGTCGACGTCGAGCGTGTCGGCCGCGTCGTCAATCGACTCGACCGAGGGGGCCGGAAGGCGAAGCATCTCGCCCTCGGCGAGCGCTGTACGCGCGAGATCCTGCCACAGCCGCGGTGTTAGCTCCAGGCCGCTCGGTGGGTGGATCCAGCGCTGGTCCGTTCGCCTCGACGCCTTCGGATAGCCGCTCTCGTCCTTGTAGCCGGCGCTGATCGTGGCCAGCCACGGGACACGCGGCTGCTCGTCGCTCAGACCACCTGCATACCGATCCAGCGGTCTGAACGTGTCGATGGGCGCCACGTGTGCGACTTCGCGGCTTGCGTCCCGCGGCCTTGCGAGGTTGCTGCCAGTCACGCCACGGCCTCCGCTCGGCCAACTGCAATGAGTCGGTCCAGCAGTTCGAGCGCAGAATCCTGAAGCGCACGTTTCCGACGATGCCATCGTCCGCGGGCACACGCCCGACACCAACGGCTTCCGTTCGGGCGAAGTTGTGTGTTCGCCTCGTCGAAGGGGTGGCCATGTCGGCAATGCGTCTTCGCCGCGTTCAAACTACCGTGTGCGATGGGGCTGCGCCGCGTGTTCTCGGCTGGTGTGACGGCTTCAAGATGCGCCGGGTTCACACAACCTCGATTGCGACAGAGGTGGTCCAACTGTTTGTCCGCTGGAATAGGACCCTTCACCAGCTCGAACGCGAACCGATGAGCTAACACTTTCGTCGAGTGAGACGGGTGGAACTCGCCATACCCGTTTGTTTGACGCGCGCCAGTCCACTCCCAACAGCCGCCTTCAGCGTGAACTACTTTCGCCCAGAAACGCTCGTCGATCGTCATGCCGTAACCTCGACTTTGCCTACGTCAATCAACCTGTCCAGGAGTGCGCGGGCTGATTGCTGAAGCTCCAGCACCGTAGGTTGGAGCGCGTCCCTGGCGGCGTCCCAGGCGGCGTCCCAGGCGGCGGCCCTGGCGGCGTCCCAGGCGGCGTCCCAGGCGGCGTCCCAGGCGGCGGCCCTGGCGGCGTCCGCCGCGCTGCGCGCGGCCTCGATCGTGGCGTGAGCTTCAGCCGCGAGCTCGCTCGTACTCAGCTCGGGCAGCGCGCGCAGCGCCGCTGCATGCTCGCCGAGGCCTGCCCGGTCCAGCCACGCCGGGGCACAGGTGCGCGTCAACCAGTCGACCAGCAGCCAGGCGCGGCGATCCTCGTCCTCCGGCCCGGTGTTCGTGCCAACGACCTTGACCACGTATGGCTTCAGCCGTTGGCGTGTCTCATCGTCGAGCGAGTCATTCCATGAACGTAGGAATGCGCCAATGATCGGGCTGACACATTGCGGATGATCGGAGAACGGCTCGCCTGCGAAGTACGCCACCGCCTCCATCACGCAAGCCCCCTCCTCAAACGATGAATGCGCGCCTTGTTGCAGAACGAGTGTGTTCAACACACGCTGGCGATCAGGAGAAAGTTGTGTCATTGGGCGGACCTCCGTGCGGCGCGTGCGGCTCTTCGCCGGGCGTTGTGCTCCTGGCGATGCGCAGCCAGATATCGACGGGTCTCCCCGCGTCCGCACTCGCGACATTCACGAATGCCGTTACTGCGAACGAGCGTGTTCTCATCGTCGTAGGGGTGGCCCTGTGGGCAGTGTGTCTTGCGGGCGTTCACGCCCGATGGCGCGTGAGGACTCCGGAGCAAATTCGGGCGGATGGAGACCCCTTCGAGGTGGAGGGGGTTGACGCATCGCCGATGGAGGCAGGCGACACCGCCAGGGCATTCAAGATCGGCGTTATGGCAGATGTGATCGACCGTGATCCCAGGTGGCAAGTCGCTCGACAGCGCATAGCAAAAGCGGTGTGCGCGGAATGACTGCTGTCCGACCCAAAACCGCCCATAGCCGTTCGTTGGCCAGATATAGCCAGTCCACCGAATGCATTCGGATGGATCCTCGGGAACAACAAAGTTGCCGCGGAATCGCTCAAGATCGGCATCGGCGACCTGCGCGATACGGTGGCCGATCCGAATCACGCACATGCCCTCTGTGGGCGATGAATGTGCGCCACTGTCCAGACGTAGCGAATCGAAGTCCATCTTCTGCCGAAGTGCTACAGACATAAAGCTAGTGCCTCAGGTTGGAAATCACGAACTGAATGATCTGGATCAACCCGAAGACGCCCGCTCCCAGAATGCAGGCGATGACGACGAGCGTGCCGAGCAACAGCACGGGACTCACCCTGTCGACCATGCGGACGTACTGAGCGCGCCGCGGTAACTGGACCGTGTGTCGGTGTCCATGGACGCGGCAAGCGAAGCTCTCGTCGAGTCTCAGGACTGTTGGGCTGATGTGGTGGAAGTGGCCGTTGCTGCGGCCGCGCTCCATTTCGGTTGTGGACATGGATCAGGTTCCTCGGTGGATTCGCCGCGCAACGATGAACACGGCCGCCGCGCAAGCGATGACGAGCGCCACGACGGCGCACGTCGCCAGCACCGCGCGATCCGTGTAGCTCTCGAGTGCATCGTGTGGGACTGGTTGCTGTGAATGCGGCACGCCACTCGTGGTCGGGGCTCGGCCGTGGATCACCGCCACGCCGTAAGACAGCGACTGGTGTGTACGGACAGGGATGAGACGCACCCCTGCGTTTGGGGTGTCGCTACTCTGGCCGCGCATCAGACGGCGTCCCACGCTCCCCACGAGCTCAGGGGCAAGACACGGAACGCGCCCGGAGTAAGCGGGGCCTGGCAGAAGTCGCAGCGATCTGGGATGCGGAGACCGGCCGCGACCATGATGATCGTTGGGCAGCGCGGGCATCTGACACGTCGGTTGCCGCTCCTGAGCTCCTCAATGCGTGGCCAGACAAAGCCACCATCGATGTTGATCGGTTCGTCCGACGAAGGCGCCGGGAGTGCCCGGAGGAGTGCTCCTTCCGCCACCGTGCGAGGCGGCATGACGAAAGGCACTTCCCAACACCAGCGGCGGCGCTGAAAGTAGAGGAGATCGACCAGGCGCTCACGGAGCCACGTCTGTCCCGCGGCTTCCAGCCCGGCGATTGCACGCACCAGCGCGTGCGAGTAATCACGCAGCTCGCTTGCGCTTGGTTGTTCCGACAGTTCCGAGATCATGTGTCTACGCCTCTTGTGGAGCGTTCGCAGTGGCTGCTTCTGAGAACTGGCATCAGCAACCGGCCGCCGTAGGCCACTGCGAACGGAAGAACCGTTCGCCCTGAGCCGCGATCGCCGCGGCGCCATGCCACTCCGACCATCGGTCACCGATGGCCACTCCCCACTTGCGCGCGGTTGCTGGCAGCCATTGCAGCCAGCCGGCCGCCCCAGACGATGGATTGACGGCGCGGCCGTTGTGTTGGGACTCGCGTCCCTCGATGCAATACAGGCGTTGGCCCAGAGCCCCGCCGATCGGCCAGCCGGGGGAGGGGGCTGGCGGATTCGGCGGGGCCGGGCAGAGCAGACCGTCGGCCGCGCAGAGATAGCTTCGGGCGTCCATCCCTGTGGTGTTGACGGCCCCGAGAAGGTCAATCGGATCGACGCCGGCTTGCCGCGCGGCGTCGATCACGTCAGGTGGCGGATCCTGATCACTGGCATGCGCGGCTGTATTGCCGCTTGTGAAGGTGACCACGAGTCCGAGTGCCGATGCGATGGCGAAACGTGCCACTATCCCATTCCCTCCAGGTGCTCATTCGGGCGCGCCAACCCGGCCTCGCCTGGGAACGCACGGCCACTTCTTGTGCCCAGAACGTGCCCGATCTCAACGAAGTCGGCGGGTCGCCAGATGTAGGCTTCGACGCCGCAGGACCGGACGTCGCACAGCCAGTCGCTCTGTTCCTTCGTTAGCCGACCATCGGCCGCTTTGAGCTCGACGAACAGCAGCCGCGGCGGCTTGCACAGGACCAGGTCAGGGAAGCCGCTATCCGTTCCCCATTCCTGCTTCCGCGAGTCGTGCATGTGGTGCACACGCCAGCGGAACAGTCGCGCGAGCTCGAGGACCTTGTTCTGGAACGCGCTCTCGGGCTGCCGCAGCCGACCCTTCGGCGTTAGCTGTGGGAGAGGACGCCGGCTACGGGGGTAGGTCAACCCGCGGCGGACCAACGACGGCGTCATGCTGCATCCTCCGACTCAACAGGCCATCGGCTGACGAAGCACGCTCCGTTGTGTCCCTGAAAGATGGTGAGACGCGGCACATCCTCAGGCCGCCACGCCAGACCTCCACAGTCGCCGTGCCGGAGTGGTAGCCAGTTGCGGCGGACGATGATCTCGTGGCACGTGTAGCACCGCAAAACCTTGAGTCTGCGGACTGGCGTAGGCTTGCCACGGTTGTGCGCCGGCCTGCCAACTCGCTTGGCGACGCGGGTGGCCTTACCCTCGGCCTTCGCGGCGGCTATAGCCTCGCGAATGGCTGGCAAATCGCGGACTCGAACGAGGGGCTGCCCCGTGTTCCGGCAGCCCGAGGTCGCCGGGAAAACGTGATACCGCAGCCGGTACGGCACTAACCGGTGCCGTGGCCCGGTTGCCCAATACCACCACGGGCATTTGCTGCCTGGACCCTTCCAACCCATTTCCGTGAGAAACTCACCGCGCGTGAGATACGGGTCCGAACGCCACGCAGTCTCGGCCTCGGCGCGCAAGCGGCGGGCGATCCCCTGAAGATGACGGGGTAACTCCGCCGGGTCTCGGAACCGCCGGTAGTCGTACGCCCACGGGTACTCACGAACGAACCGCAGCAGGTCCTCGTCAGTGAACACGTAGTTCTGGCGCGCGGTGCCGCGGCCGTTGAACGTGCGCGTTGGGACGAGCAAGCCCGTCTGCAACCAGCGCACATGCATCGCGCGGTGGTCGAAGCGGAAGATCTGCTCCACCTCATGCATTCGGTAGCCGTGCATCCACCGCGATAGTCCGCGGAGCTTCATTCGAACGATGACGGCCTGGTCGGTTCTGGTGATCCCGTCGGCCCGGTGGAACTCCTCGTTGAGATGAACCGCGATCTCTGTGGGAGTGAAGTGGCCGCACAGCGCCGCCAGGCGCGCGTCCTCTTCGGAGTCCCACGCGTCTGGCCGAGGAACCGCCGGTCTGCGCCGTGTCGAGAAGTCGAAAGTTGCCATCGCCTCTCGCGATCGGCAGCGGCGGCAGCCGTCCACGAACGCCGGGTGCGCCAGGCGATGCTCTTCTCTTCGGAGCCGGCGGGAACTGGCCGGCTGCGGTCGTGCGCGCTTCAAGAGACAACTCCTCCAGCCAGGGCGAGTTCGGCTCCCTCTGCTCGACGCTCCGCTTGTGCAGGCACGATCTCGGTCGCGTCACCCTCTGACGCGGTTTTCGTTCGCTTCCCCTCGCGTTTGTCCGCTGCTCCCGCGTACCAGGCGGCAAATTCCGTCGGACTGCTATCCCAGCGCATGAGCTCAGAGATTTCGGAGCTCAAAAGCAGCTCGACCGCAATCTTCACGAGCTGGAGCGGTTGGAGAGATGCGAGATCGTCGTAGCCGGCCTTGCCGCTCAGCTTGAACCCTGGCGCGTACTTCGTGAGGATGCGCGTGACCACACCGTCATCGCGCACGTCGTCGATCGCCGCACCCGCCAGGAGCGCCAGTTCGTCGGAGCCGATGCTCGTCACCTGGTCGAGTCGGTCACCACAGCGCTTGCCCAGGTCCTCCGCGTGTGCTCTCCGCGCAGCGGCTTCGCGATCTCGCTGTGCTTGCCGGAGTCGGTGTAGCTCGGCAGGCTTGAGGCAGACGTCGACAGTGGTGTTGCCGTGCGTTAGCGCCTTCGCGCGACATGCGCATGCCGTCGAGCAGCCCTCGGGCGCGGTGTAGATCTGTTCGTACTGTCCGTACTTCAGCTGGCTGAGTTTCAGCGTTACCTTTTCGCCCGCTGCCGATTTCTCGGCCGCCTTTTCGAGCTTGGTCTTGTCCTTCGCCCACTGCTCTTTCTGGAGCTGGCGGAAGTGCTCTGGCTTCAAACATTGCCCGCCATAGCTGGAGCCAACAAAAGCACCGAACGGGCACGAGGTACACGTCTTTCGCCAGTCAAACTCCGCGCCGGATACTTCCACTGCGAGATTCGCTTCCCGCAAGGCTTGGGTGAATTCCCACCCGAGGGGCTTCTCCAGTTCTTTGCTCGGCGTACGCCGCTCCACCGCGACCTCCGCGACCTTCACCAGTGCTTCTGGGAAGTTCTCGAAGCGGCTGAGCAACGCAAGGACATGACTCGGCGACATCTCCCGCTTTGCCAGTCGCTCCCGCACCTGGTCTGGCGCGCGCAGGAGTCGAATCGAGTTCGCGATCGACGGCTGCGAGCGGTGGACGGCTTCGGCGATGGCCGCCTGCGTCATGCCCAACTGCTGCAGCTGGCGATATCCCTCCGCCTCCTCGAGCGGGTCGAGGTCGGTGCGCTCGAGATTCTCGAGCAACGCGAGTCGGAGGTGAGTCGCGTCGTCGACGTCTGCGCGCACGATCGCGTCGATGTCTGTCCAGCCCAGCTGCTTCGCGGCTCGCCAGCGGCGCTCGCCAGCGATGATCTCATAGCGCCCGCCCACTGGTTTGACGACGATTGGCTGCAGTAGCCCGTCGGCTTTGAGTGAGTCCGCTAGCCGCTGCAGCTCGTCCTCGTCGAACCGCTTGCGCGGATTCAGCGGTGAGCTGTCGATGAGGGCGATGGGCAGCCGCCGCGCGGGGCTGGCGCTGTCGACGACAGATGCCGCGACGATGCCCCGAACGACATTTCGCGCGGAATCACCGGCGCTTTCACGTGGAGCGTCCGCCTGAGCGAGGCGCTCCTGAGCATGCGGGCCAGGGCGGACCTTCCCGCGGACGGGTTTCGTCTTTGTTTGCGCGAGGACCTCCTTGGGGTCGGACCCAGCCGGCGCGGCGAATGCAAACTCGCGCCGCAGGTCCGCGACGTCGATCGTCGGCTCCTCGCCACGGGAGGTCTGGATGGTGACGAGCTTCGGGTGCTCGACGTCGTCCAGGTTGGAGATGCGGACCAGGTCGCCCCAGGTTGCGGTATCACGCGGCCGCCACATGTCGCCGACGTGCAACCCATCGTCCGCTGCGACAGCAGCTGGCGCGCGGTGTTCCATCTCACGGCGGCGCTGAGCTTTGCGAGCTTCGCGTTCGGCACCACTGCACCGGTCGCAGACGTTCGTGCCGCAGTTGTTGCCGCCAGGAAAGGACGTGCACGCCACGGGCTGGCCGCAGCCCGGACAGGGGTCTGTGTGACTACTCGGCATCGGATCCTCCTGGACCGGAGCGAATGACGTGGCCCTCGGCCTCCGCTATTGCCGTCTTCAGTCGCGATAGGTAGCAGTCACAGCCGACCGTGTCGTCGAAGATCTCGCCTTCGATGTATTCCGCGACTCCCTTGCAATCCGACTGATGAAATGGGGAGTGCTCGAAGGCTTCGCGGGCCGCCGCCAGCAGCTCTGGCGCAGCGGCGATGAGTCGGGCATTCGCCGCGCGCTCTGCGTCTCGGTCGTATCGGTTGAAGTCGCACACGAATGCGACTGGACTGTTGGTCTGGTCGTCCAGCGTTGGCCGAATGATCTCACCGCCGCTGAAACGGTTGATTTCACCGGTGACGCGCCAGGGTCCAGGGGTGTGAGCGCTCATGCGACACCTGCCTTGCTTTTCTGCTGGCGCCACCAGGCATCCAGCTCGGCATCAGCGTTACCGGCGGCCGTGCCGTCCTGAGCGAGCGCTTCGACGCTCGCCTGTGGGTTGAATGGCCCAGCCACGTACGCAGTGAGCTGCTGCCTTTCGTCCAGTCCGGGTTCGATCGCAGCGGACGAGCGGTGATCAACGCCGCCTTCCTCGTCTTCACCGCGGCGCCGCGTGCAGAAATCGCAGCGGCAATGCGTTACGTGGTAGGCATCGCTCGGGTCGGCACGTTCGTGGTCCTCAGCCCATACCCCGAGCCGACAATGGGCCTCGCAGTCGGAGCAGTTGTGGTGATGCGCTGGCTCGCCACAGCCCCACTCGCGACTGCACAGATTGCCTGGCTTCTGGTGCGGGTTGGTCCAGGACCTGGGTTCGGCTCCGCGCCTCATCACACGATCCCCCGCAATCGCCACGACCCGCGGGACCCGATGGCGTAGGCGTTCTCGTCGGCGGTGCGCATGACCGCATCGGCCGCGGCCTCATGGCCGTGATGGGCACTTTCCCGCGCGGCGACCGTTTTGGGCTGTGCTGCATCCCAACGGCGATGGCACGGTCGGCAGAGCCACCTGACGTCTAGTGGTCGCGTGTAATCAGCGTGCGCAGCCTCGATCACGACGCCCGATGCCCCGCATTCGTCGCAGGCGGCCGGTCGCTTGAGCAGCCCGAGCTTCAGAGCATGCGCGACTCGCGCTTGAGCGCGGTGGATCAACGCCGCACGCTCTTCATTCGCGGCGACCCACCGTCCGTTGAAGACTGCAGTCCGTCCCGGATTCCGCTCGCGCCACATGCGTTTCGTCTCGCGGGTTTTCTCTCGATTAGCGCGGCGATACTCGCGGTCAGCGTCCAAAATGGCTTGGCGATTGGCCCTGTAGTGGGCCGCACGCTTGACCTGGATGTGGGCAACGTGAGTCTCGCGGTAGATCCGACGGCGTTCGCGAAGTTGCTCGGGATGTGCGGCCGCGTATGCCTTGCGGTATGCAGCCATGCACTCTCGGCAGTACGCCGACAAGCCGCCCCGCCGCGAGACGTCGCGGGAAAACGCGTCGAAGACAAGATCGCGATTGCACCGAAGGCAGCGTTTCATTGCAGGAACGCTCCCGTCTGGTACAGAACGACCTCAGCCCGTTGGTGGCCCGAATGACGACCATCGCGAGGACAAAGGAAAATCGCGATCGGGTAGCCCGATCCGCTATGCCAGCGTCCGAGCCAGCAGAGCGCTCCGCACTCGACGCAGCGACGGAACCCCCACGAGCCCTCGTTGGCATCCACCTCACGACGGGCCCAACAGATCTCGCCGCGCTGACCCGCCTCGCAGCTGCAGCCGTCTGTGCAACCGGCGAGCACGTTGACATGGACGAAGTGGTAGACGTCTGCTCGGGTGCGGCTGGGGACCGCGATCAGGTCATCGAAGGGGTAGTCCGACGACGGCGCAGGTTCTCGGTTTGGCGCATTTGGCGCATATGCGCCACGGCGGGCGCATTCGGCGGCCGGGATCACGCGGACCTCCGTCGCCGTGTGACGAACTCTTCATATGACAGCGTGCCCTTCGCGTGGTTGCAGGCGCGGCACGCCGTGACGATGTTTGACGGATCGTCTGTTCCGCCAGCGCTCACAGGGACGATGTGATCGGTCTCCAGGAATCGCCGCGTGCCGCAGTAGTGACAGCGGAAGTCGTCGCGCTCCCAGATGTCCCACTTGAGTGTTTCGCTGATGGGCTGGCGGGGCGCCCCTTCGAGGCCGACCTCAGCGGTGCGGATGTAGCGCTGTGCGGTGCGGCGCGCGATGCCCGACTCCTCGTCGACCCACTCCAGCCACTTGCCGCGCGGGCACTGGTCGCGGATCTGGATGAGTACGGAGCCGACGAGCGCGTCATAGGCCGCCATGCGGTTGCCCCGTCGCTGCCGCACGCGTTCATCCAGAAGGATGCGCATCTCCGCCTCGAGCTCGGACGAGGGGCCGTGTCGTTCGCGCTTGCGGACGGTCAGCGCGGCTCGTACCAACGGGACCCCGGCCAAATCGCGGCCCACAGCTGAGACGCTGGCGAGCCGTCGGATGGCACACGCCCGGCTACTTGACACGATCGGCGATAATGGTGCTGACGTCATCTCGCAACTTCTCTCCGAACGCTCGGACCTGGGCTCGCAACCTGGGGGTTCCGAGCGTTCTGTGTTTCAGGTGGTGGTCGGGATGGCGCCTCTTGCTGGACCCGCCTGGCGCCGGCTGCGACGGGGCGAATCAGGCAGATGCGCGTTCCCCCGTGGGTGTGAGGTGGGCCTCCGCCGCGGCGGCAAGTCGGGCTTGCCACGCGAGGAAGGCGCCCTTGTTCACGCGGACGGCGCGCCCGAGATGGAAAGCGCCAGGCAACTCGCCGCGCTGAGCCATGCGATACGCGTGCGCCGTCGAGACGTGCAGGACACGCGCGATCTCGGACATGGTGAATGTCTCGAGCGCTGGATCGGCAGTCGGCGACCTGGCCATCAGGCTCCCGTCCGAACCGCCGCCGCCGCCGGCTCGCTCGCGGCAGGCTCACCGCCGCGCCGACCGTTGACCAGCCAGTAGTTGCCGTGGGTGGCACACCAGCCGCAGGACACGCAGACGGTGTGGAGCGTGCGACCGACGCGCTCGTCGACGATCCATCCTTCCGAGCCGCACTGCGTGCAAGTCCGCGTGGGCGCCACGGTCAGGCGCCTCCAGCCAGAGCGGGAGTCGGGCCCGGCGGAACGATGTGGTGCAGGAGGTCGACACACTGGCGAGCGAGCCGCGCGATCTCGCGGAAAGCACGGTTCTTGACGTCAATGGATTCCGATTCGGCCGCCGCGAGCGCTTCGATCAGGATCTCGTCGTGGTTGCTCTCGAGTCGCGCGCGTGCGTGGTAGCC
>Ga0070739_10006995_pt1 | contig 12184 bp, 6 predicted proteins | sample Coa_R1_7_FD_66445 | JGI IMG/M metagenome (GOLD analysis project Ga0070739, IMG submission 66445) | Surface soil microbial communities from Centralia Pennsylvania, which are recovering from an underground coalmine fire - Coalmine... | ecosystem: Environmental > Terrestrial > Soil > Unclassified ... | reverse complement strand
TCGGTGCGCCGTAGAACATGAACCACACGATCACCAATGCGAGGATGATGATCCATAAGAAATTGCCGCCCACTCCCGGAGCAGGACGACGGCGCGGTTTATTGGAAGGTGGAGTATTGGGATTCGGCGTCGGATTAGAGGGCATAAGAGATCCTCTTGTCGTATCATATCGTCGGCTTCACGTTCCTTGTGCCGGTTCCAGCGGAAGGCGCCCTCACTCGGAAACAACACATGCGCATCGGAGCCATGATGTTAGGATAGCAAAAGCCGCGCAGCCTGACTATGCGAGGGAGGACAGCGTTCGATGTCTTGGAATTGGCTGAAGTTCTGGCGTCCGCAGCAAGAAAAGTGCAAGCAATGGGACGTCGTGATGTATACGCGGCAAGGTTGCCATCTCTGTGAGCAAGCCTGGCAGCAACTCGAACAAACCCAAGAGCGCCATCATTTCGCATTACGTCAAGTCGATGTCGATGAGGATGCGCAGCTGGCGCGCGAATACGGTGAGTGTGTGCCGGTCGTGGTCGTCAATGGCCGTGTCCGTTTCCGCGGGATCGTCAATCCGGTGTTGCTCAAGCGTTTGTTGGAACACGGTTAACGAGCCGGAAGCTTAGGCGACGGCAAAGCATCCGTCGCTTACGTTTCCGGCTTGTTAGTCGCTTGTTGACCGCCGCTGCCGTCGGAAGGGGGCGCGGGCGGGACGGGCTGCGGTTCTTCTTTTTTCTTGGCCTCCCAGAAAGCGGCCAACTCGGCAAAGGTTCCCAACGGTGTTGCTCCTGCAAGAGCAGCCTGCGAGAGCTTCGGCTTGGGCGGTTGGCGTCGCGGTTTGGGTTTACGCGGCGGCGGTTGCTGTTGCCGTGGCGCCGGTGCGGCGCCCTGCGCCACCGCACCTTGAGCCGGAGCCGCGGCGCCGGGGCCGCCTTGAGCAGCCGGCGGACGACCGCCTCCCCGTGGAGGCAACGGCCGGCGTCCACGTTGCTGCTGCGGCCGTCCTCTGCGCCCATCTTCAGGCCGCGCTCCGCCTTCTCGACGCTCCTGACGTGGGCCGCGCTCGGGGCGCTCGCCGCGCCGTTCTCGTGGTTCACCTTTCTTCTCCGGTGGTTTGCGGTGCGTGCCCGGCGCGATCAGCGTCAGCGACACACGATTGCGTTCCTTGTCCACCGACAAAACCCACACCGGCACCACATCGCCAACGGACACGACTTCGTATGGATTGCGAACGTAGCGGTTGGCCATCTGGCTGATGTGAACCAGCCCGCTTTCCTTCAAACCGATGTCGATGAAGGCGCCGAAATCGACGACGTTGAGCACGGTGCCTTTTAGCTCCATGCCGGGCTGCAAATCTTCGATTTTAAGGATGCTCTTTTTGAAGACGGGCGGCGGCAAATCCTCGCGCGGATCGCGGCCGGGACGGGCCAGTGCCTCAAGGATGTCCTTGACCGTCGGCACACCGGCATGTAAGCGCTTCGCCACTTCTTCCGGCGAAATGGCTTTGAGCTTTTCGCGCAGCTCGGCAAGACGTTCGCGGTCGCGCAGGTTCTCCGGCGCGTAGCCGAGATCCTTGAGGATTTGCTCGGCCACGCCATAGCTCTCGGGGTGAATCCAGGTTCCATCGAGAGGATTGTCGCTGTCGTTGATCTTGAGGAAGCCGGCCGCCTGAATGAAGCGCTGCTCGCCGATACCGTTGATCTCCAGCAGTTGCCGGCGATTGCGGAAGGGGCCGTGTGTCTTGCGATATTCGATGAGATCGCGGGCTACGAGCTGATTCAGTCCGGACACATGCCGCAAGAGCGGCACGCTGGCCGTGTTCAGATCGACGCCGACTTGATTGACGCACGACTCGACGACCGCATCCAGCGAGTGGCGTAGCTCCTTGGTGGGGACATCATGTTGGTACAGACCGACGCCGACATGCTGCGGATCAATCTTGACCAACTCGCTGAGCGGATCTTGCAAGCGTCGGCCAATGGAGATCGTGCCGCGCATACTGGCGTCGAGGTTGGGAAACTCTTCCTTGCCGATGGGGCTGGTCGAGTAAACGCTGGCGCCGGCCTCGTTGACGATGATGTAGGCCAGCTCCGGCAATGCTTCGGGCAGTGGGGGCGACGGCGGTGCAGGCGGTTCGGCAGGCGCCGAAGCGGCGGCTGTTTCCCCAGCTTGCGCTGCGTTCTCTGTGGGCGCTAGCGACGACACGGAACTGTCCGCGACAGCAGCAGACGGTGGGACGGTTGGTGCCCCAGATGAGTCCGAAGCATCCGCGATGGCCGTTGGTGGGACCGGCGTCTCGCCGGTCGTGGACAGCCGAGACGGCTGTCCCACTGGAGCTTGCAGGACAGCCGAGACGGCTGTCCCACTGGAATTAGCATCAGGTGGGACGGCTGTCTCACCGGAATTAGCATCAGGTGGGACCGGCGTCTCGCCGGTCGGCGGTGCTGGTGGGACCGGCGTCTCGCCGGTCGTGTTGTCGCTTGCGCTTCCAGCTTGTTCAGGAGCCGTCTCGCTGGTCGGAGAGGCAGGCGGCGAAGTCGGCGACTCGCCACGGCGACGCGCATCGAGGTCCGCGAGTAATTCGGAAATCAATTCCTCCGTTTCGCGGCAAGCTGTGCCGTTGCCGATAGCGATGACCTGGACTTGATGCTTGCGTACCAACTCCTCAACTTTCGCCTTGGCCTCGTTGCGCTTATTGCCGGTGTGCGGATAGATGACGACGTCTTCGATCAGGTTGCCGATTTCATCAAGGACCGCCAGCTTGCAGCCGGTGCGATAGCCCGGATCGATGGCCAACACGCGCTTCCCGCGCAGCGGGGCCGCCAGGAGCTTGCTTCGTAGATTGCGGGCGAACACCTCGACGGCATGATCTTCCGCTCGTATTTTCAACTCCCGTCGAATCTCGCGTTCCAGACTGGGCACCAGCAGTCGCGCCAGGGCATCGCGTGTGACCTCGCGCAGAAACTCAGCGTGCGGGTGCTTCTGCAGCGCCTCGGCTCGTTCGCGCAACGGGGTGATGGCTACTTGCTGGGGTGGAGCGGGAGTAGCTGCGGGTGGTGCAGTCGCGGAGCGACTGCTTTCCGACTCGCTCCGCACGTCGGTCACAGGTTGAGTCGGCGTCTCGCTGGTCGGAGAGTCTGGAGATGGCGCGACACCGGTCCCACTACTTGACTCTCCACCAGCGGTCGGTTCAGCGGACACGGGGTTCGGCCCAGCTTCGGTTTGACTCGGCGCGACCGGCGGCGGAACACTATCCGGCAAGGGTGGCGGCGAGCCGGGCAGCGGCAAGGGCAGTCGTTCCAGGGCAACACGCAAACCCAATTCCGCATCCCATTCCAACTTTACTTGCAAGGCGTTCTCTTTCTCGCCGCGATTAATGGCCAAGATCCGGTGCGGTGGAATGTGGCGAATCGGCTCGGTGAACTGGAAGTAATCCTTGTATTCCAGTCCCTGCCCTTCGGCCAATTTCTCGCTCTTGTTCGTGCACAATTTGCCGGTATCCCAGAGAACATTGCGGACGGCCGAGCGCACGTCGGCTGCCTCCGAGATCATCTCGGCGAGAATGTGCTGCACTCCCTCCAGCACCTGTTCCGGCGTCGCCAGCTCTTTCTCCGGATTGATCATGCCGGCCAGAATTTCGGACAGGTTGCTCACGGCCGGATCGCTGTGCCAAATAGCCAGAGCCAGAGGTTCCAGTCCCTTCTCGCGGGCCGTCGTCGCCAGCGTTCGTTTTTTGGGCTTGTAAGGCAAATACAGGTCTTCGAGTCGGCGCGGATGCTCCGCCGCGAGGATGGCCGAGCGTAGCTCCGGCGTCAGCTTCCCCTGATTCTCGATACTGCGGAGGATCGTCTGCTTGCGCTCAGCGAGTTGACGCAGATTGTGTAAGCGCTCCTGAATGATGCGCAGGATGTCCTCGTTGAGTCCGCCGGTGCGTTCCTTGCGATAGCGCGTGATGAACGGGATGGTGTTGCCCTCATCGAGCAGCTGCACCACGTTTTCGACCTGATTTCGGCGAATTTGCAGATCCTGCGCAATCCGCGAAAGGTCGAGGTTCCTGTGTTCGCCGTGAGATCGCATCGAACCCGGTTGCCTCACGCTTAGCGTCCCGGAAGGTTGCACTTCTGTAGTAGGCACTGCCTGGATACTCCTGCACGGACCCAGCGACGGGTTCCTTGTCCCAACGCCTCGCGGCGCATCGGAAGTCGGCACGGGGGTTTATTCTAATCGGCCTACTCTAGCGCGAATAGCGCAAGGTGTCAAGACGGCAGTGCTTTCCGTGGCTGCTTCTTTGACTCAACCTCCCCTCTTTATCGGTGGAAGCGTAATGGATGAAGGTTAAGAGCGAACGGAAAAGTGTCTTTTTCCACGGTGTTCCGATTACCAGATGCGAGTGATTCCATAAGCATCGAAGGCTGCGTCCTCACAGACTACCTGCACTCTTTCGATCATTGCCTGCGCGATGATCAGTCGATCAAACGGATCTTTGTGGTGGGACGGCAGGCTGGCTTGTTGCTCCGCGTATTGGATGGTCACGGGTAGAGTTGTGAGTTCGAGCTCAGCAATCGCCTTCTCCATCCACATTCGGTAGGGCAGCGACAGCTTTAATTTCCCCTGGCCGATCTTAATCGCCATTTCCCAAATCGTCGCCGCACTGAGCAGCAATTCGTTGGTTGGATCTTGCAACGCCATCGCCGCCGGTTCGCTCAGCTTGCTTGGGTCATCCATCGCCCAGATCAACGTATGCGTGTCAATCAGCAGTCTCACTCAATATACTCCTCGAATCCTTCGGGGATGGCATCGAAATCGGGCGCCATGTAAAGCACGCTGCCTCGGAGCGATCCAAGTTGGCGCCGCTTCCTCGGCGTGGGAGGGGTTGTGGCACGGATGGTAGCCACCGGCTTATCGTCGCGGGTAATGACGACCTCTCCACCAGGGGGCAGCTTCTCGATTATTTCAGCCAGATGGCTCTGTGCTTCCTCGAGGGTAACCAATTGCATGTTAACTTCTCTTTACCATCATCGAGTTCTTCTTCCTCGGCCTATTCTCCGATGCCGGCTTTTGGGATCAAGTAAGGAGATCGTGTTGGAAGCGACTTCCTCGCCGTTCGCGGAAACTGTGACGCATTGCGTATCTAAATCCTCAACAACCGCCTACTTCCCCTGCTTTCCTTGAGTTCCGGGTCCAGCAATGGCGAAAAATGCTCTAGACATCCGAAGGCAATTGCGGCATATCACTACCCATTCTACAGATCTCAGGCAGGCGATAAAGTCAGGCCCGGCGTCCTCGTGCGCGCCAAGCCGACGGGGGTGCTCATGAGCGGTAGCCGAAAGCGGCGCTGGTTGATCCTAGCGATTCCTCTATTGTCCCTACTCGCGCTGAGTTGCCGCAACGTCCGCAACGTCCGCACCTATCACGCCCCACCGCCACCGGATATCAAGCCGACCGTGCTCAACTACGTTGAAACCGACGCCTTCGATGAGTTGTTTGAGACGGTGCTGACGAGTCAAGATCCGGTCATCCTCATTCAGACCGAGACTTCGCGGCCGGACTGGGGGCCGCGCCTGAATGCCTGGATCGCAGCCTGGAACCAAGGCGGCAAGGTAGTCGATGAACCACAACGGCGATTTCGCATGCAGGCGCCGTTGGGTGCGCTGGCGCCTCCGGCCGTCAACGGCGATACCGTCCGCGAGTTCCGCCTGCTTATCGATGACTTGATGACGCGCGCCGAGGATCTGGCCCGCCGCGGCTCCTCATGGTGGAGCGAAGAGCGAATCCAACGCCGCCGGATCGCGCTGCTCAGACCCTACAGCTTGCGTTTCCACCTGGACGAAAACCAGAAGATTCAGCTGCTTTTCTTCAATGGCCGCTACGCGCGCTATTACCAAGAAGTCATGGACTCGATGGCGATGAGCGCCTCAGAAGACACGGAAGGCTGGACGCGCGCGGTGACCTGCTCGCATTGCAAAGGCAAGGTGCGCGGAAGGACCGCTCAACGGACGGTCGATGTCCGAGAGTAACATCAACGCATCGCCGCGATCCCATCTTCGCAGTCGGTTCAAATGCTCCAATGGCGCGCCGTGCGTGCTAATTGTCGGCGAACGCCTTCGGGCCGCAGCCAGCCAAAACCCGCGTATCCGAGCGTCCGCAACAGCTCCTGAAAGTCGTTCGTCGTCCACACCGGCGATCCCTGACGTCGCAGCGAGGGAACGATCGCTTTTCCGTCGGGTGTGGATTGAAAAAAACGAGCCAGTGGGGAACGACCGCGTTTTCGCGCCTGTGGCGGTTCCGCGTACGGTGTGCGCAGCGATAGAAACATCTCCAGATACGGCCGTGCGCCTTCGTCCCAATCGATCGGCTCGGTGTCGGCCAGCTCCCAATCGAGTATCCACACTCGCAGCGTGCGGTCGGCGCTGCCGGAGAGGGCGAAGCGGCCGTCGGCGCTGAAGGAAACCGAAGTAACGGCGTCGGCGTGCCCGGCGAAGGTGCGCAGACATTGACCGCTGGCAATCTCCCACAATTTCACGGTGGCGTCGGTGCTGCCCGACAGAACGTAACGGCCATCAAAACTCAGACAGACCGAAGTGACAGCGCCGCGGTGCCCCTCGAATGTACGCAGCCGCCGGGACGTTGTTAGTTCCCATAAGTGGATCGCGCCGGATTGCACGAAGCGGCCATTGTCGCGCTGAATGACGGATTGCCCACAGCCGGCCAGGGCGAAGCGGCCATCCGGGCTGAGGGCCACGGCGGTAACGGCGTCGGATTGGTCCTCGAAAAGGGGCAAACAACGGCCGGTTTCTGTTTCCCACGCTTTGAGTTGCCCGGAAGTGAAAAGCCGTTCGCCGCCGTTGCGAATGATGAAGAGAGCGCTTCCGGACAGAGCGAGCCGGCCATCGGCGCTGAGAGCGACGGAATGCACCGGACCGGTATGGCCGCGAAGAATGTGCATAAGACGCCCTGCGGATACGTCCCACAGGTGGACCGTTCCATCGACGCTGGCCGAGACAGCCAAGCGAGCGTCGGCGCTCAAGGCCACAGAGGTGAGAACGTCCAGATCCTCGCGGCAGCTACGCAGACAGTCGCCCGTCCGCACGTCCCATAGTTTCAATGCTGCATTGGTACTAGCGGAAAGGGCGAGGTGACGGTCGCCGCTCAAGGTTGCCGCAGTGACGCCGCCCATGTCGCCTTCGAGTGTGTGCAGACAGCGGCCCTCGTCCGGCTGCCACAATTTCAGCGTGCGATCCGCACTGCCGGACAGAGCGATCCGACCGTCGTTGCTCAGACACGCGGATGTCACCGCCTCGGTGTGCTCGGCGAGGATGGCGCCGCCCCAGGCGCCTTGCAGCGTTTTCCGCGGCAGCTGCACGTACAGCTTGCTCCACAGCGCCATCGCTTCGGGCCGGCGACCGTGTCCGGGCTGAGAACGCGCTTCACGCAGATACTGCGCGGCACGCACCGATTCACCGGCGGCCAACGCCTGGCGGGCGAGCTTCAACGAACGCTCGTAATCGGTCCATGCGGACAGTACGATGTCACTGGGAAGCACACGAGACAACACGTAAGGGGCCGATTGATCGCTGGGCATCGTCCAGAGTGCCAGCGTGGCGTCGGCGCTGGCCGACATGACCTGCCGGCCATTGGCCACCAGGCACAGGGAATGCACGGTTCCTGCGTGTCCTTCGAGCGTGGCGAGGCAACGGCCTGTGTTTCGCTGCCAGATCTTGATGGTGCGGTCTTCGCTGCCGGACAGAACGTAGCCGCCGCCGGCGCTGAAACATACCGCAGTCACACTGCCCTGATGCCCCTCGAAGACACAGAGACAGCGGCCAGTGGCGGCGTCCCAAAGACGAAGCGTGCGATCCCCACTGCCGGACAGAGCGTAGCGGCCATCGCCGCTCAACGCCGCGGCCAGCACCTTGTCTGTGTGACCCTGGAAGCTGCGCAGTCGTTGCCCGCTCTTGACATCCCACAGCAGCAGCTTGCGATCGCGGCTGCCGGAGACAACGTGTCGGCCATCGCTGCTGTAGCACACGGCGAGAATCGGTCCCTCATGCCCGTCCAGTGTGCGCAGGCAAACACCCGTGTCCGTCTCCCATAATTTGAGTGAGCCGTCACCGCTGCCGGAGATAGCGAGCCGGCCATCGCTGCTCAGTGCCGCAGCCAATACCCAGTTACGGTGTCCCTCGAGAACGCGAAGACATTTGCCATTTTCCGTATGCCACAACCGCAGGGTGCGGTCGGCGCTGCCCGATAGAGCCATTCGACCATCGGCGCTGAGGCCGGCACTTGTTACCCACTCGGCATGTCCTTCAAAGGTACGTAGGCAGCGGCCGCTCATCGCGCTCCACAGTTTGAGTGTGCCGTCGGCGCTGCCGGAGAGAACGGTGCGGCCGTTGGGTGTGGCGCACACCGAAGATACCCAGCCGCTGTGTCCCGTATAGCGGCGCACCAGCTGGCCGGAGTTGAGGCACTCCTGGGCCGCCTCCTGGGCCGCCCGCACCTCGTCCAATTCTGCGCCGGAGGCCGGAACGCGCTCCAGCATCTGGAGGGCAGAGCGCCAGTCGCCTTCCTCCAGTTGCACGCGCGCCAACAAATACGAAGGCAGCCATTCGCCGGTGTGCGCCTGGCCGACATCGTGCAGTTGTTGCCGGAGGGCTTCTGTGCTCAAGCGCCCCGAACGCCAGCGCGTCAGACCGAGGTTGTAAGTCGATTCGGGATGTTGCGGGCTGATGGTCAGGGCTTCCTGCCAGAGTTGCTCGGCCTCCTCGTATTTGTTCAGGTCGCGCAGCGACAAGGCGCGATTGTTGAGCGCGTCGGCCCGCGCCTTGGCGGCTTGCGGCGCGGGACGGCGATAGCTGCGGCCAAACGTCTGGGCATACAGTCGCTGCAAAACCCCGACGATCTCCAACATATCGCGCGGCCGATCTTCCGGATTGGTCTGGAAGCACTGTTGAAGCAACTCGACCAAGGGCGGCGGCATCAGCGGCAAATCCGCCTCGGCTGGACCACGCTCCCGATAATCGGCCAGGACGCCGGCGGCCAGGTAGCCGGCGGACCAGTGAGTTGAGCCAATGAACATGTGAAGCAGCGATACGCCCCAGCTCCAGATGTCGGTTTTGCGCGACACAGGCCGGCCCTGAATCTGCTCCGGCGAGCAGAACGCCGGCGTCAATCCTCCGGCGCTAACGAGAATGGTGCTCTGCGGCAACTCCCCCCACCCCAACCCTCCCCCACAAGGGGGGAGGGAGAAAGAAGAGCTTCCCCCCTTGTGGGGGAGGGAGCTTCTTTCTCCCTCCCCCCTTGTGGGGGAGGGTTGGGGTGGGGGGAAGCCGCCGCGTCCCTTGGCCATACCGAAGTCCGTGACTTTGGCAATGCCGTCGCTTGTCATCAGGACGTTGCCCGGCTTCACGTCGCGATGCACCAATCCTTGCTCGTGCGCGTGCTGCAAGCCCCAGGCAAACTGAATGGCGATGTCGAGGATGCGCTCCAACGCCCGAGTCGGCCCACCGGAGTAGAGTTTCCGCGAACGAATCCATTCGGCCAAGCTGCCGCCGGAAACGTACTCGGCGAAGACGCGCGGAATACCATCCAGCCGGCGGACGTAATGGCAAGTCGCTAAATGTGGATGCAGACCGAGCTTGACCCAGGTTTCCGCTTCGTGCTCGAAGTCGGCCTTGTCTTGCTCGCTCTGAAAGAACTCGGTCCGCGGACACTTGACGGCCAGATCGATCTTCCAGCCGCGGTGGTGGACGCGATAGACCAGTCCGCGTCCGCCGCTAGTGAAGACTTCTCGCACTTCATAGAGATCGAGGATCACATCGCCGGGCTTCCACTGGGCGTCAAGCGTTTCCGCATCGGGAGGACGGGGTTCCTCCCAGGAGAGCGTCGCGGGCAGCGACGAGACGGGCAGCTGATCGGAGAGCCACCACCACGGCGAGGAACGCTTGGAAGAGCTATCGCCCATAACATCACGCCGGCTTGCCATTGCGAGAAAGCGAGAAAGAGCAATCCACCTTCCTTGTAAGGTAACGCAAGCCGGCCTCACGGTCTACTAGGGCAAAGCAATCCGAGCCTGAAGCGTAAGCGAAAACTCTTCGCTTACGCTTCAGGCTCGGAGGACGACATCGAAGCAGCGATTATTCACCGACGGCGGCCGGAGGCGTGTAGCCGGTCTGCGTCTGTTCTTCTTCGGCCTGGATGATGATGCGCGGCGTTACCATGATGAGCAAGCTCTCCGCCGAACGTCCGTAGCCGACATTGCGGAACAGGCGGTTCAGATAAGGAATCTTGCTCAACACCGGCGGGCCAAACTCGTTGCGGCCCTCCGACAGACGCTTCAAGCCGCCCATCAGCACGGTTCCGCCGTCCGGCACGGCCACGGTCGTGTTCACCGACACACGGGACAGACGCGGCTGCTGGATGAACTGCGTGAACACCACCGGCTGGCCGGTCGCCGTGCCGTCGAACAGAGGGAAGATTGGCGTCACGACCGGGAACAGGTTGACTTCGCCGTTGACGACGTTGGCCAAGCTCGGTGCCAGCGACAGACGCACGAAGCGCCGGTCCCCGGAGATGACCGCCGAAATGGTCAGGATGATGTTCAACGGGAACAGCGTGGTGATCGGGTTGTAAACCACCTGACCATAGCCGCCGTTGACCACGGAGACGCCGATGGTGAAGAACTGGTAGTCCTGCACGGCGATGTTGGCCGTCTGGCCGTTGAACAGCGTCAGCTTGGGCGCCTGCATGACGTTGGTTCGGGTATCGCCCTGGACGGCCTCCATGAACAGGAACACCTGGATGTCGCTGAGGAAGGCCAGACCCAACGTCAGGCCGCCGTAGCCTGGGATGCCGGGGTAGCCGCCGAAGGGCGGAACCGCCTGCGGATAGGTCAACTGCGTCAGCGGGATGTTCAGATCGCTCGTCAGCGTACCTGCCGGCGTCAGACCGGAGATCAAATTGTTGGGGCCGAAGAAGTTGAAGAAACCCGGCTGAGCGAATTGGCCGGAAACCAGTTCCGGTTGCACCTGCGTTGCGGACCGGCTCTTGTTGAGCAGGTTCAGGTTGAAGTTGACGCCGATACGTTCGAAGAAGTCTTCCGCAATGCTGATGAACTTGACTTCGACGGCCACTTCCTGATCGATCAACCGCCGCAGGGCGTTGAGCAGATCTTGAATCTGGTCCTGGATGTCGGGCGTCTGATTGACCACCAAAGCCAGGGTCATCGGATGGAAATCGATGGTTCCCGATCCGCCCTGCTCGGCCCAGCTGTGCGGCGCGATGGTGTTGGTGATGAGCTTGATGAGCATGTCCTCATGCGTCTGCTGGCGTTGCTTGGTAATCTGCACATTGCCGCCCGCCTCGGTAGCGAAGTTGCTCGGCGGAGCGTTGGACATCGAGCCGCCCGGCGGCACGGCCGGCATCGTGACCGGCTGACCACCTTGCATCCCGGTCATGGCGGTCATGGGTGCCGTTCCGCTCAACGCCTGGTTGACGTTGACCATGCCCAGCTGCGTGGCCGGGTCAGGCTGCGAGCCGACTTGGCCGAAGTTCTCCACGGCGATAACGAGATCGCCCACCGGGTAGACGATCTGCTTCAGCTTGCCGCGCGCCTGGTCTTCCGTGGTGATTTTCAACACATCGTCGGCAACGACGTACGTTAGATGCACCATGCTGAGCAGCAATTTCAAAGCGGATTTCATGGAGATATTATCGAGTTTAATCGTCACCGGCGCATCGAGCTGGATGCCCTTGTCGGCCAGGGCCGGCTCATCGATGAAGATGTTGATGCCCTGGTCGCCGCGGATGTACTCGATGACTTCGCGCAACGGCTGGTTGGAGCAACTGAGACTGATCGGCGCCGTCAGCTTCCGCTCGATGTTTCGCTCTTCCTGAGAAATACGCGAGGGCGACATGCCTTCCAGAGACTTGCGACCGTGGATGATCTTGCGGCGTTTTTCGTCCTTGGTGAAGGTAATGCCATTATCGACGGCGTCCCGTTCACCCATGTTATCCACGTCATGCATCGCGCCGAGCCAGAGGTCCTCTTTGCGCTGCTTGTCGCTGTCCCACTCCGTATGGTTGCGTTGGTACTTGGCCATGGTGACGGCGGCAGTGGCCATCGGATTATCCGGATCAAGCTCTTTGATCCGTAGGGCCACCATCTCCGCCTCGGGGTACTTGGCGTCGTGGAACAACTCGT
>Ga0070739_10006991_pt1 | contig 12189 bp, 10 predicted proteins | sample Coa_R1_7_FD_66445 | JGI IMG/M metagenome (GOLD analysis project Ga0070739, IMG submission 66445) | Surface soil microbial communities from Centralia Pennsylvania, which are recovering from an underground coalmine fire - Coalmine... | ecosystem: Environmental > Terrestrial > Soil > Unclassified ... | reverse complement strand
TATTGGTCGATAGCGAACGGGCCTTTTGCCCGCGCGAGAGGAGATTTGAATGGCCATCTGGCAAGACCCGCGAACGACCGGAGTGAACACGGCGACCGTCGGTGTTCCGAGCGTCACCCGCGATGCGGGCCTTCGGTCGTACATGCTTTCGGTTTACAACTATATGGCGTCGGGCGTGCTGCTGACCGGCATCGTCGCGATGCTGTTCGCCAACAGCAGCCTCATCAACCTGATCGTCAATCCGGCAACCGGGCAGGCGACGCCGCTCTTCTGGATCGCATTGTTCGCGCCGCTGGCGATCGTCTTCGCGCTGGGCTTCGGCATCAACCGGATCTCGGCTGGGACGGCGCAGGCGCTGTTCTGGCTCTATGCAGCGCTCGTCGGCGTGCAGTTCTCGAGCCTGTTCCTGGTCTATACCGGAACCTCGATCGCCCAGGCCTTCTTCGCCACGGCCGCGGCGTTCCTTGGCCTCAGCCTTTACGGCTACACGACCAAGCGTGACCTCTCCGGCTTCGGCACGTTCCTGATCATGGGCGTCGTGGGGCTGTTCGTTGCGATGCTGCTCAACATCTTTCTGCGCTCGCCGGGCCTCAACCTCGCGATCAGCGCGCTCGGCGTGCTGATCTTCGCGGGACTCACCGCCTACGACACGCAGAAGATCAAGAGCATTTACTTCGCGGTGGCGGGGCATGGCGAGGCGATGGCCAAGAGCGCCGTGATCGGCGCGCTGAACCTCTACCTCGACTTCATCAACATGTTCCTGTTCCTGCTGAGGTTCATGGGCGACCGCCGCTAAGCCGAAGCAGCTCTAATGGGGCCGGAGGAGCGATTCTCCGGCCCCTTTTTCTTGAGTCATTGGTGGCATCAAGGCGACCATCGGTCGAAAACATATGACGAGCCTCCTAGCTTTCGATAGTCGCACTGCGCAGGGGAGCGCCGAGGAGATGAACGATCAGCAGGCTCGCACCGACCTATCCTCTGATTGAGCAGGCTGATGCGGCGATGGCGCGCGGTGACGTGCGTCAGGCGCAGAGTCTCCTTGAGCTTGCGGCGCAGCGCGGCCGCGATGCTTCGGTCCTGCTGAGGCTCGCGACGGTCAGGCGCGCGGCCGGCGATTTCCCGGGAGCGGTCAAATGCGCGGTCGCGGCGGTGGAGCTCGAGCCGCGCAATTTCCTGATGTGCCTGCTGCTCGGCAGCTTGCGCGAGACGATGGGCGCGTTCCACGCGGCTGAGCGGGCCTATCGCGCGGCCCGCGCGCACGCGCCACTCGACCTGTCGTTCCAGCCGATGGTCGCCAGGCAGCTACAGCGCGCGAGGCGTTTCGTCGATGCAGCGTCGTACTGGCGTAACCAGCTGCTCGACTGGCGCGGCGCGCCGGGGCTGACAGCCGAAGAAGATCGCCGGATGCGCGGCTTCCGGACGAATGTTGTCGAGAACCTTGACGCCGGGCCGCTGGTACCTCCGGCCTATGTTATTCCTGGCATCAGACCCAAGAGATATTTCGAGCCGGGCGCATTTCGCGGAATTTCGGAGCTGGAGCTGGCGACTGCGGCGGTGCTCGAGGAGTTCCTGGCTCTCGCCGAGGAGAAGGGCGAGCAGCTTTCCAGCAGGCTCAGCGGTTTGCATGGGGCGGAGGACCAGCTCGGCCGCACCGGCAAATGGTCGATGATTCCCTTGATCCGCAACGGCAAGGTCGTCGACGAGTTCGCGTCGCGATGCCCGCGGACGATGGCGCTGGCTCAGGGGCTCGACATGCCTAAGCTGTCGCTCATCTCACCGAGTCTCTATTTCTCGGTGCTCGAGCCGAACACTCGCATTCCCCCGCACACGGGCATCACCAACGCTCGCGTGATCGCTCATTTGCCGCTCGTTGTTCCCGAAAATTGCGGTTTCCGGGTGGGCGGCGAGGTACGCCAGTGGGAAGTCGGCAAGGCGATGGTGTTCGACGATATGACGACCCACGAAGCGTGGAATGACAGTGACCGCATTCGGGTCGTCCTCATCGCCGACTTGTGGCGGCCGGAGCTGAGCCTTGGTGAAAGGCGGGCAGTCGCCGAGCTGATGGCCTGTCCGGACGCTCTCGCGGGCACCTAGCCGGGGAGGGCCAGGTACTCGGCCGGGGTCAGTGCTTCGCAATCCTCGCAATAGCGGCCGATCAATTCGGGATCCTCGCTGAGCACCATCGCGAGGATCGAGGGATCGGTGCCGACGAGCAGCGAACGTCCGTCTTCGCAGGTAAAACGAAGACCGCAGGTGACGCGGTGAGTGCACGACGCCCGCCGCGAAATGCGCATGAGCACGTGCGTGGCGTAGCTCTCGTCGGTCCAGGGCTCCAGCGATTGCGGCGGCTCCATGGCCGCGGGGGCGGGCAAGTCCATGCCATTGCCGCGTGCCAGCAGGTGCGCGGAGAGGTTCGGGAGCTCCGTTTCGAGATGACTCGCAAGATCGGAGGGATTGCCGATGCACAGGCTCCGTGCGACGAATCCGTCGGGCAACACCTCCACGGATGCGGTCGCGAGATAAGCCTGGTCGCCTGCGCAGAGCCAAACTGCCGAAACGAGCCACTCCGGCTGGCCGATGCTCGGGCCGAAACGCGTGAGGCCGCGGGCAAGCGCTTCCAGCGCCTCGCGGCGGCCTTTCAGTGTGACGAGCTCCCCTTCTGCCACTGGGACAGCCTAACCGAGGAAAGCCGCTTCGCAATGCGGTCCGGGTGAATTTGTTCGAATGCGGCGTTCTGAACGAATGAGCCGCGTCAGCGACTGGGGATCGGCGCAACCACCTTGCAGAACACACCTTCGGGCCTGAACTCCAGGCTTACGTTGCCGCCGAACTCCGCAGCGAGGGTGCGCTCGATCATGCGCGTGCCGAAACCCCGTCGCCGAGGTGCGACGACCGGCGGGCCGCCGCGCTCCGTCCACGTCAGTTCCAGCTGTCCGGCCGCCGCGTCCCAGCGGACAGAGACCTGCCCCGCGTCGTTGGACAGCGCGCCATATTTCGAAGCGTTCGTCGCGAGCTCATGTAGCGCCAGCGCAAGGTTGACCGCGGTCTGAGGCGAAATGCGGACTTCCGGCCCGGCGATCTCGAATCGGGCAGGCGCGCAGAATGGTCCGAGAGCCGCAGCCGCGACGTCTTCGATGGTGGCGGAGTCCCAGTTCTTCTGGGTCAGAAGGTTGTGGGCGGCAGCAAGCGCCTGCAGGCGGCCTTCGAACCGCGCGATCGCCTCCGGCGCGGGAACGGCCGAGTGGAAGCTTTGATGAGTGAGGCTCTGGACGATCGCCAGCGTGTTCTTCACTCGGTGGTTGAGCTCACCCACAAGCAACTGCAGGTGACGCTCGAATCTCTTTCGTTCCTCCTCGGCCCGCTGTCGGTTGATGATGAGCGCGGCCGTCCTGGTGATCACCTGGACAAGCTCGAGGTCCTGTTCGGTCGGCGCCCTTCGGTCGCGGTGGTACATGGCGAAGGTGCCGAGCACCGTGCCGGCGCCGGAGAGGATCGGGATCGACCAGCAGGACCGCAGACCTTGCGCGAGCGCAAGATCCCGGAAGTCGGCCCACAGAGGGTCGGATGCGATATCCTTCACGAACACCGCTTCCCTCGTGTAGGCGGCAGTCCCGCAGGATCCCACTCGCGGGCCGATCTCTATCCCGTCGATCGCCGCGTTGTAGGCCTCCGGCAGGCTGGGCGCCGCGCCGTGGCGCAAATGCTTGCCGCTCTCGTCGAGGATCAGGATCGAGGCGAGGAGTCCCGTGGTCGACCACTGCTCGACGGTCCGCACCAGCGCTTCGAGGATTTGCTCGAGCGGCCGGTCCTGTATCGCGAGCTCGAGTACGTGATTGTGGGCTGCGCGCAGCGCTTCGCTGCGCTTGTGCTCGGTGACGTCATGTCCCTGCACGAAGATGCCCGAGGTCTTCCCCTCATCGTCGATCAGAGGCTGGTAGATGAAGTCGACGAAGCGTTCTTCGGTTGTGCCGTCTGGCCGATCGAGGATCACGCCCACGGCGCTGCCGACATAGGGTTCGCCGGTCTCGTACACTCTGCGAAGCAGCTCGACGAACCCCTGGTCCAGGGCCTCCGGCAGAGCGGCGGCAACGGTCTTGCCGAGAAGGTCGCGATTACCCACCAAGGCGAAATAGGACGCATTCGCCATCGAAAAGACGAGGTCGGACCCTTCCAGCAGAGCCATGAATCCGGGCGCCTGGTCGAACATCCGCTTCAGCCGCTCGCGCTCGCCGCTGATGCGCCGCTCAGCGCGGACCTTCGCGGTGGTCTCGACAACGATCGCGATCACACCGGCCGGCGTGCCGTCCTCGTTCGGCACCGGCGAATAATCGAGGTTCATCCACACCGGCTCAGCGACGCCGCGGCGGGAGAGCTTGAGCTCCATGTCCTGAACGGACAGCGCCTCGCCGCGGTGGAAGGCCGTGTCCATGACCTTGCGGTTCCAGTCCGCCGCTTCGGGCCATGCGTCGAGCACATTGAGACCGAGGATCCCGGGGTGGCGTCCGCCCGCGAAGACGCCGTAGGCGTCGTTGTAGATCATCACCCCTTTGTCGCCCCACAGGGTGACGATCGGCACGGGGCAGCGCAAAATGAGCGCGATCGTGCTCTTGATCACTTTTGGCCAGGAATCGATCGGTCCGATCGGAGTTCGCGACCAGTCATAGTCGGAGATCAGCCGCGCCATCTCGCCGCCGCCGGCGAGGAAGATGCGATCCGGTTCGCGAGCGATCGTCATCGCATCCATGGCGCTGCTGTGAAGCGGTTTCCCGCGATTCACAAGCATTTACATGGATGAAGGCGCCCGGCGCGCTGTCCGCGACCGGCCGTCTCAGGCAGGTTGCGGCTGGGCCGGCGCCTGCTGGGTTTCGGCGATGATCTTTTCGTCGATTTCGTTGGCGCGCTTGTAGGCGGGGCGCTGCTGCAGCCGGTCACGGTAGCGGAGGAAGCTGTCGCGCTCCGGGATCATGCCGAACTGCATCGGGAACATGATTTGCGAACCGACATACACGTCGGCTGCGGTGAAACGATCTCCGCAGACGTAGTCGCGCAAGGTCAGCAGCTCGTCGAGCACGCTGATGACCCGGTCGTAATTGCCGTAGCCGAACATCCGTTCCTTCTCGGGAGGGACCTCCCAGCCTGCGGCATGATTGGTGAACGCCTGTTCGACAGGGCCGGCCGCGTAGAAGAACCAGCGGTAATAGTCCGCCTTCTCGTCGTCGCGGGGGCCGAGGCCAGCCTGCGGGAACACGTCTGCAAGATAGGCGCAAATCGCCGCGCATTCGGTCACAACGTGACCGCGATGCTTGATCGCGGGCACCTTGCCCATGGGATTCACCGCCAGGTAGCGCTCGCTCTTCAGCTGGTCGTAGGCGATGACCTCCGTCTCGTAAGGCTGTCCCACCTCCTCGAGCATCCAGCGCACGATGCGTCCGCGCGATTGCGGGTTGGTGTAGAAGATGAGGTCGGCCATTGCTGTTCTCCTGGTCAGAACAGCCGTGCAACTACGCCTCCTCGAGCGCTTGCTCCAGCATTTCGAGCATGGCTTTTAAGGATTTCAGCCGGACCTCGCCCCGGCCGACCGCACCGAAATGCTCTTCCCGGTGCACGGTGCGGCCTTCGCGGCGGGCGAGGGCGAGGTGGACGAGTCCTTCCTCATGGCCAGGGCCGGCTGGGCCAGCGAATCCGGTAACCCCGAGGGCAATGCTCGCCTGGGAGCGTTTGAGCGCACCCTCGGCCATTGCGCGGGCGACCACTTCTGAGACCGCCTCATTATGGTGGAGCAGGTTCGGTTCGATGCCGAGGAGCTCGCTTTTGGACTCGGTGCTGTAGGTGACGAAGCCGCGATCGAACCCGTGCCCGGCGCCCTCGATGTCGGTCAGCAGAGCCGCGAGCATTCCACCGGTGCAGCTTTCGGCGGTCGAGATCGTCAGCTTCTTGTCGCAGATGCGGTGCATCAGCCGCTCGGCCTGCTTGTCCAGGTGGTCGGGGAGCGCGGGCTCGAGCGTTGCGCTCAACCGCGCTCTCCCTTCTTCGGAGCAGGGGCGGCAGCAGGCGACGCGACCGGAGCAACGGCGGAGCGCTCGGCGGCGGATTGATCGCGCGCCGCGCGGAATTCACTGTCGGCGCTCCAGTTCGGCCACTCGCGCGAGTTGGCGAGGCGCTCGCCAACCTGGTGCAGGAGCTCGGCATTCTCGGCCACACCGCTCCAGTCCCAGTTCGCATGCCACTCGTCGCTCGGCTGGTGATAGTGCAGGCGGTTGTATTCGTCCGCCAGCTGCTCACCACGCGCAGTCCCGCCCTTCACCAGGTCGAGGCCCTGCGAGAAGCTGATAGCTGGGACGCCCACCTTGGCGAAGGGGAAGTGGTCCGAGCGGTAGAACCCCCCGGTTTCCGGGTGCGGGTCGGGCGTGAAGTAGCGGCCCTGCGCCTTGCCCGCGGCAATCACGTCATCGACGAGATCGAGCTTCGCCGTGCCGCGCACCGTGAAGTTCTTCTGCCGGCCGACCGGCTGCCAGGCATCGACGTTGAGGTCGGCGACGGTCTTCGCGACGGGGTAGAGCGGGTGCGTCGCATAATAAGTGGAGCCGAGCAGGCCCTTCTCCTCGCCGGTCACAGCGAGGAACACGATCGAGCGATCTGGCCGAGATCCGTGCGCGAAGACCCGCGCCTGTTCGATCAGCTCGGCAATGCCGGTGCCGTTGTCGACGGCGCCGTTATAGATGCGGTCCCCTGTCGCATCGGGCTTGCCGATGCCGAGATGGTCCCAGTGCGCCGAGTAGATGATCGTCTCATCGGGATATTTCTTGCCGGGCAGAATGCCGACGACGTTGTGGCTGTCGATCACCTTGGCGGTGGCCGAATAATGGGCCGAGAGGGTCGCCTTCAGCGGGATCGGTTGGAAGTTCGGGCTGCGGGCGGCGATCTTCGCCTGATCGAGGTTGAGCCCGGAGCGCTGGAATAGCTGGACTGCGAGCGGCCGCTGAATCCAGCTTTCGAGCGGGCTGTGCTCCGCCGCGGGGTTCTGCCGAACGATGTCGAACTGCGGGATGGTGTTGGAGTTCTGAACGACCTCCCAGCCATAGGAAGCCGGCGCGGTTTCATGGATGAGGATGATTCCTGCCGCGCCCTGCCGCGCGGCCTCCTCGAACTTGTAGGTCCAGCGGCCGTAATAGGTCATCGCCTTGCCGCCGAACTTGCCGGCGACCGGCTCACCGGGCGCAGCTTCGAAGTCGGGATCGTTGACCAGCGCCACCAGGATCTTGCCGTGCATGTCCTGGCCCTTGAAGTCGTTCCAGCTGCGCTCCGGCGCATCCACGCCGTAGCCGACGAAGACGAGCGGAGCATTCTGAATGTCAACGCGGGTCGCGCCGTTGAGCGGAGCAAGCACCGCGATGTCCGCGCCCTGGCGCAGCGGAACGACGGTGCCGTTCTCATCGAGGCTGATCTCGGGTGTCCCGGTGATCTGGGATTCGAGCAGCGGCACCGTTTGGAACCAGCTGCGCTGGCCGTTCACCATGTCTCCGCCCGGCTGCACACCCGCGGCCTTGAGCTGGTCGGCGATGTACTGGATCACCGTCGGTTCGATCGCGGTGCCGGGCCCGCGGCCCTGGAAGGCGTCGGACGAAACGGTCTTGTCGATCTGCGACAGCCGCTCGGTGCTGAAGGTGACCGGCGCGGCGACGAGCGGAACGGAGCCCAGTGCCAACGCGGTCGCTGCGAGCAGGCGGAATCTCGTCATCATCATCTCTCCCCAGGACGCATGGGTGAGCGGCGGCCGAATGACGGCCGTCGCGCGAAAAGGTTGCAACGCCCGTTAGTTAGTGAGCGCTCGCGGGGGAAGCCCCTCCAGCAGCGGCGATCGGCTGCGCGCCGTTGCCGGTGCGATAGCGATCGAACCAGGCGAGGATCGCCGAGGCCTTAGCGGCCGACTGGCTGGGCCGGTCGGTGAACGTTTCGTGGCTCGCGCCCGGCACCTTCACCAGCATGGTCGGGATTCCGCGAAGCTGAAGCGCCTCATAGAATTGCTCGGCCTCGCTGACGGGGGTGCGGTAGTCTTCGGAGCCGACGACGACGAGCGTCGGCGTCTTCACATTGCCGACGAGGCTCAGCGGGGAGCGATTCCAATAGCCCATCGGGTCCTCCCACGGGCGCTTGGCGAACCAGTAGGGGGAGCTGAAGCCCGCGATGTCGGCGGTCAGGCCCCAGCTCGCCCAATCGATCACCGGTTTCTGCGCGGCGGCGGCGCGGAAGCGATCGGTCTTGCCGACGATCCACGAGGTCAGCACGCCGCCGCCGGAGCCACCGGTCACGAACAGGTTGTTGGGGTCGACGTGGCCGCTCGCGATCGCCGCATCGGCGACGCTCATCAGGTCGTCATAGTCGTGGCCGGGATAGGCCTTCTCGATCTGGTTGGCGAAATCCTCGCCATAGGAGGTGGAGCCTCGCGGGTTCGAATAGACGACGACATAGCCGTGCGCTGCGTAGAGCTGATCGTCGGTCGAGAATTGCGGGCCGTAAGCGGCGTACGGGCCGCCGTGGATCTCGAGGATCAACGGATATTTCTTCGCGGGGTCGAAGTCGGGCGGAGTGACCATCCATGCGTCGATGGGCCGCTTGTCGTACTCGGAAGTGACCGGAAGCTTCTGCACCTGGCCCAGCGCCTTGGAGTCGAGCAGGCTCGAGCTGAGATGCGTGACCCGGCGAGCACCGCCAGTCGCCGCAACGGCGACCTGGTTCGGGTGCAGCGGATCACCCGACGTGAGGGCGACCACTCCGTTGCGCGAGACGCTGAAGTCGCCGCCTGCATATGGCCGGTCGATCTCGCCGTTGCCCATGTCGCTCGCGATCTCGCGGATTGAGCCGTCGAGGCCGACGCGCTCGACCTTGTTGACGCCGCGATCCTCGACCTGGACGTAGATGGAGCGGCTGTCGCCGCCCCACATCGGGCTGGACACCGAGCGGTCGAGAGACGCGGTCAGGACCCGCTTGTTCGACCCGTCGATGTTCATCACCGACAGTCGTGAATTCTGATAGCCGAGATGCTTGTCGTCGAAGCCGACCCAGGCGATCATCCGGCCGTCGGGTGACACGGCGGGCGAGTTGTCGGGGCCTTCGCGGTTGGTGAGGGCGACCGGCGCTCCGCCGTCAATGTTGACGCGATAGATCTCGCCTTGGAGCGGCTCCCGCTGCCAATTGGGCGAGAGGTCCGCGCTGAAGACGATCGAGCGGCCGTCGGCCGTCCATGAGACCTCGCCCCCGGCGTTGGTTGCTCCGAACGTCAGCTGCGTGGGCGCGCCGCCGTCGGCGGGAACCCAGAAGATCTGCCGGTAGCCCGGCTTCAAATAGCCGGCCGCATCAAAGCGATAGGTGACCTTGTCGATCACCTGCAGCGGATCGGCCCATTTGGCGCCGTCGGGCTTCGGCGGGGCGCTGCCGAGCTTCGGCGCTTCGTCGGGCACGAGCATCGAATAAGCAATGCGGCGTCCGTCGGGGGACCAGGCCAGCCCGCTCGGACTCTCCGGCAGGCCCGTGATCCGCGCGCTTTCGCCGGTTGCCATCCAGCGGACGTAGAGCTGCGGATTGCCGCCTTCAGCTGCGACATAGGCGAGGCGGGTGCCGTCCGGCGACCAGCGCGGCGAGAAGTAGGATCCGGCTCCGGCGAGCAGCGGACGTTGTTGTCCTGTGGCGACGTCGACTAGCCAGATGGTCGGCCGCGCCTTGTCGGTCATCACGTCGTTCGATCGCCGCACGTAGGCGATGGTGCGTCCGTCGGGCCTGATCTGGGGATCGGTCGCCCATTCGAGGTTGAAGAGGTCGGAACCGGTGAAATAGCGGCTCGGCCCGGTCGCCGGCGCTGCCATGGCGGGCGCGGCAAGAGCAGTTGCGGCGAACAGCATCGCCAGCTGCGAAAGCTTAGTACGCAAAGGAAGTCCCCTCCGGAATCGAAGGAGCGCACGATTCAACTTTCGTGCGGCGCGGGCAAGCCACGAGCCCACTTATCGGGATCCTCCAGATTTTTATTGGCGATGCGGGCGGAACATCCGTCGAACACGGCTTCGAAGTTTGACGAGTCCCTGCCGGAAGCCGCCGTCATGGACGGTGGCTAGGCGATCGCGGAGCTGATGTTGGAGAGCGTTCGATGAGGTCGTTTGTGGCTGCGGTGTTGGCTGTGTTGGCTGTGTTGGCGTCGTCGACGGCAGAACCGGCCCGCGCCCAGGACTCCGCGGGCGACGTGGAGCGCTGGCGCGCAGCAATGCAGTCGGCGCGCTGGACGGGCCCGCTGCTCGCGTCGACCGCCGAGACCCTGCCGCACGGGCATTTCTACACCGAACCCTATTTCTTCGACGTCATCTCGCGCGGCGATCACAATCCGGGATCGAGCGGCTTCTACCAGTACGGCCTGTTCGACAATTTCACGGTCGGCGTGCAGCCATTCTTCTCGCTTGGCACTCGGAAATATAATCGCGGTGTCGCGATCGGCGACTTCAAGCTGGTATCGCAAGTCCGCGTCAGTCATTTCACGCCCGAGCATCGCGTGCCCAGCGTCGCGCTGGTGATGAACGTGGTGCTGCCGACCGGCAAGGCCGACCATCTCAGCGCGTTGAAGGAGGGCCACGGCAGCGGCTCCTTCGCGCCGGAAGTCGGTGTCAACGTGCAGCAATATTTTCTGCTCGCAAACGGCCGACTGCTGCGGGCGCGCATCAACGTCCTAAAGGATTTCCCGCTGCGGCACAGCGTATCGGGACGGAGCGTCTTCGGAACCGACGCGGACTTTCACGGCCGCGCGAAGCCGGGGTCCAAGACCACGATCGTCGCGGGCGTCGAATATAGCTTAACGAAGGAATGGGTGCTCGCGTTGGATGTCGAGCGAGATCAGTGGGGCAGGACGGAAGTCAGGGGCCACGATGCCGCCGGCGCGCTGATTGCACATACGACGCCGGAGAGCTGGAACATCGGCTTTGCCCCCGCGGTCGAATACAACTGGAGCGAGAGGGCCGGGATCATCGCGGGAGTCTGGGTGGTTCCGAAGGGGCACAATACGCAATCGTCGGTCACGCCCGCGATTGCGATCCAGCGCTTCTGGTAGCTTCAGTCGAGCTCCACTCCGAGGCGGTTCTTGAGCTCGGATCGGCCGTTTGGCGTGATTTGGAGCGCGCGACCGGTTTGTTCCCGACGCAACCAGTGCCGCTCGAGGAAGGCGGTCAGCAGCGCGACGCCGAGCGGTCCTGCAAGGTGGTGCTCGCGTTCGGTCCAGTCGAGGCACTGGCGAGCAATGCCGCGAACGCCGGGCTTCAGCTTGGACGTGTCGATTCCAAGCGAAGCGAACCACTGGTCTCCCGCGCCCGTCAATTCGAAGCGCTTGTTGGGCGCGGCGCGCAGCAACGACGCACTCTGGAGCCGCTTCGTGACCTCGACTCCGATCCTTCCGGCGAGATGATTGTAACAGCTGCGAGCGTCGCGCAGCGCCGTGGCTTCGCGGGTCGGAGCCCGCCGGCGCACAGGCTCGGAGCCGATTGCCGCCAGACGCTCGAGCGCTTCCGCGACCTGCGAGCTTGCCAGGCGGAAATAGCGATGGCGGCCTTCGGTCTCGACGTGGAGCAGTCCGCCATCCAACAGCTTGTGGAGATGCGAGCTGGCGGTCTGCGGCGTCACTCCGGCCGCGAAGGCGAGCTCTCCCGCGGGCAAAGCCCGCCCGTCGAGCAGCGCGTTCAGCATGATCGCGCGCACGGGATCGCCGATCAACGCTGCCGCCGAGGTGAAACTGGTCTGAAAGGTCATCGGAGCCTCCACACTGGGCCATAGCGCAATGCGGGAACGGATGCTTCGATCGACGTCGAAATAATCTGAACGCTTGACCAGAGCGATCCTTGCTGTGTTATATGGATAACACAGGAGATCCCGATGACCCGCTCAGCGTTCCTGCTAATCCTGCCGTTGCTCGCCGGCTGCAACGTGCATTCGAAGAACCCCGCGAACGACGACGGGAACGTCACCATCAGCAGCGACGGCAATGGTCAGGTCGCCTTCAACCTGCCGTTCGCCAAGGGCGACATCAAGCTGCCCGCATCGATGATGCACAATGGCGAGGCCGACATCGACGGGGTCAAGATGCCGCCGGGCGCGAGCCTGACCGGCTTCCGTCTCGACAGCTCGAACGACGTGAGCAACGTCAAGATGAGCTTTACCGCG
>Ga0070739_10006990_pt1 | contig 12189 bp, 8 predicted proteins | sample Coa_R1_7_FD_66445 | JGI IMG/M metagenome (GOLD analysis project Ga0070739, IMG submission 66445) | Surface soil microbial communities from Centralia Pennsylvania, which are recovering from an underground coalmine fire - Coalmine... | ecosystem: Environmental > Terrestrial > Soil > Unclassified ... | reverse complement strand
TTTCAGCAGGAGGCGGAGTTCGCCGCCTCCCTGGGCGCTCATCCCAATATCGTTGACATCTACGACATCGGAGAGGACGGTGACCTCCACTACATCGTCATGGAGTTCGTCGAGGGCTCGACCCTCAAGGACCTGATCCGCGATCGCCGCCGCTTCGACGTGCCGGCTGCTTTCGCCATCGGGCAACAGGTCGCCTCCGCCCTCGCCTTTGCCCATCGCCGCGGGCTCGTTCACCGCGACGTCAAGCCCCAGAACATTCTGGTCACGCCGGACGGCCAGGCCAAGGTCACCGATTTCGGCATCGCGCGGGGCAGCAGCGCTTCGCAGCTCACGCGCACCGGCATGGTGATCGGCACCGTCCACTACTTCTCGCCGGAGCAGGCGCAGGGCAAGACGCTCGGTCCGGCCGCCGATATCTACTCGCTCGGCATCATCCTCTACGAGATGCTGACCGGGCACCTGCCGTTTGACGCCGAGAACGCGATTGGCGTCGCCATGCAGCACATCCATAGCGTGCCGCCCAATCCGGCCGACTTCAATCCGTCAATCACCCCGCACGCCTCCGCGACCGTGCTGCGTGCCCTCGCCAAGAATCCCGAGGACCGGTACCGCGACGCGTCTGAGTTCGCCGCGGCTCTCGCCACCGGGGCCGGCGACGCGCCGAGCGGCACGACCGTTCTCTCCCCCATCGTGCCGCAGCAGACGGCCGTGTACACGGCCGTCCCCGCCGCCACCGGCGCGGTCCCGATTCCGGGACCGGCGCCCGCTACACCCCGCACCGTGACGACGTCTCGCTCCACCAGCCCTTTGTTATGGGCGCTTCTGGCGTTACTCGCCATTGCCGTCATCGCGGCCGGCGCCTTCTTTTTCGTCACCGGGGCCAATCCCCTGGGACTGGTCGGCCACCCGACGGCGACGCCACGCGCCACGGCGACGGCGACTCCCAGGCCAAAGAAGAAGGCCACGGCGCGTCCGACGGCGTCGCCGACCTCGCCCCCCGCCGCGACCGCGACCATGCCGCCGCCGACGGTGGCGCCGACCAAGCCGCCGCGGCCGACGGCCGCTCCGACCAGGCCGCCCAGACCGACGTCGACGACGCCGGCCGTGACGCCGACCATCAATCCGTTTCCCTCGGTCACGCCCAGTGTCGGGGCGCCCATCGGCTGATCGCCCCCGTGTCCGCCCGGGATCAGTCCAGGCTGCTCTCGACTCTGTCCAGGAAGGCGGCGACGACCTGGTTGTAGCGCTCCGTTTCCTCGACAAACGGCATGTGGCTACTCTCCTCAAAGAGAACCCACTCGGCGCCCGGGATGCCTCGGGTCACCGTCTCCGCGATCAGCGGTGTCGCCTCGTCGTAGCGGCCGGAGAGGACCAGGGTCGGGACGTCGATCTCACCCAGGCGATTGGTAATGTCCCACTCCTTGATGGTGCCGATGACGTGGAACTCACTCGGCCCGTTCATCGTGTTGTAGACCTCGGGGTGCTCCTCGATGAAGGCAAAGGAGCGAGCGACATTGTCCGGCATGGGCTGGACGCGGCAGACGTGGCGGGCATAGAACTCCTGCATGGCCTCCTGATACTCGGCGCTGTCGGTGGTGCCGGCTTCCTCGTGCGCCAGCAGCGTTTGTTGCGCCTCCGGTGGCAGCTCTTCCCGCAGGCGGTTTGCCTCCGCGACCCATTGATGCATGCTGGCCGGTGAGTCGGAGACGATCAAGCTCAGCAGTCCCGCTGGATGGGTGAGGGCGTACTCCATGCCGAGCATGCCGCCCCAGGACGAGCCGATGACGTGCACCCGCTCCAATCCGAGGGCGTCCCGCACCGCCTGGACTTCCTCCAGAAAGAGGTCGACCGTCCACATCTCCGGCCGTGACTCGCCGATGGCGGAGCGGCCACCGCCGATCTGGTCATAGAAGATAACGCGGCGGCCGGTGCCCGCCAGCTGCGCGATGGGAAGCATGTAATCATGGGTCGCGCCGGGCCCGCCGTGCAGAGCCAGCAAGGGGTACTTACCTGGCTCCTCGCCCTCGCCGACGATCTTGTACCAGGTGTGATACCCATGAAAAGGGATGGTTCCTTCCGTCTCCGGAAAGGTCTCAAATGCCATTGCCGTCTCCTTCGCACAGTTCCTGCAGGAGTCTAGGACAGCGCACGATTCCGGGCCGGAGGAAGTGATGGCCGGCGTCCTCCGCATAGACGACAGCATCCATCTCATCGATCTCGACTTTCAGGGCGTCCCGGGTGTGATCGGCGCGTATCTGATTGATGGGGGAGATGAGAAGGCGCTCGTCGAGATCGGTCCGACGTCGACGCTGGACTCCCTGTTGACCGGTCTGACGGAGGCCGGGACCGCACCGGAGGAGATCGGTAAGATCCTGGTGACGCACATTCACCTCGACCATGCCGGCGGCGCCGGCACGTTTATCCGGCGCTTCCCGCAAGCCCGCTTGTATGTCCATGAGGTCGGCGCGTCCCACATGGTCGATCCTCTCAAGCTGTGGCACAGCGCCTCCCGCATTTACGGCGACATGATGGAGCCCTTATGGGGCTCGATCGAGCCGATTCCGGCCGACAAGATTGTCTCCATGGGCGACAACGTCTCGATCCAGGTGGGCCGCCTGGCCCTCACGGCCGTGTACACACCCGGTCACGCCTCGCATCACGTGGCCTACCATGACGCCGATCGGGACGTCGTCTTGACCGGCGATGTCGCCGCCGTTCGCCTGCAGGGAGTCGGCTATGTCCGGCCGCCGACTCCGCCGCCCGACATCGATCTGGAGGCCTGGGATCGGAGTCTAGACCGGCTCCGTGACCTGCGTCCTCGCCGCCTGTTGCTGACGCACTTCGGCCCTTTCGACGACGTCGCTCACCACCTCGACGCGGCCCAGCAGCGACTGCACGCCTGGGCGGATGTCGTCCGGCGCGCCGAGGAGAGCGGTCAGGGCCGCCCCGAGATCGTGGACAACTTGATGCTGCACGGCAATCGCGAGCTCATGGCGGTGACCACCCGTGCCGACGCCCTCCAGGCGTACGAGCTCGCCACCCCGTACGGTATGACGGTGGATGGCTACCTGCGCTATTTCCGGAAGGCGGCAGCCGCGTCTGAGGGCGCGAAAACGGCGTCCAAGAGCCAAAGTTGACAGTCCTCTCTATCAGCGCACTGCACCCGAGCCTGGTATAATTGATGGCGCCGATTTCCGGCGCATCATCATGTTTTAGGTCTTCATTGCTCCTCCAACGCCTCAAGCTCCGTCACTTCCGTACCTACCGCGAGCTCGACCTGCGCCTCGCACCCGGTATCACGCTGCTGCATGGTCCCAATGCCGCCGGCAAGACGAACGTGCTGGAAGCACTCTTCTGTCTGGGGACGACGAAGTCTTTCCGCGCGCGAACCGACCGGGAACTGATCACGTGGGGAGAGCAGGAGGAGGGCATGCCGCGCTTCGCGCGACTTGAGGCTGACGCGACGGCGAACGGGGGCCCGGTTCGGGTGGAGATGGCGATTGCCGAGCAGCCAGGGGCGGTTGAGGCGTCAATCCGGAAGCAATTCAAATTGAACGGCAAGCCGTCGCGCGCGGGGGACGTGGTGGGGGCCGTGAAAGTGGTTCTCTTTTCGCCCGATGATGTCTCCCTCATCTCCGGCTCGCCGTCCGGCCGCCGGCGCTACATGGACCTCATGTTGTGCCAGATCGATCACCGCTACCTGCGTCTGATGCAGGAGTATGGGCGCATCGTGACGCAGCGCAATTCCCTCCTCCAGCGCCTGCGCGGCAAGCCGGATCCGGCCACCCTGCTCGAGTTCTGGGATGAGCGCCTGATCGCCGCGGGCGTGGAGATCATCGCGACGCGGCGCAAGATGCTGGGCATCCTCAATGACTTCGCGCGTGAGGCATACGCCGACCTCTCCAGCCTGGGTGAGGAGCTCCAGATTCTCTACCGTCCGAGCCTGGAGGATGCCGAGCACGTCCCCGAGATCCGGCTGGCGGAGACCTTCCGGCGGCGTCTCGAAACGCTGCAGACCAAGGAGATCTACCAGGGCGTGACGCTGGTGGGTCCACATCGCGACGATCTCTCCTTCGAGATCAACGGCGTCGATGCCCAGTCGTACGGCAGTCGTGGCCAGCAGCGGACGATCGCCCTCTCGCTGCGCCTGGCGGAGTTGCGCTATATGACCAACCGGACCGGGGAGCAGCCGATTCTGCTGCTCGACGAAGCGCTGGCCGAGCTGGACGAGGGGAGGCGCCGCCTCCTGCTGCGTCTGATGGAGTCCCACCCGCAGGTGATCGCGACGACCTCCAATATCAACGGCTTCCCTCAGGAGTTTCGGGACCGCGCGACCCTTCTCTACGTCGAGGAGGGAACCATCGGCGTGACGCCGCCGGTGCGGGCCCGCGCCGTTTAACGCCGGTAGGCGGCTCATACAATGAGTCGCCATGCCGTTTCTCTATCTGTCACAGGTGGTCGGGCGCCCCGTCTGTAACGACGCGGGCGAGCGTATCGCCATCGTCAAGGATCTGGTGGCCCGCCTCGAGGCGCTCAACGCCGCCACCGGCGAGGTGACCCTCGAGCACTTCCCGCCGATATCGGGACTGGTTGTGCACCTGGCCGGCGGTCAGGAGATCTTCGTCTCCTGGTCGAAGGTGGCCTCGCTAACCAAGGACGGCGCGCGCCTTTCGTCGGCCACCCTCACCTTCATCGGTTTCCGGCGGCGGGAAGGCGAGGTGCTCCTGGCGCGCGACCTTCTCGACAAGCAGTTGATCGACGTCGATGGGCGGCGCGTCATTCGGGCCAACGATCTCCAGCTCCTCTATTCGGAGGACACGCTCCGTCTTATTGGCGTGGATATCAGCCTGGAGGCGCTGGCACGCCGGCTGACATGGGGGCGCCTCTTTGCCGGGCAGGGCCACCACAGCCGGATCTCTTTGCCGTCGACACGCGGGAAGCGCAAGGAGCATCACCCCGTCAAGGTGATCGCCTGGGCCGATATCGACCCTCTGACGGCGGAAGTGCCCGACGTGCGGTTGCGCCTCTCCCACGAGCGGCTGGCGCTTCTCAATCCCGTGGACATCGCGCACATCATCGACGACCTGAGCTATCAGCAGGGGGCTGAAATCATCGAGAGCCTGGACGACGAGACGGCCGCCGAAACCCTGCAGGAAGTGGAGGACGAGCGGCAGGCGGACATCGTCGAGGAGATCGACCAGAATCGCGCCGCCGACATCCTGCAAGAGATGGACCCCGACAATGCCGCCGACCTGTTGCAGGATCTCGACGAGCTGCAGAGAAAAGAGTTTCTGGACCGGATGGATCACGACGATGCGGAGGACGTCCGGGAGCTGATGGCCTACGGCGAAGATACGGCGGGCGGCATCATGACCACGGATTTCGTGACGGCTCCGCCGCGGATGTCGGTCGACGAGACCATTGCCTACGTTCGCCGGCTGGAGGAAGCGCCCGACGTGATTGAGTATCTCTATGTCGTCGAAGAGCGCGTGCCGGCAGCGGATTGGGCACGGGCCGACGACGAAGCAGCCGGGCGCTTGCTCGGCATCGTGTCGCTGCGCGATCTCCTGCTGGCGCCGGGTGACACGCCGCTGACCGAGATCATGGACACCGATCTGGTCTGGGTCTACCCGGAGGCCTCCAAAGACGAGGCGGCGCGCACCATGGCCGAGTACAACCTGATTGCCCTCCCCGTCCTGGATGATGAGGAGCGGATGGTCGGCGTCATCACCGTCGATGACGCTATGGAGGTTCTGCTTCCGGAGCGCTGGTCGCGGCGGCTCCCGCACGTCTTTAGCTAGGAGACGAGATGGCGCAGCGAGAGACGCCACGGCCGCCGGAGGGCGCGGGGACCATCCTGGGTGACATCGTCGACGCCGCCGCGGAATCGGCCGGCGCCAGTGGTACGCCCGGGACGGCGATGCCCCGGCGCGACTCCGCCATCGGCCGTCTGCTGCTGGCCCGAACCCGGCCTCGCATTCTGCTCATCTTGCTGGCGTCGCTGGGCCCGGGCCTGATCGCGGCCAACGCCGGCAACGACGCCGGTGGCATCGCCACCTATGCCACCACCGGCGCCTCCTACGGGTACTCGTTGCTGTGGGTGTTTCCGCTCATCATCATCGCGCTGGCCGTCGTCCAGGAGATGGCGGCCCGCATGGGCGCGGCGACGGGCAAGGGACTCTCCGATCTCATTCGCGAGAACTTCTCCATCCACATCACGACGCTCGTCATGCTGGCGCTCTTTATTGCCAATGCGTTGACCGTCGTCACCGAGTTCCTCGGGATCTCGGCCAGCGTCGATCTGGTGGTACCCAACGGCCGCTTTCTCGTCCTGCCGATCGCCGCCATCATCTGGTTCATGGTGGTACGCAGCGATTACAGCGTGGTGGAGAAGGTTTTTCTCGCCATGACGCTGGTCTTCTTCGCCTACCCTGTCTCGGCGATTCTGGCCCATCCCAACTGGGGTGAGGCGGCGCACTCGACGGTGGTCCCCACCTTCCACGGCTCGGTCGGCTATCTCCTCACCATCGCCGCCCTCATCGGGACGAGCATTACCCCCTACATGCAGGTCTACGTGCAGAGCGCCATCGCCGAGAAGGGCATCACCGCGCGTGACTACCTCCCGGAGAAGATCGGCGTCTATGTTGGCTCGCTCTTCGCCATGCTGGTCGCCGCCTTCATCGTCATCGCCACCGCAGCCAAGCTCTACCCCAATCCCAACATCGAGACGGCGGCGCAGGCCGCGCAGGCGCTGGCCCCACTGGCCGGTCCCGCCGCGAAGTATCTGTTCGCCGTCGGTCTCTTCGGCGCCTCCATGCTGGCCGCGGCCGTCCTGCCGCTGGCGACGGCGTACTCGGTCACCGAGGCGCTCGGGGTGGAGAGCGGCCAGAGCCAGAGCTTCCGGCAGGCCCCGATTTTCATGAGCCTCTTCACCGGCTTGATCGCCATCGGCGCCATCATCGCCGCCTTCATTCCGGTCTCGGTCATCAAGGTGCTCTTCATCACCCAGGTGATCGATGCCGTCCTGCTCCCCTTCGTCCTCTTCCCCATCGTCCGCCTGGCGAGCGACCGCCGCATCATGGGCGATCTCGTCAACGGCCCCGTCTACGCCGCCATCGCGCGGGTCGCGGCCGTGATCATCTCCATCCTGGCGCTCGCCGTCATGGCCGGCTCGATCGGGCAGGCGCTGGGGTTCGGCTTCTGAGGTGCGAGTTTACGAGGTATGAGGGGCTGTGCCTCGAAAGTCACTTTTCGGGCCGACGCTTCACAGAGGACCGGGACCATCACCAGTGGTTAGCGGCGCCCGATCATAGCGACGTGGGTCGTGCCTTTGATCCGGGCGAGGGTTCCTCCAACGAGGTCCAGCGAGAGAGTAACGACCTGAGCCCCGACGACTTTGCATGAGTCATCATTGCCGGAACGACCAAGAGCGCGGTGGGAACGAGCCATCGGAAGTGATAGCTGCCCGCCCAGTGTTGGAGGCGGAACCGGAAGATGATCGTCGCGGCGGCGAAGAGAACCACCTCCCGAGCGTTAAGGACCGGCCTGGCTCATGCCGTATGTCATCGCCGTGATTGGCAGACACCGGAGCTTCAGAAGCAGAGCGGTGCATTGGGGACGTTGAGGTACGCACCCCGATCACCGCATGGCACGGCGACTTCTAACGCCTTGTCGTAGTCACAAACCCTCCACCAAACCGGCATCACTTCATCTATGTCTGCCCAATCACAGTGAGATCCGTAGTACAGCGCGGAAACGCAGTGGTGACTCCTAAGGGACCCGCCAGAAGGTAGATATAGCGCGCTCCTGCGACTTTGAACTGGAATGCGCCGTGTCTACTCCATCCTGCTGGCCCGTGCCGTCGGTAGTAGTAGAGCTGCTTGCCGCTCCCTGTCGAACCCCGCGCCCCCACCAGCGCGGCGGTCATCTCTGCCGGGGTGGCGGTACATCGGTATCGCCACTGTACTTCCACGACGCGGAACTGACTGTGCTTGATGATCACGGGTGCGAATCCGGGAGAGGTGTGGAGGTCCTCTGGGTGACGATGCAACGCGTCCCACGGCTGTGGGTAGAGCATGGTGGGAGCGAGGTGGCTGCTCTCTGATCACCGCAACTGACGATGAGCAACATCCCTAGCCCTAATGCAGTGAGCCGTGTTGGGGGGCTATGCGGCATAAGCGTTCGACCATCCCGGTTATCAGCGGTCTAGCGCCTAGGATGGAAAACTGAAGACAATGAGCGCTCTGGCCTGACATGACGCTCCGTTGGACAGAGCGCCGCTCGCTCCACACATCGTGACCTCACCTCAAATCGTCCCCCATCACCGGTGTTCGCGACAGGTCTCCCAAATTTCTCCTGCCATCTGTTCTTCGGTGGCACTGTCAGTTATGCCCGGCCAGAAGTAGTGCTCGAGGACCTCACGGATTACGCTCCGCACGTCTGCTCGGCTTTCCGCACGGCAGAGCCGCTCGGAAATGGGCCTGGCCTCGGTGGTGTACTGGACTGAGGGAGCTCCGGCTCCAATTATGCCAGCGGGGTCGTGACGAACCAGGGTCCTGAGGACCGCGGCACCCAGCAGTCCATACGCCGCGAGAAAGTCTTGCTCCCGTTGCTGTCGCTTGGTCTTGGCGAGCTTTCGCCAGCGAGCGCGCTCTTCTTCCGTCATCACTCTCTCCACGGCTCCACCCCGACACTAGGTGGGGCCAGGAGCGTCGAGTTCGGCTCCATTCCATGCACCCCTCGGCCGCTAAAGCCGCTTCTCAAGCGATACCCGCCCAACCCTGCGGCGGACAATCCGGCTCGAAGTGCGTTGTTACCATTGTCTCATTCCGTGGATTCCAGGCGAGTGCGACATCGAGGGTAGCCGCCATGACCTCGTCGCCGACCACGTAGAGGACCGTCGCCTTCCCGCACACACCCAGGTAACCATTCTCCTTGTTGGCGATGAACTGGGGCAGCTTATAGCGTTCCTCGGCGATCGTCAGTACCTCGCTCTCTGTGATGCCGTAGTCGAGATGCTCGTCGATGACCGCCTCACCGAAGTGATCGCTGGGACCGTGACGGATTCCAGCTGCGGCGAACAGCGGGTCTCACCGCGGTGACGAGTCCGTGGGAACAGTCTTGATCCGTACCTACCTCTTCGGCCCAACTCGGACACCGATATCGAGCCGGAGGACCCAGCAGAACTGGTTGGCCCTTCGTCCTCCCCACGCGATCCTCGCCCGGGTCCACCCATCCCTGATCCTGGCAGCCGAAGCTCTGTCCGTTGGCGGGATCGTAGTAGCCCGAGCCCGTGTAGTAGACGCCGGTGGCACTGTCGTACATCGCACCCTGGAAGGTGAAGGGATTGGCGACAGGGGTCGTCGAACTCGTGATGTTGCCCATGGGATCGTAGCTGTACTGATCGACCAGGGTCCCGGAGCCATCGGTCAGTCCCGCCACATTCCCCGCCCCATCCGACAGGTAGCAGTACGTCTTTCCCCCGATGATGGGGGTATGGGCTGACCGAAGGGGTCCGGGACGCCGCAGGTTATGCAGCGACCGAACTGTACACGACGCGCTGACGGAGGAGATCGAAGTTGGCCCGGCCATACATACTGCGCTTGATCAGCTTGACCTTCGTGACCTGCCCCTCCGTCTGCCCCTGGCTCACCGCCGAGGGCGAAGGCAACCTGCGAGAACCAACTGGTCAAGCGAGTGGTCCGTCGAGCGTAGGGGTCGACCACACCGGGGAGGCGTTCGGTGAAGATGCGGCGGTTACAGGCGTGATTGCCACAGAAGAAGCGTCGGGCGTGCAGTCGCAGGCACACCGCCAGACCGCTCCGGGGAAGGTCGGCAAGGGACCGGCGGTAGCGACTGTGGACACGCTCAGATGGCTGACCGCAGAGCGGGCAGTTCGCCGTGACTGCCTTGGGACAAACGTCGACGGTGATACGCTCGTCGGTCGCGATCAGGCAGAGGAGACGGAGTTGGGTCGGGTCAGGAAGGAGGGTGGGGGACATGGCCGGCATCCTGGGCGTGGAGAGCTCCCCTATCCTCCACCAACAGGAGCCTCAGCCCGACATCACCAAAAGAGCGGAAAAGCCACCGAAACGGGGTCAGTTCAGTAGCGGCTGTACCTTGAAACTGTACACAGATGCGGGCGTTTTGAGGTAGGGATGCGACTTTAGAGGTGAAGGTGTCGTGGGATAGGGAGCTACCGCTTCCGCAACCGATCGCGGCCCCTTCAGGAAGCCACGCTACTTCTGCCGTCTATGGATGCGGACGCGAGCTGACAACGCTATTGCGACGAGAGCAAGCGGGAGAATGAACAGGAGTAAAGAACTTATCGTCCAGGAGACGGACTGTGAAGTGACTTGCGTACGGCACGCGAGCACCATTGCCACAACGCCGGTCGCCAGCAGGACAAGACAGGTGACGACTTGTTGCGCTGGCACGTCGGGTCGATCTCCAGCTTCGCGTGCGAGCACATGTGGCAGTACCAATACAGCGAGTGTGAGCCCAGCGCTCCAAAGCGTAAAGGAAAACCAAAGCACGCTCAATACTTGCCAAAGTGTAGACATGACGTCGCTCGTATGCCCCCGGCCCTGGAAACAATCGTCCGGAGACGGCCCATCGTCGCATTCGGAGTGGTCGAAGTGACGGCTCGACTCATCAATCATCGGTTCATTAGTGCCGCCAACGCAACCCCTAGTTGTCGTCGACCCTTCGGAATGCGTCGACTACAGAGACACTTCGATTCCGCCGTTCCCACCAAGCAAATTGCTCTCCAGGCCGCACCGCGACGCGGCTGCCACCAGCTTCGTTCGTACGGGTGGAATGAATCCTCAGTTACTCGCTTGCTCGGGTATGTCCGGATGGCCCCCTGAAAATGACCTTCGCTAGGAGAGCTACAAGAGGCCCCCATAGCGGGACTATGAGTACGGCGAGAGTTAGCGCAGCGATCCGAACAAGTCCTTTAGGCATTGGCGCGTTCAGCCGGGCAGCTATGAGTATGCCTGCGGATCCTGCCAATGCGAGCCACCACGGCAAGAGGAGGGCTGCAAGTGTGGCACCAGCCCACCCCAAGCGTTCCGGCCACTTGGAACGGTACCTCGAGTCTGGCCCTGTCATATCTCGCGCCCTGCACACTTATAAGTGACGAACAGGGGGTATGACTCCCATGGGCCAATCTTCAACGTATGGTAGTACAGGTCGAGGTACTCACGATGTCGGCAGGCTATCACTCCGGCGGCAAATGCTGATTCTGCCAAGTTAGTGAAGAGTAGAGAGACTGTCCAAAAAATTATCGGATGATGTGAGAGGTGGTTTACGTCTAAGAACCAGAGATACGAATTGACCAAGTACACCGCGACTTCAAGCTGGTGGCGCTCATGCTCATCGAGCCGCACCCAAAAGTACGAGGGATCGTACGCCCGGTTACACGCGGTGCTTGCTGAGCCGGAGTGCAATACCAGATTGCGGCAATATGTAGCGAACGGTTCGTCCTCTCCACACAGATCCTCACCCGGATCGACCCAGCCCTGATCCTGGCAGCCAAACGCCTGTCCGTTGGCGGGATCGTAGTAGCCGGAGCCGGTGTAGTAGACGCCGGTGGCACTGTCGTGCATCCCTCCCTGGAAGGTGAAGGGATTGGCGACAGGGGTCGTCGAACTCCTGATGTTCCCCAGCGGGTCATAGCTGTACTGATCCACGAGATCCCCGGAGCTGTCGGTCAGTCCCGCCACATTCCCCGCCCCATCGGACAGGTATCAGTACGTCTTGCCCCCGATCGCCTCGCTCAAGAGCGTGCCGTCGGGGAGCGTCGTGATCTGCTTCGCCCCCGCGGTATCCGTCTCCTGCTTTGTCTATCACTCAGATGCCTCGCCTTTATAGTTCCGGGTCGCGGACATGCAGCTGCTCAGAGGTAGCGGTCGCTGCATCGTCGGCCCCTTGAGCGACCTGATCGTACGCCGAGGCCACCTCGCTTAGTTCAACGACTGTCAGCGTCCCAGCCGACTCAAGAGCGGCCCTTACTGTCCGTGCAACTTCTTCGGGCGACCGCGCGGGCTGCCACTCGCGATATTGATCTGAAGTTGCCCCGGTTCGGTGGAGAGTTTACGACTTGGTCATGGGACGCTGGGCTGCAGTGAGGATACCTCCTTTCATGCCGGACGTGGGGCGTGGATATGTGGACGGCGTCATGAACCA
>Ga0070739_10006988_pt1 | contig 12193 bp, 8 predicted proteins | sample Coa_R1_7_FD_66445 | JGI IMG/M metagenome (GOLD analysis project Ga0070739, IMG submission 66445) | Surface soil microbial communities from Centralia Pennsylvania, which are recovering from an underground coalmine fire - Coalmine... | ecosystem: Environmental > Terrestrial > Soil > Unclassified ... | reverse complement strand
TGCTGTCGCATTAGGATTCGCCGGAGGCGCTAGGCTGGTGCTGCCCGGATTGCCGCTGCTGCGCGTGGTGGTGACGCCGCTGGCGCCCGGGGCGCCAAGCTGGATCGCCGCGGTCGGCACTGTGACGACGTTTTGCAAGGTTTTCACCAGTAGTTGCGCATTTACGAACTGGTTCGGGAAAAGGGCATTATCGGTGTTGTCGAATTGGGCGCGGACTTTGACGGTTCCGGTCGTGGTGTCGATCTGATTGTCGAGCGCCGAAACTTGTCCGACGGCGAGCTGCTTGACATTGGCACGGTCGAAAGCGGCGACTTGAAGCTTTGTACCGGCGTTAAGCTGCGGCACGACGTCCGGCAAATTGTCCTCGGGGATCGAGAACACGACTGAAATCGGCTGCAGCTGCGTGACCACTGCAATGCCGGTGCTGCTTGAGACCTGCACGTAATTTCCGGGATCGACAAGGCGCAGGCCGACGCGGCCGGTGACCGGAGACACGATATGGCAATAGGCAATGTTCAGCGTCTCGGAATCGACCAGTGCCTGGTCCTGCTTGACCGAGCCCTCGTATTGCTGAACGACGAAGACCTGATCTTCGGCCTGCTGCCGAGCGATCGAATTCTGCTGCGCCAACGTCTGGTAGCGCTTCAAATCCATTTGCGCCTGCGCCAGCAGTCCCTGATCGTGCGCAAGCTGACCTTCATATTGCGATTTCAAGATTTCATAGGGTCGCGGATCGATTTGGGCGAGAAAGTCGCCCTTGCGGACGAATTGACCCTCGGTGAAGCCGACCTCGGTCAGCTGACCGCTGATCTGTGTTTGCACGGTGACCGTGGCGAGGGGGGTGACCGTGCCGAGTGCATTGACGACGACGCGAATGTTGCCGAGCGTGACAGTCGAGGCGCCGACCGACTGCGCCGTGGAGAGCTGCTGGCGCGAGCTCGGCGCCGGCGGCGCCCGCATCACGTGGATAATCTCGTACGCGAGGAGACCCAGGCCAATGACGAGGATCAGGCCGATGCCGGTTCGGATCTTTGAACGGGAGCGGACCTGTTCACCCGGTTTGGGCGCGGTTCGGCGGAGCTCCGGTGCCAGCTCGTCCTCGGTTGTGCGGGTTCGCTCGTCCATTTGCGGCTGCAAGTTCGTGCTATTTCGCCATCATAGTGTGCGCTAATTGGGCTCCCTAATGAAAATTCGCTAATGCGCGGTGTGCCGTCGAGGGCGGCACTGTGCTGCCAGCCGATTCACCGCGTCAGAACGGCTGTGGCTCAAACATCAGTTTTTTCAATGGCTTGCCACGATCTTGGAAACCGCGCGAATTTCATTCGCGTGAACGGCCGATTCGAACAGCGTATGCGGCGGTGATAACCGCACACGCGGCAATTTGACGGTCAAAGAGCCGACGCGGCCGAATCGCGCGCGGGGGCTATTGCGGCCGCGGCGGGGGCGCAGGGAGCAGTGTCGCGCCGGGCGGCACCGCTTCGACCGGCGGCGAGGTCGGTTCCAATTGTGGCAGGAGCGAGAAGTCCTCTTGAAGCTGCCGCTGGGTGGGCAGCAAAGTTGTGTCCCACCCGCCGCCGAGCGCCTCGATGAGGCTCACACTTGCAAGAAACAAGTTTTGCCGTGTGGTCAACTCGGCTTGCTGGTCGGCGAGCAATGTCAGCTCCGCCGTGACCACGGTCGTGAACGCAACCAAGCCTTGCTGGAACTGATTCAGATAGACTTCGACCGCCTGCCGCTGCTCGCTGACCGCGCGCTGCTGTAGGTTAAGCTGCTGCGAGTAGTAGTGGATGGCGGCCAATTGATCCTCCACCTGCTGTAAAGCGGTCAGTACCGTCTGACGATAGGTGGCAACGCTCTGCCAATAGACGGCTCTCGCCGCATCGACCTGTGCGGCTGTGAGTCCGCCGTTGAACAGCGTCTGGGTGGCGTTTGCGCTCAACGAGGAGATCGATCGGGCAGCGCTGAATGGCAGGGGAATGGGACCAATGAACTCCATTATCGCCGACAGCGAAATATCGGGAAAATAGGCAGCTTCCGCGACGCCTATCAGAGCGTTCTGCTGCTGCATTGTGCGCTCCGCCGCGGCGATGTCAGGGCGCCGCTCCAGGAGCGCCGACGGTACGGTGACTGGAATTTTCGGAATGTTGCCGGGCAGGAGGCCGGACGCGACGGTGAGCTCCGCCGGCGGACGGCCGGTGAGCATGGCAATGGCGTGCTCGAACTGTGCGCGAGTGACATGCGCGGCGGCGAGCTGCCCTTGGGCGGTCAGCAATTGGGCCGTCGCGGTTGCGACATCGGCATTGGTGACCGCATAACCGGCCTTGAACTGGTTCTGCACGATGTTGAGCGTGCGTTTGTCGAGCGCGACCGTGCGGGTGAGCAGATCGATCAGGGAATCCGCGGTCCGCATGTCGAAGTAGGCGGTGGCAAGCTGCGCTTGCGCCGACAATTTGGCATTGGCCAAATCGGCGGCGCTTGCCTGCGCTGCCGCCGTATCGCTCTCGATCTGGCGGCGCACTTTCCCCCAGACATCGACATCCCAGGTGCCGTTGAGCGGGGCCGTGTAAGTCGTCGTGTAGGTGGCGCCGGTTCGGCGTGCCGTGGTGATGCTGCCGCTTCCGGCAAGCGGACCGGTTCGCGTGCGCGTCACGCTGTAACCGGCCGTTGCAACCGGAAAGAGCTGCGCCTGCGCCTCCCGGATAACGGCGCGCGCGTCTTCGTAGGCTGCCGCCTGTGCGGCCACCGTTTGATTTGAGACCTCGACCTGCCGCAGCAACTGATCGAGTCTGCGGTCCTTGTACGGCGCCCACCAATTGCCGCGGTCCAGACCGTCACTCGGCGTCGCCCGTTTCCACCCCTTAAGTTCTTTGAAATTGGTCGAGACCGGTGCCGCTTCACGTAGATAGTCGGGGCCAACGGAGCAGGCGGCCACCGACGCCGCAAGCGTCGACGTAGCCGCACAAATCTTCAGGTGCTGCCATGCCGCGCGTCGGAGTCGCCCTTTCCGACGCCAACCGACCAACGCATCCACCGCCGAAAACCCGTTGCTGCAGACACCAAGAGATCCAGCCGAGCCGATTGACTGAGCGTCGGCGTCGCGCCGGCAGACAACTCGACTCCCCGGATCAATCCCGCCCCGATGATCGCCGGTCGGCAACCATGCCCAGCAGGGTTGGGAATATCAACGCCGCCGCCGTGCCATCAAAGGATCACCACGCGATCTGCGCGAGGTGTGATATTTGCGCTACAGTGCGCGAGCACGCGCAACAGCATGGCCCGGCCGGAAAACGTCCCTCGGTTGATCGTTGGGCAGCGCGTCACTGATCATTGCACGCCCTTATCGGCGTCACGATCTCGCGAGGCGACGTGCGTGGGTTTCGGCCTCGATATTTTCATCGAGCGTCCAGCGTGCGATTTCGCCGTGCGACGCAAACCAGACGTCGGGAAACTGCGCAAAATATTTCAGGATCTTGTCGAATACTGCGCAGATTAGCGGCCGGCCGCCGAAATGACAGTGCAGCGTCAATGTCAAATAGGCGGGTGCCTCGCGCAAATACAAATAATCGAACGTCTCCTTGTAGACGTCCCACAGCACCATCGGACTGGCGCGCGCCACGCGGCTGTCCGTGAAGTCGCTCGCGGGGATGTAGGCGATCGGCCCATGTTTTGTGGTCTTCACTCGAGGCAGATCGATGTCGAGCCAATCGCCATGCCAGGCCATTCCCTCCTGCGCCAGAAATTCGCTTGTGTGATCGGTCCAGGCCAGCACGGGACTGATCCAGCCCTGGGGCCGTTGGCCGGAAATCTTTTCCAGAATGGCCAAAGACATCTTGATCGTGTCTTGCTCTTCAGCGGGCATCTTATAGGCAAGAAGCTCGTCCTGCAGGTAACCGTGGCCGGCGATATCGTGTCCGGATTGAACGATTGCCTTCGCCGCCTCCGGCCAGATCTCGGCGCATTTGGCGTTTACGCAAAAGGTGCCGCGCACCTTGTTTTGATTGAGCAGATTCATGATGCGCCAGACGCCAATCTTTCCTCCATAAGTACCCCATGAGATTCCGCCGCGGTCGAGCGTGCCCGGCTTCAGCGACGTGCCCTGCACGCCCCACGGCGGCGCTTTGCCTTCCGACCATTGTTCAAGCATTACCGATACCGCAATGGCGATGCGCTGACCTTTCGGCCAGGCAAACTCTCCTTTTTTCATGCACGGATTCCCGGCTGACGTGAGCGATGAATGACAAGCTTATCTCGGCCATTGCGGGCGAAAGCAAGCGCGCACTCAGTGCCGCGGAGCGAATGACGGCGCTAGCGCCGGCGCTTGGATGACGGATTTGTAAGCCTTATTGGGCTGGCGCGCCGCTCTACTCCCGCACATATGTTTAGCTAATCCATGCTTGGTCGCGTCGAGTTTTCGATGCGGTGCAACATGGCGGCCGCAATGAGGCGTTCCCGCGACCGCGCCGCGTTGGCACCATTACTTCCGAAGGATTTGTAAAAATGTGCAAAACTGCCACAAATCTGACTGCAGTCGGGCTCTCGCTCTGCATGATCACCGCGGCCAGCGCGGCAAAGCCGGGTAGCGGACCGGTGGGTGGTCATCCCGGCGGCATGGCCGCGCCGCATTTTAGCGCCGCCCCGCATGTCAGCGCCGCGCCGCACTTCAATGCCGCTCCGCACTTCAATGCTGCGCCGCACTTTAACGCCGCTCCCCATTTCAACGCCGCACCGCATTTCCATGCGGCTCCGCATTTCAACGTCGGCACACATGTCATTCCCCATGGTCGGCCACATTTAACGGCTCATACAGCCCCGCATTTTACCGGACGCCGCGGCCAGCTTGCCGCGCACGCAGGCCCGCATTTCACGACACACGTCGGACATGTCGGCCGACCGCAACTGCAAACAGCCGAGCGCGGACAACATCAGGTTGGCACTCACGAAATCGGTGCAGGCACGGCGCATCAGCAGACAACGGGTCGGGCATTGGGCTTCTCGCGTGCTGGACTTACAGCAAATCCAAAAACGTTCGCGGCGCGGCGGCAATTCTTCGCACATACCGCCTTCGCTCCGTTCTGGCAGCATGGTTGGCACTGGCACCACCGTCATCTCGGTTGGATCGGTCCGCTATTCTGGCCATACGCCTATGGCGATGTCTTCTATTACACGCTGTGGCCGTATGATTACGGCTATGTCGATCCGTTCTGGGTGTACGGCTACGGCGACATCTACGAAGGTATTTTCTCGCCGTACAGCTACGAAGATTATGTCCAAGGCTCCGGCGCGCCGGCGCGAATGACGGCGCTGACCGAGAACATGGCGCAGAGCTGCACCGAGGAAGCTGCCGAAGTCACCGGCTGGCCGATCAACCAAATTCAGGCGGCGGTCCAGCCCAACGCTGAACAGAGTGCGCTGCTTGACGATCTCGGCAATGCGATCATCAAAGCGAGCGATGTCATCAAGGCGCACTGCCCGACGACGGTCGCCTTCACGCCGACCGGGCGACTCGATCAAATGCAGCAGCGGCTTGAAGGACTGGTCGATGCGGTCGACATCGTCGGGCCGCCGTTATCGAAATTCTACGATTCGCTCAGCGACGAGCAGAAGGCCAGATTCAACGACATCGCCCCGCCGCAAAGGGGACGGGGCAATGCCGGCCGGACGGCCTCGAACGGAGCACCTGCGACGAATACGCTCAATCCGCGCAACGAGTGCGATGCCTCGGCCATGGCGTGGCCGACCGAGCAAATTGATCGCGCCGTCCATCCGGACGATGCGCAGCGGGCGAAGCTCGATGCGCTGCAAGCAGCAGCCGCAAAGGCTGCCGACATGATCAGGGCGGCATGTCCCGCCGAAGTTCCGAGCACGCCGCCGGCGCGGCTCGCGGCGGTCGGCCAGCACTTGCACGCCATGCTCGACGCGGTGGAGACAATCCGCCCGCCGCTGAGCGATTTCTATAATTCCCTCAGCGATAATCAAAAGGCGCGTTTCAACGCGCTCGGCAAGCAGCTTTTCGCGCAGAAATAGGGCAAGGCTACTCCGTACGCCGCGATTGACAATCGCGGGCGCGGTTTGCAGAAGCGTGCGGGCTAATCGGCGGCCCCGCAAGCGTATGCGCTATGGCGACTGAAATCGAACCCTTGTCCGACGCGGACTGGCCGGCCGGAGTCCGCTTGCCGGTAGCGTTGACATTTGAACACCAGTCGGGGGAGGGCGCGCCCTTGCTGCCCGGCGATCGCCCCAACGCCATGATCGGCGGCGCGATGCAGTACGGCGCCCGCACCGGCATCTGGAACATCCTTGAACTGCTCGATGAGTTCAACATCCAGGCGACGTTTCTCGTTTGCGGCGCGACGGCAGAGCGATATCCCGACGCAATTCGGGCAGCCTGCAAGGCCGGCCATGAGATCGCCGGCATGAGTTACAGCTTCGATCGCGTCCGCACCATGAGCACAGAGCGAGAGCGTGGCGTTGTGCTGAGAACCATGAAGGCTTTGCAAGAGGTCTGCGGTGCGACAATCAAGGGCTGGCGCTGCCCTGATTACCGCATCAGTCCGCAGACACTCGACATTCTTTCCGAAGAAGGCTTTGTTTGGGATTCCAGCCTGCTCAATGACGATCGTCCGTGTTTGTTCGAGTGCTCCGGCGGCAAGATCGTCGAATTGCCCTTCACCACCAGTACGGCGGATAAGACATTTATTGGTTATCCATATCCGATCCGCAGTACGCCCGACGGTCTGGAGGGGATTTGGAGCAGCGAATTCGATGTCCTATACCGCGAGAGCGCGCGCGCTTGCCGCTTGCTTGTTCTGAGCATCCAGACGTGGGTGACCGGGCGCCCGGCGCCGCTGCGGTCCTTGCGGCGTTTCATGCAAAGGCTCGTCCAATACAACGACGTGCAGTTCGCGCGGTGCCATGACATCGCGCTCTGGAGCTCGGCTAGGGCGCTATCCGAGAAGCGGAGCTAAGCCAAACCATGTGGAAGGAAATACCGCTCCAGCGGCCGGGGCAATGGCCCGCCGGCGTCAGGCTGCCGATCATTGTCAGCGTGCACCATCAGTCGGAGGAGGCGGCCGTGATGTTTCCCGACGGCCAAGCCGATCCGTTCGACTACTCCGAGCGACAATATGGTGGCCGCTGCGGCGCATGGCGCCTTCTTGAAATTCTTGATCGTCATGGCGTTCGCGGCACCTGGATCATCTGCGGCGCGACGGTCGAAAAATACCCGCAGATTTCACGTGCCGTCTTGCAGGCCGGGCATGCCGTTGCCGGACACACCTACGAGCACGAGATGATGTGCAATTATCCGCCCGATCGAGAGCTGCGGCTCATCAAGAAGACGATTTGCGTATTTGAAGATATTCTGGGCGTCAGGCTGCGCGGCTGGCGCACCTGCTTCGCGAGCCACAACACCATCGATCTTCTCCTCGAGCACTGCAATTTCGAATGGGATGCCAGCATCTGGAATGACGATCTGCCGTATATGATCGAAGGCCACGGCCGTAGGCTACTCGAAATACCGTTCTCCTCCTACAGCGATGCTGCCTGGGCCATTCAGATCACCAATCCAATGCCGCCAACGCCGTACGGCACGTGGCATTCGAACCCGCCGGAATTCATGCTGCGCGCGCTGACGGCGCAATTCGATGCGCTTTACGAGCGCGGTGCCGAGCGGGCCGTGCTGATGCCGCTCACCGTGCATGACTTCATCGTCGGGCGGCCGTCGCGTTCCTCGGTGCTCGATGCCTTCATCGGCTACGCGAAGCAACACGAAGGCGTTGTATTCGCTACTCACGACCAAGTGAGCGAGTGGTGGCTGCGGAACTATGATGGCCATGAACCTGTCGGGCATAAGCAAAGGAACTGAAAAGATGCGAGGCGGCTTCAATCGAAGCGTTTGCCGCTCGGCGGCGGCCTTGGCCATGGCGGCTTTGGTCATGGGAGAGATGGTTGGCGCACCGCTTCGGGCGGAAAATTATCCGGCGCGCGCCGTTACCATCATCAGTCCGCATCCGGTCGGCGTCGCGACCGATATCCTGGCGCGGGCCTTGGGCGAAAAGCTCTCGGCCAAATTCGGCCAATCGATCGTCGTCGAAAACCGCCCCGGCGCCAATGGCGTCATCGCTGAGGGCACTGTCGCCAAGGCCGCGTCGGATGGATACACATTGCTCATCACCAGCGGGGCTCACATCGCCAACGCGTTTACTGTCAAGAAATTGCCCTACGACGTGCTGAAGGACTTCGCTCCGGTCACTCAACTGACCGCTTCGTACGGGCTCGCACTGATCACCAACCTGCCGGTCAATTCGGTTGCTGATCTCATCGCGCTTGCCAAGAAGCGTGCCGGGCAATTGACGTATGCCACCAACGGCGTCGGCAACATCACGCATGTAGCAGGACTGCTGTTCGACGCGCGAACGGGCGCGCAGATGATTGCGGTCCCGTACAATACGCCCAATCTGATCACCGATGTGATGACGGGACAGGTCGATCTGGCATTCTATTCCGTCGCCAGCGCAGCGCCGCTGGTGAATTCCGGAAAGATCAAGGCCCTGGCGCTGACCGGTTTACGGCGTGCGCCGGTACTGCCGGACACGCCGACGCTTCAGGAGCTCGGCTATAACGACTTCGATGTCACTGGTTATTTCGGTCTGCTGTTTCCCGCCGGAACACCGCGCGACCGTATCGACCGCATCTATGAGGCTTCGAAGGAGGCGCTGTCGTCCCCCGAGCTGCAGCGCGTTCTCGACGTATCTGGCATGTATCCCGTCGGCTCCAGCCCTGAAGAGTTCGCGGCTTTCCTCCAGCGGGATTACCAATACCAGGACCGGCTAATGGGCGAGCTCGGCCTCAAGGTGAACTAACGCGTGGCGGGGGCGTTTGATCCGCGTTGCGAGCGAAGCAATCGAGTGAGGACCTACGCCAGCCCCGAGATGCTTCTCATCGTGAGCCGTTCGTCATTGCGACGCTGCGCTGCAAATTCGATGGCCGACGGTTAGTGAAACAGTTTTGGAAATTTCGCCCGCAGCCTGGCCCGGAGATCGGCGCTGACGTCGACCACGGGCGGGAAAGTCCCCTTCAGCTTCATATCATAGGGAACGCAGGCATCGATCAGGATGCGATTGTTGAAATTGCCGGGTAGATAAAGCGGATCGCGCTTCGAAGCCCAGGCTTTTTGCACGAGGTCAATATCGATCTTCGGATCGAAGCGTGTGCACATCGCCCATAGCACCTGGTCAAGATCGCCAGCGTCGATGTCGTCGTCCACCACCACGGTCCATTTGCCCGCATAGGCGCCGCCCTGGCAGGCGCACGCGACATGCAGCGCCTGTCGAGCATGGCCGGGATAGCGCTGACGGATTTGGATGGTGGTGAAGCGGGTGGCCGGGCCGGCCTCGTGGTTCCAGACGCCGAGCACGTCGGGGATGCCGCACGCCTCGAGCGCGCGCCAGATTTGCGCGGCGCCGGCAATGCCTTTGAGCAGGCCGGTCTCGTCCACCGGCTTGTGCTGCGGCGCGCAGGTCAGGATCGGATCATTACGATGCAGGATGGTCTTGACCTTGACGTAGGGCCGATCCTGCGTGTCGTCGGAATAGTAGCCCATCCATTCGCCGAATGGACCTTCCGGCTTGGTCTGCCCGGGCACGGTCTCGCCTTCGATGGCGATTTCGCAATCCGCCGGAATCGGAAGGCCGGTATATGGCCCGCGCACCACGTCGATCGGCTCGCCGCGCAGCCCGCCGGCAATGTCGTACTCGCTGATTTCCGGCAGCGGGCTCGACGACAGCATGAACAGCAGCGGATCCTGACCGCACAGGATGACCACCTTCATAGGCTCGCCGCGGGCAAAATACTTGTCGCGATGGATGCGGCCGTGCTTGCCTTCGGTGATCTGGCAGCCGACCGTTTTGGCGTCATAGACCTGACTTCGGTAGGCGCCGAGATTGAACCAGCCCGCATCCGGGTCCTTTGTCACCACGCAACACGCCGTGCCAATGAACCGCGCTTTGTCCTGCTCATGGTGGCGGGGCACCGGAAATCTCAAGACGTCGATCGCGTCGCCTTCGACCACGTTTTCGAAGATTGGACCATCATTGACGAAACGCGGCTTGAGCGGCCGCAAATCTTGCATGCGCGCGTGATAGCGCTGCACAATGTCGACTTTCCGGTCGTAGTCGAGCGGCAGGCCGAGGGTGAGCGCGATACGCTTGATCGAAGAGAGTTGGCCGTACAGCGTGCGGTAACCCCTCGGATAGCCCGGCACGTCATCGAACAGGATTGCGGGGGCCTGGCCGCGACTCTTCTCGGTGAGCATATGGGTGATGGCGCCCATCTCGACGTCCCAGTGGGCACCGGAGACACGCTCCAGTTCTCCGAATTTACTGACCACGTCTAGCCAGTCGCGCAGGCCGCGATAGCTTACGCTGCCGCCTTGGGCTTCCGCGCCGGGCATGTTTCGTCTCCTGTCGCCGACCGTGTTTTGAGGCGGTATGAATGTGCCCCCTGGAGGTGTCAAGTTGACACGTCTGGCCATCAACTTCGGAGCATACCGTGGCCATACCGCGCCCCAATTACAATCCGCCATTCAACGTGACTCGCGCCAGCCACGCCGTTCTGCGCGTCAAGGATCTCGGCAAAAGCCGCGCGTTCTACGTCGATCTGATCGGCTTCGTCGTTAGCGACGAGGACAACGACACGATTTATCTGCGCGGCGTCGCCGAGGCTTGCCATCATTCACTGGTTCTTAAGCGCGCCGCCGCGGCGGAAGCCGAACGGGTTGGCATGCGCTGTTTCACCGAAGAAGACCTCGAAAGGGCGAAGTTCTTCTTCGAGAAGGCGGGACTGCCCGCCCAGTGGGTCGAACGGCCGTATCAGGGGCGCACATTGCATGTCGCCGATCCGCTCGGCTCGCCGCTCGAATTCTGCGCCACAATGACCACAAAACCGAGGCTCGTCGTATCGTTCGAGCATCATCATGGCGCCGTGCCGCAGCGCATTGATCACTTCCAATTGCTGGTGCCGGACGTCCAGCGGCAGCTGGAATTTTACACGAACCTGGGCTTTCGCCTGTCGGAATACATCGCCGCCGACGGCAGCGATGAGCCGCTGTTCGTGTTTCTCCAGCGCAAAGGCAACCCCCACGACATCGTGTTCGCGCCGGGTGCCGGGCCGCGGCTGCACCACGCGGCATTCAGCATTCCGGAATCCTATTTGTTCTTTTACGTCTGCGATCTTGCTTCCAACCTGGGCTTTGCCGAAAACGTCGAGTTCGGTCCGGGTCGCCATGGGCCCGGCCACGCCCTGTTCGTCTATATGCGCGACCCGGACGGTCACCGGATCGAACTGTTCAACACGCATTATCAATGCATCGACTTCGAGGACGAACCGGTGCGGTGGGACGCCTCGTTCGCGGGCAAGCGGCGCTGGCAATTGCCGGCGCGGGCGCAGTGGTTCTCGGAGGCAAGCCGCTTCACCGGCGTCGAGCCGCGCGAGCCCGCCCACAAGGCCAATCCGATGACTTTGGAGCGCTATGTCGACGCCACGCGATAGGCCGAGTGTGGGCTCCGCGCCGGCAGTGCGAAGGGCGCGGGGTCTCGCAGCGGCGACAGCGCTCTCGATCGCACTTCTCGGGCTCGCGTCGTTCGCCACTGCGGCGGATCCGCTTGTACTCTGGGAAATCGTCCACGACCAATGCGTGCCCAACCAAGAACGCCATCACGATCCGCAGCCCTGTGTCAGGGTCGACCTGTCGAAGGGGGTATCGCGCGGCTTCGCCGTGCTGAAGGACATTAATGGGGCGACCCAGTTCCTGCTCATTCCGACGCGATGGATAATCGGGATCGAAAGCCCGCTCCTGGAACGCCCCGGCACGCCCAATTACTTTGCCGCCGCTTGGCGGGCGCGGCGCTTCACCGAAGCGGTGGTCGGACATCCGATGGCTCGCGATACGCTCAGTTTGGCATTAAATTCAGCGTTCGGCCGTTCGCAAGACCAGTTGCACATCCATATCGATTGCGTTCGCGCCGACGTCCGCGCGGCGCTGCGGCGCCAACGTTTTCAAATCGCACGGCATTGGGCGCCGCTGCCGGTGCTGTTTGCTGGTCACCGTTATCGTGCGCTGCGGATCGATGGCGCGACGCTTGCCGGACACGACCCAATCAAGCTCCTGGCCTGGTCACTTCCACGCGCACGCATT
>Ga0070739_10006986_pt1 | contig 12194 bp, 9 predicted proteins | sample Coa_R1_7_FD_66445 | JGI IMG/M metagenome (GOLD analysis project Ga0070739, IMG submission 66445) | Surface soil microbial communities from Centralia Pennsylvania, which are recovering from an underground coalmine fire - Coalmine... | ecosystem: Environmental > Terrestrial > Soil > Unclassified ... | reverse complement strand
TCTGTGGTCATGGTCTCCTCCAAATGATTGGGGCGCCTACCCCAATGATTGTTTGTGTCCAGGAGGAACCTGACCACACTTTCTCGTTCCCTGTCAACTCAAGTTAAATCGATCACAACTTAACTCTTCAACCTATAATTTTGAATCTTCGTTAAAATGGGGTTTTGATGGTGGGGCAGCCATTCAAAGCAATAACTTTTCTTGGACCAAGGCGAAAGAATATTTCTATATTGGATTAACAGGGAAAAATTTCCAAGGGCAGACAGTTGCCACCACCGCAGATCAGCGCGCCGCGCAGTTCCAGCTGATGTTCCGCTCTCTTGGCCAGGTGATGCATTTGGTTGAAGACCTTGCCTCTCCAGCACATGTGCGAAACGATATCCATGTTCCCTTTCCGAGCTCTCTCCAGGGTGACCTGTATGAGCAACTTACCTTGAGTACCTTCAGTCCTAACTGGTTGAACGGCTATGGGGCAGTGAAACTCAATCAGTTCTCTGATCCTTGGAGTTCCTCTCAATCACTTGCGTTATTCACGAACGGCAACTTTATAAGCCAGGGTACAAACTTTACTGATTTCAGTACACCACCTGCACCGTATACCTTTCCTCGGATTGACCATATAACGACAAGAACTGAATCAGTCACGAACCAGTTCGGAGGCTTGGTTTCCGTGCAAGTGGATTATGGAGGGAACACGTATCAAGATCCAATCACTGGAGAGATGATCGCCAATGATCAGTTGACCGCCTTTTCAGTATTTGATTTTAAGTTTCGGGAAATTCTGTCAAAGCCAGTTTTTTCGGTGAATAAATTTACAGTGGAATCAGCGGCCAACATCCTTGTCCGACGTGCTGTGGGTTATGCTGCTGGAATGTTGGATTACTTCTTCCGAGGAGATCTAAGGGTCTTCTCTGTATCGGGAGGGATCAAGGTCCAAAACGCCAGCACGGAAACAATGGCCTCTTATAATGATCCAAATACAGGGACTTCTATCGGGAAAATCGAGGTCTATTATGACAATGCTTCCGGTCGACAATTTTTGACCAGTTACAATCTTCCGGAACCTTTAACTGACGGTACTTTTACCCCTGTGATTTCTTTCACTCCTCCAACGGACAACATCAGACCTGGGAAATATATTGTCGTTTTTCGAGGCAAGTTGGGACAAGAAGATGGAGCAGTAATTGTAGCGAAGTCTCCCTATATCTATTATGTTTCTTACCGACCGGATGACGATAATATCTATCGGTATAAGATTTATCGGATGGAGATGGATGGAAGTAATCCAACTGTCGTGTATGACAATCAGGATCCAAATATTGCAATAGGTTTTCTGGCTCCATCGCCAGACGGAAGTAAATTGGCGTTTGCAGTCTACTCTCCACCAGAGACTCTATTCCCCACCATTTATCTGAGGGATATGGCAAGTAGAACGGTCACGCCATTGACGACTGGGGAGCAACCCTCCTGGTCGCCGAATGGAAAACAGATTGTTTTTCAGCGTGAAACAGGTCTGTTTCTATCCAATAACCAAAGGGATCATGAGATATTCAAGAGAGATATTGATTCCGGGATTGAGACCCAATTGACTTCGGTTCCCGATCCAATGAATGGGGGATCGAATGACGGGCCGGCCTGGTCTCCGGACGGAACCAAAATTGCCATATATAAGAACCGGTCGTCGATCTGGTCGTCGGACGGTGACCCGCCAACGGATGATTGTATAAATACCCAGCTCATCTATTTAATCACCACTTCGGGAAATTGGATCGAGCCTTTAAGTTGCGAACCACTATCAACCGTAGGAGTTATGGCCGACACGCTTCATTCCTGGAGCAGTGATGGGACTCAGATCGTGTTTCAGAGGCGCTCCGTAAATCCTCAAAAATCTTTCCGCGAGATATACAAAGTCAATGTTCAAACAAAGGTTCAGACAAAATTGACCGATTCAGACGGGACAAACTTTAATGAGTTAAGTCCGGTATGGTCTCCCGATGGACGGGTCATCGCGGTGGCATCTGATCGGGATGGAGATCTTGATATCTGGTTGATTGATCCGAACGGGGGAGGGTACCAGACCAATTTGACAGGCTCCCAACCAGGAACCAATTTTGGACCAGCCTTTGGATGGTGACCATGAATATTCAAAGCTGCACCGAGCGGTAAGACCCCTTTTTATCAGATATGCAACCAGGCAGGTCGCCTCCTTTTTGTCCTGCTCTTTACCGCATAGGTTTCCCAATTTTCTTAAGACACCCCTTTTGAGCTCTACAGACACAACCCCTCGGAACAGATCTTCAAAATCCGATCGGGGGTTGCTCCTCTCCAGACGACGCTTAATGTGCACGGCACATTCTCCTTCACGATTTCTAATCTTTCCATGAGCGGTCCGGGACCCGCCAGATCGCCCAAATCAGCGCGTCGCAATACCAGATCAGCTTTACGACCGAAGGAATTTATTTCTTCACAGCAAGCGTGGCAGACGGGCAGGGTGTCGTCTATACTAATACCATTGTGATCACGGTGCTCAATTTGACGCAGATGGACATGTTGCTCAAAGGGAAATGGAACGGAGTGACGGCGGCGCTAAATGCCGGGAATATTGAAGCGGCGATGCCTTACTTTGTAGGTAGGTCGCAGGAAAAGTATCGCACAATCTTCCAAGACCTGCAGCCCTCTTTATCTCAAATCTTTGCGAGCATTGAGAGCCTTCATCTACTTTCGGTTGGAAATGATGAAGCCGAGATGGAAGCCCTGAGAACGGAGAGCGGGATTGTTTATTCCTACCCTGTCATCTTTATGCGCGATGAAACCGGTATGTGGAGACTTTGGGGATTTTAGTAGGAGAGGTGTTGTGAGGCAATGGATTGCTGCAGGGTTAGTGGTTGTTGTATTGACGATGTGGGTAGCAAATGCTGATGCCGCATACAAAGGTCGTGTCGTGGATGCGGAGACGAAGGAGCCAATTGAAGGGGTAGTGGTGATCATGGAATGGGATTATCTTCAGTTCAACATTATGCCCCATGCATTTGTGTTTGCGGGAGCCGTTGAGACCCTCACGGATAAGGAGGGGCGATTTTCACTCTCCCGATGGTGGTCATTTAATCCTTGGAAGACACTGACATCACGAAATCACCTAACAATTTTTAAAAGCGGTTATGAGCCGATCACTGGCGGTGCGTGGGATTACCTCTTAGAAGAGGAATGGCATATGCCAAAAGGAACTATTGTTTTAAAAGTTGAAGATGGCGAACCTGTCTTATTGCTAAAAAAATTTTCGGATATTGAGCACCGCCGAGAAAGTCTGGGCTCGGTAACACATCGACCAACAAAGAATAATCTTTTGCTGAAAGAGATTAATAAAGAGCGCCAGTTCTTTGGCTTAGAGCCGATTCCTATAAGATAGAGGGGTTCAACAATAATATCTAAAGTATCTAAAGCAACTAGGCTATATTTCCTATTATTATGGTGTTTCTAGTACGATAACCCACATTTTAGCCTCTTCTTCTTTACTGCCTAGCTCCCCATTTCCTAAAGTACCCCTTCCGAACTACATAGACACAACCCCTCGAAACACGATATCTTCAAATTAAGTGGATGTGAAGGTCGATGTTTCTGGTTGATTTGTTTGTTGCGTTGATCATTGGTCTGATTTTGACCGTGATCTTCTGGCCGCCGTTGCGGATGTCCGGACTTTGGGCCGATTTGGCCGGCGCGGCTGGATTTCTCTGGTTTTTTATTTTGGTTTTTCTCGCCGCTTGGTTGGGCGGGGTCTGGATCGCGCCGGTGGGGCCGCCGCTTTGGGGAATCTATTGGTTTCCCTTCTTGATGATGGGGCTTCTCTTCGCATTGCTCCTGGCGGCGACCGCGCCGATTCGCCTGCCGCACCGGCGCCGTGAAACGCTGGCCGAGGCGCGGGAGGAGCCGTCTGTCGACGAGAGCACGTTCGTCGTCCTCAATCTCTTCTATTGGATTCTGCTCATCGTTCTCATCGCATCCATTCTGGCGCATTATCGTCGATGACGCCTCGGTTCAAGGCCTGCACCTCAAAAAGAATGTTTTAGGAGATGGTATGTTCGGTAGAAGGATGACCCTGTTTAAACTCTTCGGTTTTTCGGTGCATGTCGATCTCAGTTGGATCGTCATCGCCGTCTTGGTGACCTGGTCTCTCGCCGCCGGTCTTTTCCCATTTGAATATCCCCTTCTCTCGCCGGGAACCTATTGGATCATGGGAATCATCGGGGCGTTGGGGCTATTCGCTTCGATCGTCTTTCATGAGATGAGCCACTCGCTGGTGGCGCGTCGATTCGGCCTTCCGATGAGGGGGATCACCCTTTTTATCTTCGGAGGCGTGGCGGAGATGGATGATGAGCCGCCGAGTCCGAAGGCCGAATTCTGGATGGCGATCGCGGGTCCGCTCTCCAGCATTTTCCTGGCGATTGTCTTTTATGGTCTCTATCTCTTCGGAGAGAGAAGCGGATGGCCCGAACCATTGAACGGGGTGCTCGGCTATCTCGGAGTAATTAACGCGATCCTGGCGATCTTTAATCTGGTTCCGGCCTTTCCGCTGGATGGGGGACGGGTGCTTCGTTCGATTTTATGGGGTTTGCGAAACAACATTCGATCGGCCACCCGTGTCTCCTCGACGATCGGCTCCGGGTTCGGGATCTTTCTCATTATCGTCGGTATTTTTAATGCCCTGCGCGGGAATTTCGTCGGAGGGGTCTGGCAATTTCTGATCGGCCTTTTCCTGCGGGATGCCGCCCGGATGTCGTACCAGCAGCTCCTCGCGCGCCAGGCGCTGGAGGGGGAGCAGGTCCGACGCTTCATGCAGACCAATCCCGTTACGGTCTCCCCTTCCACCACGCTCGCCCAACTGATCGACGATTATATTTACCGGCATCAGTTCAAGCTCTTTCCGGTGGTTCAGGACGGACGGCTGGCCGGATGCATTGACCTCAACCAGGTGAAGGAGATTCCCCGGAATGAGTGGGCTTACCGCACCGTCGGGGAGGTGGCCAAGCGCTGCGCCGTTGACAATACCATTTCGCCGGAGGCCGATGCGGTAAAAGCGCTTGCGAAGATGAACCGAACCGGCCGCAGCCGCCTGCTGGTGATCGACCAAGATCGCCTGGTCGGGATTCTCTCGTTGAGAGATCTTCTCCGCTTCCTCTCGTTGAAGGTGGAGCTGGAAAATGGCGAAGGGCCGGCGCAACGACCTGGGGAAGAACCGAAGATCGAAAAAGCGCCGGAGCGAAAGGCGGCTTAGGGAGATGAAAAGGGGGGTAAAGGGTTAAGCGATAGGGGAGAAGGAACGAGAGTCGGAGTCGGTTTTTAACACCTGTCCCCTACCTCATATCCTTTGCCTATTACGGATACGGGCTCCCAGAGCCTCCGTTCGATTGCGGCGAGCAGCGGCTTGAGACTGTCCGGTTGCAGCGCCGAGATTGCGATGGCGTCATAACGCGCGCAAAGAGTGTGGACCGCCTTCGGATCGACCTTGTCTTTCTTGTTGAAGACCATAAGCTGCGGCGTGTTCTCCAGGCCCAACTCGGTGAGAATCTTCTGAACCGTCTGGATATGCTGCTCGAAATGCGGGTCGCTGATGTCGACCAGATGAATCAGCAGATGCGCATCGCGCAGCTCGTCGAGCGTCGATCGGAAGGCGCCGAGGAGATCGGGGGGAAGCGATTGGATGAACCCGACAGTGTCGGTAATGATCACCTCCCGCTCCCGTGGGAAGCGAAGCCGTCGCGTCGATGTATCAAGGGTCGCAAAGAGGAGATCTTCGGTCTGAACGTCGCTTTTGGTCAAGGCATTGAGCAGGGTCGACTTCCCGGCGTTGGTGTAACCGACGATCGAGAGGATCGGAATCGAGTGAGCCACCCGCCGCACCCGGCGGCGCGCCCGCGCCTCGGCCAACGATTCAAGCTCCCGCTCCAGTCGCCCGATTCGATCGCGCGTCCGGCGCCGATCGACCTCCAGCCGCGTTTCTCCCGGCCCTCTTCCGCCGATGCCGCCGGTGAGGCGCGAGAGCGCCGTGCTCCGCTCGGCCAATCGCGGCAGCCGATATCGAAGCTGCGCCAGCTCTACCTGCACTTTTGCTTCGCGCGTCTGCGCCCGCTGCGCGAAGATATCGAGAATCAACTGCGTCCGGTCGAGCACCTTCATCTCGGTGACCTCTCCGATCGCCTTGACCTGGAGCGGGGTGAGGTTCTGATCGAAGATCAAAAGGTCGGCCTGCTGCTGCAGCGCCTTCATGACGACCTCTTTCAGTTTCCCCTCTCCGAGAAGATATTTGGGATGAAAGGTTTTCGGCCGCTGATAGACGCGATCGATCGGAACCAAACGGGCGGAACGGGCCAACTCGGCCAGCTCATCTATCGAGGCCTCTTGATCGATCCGGGGCGTGGTGGCGACGCTGACGAGGATCGCCTTCTCCTTTCGACCGTCCACGGCGCGGGTTCGCTCGCCCCGATCAAACTCAGTCTCCAGCGCCGTGAGGAATGATTTCACCGGCAAGTTTAACTGGTGAATCGAGATCGGCGGATGGACTTCGTAGATCTTCTCCTCCGGATTTTGTGGAAGGAGATGGGCGAGATAAACGGTTCCGGGCTGCCCCTCTTGAACTACCCCCACGGCGGCGATGAGGTCCAACCGAAGGAGCGCCAAGTCGGTAAGGTCATCCTCGTTGAGCGGCTCGTTCTTGAGATGGGTATGGACCAGCCGAACCCCGCGCAGCCCCCGCTTGCCGAAGCGAAGCTCGGTGAGATCGGGGATCAGGATTTCCCGCTCGTTTCCGACGAGAACGGTGTAGATCTCCCCCTCTCGTCCCACCAAAATTCCGATTTGTCGTCCGATTTCAAAGGAAAGGGTCGTCATCAGTCGCGCGATGTCGGCTGTGACGACTTGATCTGACTTGATTTTTCGCCGGCCGATCTGCTCCAGCCGTTTGATCTGCTGCGGTTTCAGGCCGCTGGTGGTACCATAGATGTTCGTTTTTCCCTCCTTTGTTGAAGTGAAGAGGGAAGACTCGCTCCTCCTCACGCTTCACCCTTTTATAAATAATACCATTTTTCTTTTTTGAAATCGATTGGTATAATAGCCCCCTTGTTTCAAGGAGAAGGATGGGTCGGAGTGGATTCTATAAAAAAGAGGCTTGTCGGAATCGGTGCGGTTTGGTTTTGCATCTTGGTCGCCCTGAACGGCTGTCAGCGGGGCCGCCCCGCGGCCGAGCCGCTTCCGCTTCCCCCGATCGAGATGGTCTGGAGTTCGACCGGAGAGAACGCAACTTTCTCTCACTACGGCTCCGGATTCGCAGTCGGGGATGTGAATGGAGACGGCTTTCCCGATCTGCTGGTGGCGGCGAACTCATTCAACACCGGCCGGGCCGATGCAGGGAAGGTCTATCTCTATCTTGGGACCGCTTCCGGCCTCTCCGAAAAACCGGTTTGGAGCAGCAGCGGCGATAACATCGAAGGGGCCTATTTCGGCGCCTCGATCGCCTTGGTCGATCTGAACGGGGATCGATTCGCCGATGCGGTGATCGGCGCCCCCAATTATCGGATGGGAGAGAAGGGGGCCTTCACCGGCAGGGTCTATATCTATGCCGGGGGACCGCAGGGGCTCTCGGATCAGCCGATCTGGGCCTCTTCAGGCAACAGTCAGACGGGGGCGTTCTTCGGCGCTTCGGTCGCATCGGCCGGCGATGTGAACGGCGACGGATATAACGATCTCCTCGTCGGCGCGAGCGGCTATGCCGACAAAGAGATGGCGGTCGGAAAGGCCTATCTCTATATGGGGGGACCGAAGGGCCCTTCGGAAAAACCGGCCTGGACATCGATGGGGGATCATCTCCCCGGCTCCGGTTACGGCCTCTTCGTCGCCGGGGCGGGAGATATCAACCAAGATCATTACGATGACATTCTGGTGGCGGCGCCGCGCTTCTCCGGAAAGGTTTTCCTCTATCAGGGGTCGGCCCGCGGGCCGTCGGAGTGGCCGTCCTGGAGCTCGGTCGGCGACAAACAAGGGGGCGCCGCCTTCGGCTTGACGATGACGACGCTTGATGCGAACGGCGATCATTTTCGCGATCTGGCGATCGGCGCTTACTTTCAGGACACCCCCGGCCACACCGACGCCGGCAAAGCGTTTCTTTTTCTCGGATCGGCCTTCGGTGTGTCGAAGCGTCCCGCTTGGAGCTCTTCCGGAGAAGATCTGATCGACGCCAAGTATGCCACCAGCGTCACCGCGCTCGGCGATATCAATCGTGACGGCTATGACGATCTCTTGATCGGATCAAAACAGAAAGAGAATGATCGGGTGCAGTCGGGCAAGGTATTTCTCTATCTTGGCGGCCCCGCCGGATTGAGTGACAAGGCGGTCTGGAGCAGCTCCGGAGACAATCAGGAGCGGGCTCTCTTCGGCGACGCTTCCGCGGCGCTTCAATCGAAAAGCTTCACCGGGTTTGTCGTCGGCGCGCCGAGTTTTTCCCCCTCGGAGTCGCTCCAGCGGACCGGCAAGATTTATCTTTATCGTGTTCAACCGGCCAAATCTTCTCCTTAAATTGCTCCATGCCATTAACCCCAATTCTCACAGAGCATCTCCTCCCTTACTGAAATCGGTTGCATAATCTCGGCAATGCGTTGTCTGTATGAAGCGCGTTGCACGCTGTCGATGCTTCTTTTCTCCTCACGTAAATTCCTTTCGGTCTTCTCGTTAGAGAAAGGAAAACCTAAAGGAACGATCTGTTAAGAAATAAGGGCATCTCTCTTGCAATTCTTCCCATGTCGGCACAACGACATGAGGGGTTGATGCAAAGAAGCGCCGTAAAAATTGGGATCTTCCTTTTTTTGATTATTCTGATTCCGGATAGTGTGATGGCGGGCACCATCACCTCTCGCCAGTCGGGCGTCTGGTCCTCCCCCTCAACCTGGGCCGGAGGGGTGGTTCCGGGAGACACCGATGAGGTTCTGATTGCCGACGGTCATGCCGTGGAGATCGATCAAGATATCGGCGCCGGCGTGGGATTGAAAATGCTTCGCGTCGGGACGCAAAACGGCTCGGCGGCGCGTCTTTTCTTTGACGGACACAATCATCCCCAGGGGGCGACCCTGCGGTTCGCGAGCCAGGGGAAAACGCAAGGGGTCGATGCATTCGGCATTCAATTCTTTGGGAGCGTCGATCTGGAAGGAACGGCAGATCATCCTCTGGTCATCGAGCCGGTTCTCCAAGACGGGAGCGCGATGACCTTTATCCAAAAAGATCCCAACAGCAGCCATGTCGATCTGACCCTCCGGAATGTGACGCTTCGGTGGGCCGGCGATGAAAACAACGCGGGGATCAATGTCAGCGGCGCAAGCCGCTCCGGCGAGCGGGTGGTGGTCGAGGGAAATCGTTTTGAGGGATCAGGCGCGATTCAATTGGCCGGCGCCGACGGCGCCTCCGCGACGATCTCCGTCAGTCGCAACACGGCGGTGCAGCACCGGGGCTCGTTCATTCAATTCCGGGCGGCGAAAAATTTATTGATCGATCAGAATCAGATCACCCTGGTCTTCTTCCCCGCCACCGCCCCCGGGCAGGCGGTGATCGACAGCATGCAGGGCGATCAGGTCGGCACCGGGATTCGGATCACCGGCAATACCATTACCAGTACATTGAATGCCGACGCGCCCGATGTTCCCCAGCGGTATGCCGTCTGGATCAACGGATTCACCCACAGCACCGTTTCAGACAATCAGATCACATCCTCCGGTGTCTCCTATGGATTTGAAGAGGGGATCGCGCTGTTGGCCAACAGCGGGGGGGGAAGCAACATCCAGATCGATCACAATACCATCTCCGGGGCGCTGCATGGAATCGGCATCCACGCACAGGGTGTGAATCCGGGAATTGCCGTGTCTCGGAATCAGCTCTTCAATAATCGGAATGAAGGCATTTTTATAGAGTACGGGAGACAGGTTCAGATCGTCAACAACCTGCTGTATGGGACGCTCCACTCCGGGCAGGCGGGGATCCTGCTCTACAATACCGATGGAGTGCAGATCATCAACAATACACTCAATGGCGATCCGAACGCATCCACGGCGGGGATTGCGATCGGCAACCCGGGGATCGGATCTTCCGGGAACGTGGTGATCAAGAACAACATCTTGACCGGATGGCATAGTGCGATTCAGAACCGACCGAGCGGAAACACCTTTCAAGAGGTCTCTCATAATCTCTTTTTTCAGAACGCCGTCAATTACGATCTCACGCCGATTCCCAGAGCGGGGAGCGGGGATGTCTCAGACGATCCGAAATATGTCGATGCCGCTTCGAACGATGATCATCTTCAGACCGGCTCGCCGGCGATCGACCGCGCCGATGCGGCCGGGGCGCCGGCCATCGATCTCGACGGGAAGTCCCGCCCGATTGGGGCCGGTTTCGACATGGGGGCGTATGAGTATTCACCGCCGACCGATCTGGCCGTGACTCTGACCGCCTCTCCCGATCCGGTCTCGGTGGGAGGGACGCTGACCGGGGTGATCACTGTCACGAATCGCGGACCGGCTTCGGCACTCGGCGTGGTCGTGACCATTACGCCTGCATCACAGGCGACGCTTCTTTCAGCCACGACGACTCAGGGGAGCTGCAACTTGGGCGGAAGCTGCACGCTGGGAACGCTGGCGAGCGGGGCGCAGGCGACGATTACCTTGCAGATGACGGTAAATGCGGCCGGCGATCTGCAAAGCACGTCCCATGTCGCCGGACAGGAAGGTGACCCCAACCCTTCCAACAATGATGCGACCGCAATCACGCACGCTTCATCCGCCTCTTCCGCGCGCGCCGACCTCAAAGTTGTTCTGGCACAAGGGGCCGACCCGGTGCCGGTCGGGAGCATTGCCACCACCGCAACCGTCACCAATCTCGGACCTGATCGCGCCGACGAGGTGGTACTGACCGATCACCTTCCGCAGGGAGCGGTCGGTCCAGCGGCGCGCCCCAGTCAAGGCGATTGCCAGACGGCGGCCGACATCGTCTGTCATCTGGGTGCGTTGGAGAGCGGCGTTACCGCGACGGTCCAGATCACCTTTCAGATCGCCACCCCCGGCTCGTACCAGAACACGGTGACGGTGACCGGCGCGGGGACCGACCCCGACACGAGCAACAATACCGCTTCGGAGGAGACCACTGTCATCTTAACCAAGGGAGGGCCGCCGCCCAGCTCCAACTCCTCCGGCTCCGGTTGCGGGATGGTCGAGCCCTCCTCGCGCGATCGGGGCTTCCGGCGATCCGATCTGGGAGATCTCCTCCTCTTCTTCTGGCCCATTATTTATTTTCTTTACAGAAAATCGGCGAGGGCGATCTCTCCGTGGGGCCGCAACGCGCGTTGGATCGGAGCGATTCTCTTCCTGCTTCTTCCGCTTGAAGCGGGGGCGGCGACGATCACCTCGGCGCGCAGCGGCTCCTGGTCCTCCGCCGCCACCTGGGCGGGGGGACGGGTCCCGGGGGATGGCGATGAGGTGATCATCGCAGATGGACATACAGTACAGATCGACCGGGACATCGGCACCGCCGGGCAAGGGCTGAAGATGCTCCATGTCGGCACCCGCAACGGCTCGACCGCGGTGTTGAAATACGATGGAACCGCCGCGGCCCGCGGATATACGGTCACCTTCGGAAGCACCGGAAAGAGCGAGGGGCAAAATTCCTTCGGAATTCGATTTTGGGGCACGGTCGATCTGGAAGGGACCAGCGCGAATCCGCTGACATTGACCCCTCGGATCACCAATGGCCAGGCGATCACTTTCATCCGGAAAGAGACGCAGAGCACGCAGGTCGCGCTCACACTCAGCTACTTGAATCTTCATTTTCTCGGAGATGAACAACAGCCGGGGATCGACGCCTCCGGCGGATCGCAAATCACGATCAGTGACAACCGATTCGATCAATCGGGCGCCATCCAGCTTTTCGGCGCGGATGGGACCCATGGAACGGCCGCGATTCGTCGGAATACGGCCACCGGGCAGAAAGGCTCCTTTGTCCAATTCCGCGCTGCGAAAAATTTGCTGATCGATCAGAATCAGATCACGCTGGTCTTCTTTCCCACCACCGCCCCGGGACAGGCGGTGATCGATAGCATGCAAGGAGACCAGGCCGGCACCGGGATTCAAGTCACCCAGAACACGATTACGAGTACATTGAACGCCGATGCC
>Ga0070739_10006985_pt1 | contig 12197 bp, 2 predicted proteins | sample Coa_R1_7_FD_66445 | JGI IMG/M metagenome (GOLD analysis project Ga0070739, IMG submission 66445) | Surface soil microbial communities from Centralia Pennsylvania, which are recovering from an underground coalmine fire - Coalmine... | ecosystem: Environmental > Terrestrial > Soil > Unclassified ... | reverse complement strand
CGGAGTAATTCAGGTCAACATCCAGCTCCCGCCGGATATCACCGGAACCCAGCCGGTAATTCTCACTGTCGGCGGCATTTCGAGCCCCGCAACCGTCACAGTCGCGATTCATTAATCGTATTGAAAACCGCGAATTGGTCTGAAAAACCGCGCATTTAACGTCGGGTTAAGATGCCTGGCCGCGATAAAATCGGGATTTGTGACGGATGCCGCCAACCCGGTCCTCTGAATCCAGGCTGGAAAACGATAGGTCGGATTTTCTCGCCGGAGGAGGCGAACTCGGCGCCCTGATGCGCGCCATGGACTGGCGGTCCACTCCGCTTGGACCGGTGGAAACCTGGCCCCGCGCCCTGCGTACCGCCGTCCGCATCATGCTCACGTCGCGCCAGCCGATGTTCGTCTGGTGGGGCGAGCAGCTCATCAATCTTTACAACGACGCTTATCGCTCCATCCTCGGCGGCAAGCATCCGCAGGCGCTGGGACAGCCTGCATACGTAGTCTGGCGTGAAATCTGGGACCAGGTTGAGCCGCGCGCCCGTTCCGCCATGTCCGGCAACATCGGCACCTACGATGAATCGCTGCTCCTCATCATGGAGCGCAACGGCTACCCCGAGGAGACCTATTACACCTTTTCATACAGCCCGATCCCGAACGACCAGGGAGGCCCCGGAGGGATCATCTGCGCCAACACGGACGATACCCAACGGATCATGGGGGAGCGTCAACTGGCGCTATTGCGGGACCTGGCGGCCAAGACGGTTGATGCGCACACAATCGACGAAGCCTGTCTGTTGAGCGCGCACTCTCTTGAAACCAACCCCCACGATCTTCCCTTCGCGATGATTTATCTGCTCGATCCGGGTAACGCGCATGCCTCTTTGGTCGGAACCTGCGGCATCGCGCGGGGACACGCGGCGGCTCCGGAAAAAGTGGCGATCGGTCGCCGGTCGATTTGGCCCTTCGCCGACGTCATTCGATCACACAAGGCGAGTGTGGTCCCGCATCTGGAAACGATTTTTGACTCTCTCCCGACCGGGGCCTGGAAGCGGCCGCCTCACCAGGCGGTCGTGGTGCCGATTGCCTCCTCCGGCCAGAGGGGAAGGTCGGGACTCTTGGTCGTCGGCCTGAATCCGTTCCGACTCTTTGACGACCACTACCGGAGATTCATCGATCTGGTTTCCGGCCAGATCGCGGCGAACATTGCCAACGCGCAGGCCTATGAAGAGGAGCGAAGACGGGCCGAAGCATTGGCAGAGCTCGACCGCGCCAAGACCCTCTTCTTCAGCAACGTCAGTCATGAGTTTCGCACCCCGCTGACATTAATGCTGGGACCGATCGAGGATGCGCTCTCCGATGCAAAGGAGCCGCTCTCTCCCGCTCAACAGGAGCGGATGGAACTGCTCCATCGCAACAGCCTCCGCCTGCTTAAGCTTGTCAATACGCTGCTCGATTTCTCCCGTATTGAAGCGGGCCGCATTCAGGCCTCTTATGAGCCGACCGACTTGGCCGCCCTGACCGCCGAATTGGCGAGTGTCTTCCGTTCCGCCGTCGAGAGGGGGGGAATGCGTCTGGTCGTCGATGCTCCTCCGCTTCCTCAGCCGGTTTATGTCGATCGAGAGATGTGGGAGAAGATCGTCCTCAACCTCCTCTCCAATGCCTTTAAGTTCACTTTTGAAGGTGAGATTTCAGTCCGCTTGCGTTGGGAAGGCGACCACGTGACGCTCCAGGTCCGCGATACCGGAATCGGCATTGCCGAAGAAGAATTGCCCCATCTCTTCGAACGGTTTTATCGGGTCAAGGGGGCGCGCGCCCGAACGCACGAGGGCTCCGGAATTGGTTTGGCTTTGGTGCAGGAGCTGGTCCGGTTGCATGGCGGAAAGATCCAAGTCGAAAGCCGGCTGAATCAGGGAACGACCTTTACCCTCTCCATTCCGACCGGCACCTCCCATCTTCCGTCCGACCGGATCAGCGCTCAACGCGAGCTCGCATCCACGGCGCTGGGGGCAGCCCCTTATCTGGAGGAGGCGCTCCGCTGGTTGCCGAGCGAGTCGAAGCCGGAGACGAATTGGTTGCGGGACAACCTCGGCGCCGCGGACATCGAGCCTCCCCTCAAAAACAAAGGATCGTCGGCCCGGATTCTTCTCGCGGACGACAATGCCGACATGCGGGAGTATGTCCGCCGGCTTCTCTCGCAACGGTGGACGGTGGAGGCGGTCGGGGATGGGGTCGCGGCGCTTGCAATCGCGCGGGAGCGGCCTCCCGATCTGGTCCTCACCGACATCATGATGCCGGAGTTAGATGGCTTCGAACTGCTCCGCGCGCTGCGGGCCGATCCAAAGACAAAGGAGATTCCGGTGATCTTCCTCTCCGCCCGCGCCGGAGAAGAGTCTCGCCTGGAGGGCTTGGAAGCGGGAGCCGACGATTATCTCGTGAAGCCGTTCTCGGCCCGAGAACTCCTCGCGCATGTATCGGCCCGTCTGGAGCTGGCGCAAGCCCGGCGAGAGTTTCTCTCCCGCGAGCGCGAGGCCCGGGAAGAGGCCGAAACGCTCAACGACGTCTCCCGCAGCATGGCCGGTGAACTCGATCTGCAGAAACTGGTGCAGCATGTCACCGATGCCGGCACCAAGTTGGCCGGAGCCAAGTTCGGCGCCTTTTTTTACAACGTGACGAACGAGAAAGGGGAGTCGTATCTGCTATACACCCTCTCCGGAGCGCCCCGCGAAGCCTTCGATCAATTCAGTCTTCCCCGAAACACTCCACTGTTCGATCCGACGTTCCGCGGCGAAGGCCCCATCCGGCTTGCCGATGTTCTGGCCGATCCCCGTTACGGTAAAAACCCGCCGCATCATGGAATGCCGCGCGGACACTTGGCGGTGCGCAGCTACTTGGCCGTGCCGGTTATTTCTCGTTCCGGCGAAGTGATCGGCGGACTCTTCTTCGGCCATCCCGAGCCGGGCATTTTTACCGAGCGGGCGGAGCGCTTGGTCGTCGGTGTGGCCGCGCAAGCGGCGGTTGCAATCGACAATGCGCGCCTCTTTGAGGCGGTCAAAAAAGCGCAGTTCGAAGCGCAAACAAATGCCGAACGGCTGCGCGGCGTCTTCAATTCCACTTCTGTCGGGGTGGCGATCCTGACCCTCGATGCGCGTTTTCTTGAGGTGAATGCGGCTTTCAGCACGATTACTGGGTATTCCGCAGAGGAATTGAAGACGATGGATTGCGCCACCTTCACCCATCCGGACGACTGCGCCACGATGCAAGAACGGATCGGAGAACTTCGCTCCGGCCGCATTCCAACCTTCGTCCTTGAAAAGCGATATTTCCGAAAAGACGGCCGGATGGTCTGGGTGCAGAACAGCGTCTCGTTGATGAGGGATGCCGAGGGTCGCCCCGCCAACATCATCGCCCTCTGTCAAGATATCACCGAACGGAAGCGGGCGGAAGAAGCGCTCCGACAAAAGACCATTGAGGCCCAAGAAGCAAGCCGTATCAAATCGGAGTTCGTCTCCAACGTCTCCCATGAGCTTCGAACCCCGCTGAACGCCATTATCGGTTATACCGATCTGCTTTTTGAAGATCTTCAGGCTCGATTGAGCAACGAAGATTTGGATTATCTTCTCGGCGTTCAGAAAAACGCGCAAGATCTTTTGAGGTTGGTAAATGATGTGTTGGATCTGGCAAAGATCGAATCGGGGAAAATCCCCGTCCAAATCGAGAGAATTAATCTCGCCGATTTAATGCAGGAGACCCTCTTGGGGATGCAGCCGCTCTTTGATAAGAAATCGCTCGATGTCCGATTTCATCAAGCGAAATCGCTCCCTCAGATTCACTCCGATAGAGATAAGATCAAGCAGATTTATGTCAACCTCCTCTCCAACGCGGTGAAATTTACAAACAAGGGTGGAATTACCATTAAGATGATCGACCTGCCGGAGAAAGGAGGGGTGGAAATCTCGATCCAGGACACCGGGATTGGGATCAAGCCGGAAGAGCTTCCGAAGATTTTTAATGCTTTTCATCAGGCCGATGCCAGCTCCACCCGTGAATTCGGCGGGGTCGGGTTAGGCTTGGCGATCGTCAAAGAGTTGATTCATCTGCTACAGGGGGAAATCCGCGTGGAGAGCGAATACCAAACCGGATCGACCTTTACCATTTTTCTGCCTTATCATTCAAAAGAGATTGTCTCCGAAGCTGATCCACTTTGAGGAATTGGCTTCGTTCGACCCATCCCTGCACGATCGAAAGACCCAGCCCAGGCCGCATTTTTGATTGGCACATCGATAAAAGTTCAACCTTTGCTTGAGATCGATGGGAAGTCGCTTTTTCCTTGACTTTTGGAAATCAATTATTCCAAATTATTCTATTGAATTATTTCATGCTGCGGCTGCGAAAATCCCAAACGCGCCTCACCAGAACGCCGCTTTCGTCTTAACCCGTCTGACACATAAGAGGGCCCTCTCATATGGACAATAAAAACAGTTCAAGCGCCACCTTGGATCCAAGTCCACAGGTAAACGGCGATTCATTTTCAAAACAGCTGCTCGCCGCGATGCTCTCCTTCCGCGACGGCGATTTCGCCGCGCGAATGCCGGTCGACCTGACCGGCGTCAACGGAAAGATCGCCGACGCTTTTAACAACATCGCCGCGGTGACCGAACGCCGCGCGCGGGAAACGGCACGGGTCGCCCGCGAGGTCGGCAAAGAGGGGAAGCTCAAGCAGCGGATGACGGTGCCGTCCGCCTCCGGGGGCTGGGCGGACGAGGTGGCCGCGATCAATACGTTGATCGACGACTTGGTCTGGCCGACAACCGAGGTCACCCGGGCGGTCGGCGCGGTCGCGAAGGGGGATCTCGGCCAGTCGATGGCGCTGGAGGTCGACGGGCGGCCGCTGGAAGGGGAGTTCCTGAGATCGGCCCAGCTCGTGAACAAGATGATCGATCAGCTCTCGGTCTTCACGTCGGAAGTCACCCGCGTCGCCCGCGAGGTCGGCACCGAAGGAAAGCTCGGCGGACAGGCCCAGGTGAAAGATGTCTCCGGCGTCTGGAAGGACCTCACCGAGTCGGTGAACCAGATGGCGGGAAACCTGACGGCGCAGGTGAGAAACATCGCCGACGTGACGATCGCGGTCGCCAACGGCGACCTGTCGAAGAAAATCACGGTCGACGTTCGCGGCGAAATTTTGCAGCTCAAAGAGGCGATCAACACCATGGTCGACCAGCTCCGCGGGTTCGCCGCCGAGGTGACGCGCGTGGCGCGCGAGGTCGGCACCGACGGAAAGCTCGGCGGACAGGCGGTGGTGCCGGGGGTCGCCGGAACGTGGAAGGATTTGACCGATAACGTCAACTCGATGGCGTCGAACCTCACCGGCCAGGTGAGAAACATCGCCGAGGTGGCGACGGCGGTGGCCCGCGGCGACCTCTCGCGCAAGATCACGGTCGACGTGAAGGGAGAGATTCTCGAATTAAAGAACACCATCAACACGATGGTCGATCAGCTGAACTCCTTCGCCTTCGAGGTGAGCCGCGTCGCCCGCGAGGTCGGGACGGAGGGAAAATTGGGAGGTCGCGCCGAGGTGCCCGACGTGGCCGGCACCTGGAAGGACCTCACCGACTCGGTCAACGCGATGGGGGCGAACCTCACGGCGCAGGTCCGGAACATCGCCGAGGTGACGACCGCCGTCGCCCGCGGCGACCTCTCGCGTAAGATCACGGTCGATGTGAAAGGGGAGATCCTCGAGTTGAAGGATACCATCAACACCATGGTCGACCAGTTGAACGGTTTTGCCTCCGAGGTGACGCGCGTTGCCCGCGAGGTCGGCACCGAAGGGAAGCTCGGAGGTCAGGCGGTGGTGCCGGGGGTCGCGGGAACCTGGAAAAACTTGACCGACTCGGTCAACTCGATGGCGTCGAACCTGACCGGCCAGGTGAGAAACATCGCCGATGTGGCGACGGCAATCGCCCGCGGCGACCTCTCCCGTAAGATCACCGTCGACGTGAAGGGAGAAATTCTAGAGCTAAAGAATACCATCAACACGATGGTCGACCAGCTGAACGGATTCGCGTCTGAAGTCAGCCGCGTGGCGAGAGAAGTCGGGACCGAAGGGAAACTCGGCGGACAGGCGGCGGTGCCCGGCGTCGCCGGGACCTGGAAAGATTTAACGGACAACGTCAACTCGATGGCATCGAACCTCACCGGTCAGGTCAGAAACATCGCCGACGTGGCCACCGCCATTGCCAGAGGGGACCTCTCGCGTAAGATTACGGTCGACGTGAAGGGAGAAATTCTGGAGCTAAAGAATACCATCAACACCATGGTCGACCAGCTGAACGGATTCGCGTCTGAAGTCAGCCGTGTGGCGAGAGAAGTCGGGACCGAAGGAAAGTTGGGCGGACAGGCGGCGGTGCCCGGCGTCGCCGGGACCTGGAAGGACTTGACCGACAATGTCAACTCGATGGCGTCGAACCTGACCGGTCAAGTCCGAAACATCGCGAACGTGGCCACCGCCATCGCGAATGGGGACCTCTCCAAGAAGATCACGGTCGACGTGAAGGGGGAAATTCTCGAGCTGAAGAACACGATCAACACCATGGTCGACCAGTTGAACGCCTTTGCCTCCGAGGTGACCCGCGTCGCCCGGGAGGTCGGCACTGACGGAAAGCTCGGCGGACAGGCGGTGGTGCCGGGGATCGCCGGAACGTGGAAAGACCTCACCGACAACGTCAACTTCATGGCGTCGAACCTGACCGGTCAGGTGAGAAATATCGCCGAGGTGGCAACGGCCGTCGCGAGAGGGGACCTCTCCCGCAAAGTCACCGTCGACGTGAAAGGAGAAATCCTCCAGCTCAAAGACACGATCAATACAATGGTCGACCAGCTCAACGCCTTTGCCTCTGAGGTGAGCCGGGTGGCGAGGGAAGTCGGGACCGAAGGGAAGCTCGGCGGACAGGCGGTCGTGACCGGCGTCGCCGGGACCTGGAAGGACCTCACCGATAACGTGAACCAGATGGCCGGTAATCTGACCGCCCAGGTCCGGAACATCGCCGAGGTGACCGTCGCGGTCGCGAACGGCGACCTCTCGAAGAAAATTACGGTGGACGTCCGCGGCGAAATCTTGCAGCTCAAAGATACGATCAACACGATGGTCGAGCAGCTTCGCTCCTTCGCCGCCGAGGTGACCCGCGTCGCCCGCGAAGTGGGGACGGAAGGAAAACTCGGCGGTCAGGCCGAGGTGCGGGGCGTCGCCGGAACGTGGAAAGACTTAACCGACAACGTCAACTCGATGGCCTCGAACCTCACCGGTCAGGTGCGAAATATCGCCGACGTGGCGACCTCGATCGCCCGCGGCGACCTCTCCCGTAAGATCACCGTCGACGTGAAGGGGGAAATTCTCGAACTGAAAAACACGATCAACACCATGGTCGACCAGCTCAACGCCTTCGCCTCCGAGGTGAGCCGGGTGGCGAGAGAAGTCGGGACCGAAGGAAAGCTCGGCGGTCAGGCCGAGGTGCCGGGGGTGGCCGGAACGTGGAAAGACCTGACCGACAACGTCAACTCGATGGCCTCGAACCTCACCGGTCAGGTGAGAAACATCGCGGAGGTGACGATCGGGGTGGCGAACGGAGACCTCTCTCGTAAGATCACCGTCGACGTCCGGGGCGAGATCTTGCAGTTGAAAGAAGCGATCAACGCGATGGTCGAGCAGCTTCGATCATTCGCCTCCGAGGTCACGCGCGTTGCCCGCGAGGTCGGGACCGAAGGGCGGCTTGGGGTGCAGGCGGTGGTGCCGGGGGTCGCCGGCACCTGGAAAGACCTGACCGACTCGGTGAACATCATGGGGGCCAACCTCACCGCGCAGGTTCGGAACATCGCTGAGGTGACGACTGCGGTGGCGCGCGGCGACCTGTCCCGTAAGATCACGGTCGACGTGAAGGGAGAAATTCTCGAACTGAAAAATACCATCAACACGATGGTCGACCAGCTTCGGTCGTTCGCTTCCGAAGTCACGCGTGTCGCGCGCGAGGTGGGGACCGAAGGAAAGCTCGGCGGACAGGCCGAGGTGCCGGGGGTGGCGGGGACCTGGAAAGACTTGACCGACTCGGTGAACGTCATGGCAGCGAACCTGACCGATCAGGTCCGCGGCATCGTGAAGGTGGTGACGGCGGTGGCGAACGGCAACCTCCGCCAGAAGCTGACGGTGGAAGCGAAGGGAGAGGTGGCAGCGCTCGCCGAAACGATCAACAGCATGACCGACACCCTGGCGATCTTCGCGGAGCAGGTGACCAACGTGGCGCGCGAGGTCGGCGTGGAAGGTCGGCTCGGCGGACAGGCGAACGTGCCGGGCGCCGCCGGAACGTGGAAAGACCTCACCGGGAACGTCAACCTGCTGGCGGCGAATTTGACGAACCAGGTCCGCGCCATCGCGGAGGTGGCGACCGCCGTGACCAAAGGAGACCTGACCCGATCGATCCAGGTGGAAGCCCGCGGAGAGGTGGCCGAGCTGAAAGACAACATCAACACGATGATCGACAACCTCCGGGCCACGACCGACCGAAACCAGGAGCAGGACTGGTTGAAAACGAACCTCGCGAAGTTCACCCGGATGCTGCAGGGACAGCGGGACCTCGTGACGGTCGGCAAACTGCTTCTGTCGGAGCTCGCGCCGCTGGTTAACGCGCAGCAGGGGGCGGTCTATCAGATGCTCGGAGAAGGGAGTGATACCCCTCCGGCGTTGCTGCTGCTCGCCGGCTACGCGATCGGAGATGAGCAGGTCCGGCGGATCGAGGTCGGAAAAGGGCTCGTCGGACAGTGCGCCCTCGAAAAACAGAGAATCCTCCTCACCAAAGTGCCGGAGGGCTACACCCGGGTCCATTCCAGCCTGGGGGGGGCGCCGCCGGAGAACATCGTGGTGCTTCCGGTGTTGTTCGAAGGACAGACCAAAGCGGTTATCGAACTCTCATCGCTTCAGTCGTTCACCGCGACCCATCTCACCTTCCTCGAACAGTTGACCCAGTCGATCGGGGTCGTCTTGAACACCATCGAGGCGACGATGCGGACCGAGAACCTCCTTCAGCAGTCGCAGCAGTTGACGATCGAGCTGCAAACGCGGCAGGCGGAACTTCAGAAAACAAACGAGGAGCTGGGGACCAAGGCGAAACAGCTCGCCGAGCAGAATGTCGAGGTGGAGCGGAAGAACAAAGAGGTGGAGCAGGCCCGGCGCGCGCTCGAGGAAAAGGCGGCCGAACTGGCGCTCACCTCCAAATACAAATCGGAGTTCCTCGCGAACATGTCTCACGAGCTCCGGACGCCGCTGAACTCGATCCTGATGCTGGGCCAGCAGCTGAGCCTCAACCCGAACGGAAACTTGACCCCGAAGCAGGTCGAGTATGCGAAGAACATCCACTCGGCCGGCACCGACCTCCTCACCCTGATCAACGACATTCTCGACCTCTCAAAGATCGAGTCGGGGACGGTGACGGTCGAAGCCGAAGAGATCGCGTTCCAATTCCTCCGCGACAGCGTGGAGCGAAACTTCCACCATCTGGCCGAATCGAAAAACCTCCCCTTCCATGTCGAGATCGATCCGGCGTTGCCGCGCACCTTCACGAGCGACCCGAAGCGTCTCCAGCAAATTCTGAAGAATCTGCTGTCGAACGCCTTCAAATTCACCGCCCACGGAGAGGTCTCGATGAAGGTCCAGCTGGTCAAAGGAGGCTGGTCGACCGATCATCCGATCCTTCGTTTTGCGCAGAATGCGGTGGCCATCGACGTCACCGACACCGGGATCGGAATTCCGCCCGACAAGCAGAAATTGATCTTCGAGGCGTTCCAGCAGGCCGACGCCGGCACCAGCCGCAAATACGGCGGCACCGGGCTTGGGCTTGCGATCAGCCGCGAGCTCGCCTCGCTGCTCGGAGGGGAGATCAAACTGGTCAGCAGCCCCGGCGTCGGGAGCACCTTCACCCTCTTCCTGCCGCTCTCCTATGCCGGTCCGGCGCGCGGCGTCACCGCGCCGGTTACGTCGGAGGCCCGCGCCACCGCCGCGGCGCCGGCCGCGGTTCCGGTTCTGACAATCGCGAAAGGAGAGGAGGCGATCACCGACGATCGGGATGCCATCGTCGAAGGGGACACGGTCCTGCTGGTCGTCGAAGACGATCCGCACTACGCCCGAATCCTCCTCGGACTCGCCCGCGACAAAGGTTTTAAGGTGATTGTCGCCAACCGGGGTCAGGCGGCGTTGTCGCTCGCGCGGCAATACCGACCGACCGCGATTACGCTTGACGTTTTCCTGCCCGACATGTTAGGGTGGACCGTCCTAAACAACCTGAAGCTCGACCCCGCTACCCGTCACATTCCCGTTCAGATGCTCTCGGTCGAAGAGGAGCGTCAGCATGGACTCTCTCACGGCGCCTTCTCCTATTTGATCAAACCGACGACGACGGATGAGCTCGAACGGGCGTTGGATCGGATCAAAACCTATGCGGCGCGGCAGAAAAAGCGGCTTCTTGTTGTCGAGGACAACGATATTGAGCGCCAGAGCGTGGTCGATCTGTTGAGCTACGACGATATCGAAGTGGTGGCCGTCGCGACCGGAGGCGAGGCGCTGGAGGCCCTCGGCGAGGACCATTTCGACTGCTGCATCGTTGATCTGCGATTGCCCGACATGAGCGGCTTTGAGCTGCTGGAGCGGCTTCAAAACGATGAGACGATGCGGGAGCTGCCGGTGGTCGTCTTTACCGGGAAGGAGCTCTCGGAAGAGGAGGAAACAAAGATCCGGATGGCGGCAAAGAGCATCGTGCTGAAAGATGTGCAGTCGCCGGAGCGGCTCTTTGACGAAACCGCCCTCTTCCTGCACCGGGTGATCGCCGCGCTGCCGGAATCAAAACGGCAGATCCTCCAGCGGCTTCATGGATCGAACGAGGTGCTGCGAGGCCGCAAGGTGCTGGTCGTCGATGACGACGCCCGAAACATCTTCGCGCTGACGACCGTTCTCGAGAACCATGAGATGGAGGTGCTCAGCGCCACCAACGGCCGACGGGCGATCGAGCTGATTCAGGAGACGCCCGATTTGAGCGTGGTCCTGATGGACATCATGATGCCGGAGATGGACGGCTACGAAGTGATGCGGGAGATCCGCAACGACCCCAAGTTCAGGACGCTGCCGATTCTGGCGCTGACCGCGAAAGCGATGAAGGGAGACCGCGAAAAGTGCCTCGCGGCGGGGGCGTCGGACTATATCGCCAAGCCGGTCAACACCGATCAGCTTCTTTCGTTGCTGCGGGTCTGGCTGTACCGTTGAGCGTTTTTGCTTGATCATGGAGAGAGGTGCCCTGAAAACGTCGGAGCTCCCCGAGATATTGATCGTCGATGACGAACCGACGAACCTCAATGCGCTCGAGGCGATGCTCGAGGGGACCGACTGCAAACCGGTGCGGGCACATTCCGCCGATGAAGCATTGCTCCTCCTGCTGGAGCACGATTTCGCGGCGATCGTTCTCGATATCAAGATGCCCGGTATCGGGGGGATCGAGCTCGCGACCCTGATCAAGCAGCGGAAACGTTCGCAGCATATCCCGATTCTTTTCCTCACCGCATACCTGATCGATCAGCCCGATATTTTGCGCGGCTATGGCGCCGGCGCCGTCGATTTCTTGAGCAAGCCGATTGACGCCGGGATTCTCCGATCCAAAATCGGCGTCTTCGTCGAGCTTTACCGCAAGAGCCAAACACTCCGAGAACTCAATGAAGTCCTGCACCGCGAGATTGCCGATCGGCAGCAGGCGCAGGAAGCGCTGCAGCATGCGAACGAGGAGCTCGAACAACGGGTGCAGGAGCGAACCGCGGAGTTGACCCGCGCGCACCAAGGGGTTCGGGAAAATGAAGAGCGCCTGCGCATGGCAATGGAGGTGGCTCGAATCGGCGCGTGGGAGTGGCATCTCGCCTCCGGGCGGATGACCTGGTCGACCGATCCGGAGGCGCTGTTCGGTTTTCCTCCGGGCTCCTTCGGCCCCGAGTTGCGACCGACTCGGATGCTTCATCCAGACGACCGGAGAGCGCTCGACCAGGCGGTCACGACCGCGCTTGAGAGCGGCGTCTACGAGGTCGAATACCGGTCGGTTCGCCCGGACGGCAGCATCGTCTGGCTCACCGAGCGGGGACGGGCCGTGGCCGACTCGGCGGGGAAGCCGGAGCTGATGGTCGGG
>Ga0070739_10006984_pt1 | contig 12197 bp, 7 predicted proteins | sample Coa_R1_7_FD_66445 | JGI IMG/M metagenome (GOLD analysis project Ga0070739, IMG submission 66445) | Surface soil microbial communities from Centralia Pennsylvania, which are recovering from an underground coalmine fire - Coalmine... | ecosystem: Environmental > Terrestrial > Soil > Unclassified ... | reverse complement strand
CTCCGGCCGATTCGTCGCCTCTAGTCGGCTGCATCATGCAGCCGCTGCCCATCAACTCGCAGTCAATAGCCTGTTCACCCCAGGGAATGGCACATACCTCAAATGGGTGGCAACAGTATTCGTTGCCGCGGGCTGACCAGTGGGTGTTCGCCCTATGGATTGCCGGTACAGCGGCGTGGTTTATCTGGCAAGGTCGTCGGATCATCCGGTTCGGTCGCCGGCTTGCACGTGCGGAAGACGCCGGGAGGGAGATTAGACTGGCGGTACGCCGCATCGCCAAGGCGCTGGGGATAAGCTGCCCGCCCGAGGTGAAAGCGGCGGATGGTATCGGTTCGCCGATGTTGTGGGGTTGGAGACGAAATGCGGTTATTCTGTTCCCGCGCGAATTGCTGGTACGCCTTGCCCCGGAGGCGCGCGACACCCTCCTGGCCCATGAGTTAGCCCACTACTTGCGCCGCGACCACTGGGTGCGCATGCTTGAGTTTGTTGTCACAGGGCTTTACTGGTGGCACCCCGCAGTTTGGCTCGCTCGGGTGGGGATTGAAACGGCGGAAGAAGAGTGTTGTGATGCGTGGGTCGTGGGCGGACTCGCAGCCTCCCCCCGTCGGTATGCGGAAGCCTTGCTTGCGACCATCGATTACGCAGCCGAGTTGCGGCGGCCATGCCTTCCGCCGGGAGTCTGCCCGGCCAATCGAGACGCCCAGCTACTCCAACGCCGATTAATCGGGATCATTCATGCCAAACGGCCCAACAGGGCGCGCGGCTCCTCTGCGATCCGCACGGCGGTCGGGGCACTGCTATTGATCCAGCCGGTACTCCGGGCTGCAACGTCGGACATCGCCGAACCACCACCCCTCCCTGACATCGCCGAAGCCCCGCTCCCACCTTCCCCGTCTCCACTGGCTTCGACTCCGCGCAAGCCAGCTGAGCCGCCGGCATGGGCTACCGTGCCTTCTCCGAGCGGCGTGGTCACCGCCATGGCGCGCGAGAAGGAAGTCGTCCTACGCCGATCAGACGGAACGATTAAGACGCTGGGGCCGGGCAAGCCGCTTGCCCTGGCATTCGCACCGAACGACCAACGACTTGCCACCGCTGGCCCCGGCCCATTAGTGCGGACATGGGACTATTGGGGTAACTTACTCGCCGAAGCTAGCGTCCCGGCAGCGGCACGGGGAATCGCCTACACGCCGGAAGGAAGCTGCGTGCTAATCCTGGACGCTGCCGGCGGCATTTCGGTTCGAGATCCACGCAGCCTGGCTCCCGTGAGCAGTTGGTCCGTCGAAGGGCCAGCCAATAGCATCACTTGCTCCCCCGATGGTCAGACTGTCGCCGTATCGTTCGGCTCCTGGCTCGACGCGGAGACCGGTTGGGTGGAATTCTGGTCAATCAGCGAGCAGAGGAAGGTGGCCACTTACAGTGCATCCGCACCCGTCGGAGCCAGCCGGATCGCGCCCGATGGCGAGATTCTGGTCATGGGCGGCTGGAGCGGATTGCTCGCCTGGCGGAAGCTGCCGAGTGGGGAGCTAATCGCCTCGCGGCAGCTCCCCAAAGGGTTGGTGGCGGCCACTGCATTCTCGCCGGACGCCGGGACACTACCGATCCATCCACCGCCTCCCGAGCCGGAGCTATTACCTGCCCCCATACTCCAGACCGTTCCGGAATTGCTTCAGGGAGTCAGCCGACTCTTTAAACGTTGAGTGAACCGCCGAGCAGGAGGCCATCATGAGTTTCTTGAGCTTAGTTCTGGTGCTGCCCGCGGCCGACCTAGACGACGGCCTGGCGAAGAAGATGCTGCCGATCTACGTCAAGGAAGCATCCGAGTATTCGCTGGCGATCGAGGCCGCCCCTAAACAGAAGCTCGAACTCAAGAAAGAGCCGATCCTTGAATGGACCAACCCGAGCCGGTCCACGTTGCAGCAAGGGGTGATCTTCCTCTGGCTGCACGACGGCCGGCCCGCGGCGCTGGGGTGTATTTTCTCCCAGCAGGATCCCAAGCTGCCCGGCCGGCGGGTCGTTCACGAGTTTCATGCGCTAGACCGCGAGAAGCTCCTGGTAAGCCGGCCCAACGTCTTGAATGAATGGAAACCGCAGACGGGACTTGAGCGAAAGGAAATACCCGATGCCGGAACGCCGGCCACGTCTCCGGGGGAGCGGCTCGTGCAGACGCGAAAGCTGGCGCAGGAGTTCACCGCCTACGAAACGGATAGCGAGGGCAAGCGATGTGACTTGCGTTTGATTCCCGCTCCGCGGTTCCGGTATCCGGTTGCCAAGAACGGTGTGGTAGACGGCGCCCTGTTCACGTTCCTCTCCACGGAAGGGACCGACCCCGAAGTCTGGCTGCTAGTCGAAGCACGCGAGAAGTATGGCAAGATCCGCTGGGAATACGCCTGCTGCCGCTTCTCCAACCGCGATCTTTACGTGCAGCGCCGAGGTAAGGAAGTCTGGTCGTCGGTTCGGAGCAAGACCGACACCGTCTTGCATGACGCGCAGCACCTCTACCGGCTCTTCGCGGACAAAGTTGTAACTCTGGAAGGCAAGGTGCTGGCCCGCGTGCGCGAAACGCCTGAAGTCTGGTGGGGCGAAGCCGTCCCTGTGGACGAAAAGTAATGCCGGAGGAGGGAGCGATCATGGTAACTTTCAGCTTGATGCTATTGCTGGCTGGGGCTGACCCAGACGACGGTTTGGCGAAGAAGATGCTGCCGATCTACCGCAAGGACGCGGAGACATACTCTCTGACTGTCGAGTCCGCCCCCAAGCAGGCGCTTGAATTCAAGAAGGAGCCGCTCTTCGAGTGGCTGAACCCAGCTCGCAGCGCTCAACAGGGGACTCTCTTCCTGTGGCTAAGGGACGGCCGGCCCGCGGCCCTCGTTTGCATTTTCTCCAGCAGCGACGATACGTTGCCCGGCCGCAGGATTATGCATGAGTTCCACGCCCTGGATCCAGAGAAACTGATCGTGACGCGGAACGAATACAACGAGTGGAAACCGCGGGCAGGACTGGCCCGGAAGGAGCTTACCGGCTCTGCTCCTCCGGCCACTACCCCAAGTGCCCGACGACGCCAGATGCGACAGCTGGCACAGGAGTTCAGCGGTTACAGCGTTGACCGGGACGGAAAGCGTTGGGAGTTGCGTCTGCTGCCGACGCCGCTCTATCGCTATCCCGTAGCCAAGTCTGGGGTGGTAGACGGCGCCTTGTTCGCACTCATGTCCAGCGCTGGGACCGATCCGGAAGTGCTGTTGCTCATCGAGGCGAAGATGGAGGACGGGAAGCTGCGCTGGGAGTACGCCTGTGGGCGCTTCTCCGACTGGGAATTACATGTGCAACGCAAGAACACCGAAGTTTTTTCATCCATCCCGAGCGACACAAACCCCTTCTTTAACGATCCCTTGCACCTTTACCGCATCTACCCGGTGAAAGTCGTGACGCCGGACGGCAAGCTCTTGGCGCGGTTTCGTTCAAGTTCCACAAACCCGTGGGAAGTCATCCCCGTCGAGGACAAGTGACCATGCAGTATTTCATGCCGTTGATCTGGGCCGCGGCCGTCCAGGGGCAGACGCCTCCTCCGACTGTGCCAGCGAAAGTCGGGGTACCGCACATTGCTCCGGCTGACGCCGTGAACAAGGAACTTATCCCTCCCAAGAACCGACACGCGCTTATCCTTTGCGGCCACCCAGGCGATGCTGAGCACGTCAAGTCGTTCACCGAAACGGTGCGCAAGCTCAGCGATGGCCTGACCAAGAGTCTTGGGATTGCTCCGGAACGGCAGTACGTACTCTTCGGCGCAGACCAACCCAAAGAATTGCCGGGAGCTACTGGGCCGGCAACGAAAGAGGCGGTGCTCGCCAAAATCGCCGAAGTCCGCAAGACTGTCCAACCAGAGGACGGCTTGTGGGTTATCTGCCTGGGGCATTGCCACCACGACGGACGCAAGGCATGGTGGAACCTGCCCGGGCCGGACATCAACGCAGCGGAGTTCGGCAAGCTGTTCGCCGACTTGTCCTGCCGGGAGCAAGTCTTTGTGATGACGATGTCACTAAGCGGCTACTTCGTGGCTCCGCTTTCTCGTCAGGGTCGCGCCGTCATCGCCGCGACAGAAGCAGACGCGGAAACCAACGAGACGACCTTCCCCGCCGTCTTCGCGCAGATCCTTGCAGGGGGACTGAACCTCGCCGACCATGATGTGGACAAGGACGGCAAACTGTCTCTGTTCGATCTGTACGTTGTCGTGGCGAAAGAGATCGCTCAGAACTACGCCAGCGCCGAACAGTTGGCCACCGAGCATCAGCAACTCGACGACGACGGCGACGGCGTCGGTCACGAGCCGCAAAGCGCTTACTTGCCGGAGGAACAAGGCGGCTCGCCTGCCGGCAAGAAAAAGAATCGCCCGCGGCCGCGTGACGGTGCGCTCACGGCGCAGATTGTATTGTCTTTGGGCAAATGACGGGATGCGGGCGAGCAGGGCGTGCCAACCGGGGCGTTTACACGCCCCGCTCGCCGGAAAATCGCTCTACGGCTTTTCCGGGACAACATCGATAGCTGCAGGGAGTTGGCCGAGCCAATAGGGCTGGTTCGACCCAGATACCCCCCAACCACGCGGCGCCTCGAAGACTTCCTTACCGTTGTACTCCAAGTGCAATTCCGCGTGCGCCAGTCGTCCGACGGTGAACTGCCAAACGGATTTCGCGTTGTTCTTTGGGTCCACGCGGGCTTCGATGAACAACATGATCTCCGGATTCGTCCCGTTAGCCAGAGTAAACAATCCACCCTCCAACACTCCGTTGGCTTCGTCGCGATAGGTCCGAAGCGGTCGCTTGAGCGGCCGGAGTTCGTACCTCGTGTTACCGGGATCCCAAAACTCATGTCCGGTGAACTTCTCAGCCAGCAGCTTCAACTGCCGCTGCCGTAGAGCAGTTTCGGCAGCAGGGGCGGGAATGCCGGGAATGTCTTTGAGTTCGACTGTGGAGTCGTTTTCGTTCCACCAGGGAGCGCCCGCATGACGCGCCCGCAGCTTCCCTCCCGATGTGTTGCAGATCGCAAAGCGCCATAGTGCCCGCTGCTCCGGGTTCTGCCAGAGTTCCAACAGAGCGACGGGACGGCCTTTCCGGCCCCATCCCCAGACACTGCCCCGGTCGTTGTTCCGGGTAGGCTCGCCATAGAAAAGCAAAGGTTCCTCGATCCGCTCGATCTTGGTCCATTTGTCGTCGCTGCGGAGTTCGATCTCGATCTCACGGACCACTTTCTCCGTCACCCGTCGGACTTCCTTGTTGGCGTCCCCCCCGGCCTCCTGACCCGTTTTGTCTTTTTTCGCCTCCTGAGAAGGCTCCACGGACGAGCCTGTCATGGCAGCCGCTACGACCAGCGCTATGGCGACTTGAAACACTAACGGACTTCGACCAACAGGCAGAGCGACCATGACCATTCTCCTCATACGGGATTGGACGAACCATCCCTTACTCGCCACTCAGCTTGGATATCCGTAATGCGTCGGCGTCCGGCACGCGCCGCGGCCAGCATTTCAGCGAAGCATCACCTACAACCTGATCTGTAGAGCCTAAACGACGATTCTATCTACTGGTTTGATAAAAGACAAGTTGTCTTTATTCTTGACCGCTATTCTATGAGAACAAAGCGAGTGGAGCATCATTATTCCCGCCAGCCCGGAGCGAGCAACTCCGTCATGCGAGCGCGATTGCAAATTCTCTGTTCGTTCATCCATTCTTCGGCTTGCCGTATCAACTCCAACCCTTGGGAATCGCCAAGCATCTGCCCCAGACGGCGACGAGCGACGGCCGCATGTAGCTGCATATCCGTTGCTGCAAAACCGGCAATCGCTGCTTTGAGGATCTCTGTAGATCGAGAAGCCTCGTTGCGACCGGAGGCGATGGCAGCTTCCCTCAGCTGCGCCAGCGCGTCGGCCCAGGGCGCTTTCTCGCGTCGCAGCGCGCGTACGTCGCGTTGGGCGATCCGAAGCCATGAGAGAGAATCCTTACCGCCGGCACATGCCAGCGCACAGCGCGCCCGCAGATCCAGCATGACGATGCGAACTTGCTGGACGTGCAGCAGATATGACCGTTGGAGCGTCGGCCAAGCCTGGGTCAGCCGATGCCAAGCACGCGCGGCGTCGCCTTCGTATAGGTCGATTTGCACTTCGTCGAACAGGCGATTCATGTGCTGAACGTGGAATCCCTGCTGCGACCATTTCTCCATCACTTGAGCCAGCTCACTGCGTGCGCGTTGGGCATCATCAGCGGCCAGACGCACGAAGGTACGAATGACCAGGCACAGATTCGTTTCTTCGTAAAGATCATCGCGCTGGCGAGCTTCCTGGATCAGACGGGGCAGTCGGCGGTTGATTTCGACGACATCGCCCATGAACATGATTGGCCAGAGCGCGAAGCGATGAGCCGTGCCGCGCTCCCACAAGGCGCCGATGCAGGAATCGCGCAAGATGCGCTCCGCTTCGTCACAGCGGCGTTGCCCGTCGCGCCAGTCACCCATCAGGGCCGCGGCAATTCCGTGAGCCAGAGACGCCATCGCGTGGGCGTACGGGAGATTCACCCGTTGAGCGAGGTTATCAACGGTGTCCAGATAGCGTTGGGTGAGTCGGCGGCTGCGGCTGCCTGCGACGGAAGTATGCGAAGCCTCCATCGCCAACGCCGTCACCAATCGTTCGTTCTCGCCTAGTTTGAGGGCCAGCAAACTGCTGCGCGTCTGAAAGTACGCGCCTTGTAAGAAATCAACCATGCTCAAGCCGATGGCTGCGGATTGGCAGATGTCCAGCCGCATCAATTCGGAGGGATCGATGCGGTCAACGGGTCTCGGATAGAAGCGCAAGCCGCGTACCATCAAGCGAAGACGCTGACAAACGAGCGCCCAAAAAGTGCGGCGAGGACTGGGCAGCAGTTTCAATCCAACAGCCGCAAGGACGGTTCGGAGCGTCGCCAAGCCGTCATCGATGTGGCCGCTGCGGAGAAATTGCAGAGCGGCCTTGCGCTGGAGTTCAAGGCTTTCCCCAGCATCCGCGCCGGATGTGGCGGACAAGTAGGCGCGGGCAGACTCGGCGCCGCGGCCGGCGTTGGCCAGAGCATCCGCGAGCTTCGTCCGCAAGCGACGCTCCTCCACCCCTTGCGGAGCCAGCAGTTCCAAGGCGAATTGATATAACTTCGCAGCACGATCAAAAGCCAATGTCTCCGCCGCCTGGGCCGCCGCCAGAGCGTAGTAATGGCCCGCTTGGCTGAGTTGTCCCGCGCCGACGAGATGGACCGCGAGCACTTCGGGATCTGCCAGCCCCGATTCTTGCAGCACCGAAACCAGCCGCTGATGATGGCGTCGTAAGGTCTGCACATCCAAGTGCAGTAGCACGGTTTCGCGGATGCGATCGTGATACGTCTCGATGGCGCTGCCCTCCTCCCCTGGGTGGGAGCGCGGCAAGGTTGCTGTGCTGGAAGGACGGACTTCCAATCCGTCCGCAAGAGTGGGCGGATTAGAAGTCCGTCCCACAGTGCTGCGAACAAGCCGGCCGGCCCGCAAGCAGGAAAGGGCCGTGTGCTCGTCCGCAATATTTGCAGCCCGGCAAGCATCGGCCTGGGCTAACGGTTGGCCGGCTACAGCCACCACTTCCAGCAAACGCCGCGCTTCTTCGGGCAGAGCGACAATGCGCGACCACAGCACCTCACTCAAGGAGAGATCGCCTGTCGAATCCCGTTGGTGGGCCTCGCTTCCCTCGGACCACCCTACGAATTGCTTCTTTCCCAAAGCCTGAACGTATTGCACCAGCTCATAGATGAAGAAGGGATAACCTCCCGACTGGCGCGCAATAGACTCGACCTGTTTTGCCGCGCTGTCGTCACGCGGCTCGAGCAGAGCGACGGCCAACTCGCGGCGTTCCTCCAGTGTCAACGGCTCGACCGGCACATCGAAGCGCTCCAGTCCGTCCAACTCCCGAATCTTGTGCAGCGCGCGTAAGCAAGGACTGCTCTGCACATCTTCCCGGCGATAACAGAGCACAAGAAGCAACACCGGCGGGTCAGGCGGACGCAAGAGTTCAGTCAAAAGAGCGGCGCTATCCTCATCGCCCCACTGTACGTCATCGATGGCGAGGATGAGCGTTCGGCGATCTCCCAGGCGCGCTAGTAGCTCGCGCAGTGCCGCCAGTGCGCGGCGACGGACTTCCTGCGGATCCGGGATGTTTGCAACGCGTCGTATGCCGCTAGCGGAAGTACCCAAACGCCGCAATACCGGAAAGACGCGAGCCAGCGCGGCCAGATCGCGGGGCCACAACTCCTGCGTCTCCCGAGGGGGGAGCCGTTCCAGATAGCGGCTCAAGGCGTCTATCAGGCTATCCAGCGCCTTATAGGGAACGGACTCTTGCTCGTAACAGCGACCTTTCAAGATCACGGTCTCGCCATCTTCGCAAAAGTCATCGAGGAAGCATTGCATCAGAGTGCTCTTGCCGGCTCCGGAGCGGCCATGCACCTCAACCAGCACGGGCCGACCGGAGTGCGTTTTTTCCAGCGCATGGGTGAGTAGCTGCATGTGCTGTTGCCGGCCAATGAGCCGAACTTCCTGGCGTTGTGCGGTCAGATCCTCGTGCTGGTGGTTCGAGCTCGTAAGGCGGAAACCAGACTGAACGGCCTGTGCCGGGTCCGAGAGCCGGCGCAGCACCTCGCTGCCCGCTGGCCGCGTTTGCGGATCGCGGCGCAGCAGTTCCATGCACAAGGCCGAAAGATCCTCCGGCAGCCCGGCTACCAGGGCCGATGGCGCGGTCGGATCGAGGTGCTGCTTGTGGTGAAGCATCTCAAAAGCGCTGCCGTCAAATGGCAGTGTTCCGGTAAGCGCCTCATAGAGCATAACTCCGACAGAGTACCAGTCGCTGGCCGGTGAGACAGGTTGTCGCGCCGCCTGCTCGGGGGCCATGTAGGCGATGGTGCCGAGCAAGTTGATGCTGTGATGCTGCTGATCGCGGTCGATGTCCGCAGCGAGGCCGAAATCGAGCAGAACGACTCGCCCTTGGGCGGTAACCAGAACATTGCTAGGCTTGATGTCGCGATGCAGCTTTCCGGACTCGTGCAAGAAACACACGCCGGCGGCCAATTGAGCCATCGCAGCGCGCAATCGCTGCACTGCCTCCCCACTCAAAGGCGACGGCAAGCCGAGGGCACTCATAACTTCTGGCCGATCATCTGACTGCAATGTTGGGAGCGAGCCGATGGCACGAGATCCGCGAACGTAGTGAAGGAAGGAAACACCTTCAATCAGTTCCATGGTGAAAAACCAGCGCAAGTCATCACCGAACAGCTCGTACAGAGCGACGAGATTGACATGGCTCAGCCCCGCCAGGCTGCGGAATTCGTGTTTGAACCGCAACAACGCGGCGGAGTCGATTCCCTGCATGGTCTTGAGGGCCACCGGTCGCCGGCGCTTGCGATCAAACGCTTGATAAACGACGCCCATGCCGCCGCGGCCCAGTTCACGAATAATGTCGTAACCGGAGAGCTGAGGCAGAGCCGACGCCTTGGGCATCGGCGGCGCTCCCCCTGTCGTCAATGTCGGAAGCGACTCCACAAGCTCCGAGTTTGAGCAAGAAGACGTATTTTCCTCAGGCGGCGGCGAGGGGGTCGATTTCTCGGCGGGTGTCGTCATGGAGATCCATCCGCTCATTCGTCCAGAAACAGCAATTTTACCCGGCGTGAGATCATTTCCCCTACATGATAGCGTGGAACCGGCGGAAACGCTCCGTCAGTTCACGACTCGTCTGTTTGGCGTCAGCTAGAATAGTACCTCTCCGGCACCAACGATGGTACGGGCGGTGCGGTCGTGTTGCCACTCCTTGGGACGGGAATAGCGTATTTCAGAGCAATAAGAATTAACGCATGCTTGGTCCCGGCTCGCTCCCCTTCGCAAAGGAGAACACCATGCCAGGTCTCGACGAATTGCTCCGCCTGAAGCAGCAGCGCATCGAGCAGCTGCATCGCCTGGAGCCTGGTCGGACAGCACTATTAGTCATCGACATGCAGCGCGCTTTCCTGGAGCCTGGGGCGGCCCTGGAGGTGCCTCCCGGCCGAGCCATCGTCCCGAACCTTCAGCGGCTGATCCAGGTCTGCCGCGAGAAGAGGCTGCCAATCATCTTCACCGAGTTCATCTACTCCCCTGCCATTCCCTGCCTGCGCGGCGACCCGTTCGGTCCCGAGCACCTGCCGGCCCGACCTGGCGAGCCGTCCGGGTTGGGCATGCCCTCCGACAGCTGTCTGATCGGTCCGGACGGGGAGCAGGGGCCGAATTCAGCGGATATCGTGCCGGAGCTGGCGCCCGGCCCGGAGGAGTTGGTGGTGCGGGGGCATACCTACGATAAGTTTCTGGGCACGCCGCTGGAGTTGGCTCTGCGCAGCCGGGACGTTCGCCATCTGATCGTTACGGGCGTACTGACTGACGTATGTGTCAACTGCACGCTGCTGTCGGCTGCAAACCGGGACTACCGAGTGACTGCTGTGACCGATGGCGTCGCCACCCTCTGGCCGGAATTGCAGGAGGCCTGCTTCACGATCTGGCGGCGCAAGTTCGCTCGGCTGCGCACGGTGGAGGAAATCCTCACTGAGCTAGCCACGTGGTAACGGCCCAGCTCGTACGAGGCAGGCAGGATGCGAGCGCCTACAGCCGACTGTTGCCCCATCCGCCACGAAGAGCTGTATCGGGCGCCGGCGGGCGGCCTTGTCATCCATGCCATCGCGGACCCGCGTCTCGAAGCCGGCGGCCAGATCCTCGCCGCGAACGGGCATCGGCCGTCCGCGGAAAAGAGGATCTTGTGCCATCTGCCACCTGCTGTAGAGCGGTTGCCGAGGAGGTGTAGCGGGAGGGCGAGGCTCCAGCCGAGCCGCTTTGTTCGGCTCGGCAGGAGCCTCGCCCTCCACATTCGCTACGCCACTCCGGCAACCGCTCTAGTGAGCGTTGGAACGAGATTCGCAATCGAACGCTTCCGCGATACGCCCGCGCCTTACGAGGTTTTACCGTTCATACTGTTGGCGAAGTTTATGCCGAGTTGCAACCCAATCAAACCAGCAGTACCCGAAACGCTTAAATCGGACAGGATGGTCGAGAGCAAATCGCTCGGCTGGGGCAAGCTTTGCCCCAGCAACATCTCGGAGAAGCCCTCCAATTCCATAAACGCCGTGGGGTTGCTCTGCAACAACAACGCTGCCGTGTCGAGGGCGATCTCGAGCGTCTCCTGCATCGGCGATAGCATCGGTGGGCTGCTGCTCGTCGGCGTGCTGCTTGTTGGTGAGTTGCCCGTCTGCGGACTGTTGGGCGGGGGGCTGCTCGCCACCGAACTGCCGGTCGTCACGCCGTTGGAGAAGGCGGAGGTATTGCCGGAGGCATCGGTCAGCGTAGCGGTAAGGAGCGGGTTCGTTCCCGTCTCGGTGGTCGTTGTTTGGAAGGTGAACGCTTGCGTGCCCGTGCTCGTCGGCGTCACCGTCAGCGAACCCAAGAGGACCTTGCCCTCCGGATCGCCGCTGGGATTGGCGTGGAAGTCCAGAACGTAACTGACGTTGGCTGTCGGGGCTGTGAAGGTGCCCTTCACGGTCAACGTGGTGCCGCTGAGGGTGGCAGAACTGATGCTCGGAGTAGCCACACCGTTGTTGGAGCCGTTCTGGACGTTAATGCCTGGTCCCGTGCTCGTGGGGCCGTTGGCAAAGATGGAATTTTGGCGGACGGTATTATTGACGCCGGCATAGATATACACGCCGCCGGTGGTATTGTTGGAGATAAGGTTGCCTCGGCTGACCGTATTGCCATTGCTGAAAATCGCGATGCCGTTGCCGTTGTTGCCTAGAACGGCGGTGCCGGCGGCATTGGTGCCGATGTTGTTGCCCAACACTTGATTGCCGCTGGACGTTGGGTCGATCAGTACGCCGTCGTGGGTGTTGCCGGAGATGATATTGCGTGACGCGATGCTGCCGCTGCCCCCCTCCACCTCGATGCCGTTGCCGCTGTTAGCCAGGGTGACGGCGACGGCAGCATTGACGCCGATGTAGTTGCCCAACACCTGATTGTCGCTGCCATCGAGCAACACGCCGTCGGCGCCATTGCCGGAGATAAGGTTGCCTGCCCCGGCGGCGCCGCCCACTGTATTGCTGGCGCCGTCCACTCGGATGCCGATGGTATTGGGCACAGCAACGTTGCCGCCGGCATCGGTGCCGATG
>Ga0070739_10006983_pt1 | contig 12197 bp, 6 predicted proteins | sample Coa_R1_7_FD_66445 | JGI IMG/M metagenome (GOLD analysis project Ga0070739, IMG submission 66445) | Surface soil microbial communities from Centralia Pennsylvania, which are recovering from an underground coalmine fire - Coalmine... | ecosystem: Environmental > Terrestrial > Soil > Unclassified ... | reverse complement strand
GTCCAGTAATAAGTTCGGCGAGCGGGGGGCGTAAGCCCCCTGTTGTTAGCCCAACAGGGGGCTTACGCCCCCCGCTCGCCTTGGATGTTATTCTTGGACGGCTCCTTAGCGGCGCGCTTGGATTGGAGATGAACTCGTTGCACGATTGCGTGAGCTGTCATTCCCTCCCATCCCGCAGCGCCAGCAGGGGGTATCTTTGCTGGCGCTGCGGGCGGGTGAGGTTCGTCTAGTCCCGGTCTTTTTCCAGGCGGTTCAACCGCTTTTCCAAGCGTTCCAGGCGTTGGAGGATCTGATCGAGCTTGTCGCCGCTGGCCTGCTTCTCGACGGGCTTGTTTTTCGACTGGTTTGCGTTTGCCGCTTGCTCCCGTAGGAGTTTGGCTTTCATGTCGGCGGCTTGCCGCTCCGCTTGTCGCTGGAGCGACTCTTTCATCCTCTTTTGATCCTGTTCCAGTTGTTTTCGTTGTTGCTGTAGGGCCCTCAGCTGTGCGTCCAGTTGTTTCCGCTGTGCTTCGATGGCCCTTTGCTGCGCTTCCAGCTCTTGTAGCTTGGCTCGCAGCGCCTCGGCCTGATCCTGGAATCTCTTCTTGAGTTGTTCTCGCTCTGCTTCCAATTTTTTCGAAAGATCTTTTTTCAAAGCTGATTTTGGATCCGGCTTATCCGGCGAGTCCGATTGGTCCTGATCCGGCTCGTCCGAGCGGGCCGCGAGGCCTGCCCTCACGGATTTTCTGATGTTATTCTCGATAGTGTGTACTTTCTCTCGAAACGCTTCTTTCCGATTCCGTTCTCTCTCCAGCATGTCCCTCAATTGTTGATTTTCCCGCTTCAATTTGTCGATTTCTCGGTCTCTCGGCTCCGCGGTGCTTCTGCGATTCTCCTGGGCGACGCGATCCACTTGCAGCGAATCGGCCGCCCCAGCTTGTGTTTGATAGTAGACCCCGCCCGTGCCGACGCCGAACGCGGCGACGCCGCACAACACCAGAGTCGCAGTCTTGATTTTGGCGATGAACATGGCTTTCAACACTCCTTCTGTCAAAGAACTGACCGTCGCCGAGACGACCCCGGCAGCAACCGCCGGTCCCGCCGCGAGCAACATCGCGGCCTTCGTCGTGGCAGAAAGCAAAAAGGGGGACAGGCTCGCCGTCGCCGCCTTCTCCGTCAGTAGGATGCCCAGGGAGGCGGCGGAGACGACGAAACCGTAGCGTGCCAGCCGCACAGCCAATTTCTTGCGTGCGGTGGCCAGCCGGCTGGATAAGGTCCCTTCGGGGATCGCCAACTGCCGGGCGACATCCTTGCGACTGCGACCTTCCAGATCGCACAGGACAATCGGCAAGCGATACTTGTCAGATAGCCGGCTCAATTCGCTGTCGAGGATCGGCCACAATTCCTGCCACGGCTCTTCCGGCTTGTCCTCCAGCAGCGGCACGTCTTGCAACGACTGTTCTTTGGCCCGCCGTCGTGCGAGGCGTCCCCGCGCCTCCAGGGCCGTGCGGCAGGCGACGCCATACAGCCAGTTTCCGACCGCTTCGCGCGGTCGAATCGAGTCGGCCTTGCGGACGAGAACGAGAAAGGTGGCCTGGAAAGCATCGTCGGCGTCGTGCGCATTGCCGAGGATACGGCGACAGACACTCCACACCATCGCGCCATGCCGCCGCAGCAACAGCGCGAACGCCGTCTCATCCCGCTCGGAGATGAAAAGCTCCAGCAGTTGTCCGTCTGTTCGGCGCTCGCCAATTCCCAGAAGAGCGATGCGACGAATGTGTTCCAGCAGCCGATCACGCTGACCCATCGCTTTGACGGCGGCCGCCGCCCCTCGTAATGTCCTCCCATAACATATTGGCAGGAACAGGGCGGGCGCGTCGATTTATTTTTGGGGAAGTCGTCAATGTGCCAGGCTGCCGCCGCCGGAAGGCGGCTCGCGGTGGCCGTAGAAGCTGTACAGCACCGGCATCAGATAACGAGTCAGAAACAGCGTCGTCACCATGCCGCCGACCACGACGATGGCCAACGGCCGCTGTGTCTGAGCGCCGATGCGCGTCGAAACTGCCGCCGGCAGCAGACCGAAGATCGCCGTCAACGCCGTCATCATCACCGGACGCACGCGCTTCTCCGCTCCTTGCATGATAGCCTCGCGCAACGGCAATCCTTGGCCGCGCAGGTGATTGAAGTACGAGACCAGCAGAAGACCATCCATGATCGCCACGCCGAAAATGGAAATGAAGCCGACCGCCGCCGAGATGCTGAAATTCGTGCCCGTCAGCAACAGCGCCCACACGCCGCCCAGACACAGAGCCACGACGTTCGAGAACACCAAGAGCGCGTCCACGAGATCGTGAAAAGCCAGATAAAGCAGAGCGAAAATTGCCGCCAAGGACAAAGGAACAATGTACATCAGGCGCTGCTCGGCTTCCAGCATTTCCTGGAACTCTCCGCTCCACTCCGCATGATAGGGTGCGTGGAAGAGAGGAGCCGTTTTTTCCTGCGCCTCGGCGACGCCGCCGGCGAGGTCGCGGCCGCGCACGCTGAACTTGACGGCGATGAAGCGCTTGCCCTGTTCACGATAAATCGTCGAAGCGCCCGAACGGAGGTACTTGCCGTTCGGGTCGGGAATGCCCGCGTCGTTGACCGGCGTGACCAGCTGGGCCAGACGCAGACGCGGCACGCTGGTGACGTTGGTGACGGCGGCGTTGAAAAGATTACCCCAGAGCGACGGCATGGGCAGGTTGGTGCCGATGGGATTGACGCCGATGCTCGCGCCCGTCACCGGCGTTTGCGGCGTGCCCGGAACGTAACCCGGCGTCACGGTGTTGTTGGACACTTCAATCGGAATATCGAGGATCGCTTGTTCGTTGCCGCGTAGATGCTCCGGCCAACGCAGCGAGATGTCGAAGGTTTTTTCGCCCTCAACCATCTGTGTCAGCGCTTGGCCGCCGACGGCGATGGCGATGGCATTCTCCACGTCGGCCACGCTGACGTCCCAATACTTGCACTTGCTGCGATCCACCGTGAATTCCAGGTTGGGCTGGCCCTTGATGCGAAAGACGGCCACATTTTGCAGGCCCGGCACGCTATCGAGGGTGGCCTTGACACGATCGGCCAGGTTTTCCAGTTCGTCGAGGTCCGGCCCAATGATTTTGACCGAGTTGTCGCCCTTGACGCCGGAAAGCGATTCCATGACGTTATCGCGGATGTATTGCGAAAAGTTCCAATCGACGCCGGGCAACTCACGATGCATCTGCCCATTCATGGCCGCGATCAATTCCAGCTTGGTTCGCGGCCGGGGGCCGAGCCAGCTGAGCCAACGGCTACGCGGGATGAAGGCGGGCCACTCATTGTTCGGATGCAGGGGAATAGAAAACTCGGCGTTGTAAAAGCCGGTCGGATCGGTGCCGTCGTCGGGCCGGCCAACCTGGGTGGCGACCAGGGCGACCTCCGGATAAGAGCGAAGGATTTGCCGGGCGCGGCGCGTCTTGTCGGCGACCTCTTCCAGAGAGGCGTTGATTTTGAAAGTGCCGCGAATGTACAAATTCCCCTCTTCTAACTCCGGCATAAACTCGCGGCCTAAAAAGGGCAGAACAGCGATGGTAATGGCCGTCAGCGCACCGAACACCAACAAGGTCAGAAGGCGATGATTGAGGCAGCGTTCCAGCTGCCGCAGGTAGCTGCGCTTGAGCCAGCGCACCATCCAATTATCTTCGCTTGGTTTCAAGCGTTTGAAGAGCAACAAACACATCACCGGCGCCACCGTCAGAGCCAGCAAGAGACCGCCGGCCAGGGCGAAGGCGTAGGTGTCGGCCATCGGCCCGAAGATTTGACCTTCCGGCCCCTTCATGGTGAACAAGGGGATGAAGGCGAATACCATGATGGCCGTCGAAAAGAACAGCGGCCGTTCGACCTCGTGGCAGGCACGAATGATGCGTTCCTTCAACGGCAGCTCAACGTATTCATTGCTGCTGAGATGGCGATAGATGTTCTCCACCATGATGACCGACGAATCGACGATGATGCCGAAATCCACCGCACCAATCGACAGCAAGTTCGCCGACTTGCCGCGCAGAAACAGCACCGAAAAAGCGAACAACAGCGCCAGGGGGATGTTGAGGGCCACGATAAGAGCGCTGCGGACGTTGCTGAGGAACATGAGCAGGATGACCGTCACCAGCACCATGCCCAAAAACAGGTTTTCGCGCACCGTTTCGGTGGTGACGTGAATCAGGCCGGTCAGATCGAAATGCGGCACGATGTGGACGCTCGGCAGAAGACCACTCGTGTTCAACTCGTCAATCTTTTCCTTGACCTTGTTGAGAGCGAGCAAGGTGGCCTCGCCTTTACGCATCAGGACGATGCCCTGCACCTTGTCTTCCTCGTCGATCCACACAAGGTTGCCGCCTTCGTCGTAGATGAAATTTCCCTGTTCATCGCGTTTGGGTCGGCACACGCTGACCTTGCCGAGGCGGGGTTGATTCCCGACGACCACGCCGACATTCAGTTCGGAGTTCTGAGTTCGGAGTGCCGGGTGCTGGCTCTTCTTCTCAGAATTCAGAACTCGGAACTCAGAACTAGGGGAGATGGGGCCGCCGCTCACCAGATCCTCGACGCGTACGGGCACGTTGTTGACCGTGATTACCACGATGTCGCGGATTTCGCGCAGTCGTTGCTCTTCCTCGCGGCGCAGGTGGCGCGCGGCAGTGTAGGGGCTGTTCATGGCCAGTGCCTGCACCATCGGATCTTGGCCGCGGCCCAAAAGGCCGATGCCGCGCACGTTCATAGCGATTGGTCCTTGCCGCAGATAACTGGCGCCGATGTTGGCGTTGCTGTTACTGACGGCGTTCTGGAACTGCTGCAACGTGATTCCGTAGCGCTTCAGGCGATCCGGGTCGGGGTTGATTTCGTAACGCTTGACCATGCCGCCGAAGCTCGACACGCCGGCGATGCGCGGGACGCGGCGAATGGCTCGGTCGATTGTCCAATCTTGCAGCGATTTCAGATCAATGAGAGAGTAAATGTCTTCGCCGCGCGGATCTTTGGGGCCTTCGAGCGTGTAGCGGATCAGCTCGCCGGTCGGTGTGAACGGCGAGATTTGCGGATAGACGTTGGCCGGCAGGCTCTGCACGAATTGCAGACGATTGATGACTTCCTGTCGAGCGGCGTAGTAATCGATGCCGTAGTCGAATTGATTGCGTAGATGCGACAGCCCGGCCAGCGATTTACTGCGCGTATAAGTCAGCCCCGGCATGCCGGCCAGCGTTACTTCCAGCGGGATGGTAACGCGCCGCTCGATCTCCTCGGCAGAGAATCCCGGATACTGCGCGATGACCTCGATGATGGCCGGCGCGGGATCAGGATACGCTTCCACATTCACATGGTTGAATGAATAAATGCCGACGGCCGCCAAGCCGATCGCTAACAAAACCACAATCAGGGCGCTGCCGACCGCCCATTCGATGAGTTTGCGCACCATGTCATTAGGGTTTAGGGTTTAGGGTCTAGGGTTTAGGGTTAGGTTTTGAGAGCCGTGGGAGGGGCGAAGACATGGAATCGCGTTTCTTTCTTAAGGTACTGATAAGTTTGGTGAGCATTTTGCCTACCTCTTGGCTCAGATGCCAGATGGGAATGAGTGCTTCTCGGGATACGAGATGCAATCGAACCGAAAGGAGCAGGTGGGTTTCCAATTCAAAAAAGGATCCTTTGGCAATCGATAAGTGATGCAGGTAATCTCCGCGATGGGTCCGCCCGTATCCTTCCGCGATATTGGCTGGCACAGAAATAGCCGCCCGCTGGATTTGACTGACGAGGCCATATTTCTCGGAACTCGGGAATTCCGCTGTCAGCAGATAAACTGATTCAACTAAATCCATAGCCTTCTGCCAAACCACCAGATCACGATACGTCTTCAGTGACATAGCCGCCTCTCTTTGTCCTCGCCGCCCTTTTACCCTAAACCCTAAACCCTAAACCCTATTTCTGTGCTTTCGCCCGCGCTTGGAGATCCGCAAGCGCCGATTGCAACTCCAATACGCCTTCGGTGACAAGGACTTCGCCGGGCTTCACCTCTTGCAAGCCTTTTTTGCGTTCCAGCGGCGTTAGCTGGCTGCGGACATAAACGACATCGCGCAGCCGTATGGCCACGGACACACGCCGCAGAGCGTAACGGGGCTTCTCCGGATCGGGTTGAACGAACACGATGCTCTCTTGACCATCTTCGACGAGGGCCGAAGACGGCAGGGAGATTACGTTGGGCGGAGCGGGCAGATTCACCGTCGCCGTCACGAATTGGCCGACGCGCAGCTCGCCGGAGCTGTTATCTACCACGCCCATGATCGGGTCGGTGTGCTGCGTCGGATCGATGACTAAGCCGAACTTTTGCAGGCCGTCACTTTGCAGCACCCGGTGGCTGAGGTCGGCGCCGGCCCGTATCTCCCAGGGATAACCGTGCGGCAGCGCTTGCAGCGTCCGCATATCTTCCTCATAGGCATGGACCACCACGCCCAACTTTCGCAGGTCGGCGATTTTGAAGAGATCGAAGGTGGCATCGACAAATCTACCAACGTGCAGGTTCTTTTCCACGATGGTGCCGTCAAACGGCGCCCGCACTTCGACCTTGGCCCACTCCATCTCTTTCTTGAGGTCGCGCTGCTTCTTGCCCTCGGCCACCAGGCGGGCCTCTTGCTTGACCATATCGATTTCGTCTTCGGTGACTTTCCAGGTCCGCAAAGTCCGTTCAGCCTTCCACACGGCGTTGCGATCCGAAGCAACATCTTTGCGCGTCTGGTTGAGGGTGTCCTCCGGCAGGGCGCCTTGATGGTACGCTTTCTCGCGGTCTTTCAGCCTTACTTCGTCCAGCGCGAATTGCACCAAGGCATCGACCAACTCGCTCTTTTTCTCGCCGAGATCTTTGCACAGGACCACGGCCATGATCTGTCCCTGGCTGACGCGATCGCCGTATTCCAGAGGGCGTTCGGTGGGGCCGGCGCCCCGCCGGTCGATCCGGCCATTGCTATACGGATACGAAGTGGTGCCGATGGCGATGACCTCACCGGGGAAACGTGATTGGACGCTGCCGAGCTTATTCGGCTCGAAGAACAGCGAGCCGGCCAGCGTCAACGGTCGCGGCGCCGCCGCCTTCTCCACGGCCGCGCTCTTCACCCCCAGGCGTTCGACCACATCGGGCGGCAGCTCGATTTCGTCGCTGCTGCCGGGAACGAGGCGGGCTTGCGATTCGCTGCTCTTTGCTGCGGCCGGCTCCTCAGTGTGCGTGAGCCAATGCGGGATGTCGAGGTTACTGAAAACGGCGGGGTATCTTACGATCAGGACGGCGGCGGCGATGAGAACGCTCGCCAAAACTGTCCAGCGAAGAAGACGCCATTTTCCGGCAGATGTGTGGGGCTTCATGGGTTTCCTGCTCTCCGAGCCTTCACGAGCCGGAAGCGTAAGCGACGGACCCCTTGCCGTCGCTTACGCTTCCGGCTCGTGAAGACTGCGTTCAGTTTAGCAACTTCGCTGTCCACCCGAAACGGCGGATCGAAAGTGGATCCTGTCAAAAGTTGATCTCCGCCCGCAAAAACAGACCGTACAGGTCCAGCTGACCGCGACTATTGGGGATGTTGCTGGTGTTTTGGTTGCGGCCAATCTGGAAGAACGTCTCGTACTGCACGCCGGCCATGAAACGACTGTAGTTCCATTGCGGGACGGTGTAACTGACGCCGACCACTTCGCGGAGGATCGGATTGCCCACCGAGAAAGCGTAGCGGGCGGCAAATGTCAACGGCGCTCCGCCGGGGCCTACCACCGTCTCGGAGTAGCCTTGCCGGTTCTGCGATTCCAGGTCCGTGGCTTCAAATCGACCGAAGAGCGCCAATCCGTCAATCGACATTTTCCGCTCCAGATCGATGAACGTCCAAACGCCAAAGCCCGATACCGAATTGCTTTCGTTCTGCGCGAAAACGGTCCCCACTGCCGAGCTGGGATTAATAAATTGGAGGCCGGAGTTGAAGTAGAGGAACAACGCTCGCGCACCGGCGCCCCAGCGAAGGTTCCAGTAAGGTCCGAGAGAAAATTCCCGACTGACGTAGGTTAAATCGATCAGGTTGAAGTTGAGAATACCCACTTGATGGGCAGGCGCCTGGACATCGTCTTCCGGTCCCGTTGTGAGATCGTCGGAGCCTTGGCTGGTCAGGAAGCGATAACCCAACTGAATCCCGCCCCAGTTGCCGGGGAAGCGATAACCCAATTCGAACCGGGGCGAAATCGTCGGATTGATCGGGTTGCCCGGGAACTTGATGAAATCCGTGGCTCCTGTGAGGCCGTTCGTCACGGGGCCTCCCAACTGATTGCGGAGGTGGACCAGGAGCAAATTCGGCTCGATGTTGGTGTACCATCCCGGCTGGGCGGCGTAGGGCCGATCCAGCAGCGGATCGGGTTTATCGAAAGTGTACGTCGGCCAGGAGGGCGGCGGCAGAACATAGGCCGGCGGTTGTTGCGGCGCGAGCGCGGTCGGCGACGGCAGGGTGTTCGCCGCCGTGTCTGCCGGCGGCGTATCGTCGGCGCGACTGAACTGCACGTGCAGCCCAGCCAGCGCCACGACAGCAGCCGCGACAAGCCAACCACGCACGGTTGGAATCATGACCTACACTCCCAAGCGAAAACAAATCGTCGCATCGACCCTCCTCCTTCCGCTTTGCTCACGGCTCTGCGGACTCGGCCTCCGGGCGCCGCGGGGTCGCCGGGGGCGGCGGCAGTACGCCCGGAATCCGCGCCGGCGCAGGCGGCTTCGGTGCCTGCTGCGCCGGCGGCGCGAGCGCTGGTTGCGATGCAGCACCGCCGGCGACGACCGTGACCAACGGCGAGGCTGTGGGTACGGGCGCGTTCGCTTCAATCGGTGCCAGTGGATAATCCCGTAACGGCACCAAGAGATCCTCCAGGATCGGATACGCCGGGACCACTTGCCGTTGACCCGACTGAAAGAAATCCTCCGTTTGCAGCAAATTGGCGACATCGACAGCCGCCTGCCACATCGCACCCAGAGCCGTGATGTAAATGCCGACGTAGCTCTCCAAGGTTATCTGCACCGGCCATAGGTCGCTGAAGCTCACGACCAACGGTTGTACTTGGTGCCGCTCCCAGGCCATCTTGTACGCGCGAAGCAGGTCGCGGATCTGTTCTTGGATGATTCCCACTTGCTGGCGCGACGTCACATAACGGTTGTAGGCTTCGGCGAGCGTGGCGATGAGATCGTTGCGGACGCGGACCGGCTCGGCGGCGGCCTGGGCTAACTGCCATTCCGCTTGACGGATGCCGCCTTGGTTCGCGTTCCAGATCGGTATGGTCATGTACATGACGGCGCTGTGTACGACCTGATTGGGAGGCGTCGTATAGTCCTTCTGCACCAGAATGCGAGCGCCGACGTCGGGCAGGGGGACGAGCTTTTGCCCGCGTACGTTGTACTTGGCTCGCTGCACCGCGACGAGGGCGGAGCGCACTTGCGTGTGGTATTCCAGCCGCGACGCTACCGCGTCGTAGTCGAAGACGGGGATGGGCATGTAAACGCTGCCCTCCAGCTGCGCGGGCGGCATGTCCGGCAAGCCGAGGCTGGCGGCCAGCTGGTGCCAGGAGGCAGCGTACTTGTTGCGGGCTTGGATGATGTCGAAGCGGGCCTGGAACACAAGGGGACGCAGCTGCATCGGCTCGTAGGCAGCCGCTAGCTTGGCGGTCACCAGTTGTTTGATCTGGTATTCGTAGAGATAGTTTGCGAACGTGTACAAGGCCTCGCTGTAGCGGATGCCCTGCAAGGCGACCAGGACGGCGAAATAGTTGCTGCGCACCTGCGTCCACATATCGGCCTTGGCCTTGCGCAGGGCCAGCTTGGTGGATAACACCTCCATGGTCGCTATCGCCTGCTGTATGGTGAGCTTGCCTCCGGTAATGATGCTCTGATCGAAGTAGCCTCCGGGGTAGCCGGCCGGGCCGGTTTCTACCGTGTCGTGCTCCCAGGCGATGGTGGGATTGGGATACATGCCGGCCTGGTAAGCTGCGGCCTTGGCGGCTTCCACGGCGGCGAGGGCGGTTTTGATCGAGGGATTGTAGGTTTCGCCCAGCCGCTGCAAATCGGCAAGAGTCATTGGCCGACCTTCCGGGCCGGGTGCGGCCGGGGTCATGGGCGGCAAGTCCTCCATTTTCGGATAGAGCTTGCGGAAATAAGCCTCACGCTCGCTTGGATTGGTTGGGACCGCGATGTCCGGAGCTTCCGCCCCGGGCAGCTGCTTCGGGATCGGTAGGCGCTGCTGGATCGGCGGCAGCTTGTCCTTCTCTATCTGCGGCAGCTTCTCCGGCTGATACACGACCTGTTGCAATTCGCCGTCCGCCGAGGGTTTCTGCCAGCCCGCAGCGCCGGCAAGGGCGAGCGGGGTTGCGTTAGCGCCCCGAGAATCCCTTGCGGGCCCTGCGGGCTGGTAGGGTGCATCGACGGACGGCGGCGGAGGCGGCAGCGAATTCACCAATCCGCACGAGGCTGCGTTCTCTCCGTTCTTTACCGCTATGTCCCGAATTTCCTGATCGATCTGATGACGAATGAGGAAGCCGCAGCCGCTGAGCGCGAGAAGTCCGAGCGGCCAGAGGCAGCACCGCATCGACATCATTCGTCCGGCTTCCTTGTGCGAAGACCTCAGTTAACCCCACTTGCGTCTCCCCGTCCAAATTCTCCGGCTCGCGCGGCGCGGAGTGGTGGCGAGGAGAATGGGCAGAAATAGTATCGGTTGTAACGATTGCGCGCTGGATGAATTGCCGGAAACCGTCTGGGAATCCAATCTATTCTCGATTTACAATGCTTGGCGAGCGGGGGGCGTAAGCCCCCTGTTCGGAAGGAACAGGGGGCTTACGCCCCCCGCTCGCCAGTAACATTGCTATGCTGGACTCCCTAAAATGAATGCTACGCCCGCTGCCAACATGGATTCGCTACTTGCTCAGGAGCATTCTTATGCCGTCTTCTTCGCAATGCGGACACCGCTTGTCCCTGGCCGTGTCGGCGTTGCTGCCAATCCTCGTGGCCGGACTCGTCGGATGGTCTTTTTCTCTCGCGCAACCGTCCAAGCCCGTTCGCATACCCTGGACCGGCTCTCGAATTGTCGGCTCGCCTGATCCGCCTCCTCCCTTCAAGGTGGTGCGGGCCTTCCCCCAACTGAAGTTCGAGCATCCATTGCTCATGGCCCGCTATCCGGGCAGCGACCGGCTCCTCGTCGGCGAGCAGTCCGGCGTCTTGTATTCATACTCCGCGAAGCCGGACGCCAAGGCCGAGCTTTTTTTCGATCTGCGTAAAGAACTCAAGACGATTCACTTGCACCCGGAAGCAAAGGCAGTCGAGGCGGTCTACGGGTTGGTCTTCCACCCCGACTTTGAGAAAAATCGCCAGTGCTTCATCTGTTACACCCTGCAAAGCAAAAAGCCCATCCCCAACCTCAAGGACGGGACGCGCGTGTCGCGGTTCACGGTTACCAAGGGAGAGCCGCCGCGAATCGATCCGTCCAGCGAAGAGATCATCCTCACGTTCCTGCAAGGCGGACACAACGGCGGCGATCTGCATTTCGGTCCGGACGGTATGCTCTACATCTCCACCGGCGACGCGGCCAACCCAAACCCGCCCGACCCGTTCGATACAGGACAAGATATTTCCGATCTTCTTTCTTCCATTTTGCGCATCGATGTGGACCACAAGGACCAGGGAAAGAACTACGCCATTCCCAAGGACAATCCGTTCGTTGAGATGAAGGGAGCGCGGCCGGAGGTATGGGCCTATGGCTTCCGCAATCCCTGGCGGATGAGCTTTGATCCACAGACCGGCGAGCTATTTGTCGGCGACGTGGGCTGGGAGCTTTGGGAGATGGTCCATCGAGTTGAGAAGGGCGGCAATTACGGTTGGGCCGCCACCGAGGGACCGCAGCCGATCAAGCCGGAGAAGGTCGGGCCGACGCCGATCCGCCCCGCGCTGATCGAGCTGCCGCATACCATCGCTGCCAGCGTTACCGGCGGGCGCGTCTACTACGGCAAGAAGTTCCCGGAGCTGCGCGGAGCCTACATCTTCGGCGATTGGGAAACGCGGCGCTTGTGGGCGGCCCGCTTCGAGGGCGACCGGGCCAAGGAGATGCCGGAGATCACGCGGCCCTCGGTACGCATTGTCGCCTTCGGGGAGGACAAGGACGGCGAACTGT
>Ga0070739_10006981_pt1 | contig 12199 bp, 10 predicted proteins | sample Coa_R1_7_FD_66445 | JGI IMG/M metagenome (GOLD analysis project Ga0070739, IMG submission 66445) | Surface soil microbial communities from Centralia Pennsylvania, which are recovering from an underground coalmine fire - Coalmine... | ecosystem: Environmental > Terrestrial > Soil > Unclassified ... | reverse complement strand
CTGGGGCCACGCTGTAGTACGCGTCGGCGGCGGACTGGTCGGTGCGAGACGGCTCGGCGGTGACGGACTCAGCGGGCGAAACTGCCTCAACCTCGGCAACCTCGGCCGGACCGCCGACGCCGCTGGCGCGGCCAGCGCCGACGAGACCGTGCGACTCGGCGAGCCTGGCCACCGCCGCCGGACTGACCAGGTCGTACAGGCCGCCGGTGCAGTCGGTCGGGCTGATCTGCGGACCGGCGCCGGGAACGGCGAGGAAACCCAGCTCGCCGGCGCCGCCGGAAGCGCCGCGCCGCAGCACGCCGTCCAGGATCAGGCTCGCGCCGACGCCTGCGGGGCCTAGCCAGAGCAGGCCGAAGGAATCGATGCCCTGCGGCCCGATGACCCGGTGCTCGGCGATCCCGGCGAGGTTGACCTCGTTGTCGAGAGTCACCGCGGCCGCATCGAGCCCGGTGCGATCACGCACCGCCTGCGCCAGTTCGGCGTGCCAACCGGCCTCGGCGGCGACCGGGCGGACCCGTCCGGTGACCGGGTTGATGAGACCCGGCATGCCGATGCTGACCGAGCACAGCGGCCCGGACTGCGACTCGCGCACCGCTTCGGCGAGAACCGCCGTGACCGTGTCGAGCGCGGCAGGCGTGGGAGTGCCTGGCGGGATCGGTGCGGCGCGTTCAGCGACGGTGCGTCCGGCCAGGTCGGTGACGGTGAGGTAGACGATGTCCGTGCGCACGTCGATGCCGGCGACACACGCACGACGACCCGCGAGCGCGTACAGCCGGGCGTTCGGGCCGCGCCGGTCCGCCCCGACCTCGCCGATCTGCTCGATCAGGCCCGCGCTGCCGAGCCGCCCGAGCAGCTCCGTCACGGTCGGCCGGGCCAGCCCGGTGGCCTCCTGCAGCTGCCCGGCGGTCAGCGCGCCGCGGGCCGCGAACAGCGCGAGAGCCGCGCGGTCGTTGATCGCGCGGGCGGTCTGCGGGGTCGCGGGCTGTGGCGTCGCGGATTGGGGAGGCATCGGCAATCGTCGGCGGTCGGTCGCGGGCAGCGGGCAGGGCTCGCCGCGGTGTCGCGGGAGCCAGCGCCCTTCGGCTGAAGGTATCGCAGCAATCGCACAACGCGACGGCCGACTCGGTCCAGCGCGCCGGATGACGGCGCGGGGACGGAGTCGGCCGCGGCTTGGCCTGCGGGGTCCAGCAGTGCAGTCGGCCGAGCTCAGCCGAAGGGAACCCAGCCGAACCTGACTCAGCCGAAGAGGACCTTGGCCTCCTCGTAGAGGGACTTCGGCACGGTCTTCAGCTCGGTGGTCGCCGCGGATAGCGGGACGCGCACGATGTCCACGCCCTGCAGCGCGACCATCTTGCCCCAGTCGCCGTCGTGCACCGCGTCGATCGCGTGCAGGCCGAAGCGGGTCGCCAGCCAGCGGTCGCGCGGGGTCGGGGTGCCGCCGCGCTGCACGTGGCCGAGGACCGTGGTGCGCGCCTCCTTTCCGGTGCGCTTCTCGATCTCCTTGGCCAGGGACTCGCCGATGCCGCCGAGCCGCACGTGCCCGAACGCGTCGAGCTCGTGCGAGATCAGCGCCTCGTTGCCGTCCAGCGGGGTCGCGCCCTCGGAGACCACCACGATCGGGGCGTACTCGCTCTTGAACCGAGACTCGATCCAGGCGCAGACCTGGTCCAGGTCGAACTTCTCCTCGGGGATGAGGATCACGTTGGCGCCGCCGGCCATGCCGGAGTGCATCGCGATCCAGCCCGCGTGCCGGCCCATGACCTCGACGATCAGCACCCGGTGGTGCGACTCGGCGGTGGTGTGCAGCCGGTCGATCGCCTCTGTGGCGATGGTCACCGCGGTGTCGAAGCCGAAGGTGTAGTCAGTGGCGTTCAGGTCGTTGTCGATGGTCTTCGGGACGCCGACGACGTGCACGCCCTCCTCGGTGAGCTTGGTGGCCACACCGAGGGTGTCCTCGCCGCCGATGGCCACCAGGGCGTCGACGCCGAGCTCGGCCAGGTTCGCCTTGATCCGCTCGACGCCGCCCTCCACCTTGATCGGGTTGGTGCGGGAGGAGCCGAGGATGGTGCCGCCGCGCGGCAGGATCCCGCGCACCGCCTTCACGTTCAGCTCGCGGGTCAGCCCCTCCAGCGGGCCGCGCCAGCCGTCGCGGAACCCGACGAACTCGTAGCCGTACTTCTGCACGCCCTTGCGGACGACGGCCCGGATGACGGCGTTCAGACCCGGGCAGTCGCCACCGCCGGTCAGGACTCCGACGCGCATTTCGATCCCTTCAGCAACGTTTGTGGAGGTGAGAGCCGCCGCACCGGCTCATGATTCGAGGGTATGTGGCCCCGCTTTGCGGGCGCTAATGTGCCGCGCCCGCCCGCGCTGTTGACCGCGGGTTCGGTGGGGTTGCCGGGCGCCGTTGCCCCGCCGCGCCCCGGCCGCTTAGGGCAGGGCTGTGCGGCGTTCGACCTCGGAACCAAACCTACCGGTTACTCGTCAGTCGGTTTACCCCGGTTCGTATCGCGGACGGGTGACAGATGTGTGAACGCGGTGGCGACGGCGTGAACAACGGGGAACTGATCGCCGCGCCGGGAATTTCCCCGGGCTGCCCACCCGTTCTTGAGTCTCGTATGAACGATCAACGCAGGGCGCGATCGACGACGGCGCTGGATGATGACAGCGCACCCTCCGGGCACGGGAGAGACGGATGAGCGAGCAGCAGTCGACGTTGGGGTCCGCCGGATCGCCGCTTGCGGCCGCGACCGTGCGCACCAGCGTGCGCATACCGTTGCAGTTCGGCGACGGGTTCCGCACCGACGCGCAGGTCTTCACCTTCGACGGGCTGGTCGACGGACAGGAGCACGTGGCGCTCGGTCTCGGGCGATATACCGAGGCGGAGGTGCCGCTGGTGCGGCTGCACTCAGAGTGCCTCACCGGCGACGTGTTCGGTTCGGCCCGCTGCGACTGCGGTCCGCAGCTGCGTGACGCCGCCGAGCAGATCTCGAAGGCCGGCGGTTATCTGATCTACCTACGGCAGGAAGGCCGGGGCATCGGCCTGTACAACAAGCTCGACGCCTACGCGCTGCAGGATCAGGGCTTGAACACCTACGAGGCCAACGAGGCGCTCGGCCTTCCCTCGGACGGCCGCGACTACACCGCGGCGGCGCAGATCCTGCACGCGCTGAACGCGTCGCGGATCCGGCTGCTGTCGAACAACCCGGACAAGGCCTGGCAGCTGACGCGGCGTGGGATCACGGTGCGGGACAAAGTGCCGACCGGCGTCTTCGTCACCGCCTCGAACCTGCGCTACCTGCAGACCAAGGTCACCGTCACCGGGCACCGGATCGCGCTGAGCGCGGCCGACCCGGCCCGAGCCGCTTAACAAGACGCTGACTCACGGGACCGGCACGCCGTCCGCTGCGCGCGGCGGCGGATGTCCGGTCCCGGCCGTCACTTCTTGACTGTGGAGGCGTAGACATCGACGTACTCGTTCCCGGTCATCCGCGCGATCGTGAGCATGATCTCATCGGTCACGGCGCGCAGTACCGCGCGCTCCGCGTCGGTGCCCGCGAGCGCCTCCCACGCGGCGCCGTCCGGGCCGGTGTAGCGCGAGAAGTCGAGCGGTTTGCCGAAGACGACGCGCACGCGGCCTCGCGGGTCGAAGCTGGGCACGGGCAGCGGGCGGCCGGTCGGCTGGACCCGGTCGGTACCGAAGATCGCGCACGGCACTACGGGACAGCGCGCCGAGAGCGCGATGCGTGCGACGCCGGTGCGGCCCTTGTACAGCCTGCCGTCCGGCGAACGGGTGCCCTCGGGGTACATGCCGACGACCTCGCCCTCCGAAAGCAGCCGCAGCGCGGTGCTCAGCGCGGGATCGGCCGTGGCGGCGTTGGAGCGGTCGATCGGAATCGAGCCGACGCCGCGGAAGAAGCCTGCGAACAGGCGGCCTTTGACGCCGCGTCCGGTGAAGTACTCCGCCTTCGCCAGGAACTTCACCGGGCGCGGCGCGGCGATCGGCATGAACAGCGAGTCGGAGAAGGACTGGTGGTTGGCCACCAGCAGCACCGGCCCCTCGATCGGGAAGTGCTCGACGCCGCGGGCGCGCGGACGGAAGCTCAACCGCAGCGGCGGGCCGAGCAGCGCCGATTTCAGCAGGCCGTACAACATCGAACCGCTGCACCTCCCGGCAACGTGCCTGACTGCGGGACTCGGAGTGTACCTGCGTCGCGGTCGCCGCGCCGCGAGCCGTGCGATGGCGGCTTCTAGTCGCCGGTTTGGCTGTACGTGAACGCGGGCGGCGTGGGACGATGCCCCGGTGGAGGCGCACACGTGAGGCGAGGCAATCTCGAGGCGGGAGCTCCGCGATGACCACAGGCGACATGGACCGCCCGAGCGAGGGCGACCGGCCGGGAGCGGTGGACGACGCGGTTTGGACGGAACTGGTCGCGGCGTTTCACGCCAGCACGGCGGACCAGCCCGGCCGGTGGCCCGACGCGGAGAATCTGCCTGTCCCGGAAACGCAGCCGAACCCGGGAGACGGCGCCTACGGCGGCGGCGCGCAGAGCGGCACCGGTACGCAGGGCCCTCACTCGAGCGCCGGCACCGGGACGGGAACCGGCGCGGGCCACGGCGTCGGCACGACCCCTGCGACGCCATCCCGGGTGGTACGCCCGGCGGCGCGTCCAGGGCAGGAGCAGCCTCCGTCGGCTCCTCCCGCGGTGACGTGGACGGCGCCCGGCCCGCGGGACTGGGATACGCCTTCAGAGCCCGTCGAAGAGGGCTACGTGCCCCCTCCCCCGCCGCCGCTGCCGGAACTCGGCATGGCGACCAAGGCGGCGTGGATCGCGGGCCTCGGCGGCCCGGCCTACCTCGCCCTGGCGACCTTGCTGCACTGGCAGACGCCGCAGTGGGCCGCGCTGCTGTGCGTGCTGGCGGGCGTGGTCGGGTTCGGCTATCTGGTCAGCCGTTTGAAGGATCGCCCGGAGGACGGGGACGACGATCCGGACGATCCGACCTACGGCGCGGTGGTCTGACGCTCCCTCAGATCGGCTTGGAATCGGCCCGAGCGCAGGCCTGGGCCTGATCCGGCGGACCCGATCCGCCGCCTCAGCTGGACGAACCCGGACCTGACGCGGCGCCAGCTTCGAGCGTGCGTGCGCTCAGCGGTGCCGGGCGAGGTCGGCCGCGCCGATCAGGCCGGCGTCCGGGCCGAGCGTGGCGGTCACCACTTCGGCGAACGGACGGTCGCCGGTGCCGGCCAGCGCCTTGTGGTAGCTCTCCCGGGTCGGCGCGGTCAGGATCTCGCCCGCGTCCGACACCCCGCCGGCCACCACGAACACCTCGGGGTCGAGGATCGAGGCCAGGTCGGCCATCGACTGGCCGAGCCAGCGGCCGATCTCGGCGAACGCCTCGAGCGCGATCGCGTCGCCCTTGCGGGCGGCTTCGGTGATGTGCGCGCCCTGGATGCCGTCGGGCGTGCCGTCGCCGAGACCGAGCACGATCTGGGCCCGCTCCGGGTCCTCCTTCGCGCGGTCCTTGACGAAGCGGGTCAGGGCGCTGCCGGAGGCGTACTGCTCGAGGCAGCCCTTCTGGCCGCAGCCGCACGGGCGTCCGTCCGGGACCACGCGGTAGTGGCCGAACTCGGCGCCGATGCCGAAGTGGCCGCGGAACAGCTCCCCGTTGAGCACGATGCCGCCGCCGACGCCGGTGCCGATGGTGTACAGCACGACGTTGGGGCGGGCGGCCCCGGCGCCGAAGCGGACCTCGCCCCAGGCGGCCGCGTTCGCGTCGTTCTCCACCACCACGGGCAGGTCGATCAGGGCCTCTATGCGCGCCTTGAGCGGCTCGTCGTGCCAGGACATGTTCGGGGCGACCAGCACGGTGGCCCGGTCGGCGCTGATGAACCCGGCCGCGCCAAGCCCGACCGCCTCCACCGGGTAGTCCTTGCGCACGGTCTGGGCGGCCTGCGCGATCGCCGCGGCGGTCTGCGCCGAGTCCCGCGGCGTCGGGATCTTGACCCGGTCCAGGATCGCGCCGGTCTCGTCGACCACGCCGGCCAGGATCTTGGTGCCGCCGATGTCGACGCCGATCGTCAGTCCCATGGTCCCCTCACTCAGCCCTTTCACCCTGCCCGGCGCGCCGGACGTCCCGGCTATCTGTCCTGCGGGCCGTCGCGGCCGTCATCCGGGCGCTCCTCGCCGCCGTTGGTCCACCGCTGCTCGGCGCCGCGGACGAGCGCGCGCAGCGCCGCCGCGAGCTCCGTGCCCGCCGTGGTGAGATGCCCGGCCGCCTCCGGGTAGTTACGCACGAGAGGGTCGACGAACTGCTCCCGGACCGAGTCCCACAGGCGCCGTGCTTCCTCACCGAGCGTCCCCGGATCATCCCGTACCGGCTCAGTCCGCGTCCAGTCGGCCTCGGCGGAGGTCGGCGCGGGTTGGCGCTGCGCGGGGGTCAGCTCGACCACCGGAATCTCCTCGCCGTCGTCCTCGGGACGTTCGGCGGCGTCGCTCTGCTCGGTCACGGCTGGCCTCCTGCGGGGGACGGGTCTTGCGGCGGCTGGGCCGACGGCGGAGTCGCGGCCGGCTCGGCCGACTGGGGCCACAGCTCGGGGTCTGGGACGAAACGGATGTTGAGGGCCTGGTCGCGCAGCACCGCTCCGGCCACCCGGCAGCGGCGCAGCACCGGCTCGAGCGGCAGGGTCCTGCGATAGGCGCCCGCGGTCAGGATCAGGTCGTCGCCGCGGCGCACCAGGCCGAGGCCGCGCCGGTCGGCCGCGGGCAGCGGCACCACCAGCGTGTATCCGCCCTCGCTCTCGGCCAGGGACGGCGCGGGCGGCGCGGCGGCCGGGCCGAGCCCGTCTCCCGCGCCGTAGGCGGCGGCCGCGACCACGGCGAGCTCCTCAAGGCCGAGCGGTTCGCAGGGCCGGTAGGGGATCTCGTGGATCGGCACGCCGGCGAAGGTCTCGGTGAGCGTCTCGGTGGCGATCCGCTGCGCCGCCGCCCAGCCGCGTGACCAGCTGTCCCTGGGCGCTTCGAGGATCTGACGGTTGATCACCACGCCGTCGAGGCGCAGGCCGTAAAGCGACAGCGCGGTGCGGGCGGCGCGCAGCCGGGAGATCGCGACGGTGTCGGGGGTCGCGATGAGGCGCACCGAGGAGAGCGGGTCGGCCAGGATCGCGTGCGCGGCAGCGGCCCTGGCCGCGGCGTCCTGGGCCAGGTCGACCAGGCCGGTTTGTGGCAGCGGCAGGCCGGCGAGGGTGGCCAGCACCGGACGCAGCGCGCGGGCGGCCTGGCCCTCTACCGGCTTGGCCCGGCGCAGCCAGGTCTGCGAGTTCGAGGGCAGGGACAGCAGCCGCAGGGCCGGGCCCAGCGGGGGCCCGTCGACCACGACGAGGTCCCAGGCGCCGCCGCTGACCGCCGTGGTGATCTCGAGCAGGGCGAGCGGTTCGGCCACTCCGGGCGGGGCGGCCAGCTCCGCCGCGTCGGGCACCGAGACGCCGAAAGTTTCAAGTGCGGTGCGGAACCGCGCGGCCGCCTTGCCGTACCACTCCTCGAACGCGGGCTGCGCGGCGAAGCGCTGCGCGTAGAGCAGATCGTCGATCTGGGTGGGCACGGTGCCGACTTGATGGTCGAGGATCGCGGGAAGATCGTCCCCGTCGTTGTCCGGGCCGAGCGCGCCGAGCGAGAGGATCAGCGTGCGCAGGCCGCGCTGCGCTCCGTGCGCGGCGGTCGCGGCGGCTACCGTCGTCACGCCGCTGCCGCCCTTGCCGGTGCAGAACACCAGCCGGGTCGCGCGGGCCAGCGGTTCCACCGGGGGCGCCGGCTCGGCGAGCGGTCCGGGCGGCGCCAAAGCGTCCGGGCTCGACCCGGGGTGGGCGGGTGTGGTCTCCATGGGCGTCAGAAATCCGCGTCGTGTCGTCTCTTCGGGCCGCGGCCTAGCGGGCCGTGGCTTCGACGCGCTTCTTCAACCCGGCCAGCGCGCGGTCGATGATGACCTTCTCGATCTTCGTCTTCATCATGCCGAACAGCGGGATCTTCGCGTCCACGGCGAGGGTGTACTCGACGTTGGTGGCGGCGCCGCCGTCGGCGGGCGTGAGCACGTACGAGCCCTCCAGCGAGCGCAGCATGTCCCCCTCGACCAGGGTCCAGTGCACGGCCCGGTCGCCGTCGAAGGTGTAGTCCAGCACCTGCCGGTCCCGCAGCGCCCCCGCGTCGATGGACAGGCGCACCCGCGCGGCGCGGCCGGAGGCGGGGTCCTGCTGCAGCACCTCGGCCTGCTTGACCTCGCCGGTCCACTCCGGGTAGGCGGGCAGGTCGGCGATGACCGCCATGATGTCGGCCGCCGGCGCGCCGATCTGGATCGAGGCTCTGGTCCGGTCCGCCATCGCCCTGCCTTTCTACCCCGGCCGGCCATGCCCCCGGCTCCGCTCGGTTCAGGGTACCGCGCCAAAGAGGCGCTAAGGAGGGAATGCCGATCCGCCTGTGGATAGGCCCAAACACTAGCTACTCACCGGTAATGAGATGTACCTTCGGTGCTGAAGCCGTGGCAGCAGCCACGGGGACAGGACGGCGCGCCGAGGGCCCGACCCCGGGGACGCGGTTTCACTGCCCCCGGCGATCGGCAGACCGGACAGTCGTATTTTCGAGGAGCGCGCGTGCGCGAGTTCAGTGTTGAACCGTTGTACGAGGTACCCGCCGGTGCCAATCTCACCGATCTCGTGCATCGCAACGCCGAAGAGGCGCCCGGCCAGGCGGTGCTCGGCCGCAAGGTCGACGGCGTGTGGCGGGATGTGACGGCGCAGGAGTTCCTGGACGAGATCACCGCGGTGGCCCGGGGCCTCGTGGCGCTGGGCGTCGGCGCGGGCGACCGCGTCGCGATCATGTCCCGCACCCGGTACGAGTGGTCGCTGCTCGACTTCGCGATCTTCGAGGCGGGTGGCGTGCCGGTGCCGATCTACGAGACCTCCTCGGCGGAGCAGGTCGCGTGGATCCTGTCCGACTCCGGCGCGGTGGCCGCGTTCGCCGAGAACGCCGAGAACACCGCGGTCATCGAGTCGGTGCGCGACCAGGCCGAGGGCCTCAAGCACGTCTGGCAGATCGAGTCCTCCACCGACGCGCCGTCCGGCGCTCTCGCGCTGCTCGCGGCCGCGGGCACCGAGGTGCCCGCGTCGGTGCTGGCGGAACGCCGCGCGACGCTGAACCCGGAATCGGTCGCGACGATCATCTACACCTCGGGCACGACGGGCCGGCCCAAGGGCTGCGTCCTGACGCACGGCAACATGCTGTTCGAGGCGTGCAACGCGGTGAACTTCCTGGAGAAGGTCTTCCGCGGCGAGGGCGAGAACGCCGAAGCCTCGACGCTGCTGTTCCTCCCGATGGCGCACGTGTTCGCGCGGATCATCCACGTGGGCGCGATTTACGCCCGCGCCAAGCTCGGGCACTGCTCGGACGTGAAGAACGTGGTCGAGGAGCTGGGGTCGTTCAAGCCGACCTTCATCCTCTCGGTGCCGCGGGTGTTCGAGAAGGTCTACAACTCGGCCAGCCTCAAGGCGCACTCCGAGGGCAAGGGCAAGATCTTCGACGCCGCCGCGCAGACCGCGATCGCCTGGTCGGAGGCGCAGGAGGCCGGAAAGATCCCAGTCGGGCTGAACCTCAAGCACGCGCTGTTCGACCGGCTGGTCTACGGCAAGCTGCGCGCGGCGCTCGGCGGCCGCACCAAGGCCGCGATCTCCGGCGGCGCGCCGCTCGGCGCCCGGCTGACGCACTTCTTCCGCGGCGTCGGGCTGTTCGTGTGCGAGGGCTACGGCCTGACCGAGACGGCGCCAGCGGTGGCGGTCAACCCGTACCCGAACGCGAAGGCCGGAACGGTCGGCCCGCCGCTGCCGGGCACCACGATCCGCATCGCCGAGGACGGCGAGATCGAGATCAAGGGCCGGCAGGTCTTCCGCGGCTACTGGAACAACGAGGCGGCCACCCGGGAGGTCTTCACCGAGGACGGCTACTTCCGCACCGGCGACCTGGGCAAGCTCGACGACGAGGGTTATCTGTCGATCACCGGGCGCAAGAAGGAGATCCTGGTCACCGCGGGCGGCAAGAACGTGGCCCCGGCGGTGCTCGAGGACCGGCTCAACGCGCACCCGCTGATCAGCCAGACCATGGTGGTCGGCGACAAGCAGCCGTTCATCGCGGCGCTGGTCACCCTGGACTCCGAGGCGCTGCCCGGCTGGCTCGAGCTGCACGGCAGGGACAAGTCCACGCCGCTGGAGCAGCTGGCCGGCGACCCGGCGGTGCTGCACGAGATCGAGGAGGCGGTGGCCGGCGCGAACCAGGCGGTCTCCAAGGCGGAGAGCATCCGCAAGTTCGCGGTGCTGCCGATCGAGTGGACGATCGAGGGCGGCCAGATCACCCCGTCGATGAAGATCAAGCGCAACGTGATCGCGCAGCAGTACGCGGACGAGATCGAGAAGCTTTACACGAAGTAGGAGCAGCAGGAGCAGCTGCTTAACCCACCGGCCTCTGCTTGGACCCGCCCCGGTTGAAGGGCGGGCTCAGGCGGAGGCCGGTGGGTTAAGCAGCGCGTTGAACCGCTCGCGGATGGTGGACCACTGCCAGCGGCGCTCGACCCAGGCCCGTCCCGCGGCGCCGAGTTTCGCGGAAAGACCGGGGTCGGCGAGCAGTTCCGCGACCCGCCGGGCGGTCAGGTCTACGGCGCGGCCGGGGACGACATAGCCGGTCTCGCCTTCGATCACCGCGTCCGGCGCTCCGCCGGAGTCGCCGGCCACGACCGGCAGGCCGGTGGCCGAGGCCTCCAGGTACACGATGCCGAGGCCCTCGACGTCGAGGCCCGCGCGGCGGGTGCGGCACGGCATCGCGAACACATCGCCCAGCGCGAAATAGAGCGGCAGGTCTGCCCAGGCCAGCCGGCCGGTGAAGATCACGTCCCGCTCGACGTCTGCCTCACGCGCGATACGTTCCAGGTCCTTGCGGTAGGGACCGCCACTGCCGATCAGCAATGCCGCGTCGGGTACCGCCTTCTTGACCTGTGGCCAGGCGCGGATGAGCGTGTCCTGACCCTTACGCGGCACCAGCCGGGATACGCACACGGCGACCGGACGGTCCGTCAGACCGTAACGCTTGCGCAGCTCCGCGACCTCGGGTGCGGTACGTAGCTCGGGCCTGAATCGCTCCGTGTCGACGCCCGGCGACAGTTGCGCCATCCGCTGCGCAGCCTGCGGACTGAGTACCGCACCGATCCGGGTGCGCTGATACTCACTCAGGTACGTGACGACATCCACGCCATCACCAATTCGGCGCAGCAACGAGCGAGCCCCCGGTAGCTGCGCCCAGCCTGTTTCGTGGCCGTGCGTCGTCGCGACGAGCCGATTGACGCCCGCGCGGCGCAGTGCCGGCGCCATCAACCCGAGCGGGGCCGCCGCCCCGAACCAGACCGTCTCGCAACTCTCGGCCCGCGCGATCTCGCAAGCCCGCCGAGTGCGCCGCGGCTCAGGCAGGAGCACGGAGGTGTCCTCGCGCACCGTCAGATACGGCCGCGCCGCGTCATAGGCGCGGCACTCGGCAGCCTTGCCACGCCACGTGGAGGCGTACACCACTACGTCCGATGGGGTGAACCCGTCGACCATGGCTTGAACGAACTCCTGGATACCGCCGGGCCGCGGGGGATAGTCGTTCGTGACGACGAGGGTGCGGGGCATGCCGCAACGATCTCAGATCGGAACCACCGAAGCACATGACGGGGCGCCAGACCGCGACGAGGCCACTGCTGGTGACACAGGCGACGACAGGAAGGGTGATCACCAGGCAGCGCGCGCGGACCGCCATACTGCCCGCGGCTTGCTGGGCGTGCACCCGGGCCGTGTTGCTGCTCTTCACCTACAACGTGATCCCGTACATCTCGCACGGGGACATCGTCGGCGACGTGAAGACGTACAACCGCTGGTCGCAGGCGTTCACGTCAGGGCACTTCCCGCTACACGACCCGGTATGGCAGTACCCGCCCGGCGCCTCGGTCGTCATCGCGCTGCCACGCATCGTGCGAGGCGTTACCGGGTTGAGCTACTACTCGACGTTCTACGCGATGGCGCTGCTCGCTGATCTGATCACATTCCTGTTGGTGGTGTACCGATGCTGGTACACGGCTGAACGGAACACGGGTACGGCCGTGGCTAAGCGCCCGATCAACTACACCGGAGCCT
>Ga0070739_10006980_pt1 | contig 12201 bp, 5 predicted proteins | sample Coa_R1_7_FD_66445 | JGI IMG/M metagenome (GOLD analysis project Ga0070739, IMG submission 66445) | Surface soil microbial communities from Centralia Pennsylvania, which are recovering from an underground coalmine fire - Coalmine... | ecosystem: Environmental > Terrestrial > Soil > Unclassified ... | reverse complement strand
TGGGGTCTGTCACGCCGGGGTTTTCGATGATGCCCAACAATGTGATTTCAGCATTGCAGGCTGCGGCGATGAGCGCGCCGAGGCGGACGGCGTTTTCAGCCGTGCTTGAGCCGTCGCTGCAAACCAACATTTTCATCTGACGCCTCCTTGTTTCATTTCGATTTCATTTTGCGGGATGGCCGGCCAGCAAGCCGTGCAGGATGATGGCCGCGCCTATCAAGGGCAGCGGGATGAACGCGATGCGGATGCGCGTGCCCGCGAAATATTGCGTGAGCGTCGCCCCGATTTGCGCGCCAATGGCCGCGCCCGTGTGCATCACCAACGCGATCATGATGTCCACATTGCCCTTGAGCGCGTGGGTGAACGTGCCGTAACCGGCCGAGATGATGATCTCGAACAAATCTGTCCCGACAGCGATATGCGTCGGGATGCCGAGCAGATAAATCATTGAAGGCATCCGGATATAACCCGCGCCGCCTCCAAGAAATCCGCTGAACAACCCGCCCACAAAAGCCACAATGATGATGGACCAGAGGGAGATGCGCTCGATTCCGGATGTCGGCAGGCTGATGTGCGGCGGCAGGCCGAGGCTCTGGATTTTTTTGGCGATGTGGCCGAAAGCCGAGAAATCGCGTTTGGGAGCGCTTTGTTTTGGCGACACAGCTTTGCGCCCTTCACGCCGTTGCACCTGCCAGGTGCGAATCGCTTCCCAGGTCATGAATCCCGAAATCGCCAGCAGGATGACAATGAAACTGATGCCCACGACGACATCAATGTGCGCGGTGCGCTTGAGCGCCTGGATGAATTGCGCGCCAGTCTCGACGCCGGCAATCGTGCCGATGACCATGATGCCGCCCAAACGCAGGTCAATGTTGCCCAGCGCGCGATGTTTGCGCGCCGCGACGATGGATTTGCCGACGATGTGGGCAAGGTCGGTGCCAACAACAAAATTCATCGGCACACCCACCCCGAACAGCGCCGGCCCGGCCAGAAAACTTCCGCCCACGCCAAAAAATCCGCCGAGCACGCCGACAATGAAGCCGACAATCATCAAATAGAACGGGTTGATGTGAGTGTGGGAGATGAGGAAGTCCACGTCAGTCCTCGCGATTTCCGCGGATGAATTGCAAGAGCGCGCGCGTGAGCGATTCCAAAACAACGCCTTGGGCGATGATCAACAGCAGCGACAGGACCGCATACCATGGGCGTTCCTTCAGGAACATTTGGTAAAGCCGGTCTCCAAGGAAATGCAGTACCAGGAAGAAATAAATGACCACAACGACTGAATAAACCGGCAATTCAATCGAGAAGGATTTGACGAGATTTTTAAGTTCTTTTTTCATGCCGCGCGCTCAGCGGGTGCCAGGCGCGGCCTGCAACAGCATCAGTGCCCTGACAACCTTCTGATTGTGGGAAATGTGGCATGAAACACACCGGAATGCCAATTCAGTATGGTTTAGAAGCAATTATGGCGAATTTTTGGCGACCGGAGCGATTGAAAAGGGGCTGGTTCGATTGACGACGTCGCGAAGCTTGCGCAACGGCGCATCGAGTTTGTTCCAAATCAGGGCATTTTCGTGGTTCATGGCCGTGACCTTGTCAATCCACTCGTTCCATTCGCGGCGGGAAGTTTCGGTGAGCGGCACGTTGTTGCTGATCACGAGGATGTGCGCATCGATTTCCTTGAGAAGCCGTTCAATATTGGCGGCTGCATTGCGCTGAGTTGGGGTGGGTTTGGTTTTTTCTGGATGGGCTGTTTTCGTGCTGACATTGGTATTGGTATAGACCATTGGCATCAAATGCCCGAAATCCAGCGTCTCGCCTGCCACCAAGAGGGAATGCTTGATCAATTGATCCACATAACCGGCCTTGTGCAGCGTCACTTTGATGATATGACCGAGCGGCAAATCGTCTATGTGGTCCGTCACGCCGGCATCAATGGGAAAATGGTCGTCTATGCTGTAAGTGACATCAGCGCCGGGTGGATCGGACTTGAGCAGCACGTAGCTTTTGGCGGGTTGAAGTCCGCCGAAGAAAAGCTCCCTCTGCTCGCCCGGTTCGAGGACAAGATTGGTTGTCGCAGTTTGATGTCCGGCAGCCGAAACGGTCACCAACAGATTTTTGCCGGAAGGCAATCCCGCCGCCCGCCTTTCCGAGCCGTAATCCTTCGACGCGCCGTCCCACGCCACTTTTAAATCGAAAGCTTCGGGCGACGCCGTCACCACCAATGAAGCTGAAAGCGGCGGGAGTTTGCCGAAATCGTAGTTCACCGCGTCACGTGGCTTGAGCAGGAAGCTGTTGCTGACTGAGGCATAGCCGGGATGCTCGGCGATCAACTCGAAAGGCACTCGCGGGATAATGCCTTCAAGATTGGTTCGGGTCCCATAAGGAATCGGTTCGTGTCCGAGATAAACAATCGAGAATTGCGTGTCGGGCGGATAGGCTTTCAAATGCATCGTGGCCGTTTGCAGTTTGAGTTTTCCGAAATCCACCAGCTTCCGTTCGCCGGGTTTGAGCGCGGCAAGATTCGTGTGGACGGGCTCGTAATCCGGCACCTGGACGGACAATTCAAACGGAACGCCCGGAGTGAACTCGATGCCGTCATCCAAACGGGCGAGCGTAACCTGGCCGGAACGTTCCTTATGCAGCACGACCTCGGACGAGGGCGGGTCGCTGCGAACGATGAGGAGCGCGGGTTTGGGCTGCAATTCCAAGGTTTCATCATCAGCAAATTGCGACGTGGGAAAAGTCACGGTTTTAGTCCCGTTGGAATAGCCGTTCAGCTCGGCTGTGAGCTTGAGTTCCTGTCCCGTCTGGCCGCGGAGAAAAACCGGATAATCCGGGTGACCCAGAGAAACGCCGTTCGTGAACAATTCCGCTTCAGGCGGCGTGACGATGATGCTGACTTCGCCCAGTTCCGGTTGAAGCGCGGCAGGGAGCACAGGCGATGTCTTTGCCGGTTGTTCGGCGATTTTCGGCCGGGTTGACACCGGCTGACTGATGGGAAGACTTTCAAGCCATCCAGTCAAGGTGTACATGGCCTTGATGATTCGAACACCGGCGCAGAGAGCAGCTATGAGACCGATGAACACCAGCGCAAATGCCACTTCCAATGCCCGGCTGCGTTTCACCTTCGCGACAGGGACAACCGATTGGACTGGTGATTCTGGATTTATTTCAGGAACGGGTTGCGGCGTGTTGCGCGCCGACGAACGAACTGGCGCGATGCGCGCAACTGGCGCGGATTTTGCGGTGATTTTTTGCGTGCTACGCGCAGCGGGCGCTTTGACGGAAAGTTGCTGCAGCGGTAGATCTGGCCCTGGTTCTTCAGCAACATTGGGTCGAACGTCGGCGGGCAATTGCTGTTCGAGCCTGCGATGCAAAAGCCATTGTTCATGCTCCTCGATGGCGCGTCGGAGCCGCGCGGCTTCGCTTTTGAAAAACGCATCCGGCGCTTCCTTGAGCAGGCATTCCGCGGCAGCGAGCCGTTCACGGGCCTCGGCAATGCCCACCGGTTGTTGCGCCATGGCCGCGGAGGATTGCTTCAAGATTTGCTCAACCTGCAAAAGGATTGCCTCACGCCGGAACTGCTCGATCATGCGCTTGGAAAGCTGCATCCGGTTCCGGAGATTTGCAGGAACTTCCTTGCCGGCTGCTTCCGCTTCCGCTTCTGAAAAAAATTCTCGCGCCGCTGTTTCGTCCGGTTTGTCCTGGGCAAGGCAGGCCATCCCCTGGTCAAGCAGGATTTCCAGCCGCAGAAATGGATTTTCCTGCGGAAGGTTTGGTGCAGGGGAGGGATTTGTTTCCGATGCTGGCGCGGCGTTCAGGGCCGGCGGCGCAGAAGCAACGGCTTCTTCCAATCGAGCTTCCAGTTGCGCCAGTCGCCGCACGCAAGGATTTTCCGGCGGCAATTGCATGGCTTCCGGATGCGCCCGCCGGAGAAAATCCCGCGCCTTTGCATTGTCTGGCGGCTGCGCGTGCAGCGCTTCCTGGGCATTGTCGCAGAGGCGCTGGACGTTGCCGCCGAAAACCATCTCCCGCAACTCAGCGGTCATCAGCTCAAAACGCTGGCGATCACGCCGGAGTTTGGGATGGGCGGGGTGTTTCGGCTTGAGAGCCGATTGGGCATCAACCGTTTCCTTCAAACGGGCTTCGGCCTTGGCGAGGGCCTGCTCAGGAGTCGCATTTTCGCCAAGGTCCAAAATCCCTCGGATTTCTTCGGGAACCGATTGGGACAATTCGCCCATGGAGCCGGGCTCAAGGGGGGATGGCGGTGAAACTTCTTCGTCCGCCAAATTGTTGAGATATTTATCGAGTTCATGGAGGCGTTCTTCAAGTTTGGATGAATCGGGATTGTCCGGAGGAATGGCCAGGCTCTGCTGCCGTAACTCCGTTTGCAATTGCAGACAATGCTGGCGCGCCTCCTGCGGGTCTGTTTCAGGAGGCAGGCTCAGCAATTCTGCGTACTTCGTCGGAATCATCGAACTGGCGGTCAGGCCAGCAATGATGGATGTTCGTTGGTCCTAACGTTCGGTTGCGAATCCCCCTTTGTCCCCTGCAACTGCACTGCGGAGCCAGGCCGCTTCAGCATGGCTCAATTGTTCACCGGGCTGATGTAAATGGTGAAATTGGTCTTGAGTTTCGTCATCACTTTCGCGGTGATGGTGTACTTGCCGGGCGAAGACATCGCGTATTTCAACTGTTCCGTTCCCGGATAATCCTGCGTCTGGCCCGAAGGGTCCCTGACCGTCCAGGATTGCACGCTGAAACCCTTGTCTTCATCGGCTGGACCGTTGGATCTGTCCACCAGGGTGAAGCCGTTGTCGTTCGCCTCGATGTCAAACTGCCAGTCAATTGCCTTGGAGTCGCGCTTGCGGAAAATCGCGCCGCCGCTGCCGTCGGGCGCAAGGTCGCCCGTGATTTTTACCTCCCGCGTCAGGATGCCATTGTCGCTCTTGGTCCGCCTGACAAGCGTTTTGTTGTCGAGAAAATCATCCGCGTTAAGGATTTGCCCGCCGGTGTCGCGGATGGTCCCGCGGAAGTTCGCCGGCGAGATGAGCCCGCCCGAGCCTCCGAAATTGGGATTGTTCGGGTCAAAATTGTTCGCCCCGGAACCGCCGCGATAATTCGGGCTGTTCGGATTATTGGGATCGTTCAAATCGCCGCCAGCGCCGCTGGAACCCCCATTGCCAGCGCGGTTGACGTTTTCAAAAATTGAATTTTGCCGCAGGTTCGGCGCGACGGCGGCATCGATTGAATTGGGGTTGTATTCGATCGAGCCGTTGGCGTTCTCGCTGTTTTTGATGACATCGAACGCCGCGCGGTTGTACGCATCGATCAATGAGCGCAACTCAGCCGCAAGTTTGGGGTCGAGCCGTTGGAGCTGCGTCACGTAAGCGTCGAGGTTGTCCTCCAGCCGGACGATTCGCGGTTTGATATTGCCGAAAAACTGGTTTGTGAGCGATTGCAGGGCCAGGCTGGCTGGAAGCAGGAAGGCACCGGTCGTTCGGGCGCAACGTTCCGGATGCAACTGGGCCATTGCGCGCAAATGCGCAACCTTGGACGCCGCCCGGGCGACGTCTTCGGCTGAAAGATGCAGCGAGTTGTTGCGCATGCGCGTCTCGCCGCTGCTCAAGTCGGTTTCCCCGTCGGTCAAAACATTTCCCAAACCGCGTTGCTCACGCTTGAGCACGTCGTAATCAATGCGGCCGTAAGTTTGGGCATGGAGGTTTCCATGGCCCGTGGCAAAGAAAAGCGCAGCCATGACGGCGGCGCCTCGAAGAGATGAGAATAGAGTTCCAGTGTTCATAAGGCTAGTGGCTAATCCTTGAATCGCGACAATGTACTCTCATTCCGCATTCGCGCAAATTTTTTTGGATTTCTTCTGCAAAAAAATTTATCGATGCAAAAAAAATCCGTCAAATGATTGGAGTGTCCATTGTCCTGGCGTCGCTCCTCTTAATCAAAAACCTGACATCGCGCCGAGCTTAATGGAAATTTCACGGTGACGATTCGTCCATGCGTGGCGATGACTTGCCCTCGTAACCATATTGCCAACGGGCTCGAATCAGGGGCTTTCCTTGATCTGAATATACTGATAGGGGGAATTCTCTGTCCGCGCTTTTGATTTCCGAGAAGCAAAATGACAATTGTTGCCGCGCTTTTTTTATGCGGAGGTTACTTTGCCATAAAACCAAATTTCCGCGCGCATTTTCACTTCATCCAATTCAATTTAAAAAAATTTTTCTTTTAAACGTCGAAAAAAAAGCAAATCGGCTTGCGGCCCCGCGCAAGTTGAATTATCATCACGCCGGGGGCGACAGTAAAGCGCAAGGCGATGACGATGAAGCACGAATTTGCTAACACCCTTCTCGATTGGTACTGGGACTTTGGCTCCCGCCGCACCGATAAATATGGCCTCTCCCTCAGCGGGTGGGTCCACGACCTTTACGAGGCCCGCGACGGATTTGCCGCAGCCGATGCCGCCGCGCTCGATACAAAACCGGCCGTCGCCATCTGGGGACCATCACAGACCGGCAAGTCCATCCTCGTCTCGGCCTATTTCGACAGCATGTCTGTGCGCAAACGCGTTGCCGGTGAAGACGGCAAAAATTCCGCGCTTTATTGGCCCGGCGGTTTGCCGTGCTATTTCATGATGCCGGACGAGTTCAAGGCCGATCCTCCGCCGTGGATCAACCTCTTGAACCCGTTCCGGCTGGGCAAGGATGCGTCAGCGTGCTTGAGCCGGTTTTCCATCGGCAGCACCACTCCGGTGCCGGGGCGATATCATGTCATGACCCCGCAATATCCGGTTGAGATGAAGCTGCTCAACCAGATTGAATTGCTGCATGTCCTCGGCCGCGGTTACGATACTGAATGCCTCGGGCCGTTGCACAACGGCACGGCGACCATCTGGACGGTGGATGAATTTCGCGATCGTGTGCAGGCCGTCAAGAAACGTTTTCCATCGCGTCCCGGCCAGCTCAATCGCGCAGCCGTTGAGTTGTTGCTCGATGTATGCAGCGTGTTTGATTCGATGGTGCTGGCGGAATTGACACGTTTTCAGCCGCTGGTCGCGCGCGAAGGAATGGAAAATTGGAAAAACATTCTTGCCGGGCTGCTCGATGACCCTCAATTCTCCTCCGATCCCGAACTGGTCGGAGCGCTCGCGGCCGATATTTTGTGGGATTCCGCCGCGCCCCTGACAGAAGCGCATCGAAAGCTCAAGGTTGCGCTCGCAAAATTCCAGGAAATGTGGGGCGGACGCACGATCCACTGTGATTTGCAGGTTGCCGCGCTCCTGCTCGACATGGATTCAGTGCTCGTGGCGTTCGACGGCCCTCCGCCGGACGCGACGGCCATGACGCGCGACCGCCAGATTGCCGACCAAATCCGCCAGTTGCGTTTCAAGGTGGATGGTGACCATGTCTATCTCGGGCTTTCGCCTTCGTTGCCGCACGTGCTCAATCTTTCGCCGGAAGATTACGGGCATTTGCAAAGCCTTGTGCTCGAATTGATCATTCCGGTCAACCCGGATTACCTGGAGCAGTCGAACTTCAAGAAATTCATGGAGCGCGCCGATCTGCTCGATTTTCCCGGCGTGGGCAACGACGCGAACGCCAAGTTCACCAGGATTGATCTCGGTTTTGGCAACACGCCCAACGCGAACGATGCGCCCATTGACATCCCGCCCGAGAACCGTTTTCCAAAATACAATCCGCGCCTGCTCTTCACGCGCATCCTTAAGCGGGGCAAGACGGCGACCATCGTTTCGCTTTACGCGCGCAAGTTGAAGATTGACGGTTTCAACATCTTTCTTGCGCTCGACAAAAATCCGCCCGCCAAGCCGAGCGAATTGAACGAAGGCATCAATACCTGGTGGAAATGCGCCGTGTTCAATTATTACAAGAGCGGACGCAACACCAAAAGCCCGCTGCCGCTCAACCTGGTGCTGCTTTGGTGGGCCAATCTCATCAACGAAGCCGGCCCCGCCGCGGCCAATTTCATGTCGCGCGTGAAATGGATATACGATCCGCTCGGCGATATTTCCAATCCCGCCGTGTCGAATTTTTACACGCTCAATTATTACCGCTTTCCCCATCGCGGCGGCGTGCTGGATGAGACGAAACTCAAACGCGACAGCTTTTTTGTGCGCGGCATCACATCTGAGCCGGAATTCAAACGCGTGTTCGGCCCTTCGGACGCGAGCGGCTATCGCTCGTTCATGCGGATGATCGAGGACGCCGAAACCGGCGGCGCGGAATTTTTCTTCGACGAACTTTGCCGGCAGCTCGAAAAACCGGTGTTGCGCCGGGACCAGGTGCTTAAATCCGTCTCGGAAGCTTCAACGGAGAAAATCCTTTCCCTCTTGGCGGCAAAAGACCTTTTCCCCGAGCCGGAGGAGCGCGATGTGCGCCGCGAAATCCTCGAGGCGATGCAGGCGGAAATTTTCGGGCTGGTGGATTCCAGCGACGACCGCGTCATCACGCAGCTCAATCATTTGATGCGCGAGCTGTTGAACATCGATTATCGCGCGCTGAAGCCCGTGCCGGTGTTCCCGCACGAGGTGAACACCGATTTTCTGCGCTCGCAATACGCAAGCTGGATCACCAGCCAATGCAACCGCGTCGAGGCCTGGCGCAAGAACGGGCGGCGCGACAAGCCCCATTGGTCGCTGCTCGGGTTGGATTCGCGCGAAAAGCTGCGGAACTGGCTGGAAGCGCTGGTCGCCTCGCTGGAAGGGCATCTGCTGAAAATGGCGATCTGGCTCAAGGACCTCGTCGAATACAATATTGATCGCCCGGGCACCGATTTGCGCCGCATCCTGGCCATTCGCATGGGCAACGTGCTGGTTTATGGAAGAAGCGGTCCGCCTTCCTACGATACGGCCAGCGGCGACAGCGCCAGCTTCGACGACATGTCAGTTGATCCCAAAGGCCGCTCGCTCAAGGGCCGCGGATGTCCGGCTTACAAAGTTTTTCTGCAACCGTTCCTCGAACGCCAGCTCGGCGAGCTCTTGAAGGAAGGCATCGGCATCATTCAACGCCAGGCGCAACCCGGCGACGAACAGCTTCGCAAACTCTGCCTCGAGAACGATTGCCTGCCTGCTTCGGCAGCCAGCCCGGTCTGCAGCGAAGTTCCAGTATGAGAACGCTTCCCAAATCGCTCTCCACTTCCGCGGCTCCAACTTCCCGTTGGAATCACCTCGAGTCATCTTCAACCATTTCACCCGTTCATTTCACTATAGCAAGCATTCGCACAAATCAGTTCATCTGTTCAGAACCTGCAAGCCACCATGCAACTGCCCTGTGCCGATGCCCACCGAACTTAAAGTTTTTCCCAATACCGGACATCAATACTTCACATTAGAGCTCGAAAAGCTCTGTCCCAACCGCGATCCCGGCATGTTGAACACGCTGGTGATGAAGCATATCAACGACCCGTGGCAGGTCTGGGACCCTTATCCGTGGGTACGTTATCAATACGACGAATCCACGGACCTCGGGCAGTCGTCCGGCACGACCACTTCCGTTCCGGTCATCAAGATCGCCATTGAAACGAACATGAGCATTCCCCGCAACGGGCTCTTGTGGGAGATTGATTCCAAGCTCGAAAAAAAGGGAACTGACGAATTCCTTTTTCCTTACGCTTCCGACGACGCCGCGCAAATCACCGAAAATCTTGGCGAAGAGCGGGCTGTGCCGCTTTTTTCGCTGCCGAACAAGGAGGGCCGGGAATTGCCGGTGGATTTGCACGTCGTTTTCGCCAAGCCGGCGGGCAACGACCCGATAGACGTTGATTTGGTGGTGGACCTTGGCAACACCCGCACCGCGGCATTGTTGCTCGAAACGCGCGGCGCGCCGGACAAGGACCAATGGCCGTTTTCGCGCCGGGTAAAAGTGCTTCGTGTCACGCCGCCGGGAGTTCAGTACGACAAGGTGGACAAGGATTGCGAAATCATCCCTTCCTGGCTGCTCATGCATCGCACCACCTTCGCCGCGCTCGAACCGAACCTCAATTTCTCGCAATTGTTCGACATGTACGACTCTTACGAGGATGCCTCCGGCAAAAAGTTGTATCGCCGCCAGCGTTACCTGCCGCGTTCCTTCATCGAGATTTCCCCCGCGATGGTCGGCGGCGGCAAATCGAACAAAGGCGTCGCCAAGCGCCTTTCCGATCTCGCTTTGATGAGCGGCCGTTATTATTTCAGTTCGCCCAAACGGTATGTTTGGGATGACATGCAAACCGGCAGCCAGGGCGGTGTTTTCTGGATGCAGGTGAAAAATCCCAGCGACCCCGACAAACGCGGCGACATGCTCACCGAACTGGGCGGCATGGTCCGCGTTTACATGGACCCCGAATCGCACGATTGGGACATTGAACATCCGCCGGAGGACGAAGATTTTCTGCGGCGCTATCCCGAACGGCCGCCCAGTTATCCGCGGCGCGATTCGGTTTGCTGGTTCGCGCTTTCGCTGATCGAAGCGGCCTATCGGCAGATCAACAGCCGCAAATATCTCGATTCAACCGGCTACGCGGAACTGCCGCGGCGCTTGCGCCATATCATGGTGACGTATCCCGCCGCGTGGAACCATGAGGTGAAGGAAAGTTTTCTCGCGCAATGGCGTCGCGCCATCAATCTTTTCACCGTCACCCATTTCGACACAGACCGCCATGCGCCGGTAACGCAAGGCGGCGCGCGTCCCGTGCTCGTGGACGCGAATGTCAACGAAGCCATCTGCTCGCAGTTGCCCATCATGTATTCGGACATCAGCAACTTGATGAACAAGCCGGACGAATGGTTCCAGCTTTACGGCGATGCCGATGACAAAGTGGTAGTGATGAATCTTGATATCGGCGGCGGAACGACCGATTTGACCGTCATTCGTTATCAAGGCGCGCCGCACGGCTCGATGCAGCCGCATCTTTTGTTTCAAGACGGCCGTTCGACCGCCGGCGATGAACTCGTCAAAAAAATCATCGAAAAACTCCTGCTGCCCGCCTGGATCAAAGTTGGCGACCAGGGACAGTATAAAAATTTCCCGGAAGCGAAAGCCTGGGTCTTGAACCTGCTCAAAGATCCGTCCAATCACGAGATCGCGCAGGTCGAACCGCTCGCACATTCGCGGCTGGCGCGCATCACGCGGTTGCTTTTTATTCCGCTCGTCAACGAGCTTCTTTCGGGCATGGTTGGCATGGAGGGTAATCCCGAAGGCCGGCTCGAGCCGCTCGACCTGGAACAGTTCGGCGCGATTTACGAAACGCCAGTGAAGGAACTCAATGACATGGCCTCGGCGATCATCCGCGCGAAATGCCGCAACGGCGGCGCATGGAAAGGCCAGGTGTTTCCGCTCAAGGGCGTGCGGTTGAGCATCCCCGCTGCACAGATAGACGAATGCATCGAGGACGTTTTCGGCGCGTTTTGCAAATCGCTTGGACGCGTCGCTGCCCATTTCCGCTGCCATCTCGTCATTGTGACCGGCAAGCCGTCCGAACTGCCCAAGTTGCGCCAATTGATCACGGAAGCTTTTCCCATCCTGCCGCAACGGATCATCCATGCGCGCAATTTTCCGGCGGGCCGCTGGTATCCCTTCGGTTCCTTCGGCGTGGGCGACACTGAAAGCGGTCGCATCATGGACGCCAAATCATGCACCGTCGTTGGCGCGGCGTTGTATCTCGACAGCCTGAAAAACCCGCATCTCACGCGCTTTTTGACGATTGAAGACACGGCGGGCGAGATGAAGGGACGTTATTTCTGGGGCGTTGTCCCGTTGCAAGGAAATGCGCGCGAATTTTATGACCAGCGCAATTTGCTTTTCACGCCAAGCGAATACAGCAAGGCGGTCCAACAGGGAAACCGGCTGACGCTGGAAAAGGATTTTGAACTGACCATCAACGATTGCCGCATCGGCCGGCAGGTCATCCGCGTCGAGAACGTTCGCGCCGAACCGGTTTATGAACTTTGTTTCACTCCGGAGCGCGGTCACAACGTGATGATCCAAACACCCGTCCGCGCCAAAGTGCGGCTGCGTTGGGTCCTCGAAAAAGGCCGCGGTGAATCGCTTGAGCTTGTTTCGGTCAAGCCGCTGGAAGCGCTGGATGAAATGCAAAATGTGCGCGTCCGGCTGCGTTTGAATACGCTTTACGAAAGCAGCTTCTGGCTCGATGACCCGCGCTTTGAACTGGGCGAACGCGCGGCAG
>Ga0070739_10006976_pt1 | contig 12203 bp, 12 predicted proteins | sample Coa_R1_7_FD_66445 | JGI IMG/M metagenome (GOLD analysis project Ga0070739, IMG submission 66445) | Surface soil microbial communities from Centralia Pennsylvania, which are recovering from an underground coalmine fire - Coalmine... | ecosystem: Environmental > Terrestrial > Soil > Unclassified ... | reverse complement strand
CGCCCTTCGACTGCCAGTCGAACTTCCACAACTCCCGCCCCGTGCGCGCGTCGATCGCCCACGCATGGTCCGGCGCCGAGTAGTACAGCACGCCGCCGGTCAGGATCGGCGTGCCCTTCAGTCCGCCATCGACCCGGCCTGAGCGCCATACCCACGCCAGCGTCATCGACTTGACGTTCTTATCGTTGATCTTTGCCAGCGTGCTGTAGCGCCGCCCGGAGTAATCGCCGTGATATATCGGCCAGGAATCGGGTGTCGGATGGAGGATGCGCGCCGGGTCCAGACCGCCATCAGCGGCAAAAACGGCGCAGCATGTGAACAGAAGAAGCGCTCGCTTCATTTCAGGGTCTCCAGATAAGCCAGGATGTCGTGCATGTTGGCGTCGGTGTATTGCGTCAGCAGTTCGTCGTGCGCGACGTAGGGGTCGTTCTTCACCACCTTCAGCCCTGGTACGCGCTTCCAGGCGTGGTAAGCGCCCGAGGCGTCCCGCAACGCCACGTCGAAGTCGTCGAGGAACACGGGACGTCCCGTCACCGTCTCGCCCGCCGGCGTGGTGACCGTGATCGTCACCTGCGGCGCGCCGCCCTGTCCGCTGCGCCCGCCGCGCCGTCCGCCGCCCATGGGCCGCGGATTGATAAAGCGCCCCTGCAGCGTCGGCGGATCGTACTTCGATGCGATGTGCGCCAGGTCGCCGGTGGGCGAATGGCAGGTCGAGCACTTGCCGGCTCCGTTGAAATAGGCCCGGCCCGCTTCGGCGTTCCCCACGAGCACGTCATGCACGTGGAAAATCGGCGACCCGCGCAATGTGTCGTTCACGCGCTCGTGGATGAAATGCGAAAGATCCTGGATCTGCGCCTCCGTAAATGACCCGCTCGGCTTGCCGCTCTGCGTGGGGTGGCCCTTCTTGAGGAACGGCCCGATGGTGCTGCCGTACCGGTCGTGCAGCACCAGCTCGGAGCGGATCAGATTGGCGCCGCGATCGGTTCCGCGCGCCTGCGTTCCATGGCACTGAATGCACTCCTCCGCCCAGATCGTCCGTCCGCGCTCCGCCGCCGCGGGATCGACCACGTGCTTGTCGCTCGGACCCATCCCATCGAGCAGACCGCCGCCGCCCGCCGGCCGCCCCGGCGCGCGCCCGAACTGCGTCGCCAGGTAATCGAGCGTAACGGCGAACTCCTCGTCCGTGCCCTTGGCCCCCAGCGCGACCATCTTCGCGATCTCGTCCTGCCATTCCGATCGCGTGTGCCGCATCGCGGTAGCCCTTTCGACCGGGTGGCAGGCGCCGCACACCTTCTGAAATACCTCGCGCGAGTGCGCGAGCTGCTCCGGCGTTTGCGCCGCTCCCAAGGCGGCGAACACCAACAGACCAATCCACGTTTTCATTAATCCCCTCAGCCCTCTGCTACGCATCGCAGATTTCCATCGCCTTCTCGAGAGTCGCGATCGGATCGTGCCCCTGCGCGGGCGAATACTCGTGCGAGATGAATCCCTCGTATCCCAGGTCCGCGATCGCCTTCGCGATGAACCGGTAATTCAGCTCCTGCGTTTCATCGATATCGTGCCGCCCGGGATTCCCGCCCGTGTGAAAATGCCCGATCCACTGGTAGTAATCGCGGATGTTCCGCACGATGTCGCCGTCCATGATCTGCGCGTGATAGATGTCGAACAGGATCTTCACGCGCGGCGAGTTGACCCGCTTCATCACGTCCACGCCCCAGGCGATGTGGTCGAACATGTAATCCTTGTGGTTTACCTTGCTGTTCAGGTACTCCATGCAGACCGTGACGCCCTTATCCTCGGCGTGCGCTTTGATCTTATTTAAAAACGCGACGCAGTTGTCCGCGCCTTCGCGGTCATCCATGCCGCGCCGGTTGCCCGAGAACGTGATGATATTGGGGACGCCGTTCGCCGCGCACTCGTCGATGCCGGCGCGCAGCGAGGCCTCCAGCCTCTCGTGGTTCTCCTTGCGGTTCAGCGCATCCGGAATCGTGCCGCCGGGACCCGGCGGATACATCGAGGGCGTCAGCCCGTATTTCTTGAGCGTCGGCCAGTCGGCAGGCCCGATCAGGTCGAAGCCTTGTATGCCCAGGCGTGCGGCGGCGCGGCAGCTATCCTCCAGGCTCATCCCACGGCCGAACACACCGCGCGTGACGCCCTGTTTGATGCGCCCTTTGCGCTTGACCGGCTCGGTCTGAGCCAGCGCAAGAGGCGCTGCGAGCGCAGGCAAAAAATCACGACGACGCATTCGATGTCACCTCCGCCCGTAGGGGCCGGGCACGCCCGGCCCGTGCCGGGGCAAGCCGAAAGTCGGCGCTGCTACTTCGCGCCCATAAAGAATCCAATTATAGTCTTCGCGTCCTCGATTTTCCCACTCTCGATCATTTCCGCGATTTCCTTGCGCCGGAACCACTGCTTCTCGATGCGCTCATCGTCCATTGGCGTTGCCTCGCCTTCGGTCAAATCGGTTGCGAGAAAGATCGTCATCCGCTCGGCGACATACCCGGGGCTCACGTAGAAGCTCGCCAGTTTCTTCCACGTCTTCGCCTTGTAGCCGGTTTCCTCGGCCAACTCCCGCTTGGCGGCCTGTAGCGGCGTTTCCCCTTCGTCCACCTTGCCCGCCGGCAGCTCCCAGAGATATTTCTCCGCCGGCAGCCGGTATTGCCGCACCAGAAGGATGCGCTTCTTTTCGTCCACGGCCATCATCACGGCCGAGCCGGCGTGGCGCACCACGCAGCGGGCGATCTCGAAACCGGTCTTCGGATCGGCCGCCTTATCTTCCGTCACATGAAACAGCTTGCAGGAGTAAACTTCGCGCGATTGGGTGATTTTCATGATCTCTTCTTCAGCGCCGCCGCGAAATCGGCGCCCGCCAAAGTATTCAGGATATCGCGCGGGCCGAGCCAGCCGCGCCGCGCCATGATGACGCCGTACCGCATGCCGGCCAGGTGCTTGGGATGGTGTGCGTCGGTGTTCACCACAAACCGCGCGCCCTTTGCCTTCGCCGTGCGGATAAGCGGCCCGTGCAGGTCGAGACGTTCGCCGCTCGAATTGATCTCGAGCCAAACTCCGCGCCGCGCCGCCTCCGCCGCCACCCGGTCGAAGTCGAACGGATAGCCCTCGCGCTCGAGCAGCTTGCGCCCGGTTGGGTGGCCGAGAATCCGGATATGCGGATTTTCGAGCGCCCGCAGCAGCCGGTCCGTCATCTCCGCCGCCTCCAGGTTCATGTGGCTGTGGACGCTTCCGATCACCAGGTCCAGCTCCGCCAGCGCGTCGTCGGCCAGATCCATCGTGCCGTCGCGGAGAATGTCGCACTCGATCCCGGAAAAGATCCGGATACCGAGCCCGTCCCGGTTCAGCTCGCGCACGCGCCGCGCGTGCGCCACCACGCGCGTTTCATCGAGCCCATTGGCCATCGCCAGCGCCTTCGAATGGTCGGTGATGGCGATGTATTCGTAGCCCAGCGCGCTGGCGGCCTCGGCCATCTCTTCGAGAGTGGCGCGGCCGTCGGTCTCCGTGGTGTGCATATGGAGGTCGCCGCGGATCTGCCCCAATTCCACCAGCTCGGGTAGACGGCCCTGCTCCGCCGCTTCGATCTCGCCCGTATTCTCCCGCAGCTCCGGCGGAATCCAAGGCAGGCCGAGCGCTTCGTAGACGGAGGCCTCCGTCTCGCCCGCCACGCGCCTGTCGTCCTCCACGCGGAACAGCCCGTACTCGCTGAGCTTGAGGCCCATTTTCACGGCTCGCAGCCGGATCGCCACATTGTGATCCTTGCTGCCCGTGAAGTACTGCATGGCCGAGCCGAAGCTCTCGCGCGGCAACGCCCGCACATCCACCTGCAAGCCTTCGAGCCCCACCCGCGCGCTCGCCTTGTTCTCGCCTCGCGCCAGCACCTCCTGGACGCGCGGAAACGCCAGGAACCGCTCCAGCACCTCGCCCGGCGCCGGACCGGTTACCAGCAGGTCGAGATCGCCGACCGTTTCGCGCCCTCGCCGCAAGCTGCCCGCCGGCGTGATCGCCTCGACGCCCGGCACCTGCCGGATATGCGCGATCAGCTCCTCGGCCATGTTCTCTGCGTAGGGCAGCAGGTACCGGCCTGTCCGCTGGCGGTACTGCGCGATCGAGCGCAGGACTTTCTCTTCGAGCTTCGCCCCCATGCGCGGCAGCACCCGCAGCTTCTGCTCCTTGCAGAGCTGCTCCAGCGCATCCATGGTTTCCACCTTGTAGTGCTGGAAAATGAGCGCGATGCTCTTCGGGCCGAGCCCCTGGATCTTCAGAAATTCCAGGCACGCGGCGGGGAACTGCTTCAGCAATTCATCGCGCCGCTCGCAGGAGCGATGGTCGAGAATCTCCGCCAGCACCGCCGCGAGGCCCTTGCCGATCCCCGGGATCTCGGTCACCTTGCGCGCCGGATCGCGAACGATATCGGCCACGCGCTCGGGATAGCCCTCGATCGCGGTGGCGCCGTTTCTGTAGCTGCGGATGCGGAAACTATCGTCGCCGGCGATCTCCATCAGGTCGGCGGTTTCCCAGAGAATGCGGGCGATCTCCTTGTTCTCCACTCGAAATATTGTACAGAGCCGCGGCCCGGCTCAGGACCGAATCCGGCTGCCTGTAAGTTTCGCCGGAACCCGTGTCCGATACCGGCGGCTGACCGGGAGAGCCGTACCGTCGGAGAGAAGGGCCTCGTGCTCGTCTGCGAGGTTCGTTTGCAGCGCACGCACGCGCGCGAGGTTGACAATCGGGGCTGGGTTCCCCGCGACTTCTGGCTGGAGGATTGGGAGAAGCTGGACACTAGTAAACAGTACGCCGTTGATCGCGACCTATCCGCCAGTGGTCTTCGTTGCCGCAAATCGGAGCCGGACATAGTCGGCAATCCATACGCCGGCCTTGTTCACAAGCTGGGGCTCCAGGACGGATCGCACCTCCTGGAGAAATTCGCCGCGATCCCGGCCAGACAGACCTTCGAGAAAACACAGCCCAAAGGTTTCCAGAAAGCCTGTAATGTCGCCAGGCAAGGGAGTTGGACGTGGAATCAAGGCAATGCTATCGACTCGAAAGCCAGCGCGCTCGAGGCGCGTTGCGTAGTCGCCAGGTGTTGGGAAGTACCAAGGAACACGTGATTCTCCGTCAATCCCCCTCCTGTCAAGCGCCTCGACCAGGGCGCGCCGGATTTTGTCGACACACCCGAATCCACCACACTCTGCAACGAAGCGTCCGCCTGGCCGCAGAGAGCGATGGACTCCCGCAATCATCTCGTCGGCCCGCTTAATCCAATGCAGCACGGCATTGCTGAAGACGGCGTCGAACTCCTCGCGATAGGGCAGAGCCACAGCGTCGGCGACGTGAGCCACTAGGCCAAGTTTGCGTGCCGCTTCGATGAACGCGGCGCTCGAATCGACGGCAACAACGTCGCAGCCAAGATCCGCGATTTTCTTCGTGAGAACGCCGTCGCCGCACCCGAGGTCAAGTATGCGTTCACCGGGCTTCGGAGCCAAAAGCTCCAACACCGGTGATCCTAAATCCGATACGAATCGAGCATTCTTTGCATAGGACGCCGGGTCCCAGGTTTGCGCCGTGACCATACGCTTCAGAGTAACACTTGACGATAGGTCCCAAGCCGTTTACCAGAACTGTTCGCCGCCGTAGCAGCCTGCGGAGTCGAGTGGTGCTGCCGCGCAGCCAATGAGCTGGCGGATCGTGCGGCCGTTCGCCATACTACGGTTATGCGAACCACTGGAAAGCTCCTGATTATAGCGCCGGCGATTTTGCTGGGCTGGATGGCCCTGGCACAGAAGGTGAACCCGCCAAAATCCGGCCCGGAATATACCAGCGATGGCCAGCTTCGCCTTCCGGCGAACTACCGCGGATGGGTGTACCTCTCAACCGGCTTCGATATGAGCTATAACCCGGCGATGACGAACGATCACCACATGTTCGACAACGTCTTTGTGAATCCGGAGGCGTGGCGGACATTCCTGGAGAGCGGAAAATGGCCGGACCGGACGGTCCTTGTTTTGGAAGTCCGGGGCGCGGAGGGCAGGGGCTCCATCAACCAGCAGGGGAATTTTCAGAGCAAGGCCGTAATGGGTTTGGAAGTGCATGTGAAGGACGAAGCTCGCTTCCCCGGCAAGTGGGCGTTTTTTGCATTTCAGGGTGGCGCCCCCACCGCGAAAATGATCCCTCAAACCGCGAACTGCTATAGCTGTCACACCGATCATGGAGCCGTGGACACCACGTTTGTCCAGTTCTATCCCACGCTGATGCCGATCGCGAAAGAAAAGGGTACTCTGTCCGCCGCTTACAGGAAAGAATCGGAGAACTGAGCTGCTCTCAAGCTCCTAAGCGCCTCGGGAAACTTCCACCGGCGCCAGCCGGCTGCGGATCTGGTTCATGACGTCGGATGCCAGGAACGGCTTCCGCAGCACCGGGAAGTTGTGCTCCTCGCACAGGGCTTCCTCTTCGGGCGGCAGGATGGTTCCCGTCATGACGATCACCAGCATCTGCGGCACCGTCTGCAGAAACTCCACTCCCAGTTCCACTCCGTTGCCGTCCGGCAGCATGTAATCGAGCAGGGCGGCGTTGGGCTTGTGGGTCTGGACCAGACGCTTGGCTTCGGTGGCCGATTCCGCAGTCACCAGCGTCCAGCCGTCGTTCGCCATCAGGCGCTCCAGGAAGTGGAGCAGATCGCGATTGTCGTCCACCAGCAGCACGGTCGGATTTGCCGGTGCGGCCGTCACCTGCGCTTCCGCGCTGCGCAACTCCAGCTTCTCGCTCGCGGGATCGACCTCGACCCAGACACGAGCCCCCGGCGCCACCTGGTTCGTGGCCACCAGCGTGGCGAGCGGCTGCGTCAGAAAGCGGTGGATCGTACGGTTCAGCTCCCGAGCCCCGTATTCCGGACTGGTACCCTTGCGCAGCAGGAACTGCCGCGCTTCCGGCGGAACGTCGAGCACGAAGGAGCGGTTGCCGAGCCGCGTGTTCACGTGGTTCTGCAGATCCACGATCTGCTTGTCGAGAATGGCGGAAAGCGATTCGTGCGTGAGCGGCTGATACGTGATGATGCTGTCGATGCGGTTGACGAATTCCGGGGAGAATCGCTTCCGCACCGCCACCAGCGCGATATTCTGCAGCTTGTTGGTCAGATCGGCGCGCTCCGAGGCCTTGACGGACTGGAAGCCGAACTCCGGGTTGATCTCCCGCATCATTTCCCGCGCGCCCAGGTTGCTGGTGAGAAATACCAGGCTCTTTTCGAAATTCACCGTCGAGTTGTCGCCCAGCCGGAGAATCCCTTTGTCCAGCACGCCGAGCAGGAGCCGCGTCATCGAGGGCGCGGCCTTTTCGATTTCATCGAACAGGACCAGCGAGAGATTGCTTTTCTCCGAAGTCACCGCGTTCAGCTTCTGCTGCGTCAGCATGGGCTGAGTCTCCCGGTGGCCCAGGTAGCCCGGAGGCGCTCCGATCAGCTTGGCGACCTCGTGCTCCATCTGGAATTCGCCGCAATCCACCTTGAGCACGTTCTTTTCGCTGCCGTGGAGCACTTCCGCCAGCGCCTCGACCGTCTTGGTCTTGCCGGTGCCGGTGGGCCCGAGCAGCAGAAATACCCCTACCGGCCGCCCCTCCGGGGCCAGACCGGCCTGGAACATCTGGATATACGGGATGATGACCTTGGTGGCTGCCGGCTGCCCGACTACTTTCTGGGAAAGTATGGAGGTCAGGTCTTCAGCCAGGTCTTGCGCCGGCTTGCGGGCACGGTTTTGCGGAACTTTCGGTTTTTCGCCTCCCCCTTCCGATTTGACTGCGGCGGCGCTGGTATTTTTGACTCTCGTGCGTCGCCTCTCTTCAGGACGGTTCGGCTCTTTCATTGGGTGCCCTTTGCGTCAACCAAAAATCTATCAAACAGCTTATCCCAAACGCAAAAGACAATCGACCCTAGCGGTACTGCCTGTGGCACAAGTCCTTTGTAACATGCGGCGTTGGCGATGCTGTGTGATCTTTGTCACTGACGCTGAACGTCCGGTCGGGCGGATGGGCAAGGAAGCCCGTTCAGCGATGGCGGAAGGTGATTCTGCCTTTGGTGAGGTCGTAGGGGGAGAGTTCGAGGGTGACTTTATCCCCCGCAAGAACGCGGATGCGGTTCCGGCGCAAACGGCCGGCGAGGTGGGCCAAAACCACGCGGTTATGTTCCAGTTCGACGCTGAACAAACCGCTGGGAAACTTTTCCAATACGGTGCCGGTTACTTCGATGCTGTCCTCTTTGCTCATAAACCTCTCAATTTCAGGATTAGGCGGACCGGCCGCCGGGGCTGCCGGCCCGCCGCATTACGCTAGGCCGCCGTGACGTTGGTTGCTTGCAGACCCTTCGGGCCTTTCGTCACCTCAAACTCCACTCGTGCGCCCTCATCCAGGGTTCGATAACCCTGAGACTGAATCGCCGAGAAGTGCACGAAGACATCCTCTCCGTTTTCACGCTGGATAAAGCCATAGCCCTTGGCTGCGTTGAACCACTTCACTGTACCTTTTTCTTTCATCTGCCTATGTTCCTTCTTTAACTGAAAAATGCATTCCACTCCAGGCCGGGCCCCGAAAGAGAAAAAGGGGGTGCGGAAGACTCACACACCCCCTTGTTTGTCACGAAGCGGAAAACTAGAGTCAAATGCCCCTCCATTATACACCGGAGTACGCGGAACCGCAGACACGCCGCTTGCATCGTGCAGCGGAAATTCAGGTCGGGCCGCGGACGGGAGAGTGGGCGGCCGCGTGGCAGCAGGATGGCGCGGCGGGCGCCTGCGCCGGGTGAGCCGGGGTGGGCCGGAAGCCTGATGCGGCGAGTGCCGATGGGTTGCGTTTCGCCCGGCGCGCGGGGTGGCAGCCGGACACAGCCGGTGCGAATGAACGGAGAGTCACGCGTGGCAGGGCGTGCGGAGACGCTTAGTCGAGCCCCGGTTGGATGCGAGTGATGGAGTGCCGGGGCGAGTGCCGGTGGGTTGCGTTTCGCCGGACCGCCGGGCGGCAGGCGAGCCCCGGTAGGATGCGGGTCGACGGAGTGTGCCGGCGCCGGGTGGAGCCGGTCCGCAAAGAACGCGGCTGGTGTGCACTGGCGGCTGCCGTGTAGCATCCTGGAAATATGGCCGGTCTATTCGGAGAGGAGCCGCCGTCGCGGGAGCCGATCGAGGAAGGGGCGGTGCTGCTGCGCGGCTTCGCCGCCGCCGAAGCGGAAGCGCTCGTGGCCGAGGTCGAGCGGATCGCCGGACTGGCTCCTTTCCGCCACCTGGTGGTGCCGGGCGGCCATACCATGTCGGTGGCGATGACCAATTGCGGGCGGACGGGCTGGGTCTCCGACCGGACCGGCTACCGCTACGATCCGATCGACCCGGCGAGCGGCAAACCGTGGCCGCCGATGCCGGAGCTGTTTCTCGATCTCGCGCGCCGGGCCGCCGCCGGGTGCGGATTTCCGGAGTACGATCCGGACGCCTGCCTGATCAACCGGTACTCCCCCGGCGCGAAGCTCGGGTTGCATCAGGACCGGGACGAGAACGATTCGTGGGCTCCGATCGTCTCGGTGTCGCTGGGATTGCCGGCAGTGTTTCTCTGGGGCGGCCGGCGCCGCTCCGATCCGGTGCGGCGGATAGTCCTTGAAAGCGGGGACGTGGCGGTGTGGGGCGGGCCGGCGCGGTTCGTCTATCACGGCATCGCGCCCCTCAAAGCCGGGCAGCACCCGTTGACCGGAGATGTGCGGCTGAACCTGACGTTCCGGAAGGTGTGGTAGTGGCGGGCTAGTGCCTGCCCCGCTCGTGCTCGTGGCTCTCCCGCCGCGGACCTTCGAAGCGCCGCACCGGCGCGGCGTTCGGGTGCTCATACCGCTCGCGGTTCACCCACCCGCGTTCCCAGGGGCGATTGTCGATGATCACCGCGTGCGCTCCCCAGTTGAAGGCCGGAGCGCGCCAGCCGAAGGGGACGAACGCGCCGATCGAAACGCGCGGCCCGAAGCTGATGGCCGCTCCGATGGCGAATCCCGGCCGGGGGCGCGTGAAAACCACCACCGGGTTATAACGCGGCACGACGATCACTCCCGGCGTCACCGGCAAAATCTGGATATAAGGCCCGCCGACCACGTTGTAATACGGGCCGGATTGCAGGTACCCGTAGCTCATCGCCAGACGCCGCTCGCGCTGCACCGCGTCCATCACATCCGGGCGCTGGTTGAGGACGGCTGTGCCGAGCGCCTGCGTCCAGCCGGGATCGCTCGCCATCATCTGCAGGACGCTGGGGAGGGCAGCAGCGCCAGCACGCTCGGATCCCGCGGCAGCCAGTCTTCGTCGATGGCGCGCGCGAGGGCGTCGCCCGTCAGATAGCTGTGCTGATTCGCCCAGCCCGCGGCTTCCGGGATCTGGTTCCGAGCGCACGTGAAGATCCAAACTTTTCCTATTTGACGCAGAGACGCAGAGAAGAGATTTTGGCCTCCGCGTCTCCGTGTCTCTGCGTCAAGCAGCCGGCTTCGCTAAACCAATTCGGCGTCATTCGTCTTCAATCCGGGAACAAACGACGGCCTTCGTGCGTCATCCTATTGACTCGTGCCCAAGACCCGCCATTTACACTTCAGCGCCTCGTTCTGGGAGGCTACGCGGATCGCTCTCGATTCGCTGCGCAAGAACAAGCTGCGCAGCTTTCTCACGCTGCTCGGCATTATTCTCGCCACCACGACGCTGATCGCCGTCACGGCGCTGATTCACGGGATGGATGTCTACATTGCGGAGAAGGTCTCGAACATGGGCGCCGACGGGTTCCGCGTGGTGCGCATGGCATGGTTCGGGCCGTGGGACCCGAAGAAGTTTTTCGAGATGGACAAGCGCAACCCGCAGATCAAGGCGGATGAATACGACTTCATCAAGTCCAGGGCCACGATGCTGCGCGATGTCGGGATGATGGCCGGGCGCCGGGCGCGCGTCTCTTATAAGGGCGCGACCATGGAGGATGTCAACGTCCAGGGAATTACCGATAACATCCTCGGGATTAACAATGTCCAGGTCGATACCGGCCGCGGCATCACTTATGAGGAGGTGCGGCGGCATGCGCCCGTCGTATTTATCGGGAACGACGTGCGGACCAAGTTTTTCGAGAACAAGGACCCCATCGGCAAGGTGATCACGGTCGAGGGCGTGCCGTATGAGGTGGTCGGCGTGGCCAAAACGCTGGGTAGCGTGTTCGGCAACTCGCAGGACAATTTCGTGATGGTCCCGATCGAAAGCTATTTCAAAACTTACGGCAGCCACAACGGGCTTTCGATGGTGGCGAAGGCGATCGACAACCAGCACCTGGCGGAGGCGGAGGACGAAGTGCGGGTGCTGATGCGCGCCTACCGCCATCTGCGTCCGGGCCAGGACGATAATTTCAGCATCTTCGCGTCGGAGACCATCGTGAGCCTGTGGCAGCGCCTGACGGCGGCGATCGCGGGCATGGCGGTGGGGATCGTTTCGGTGTTCATGGTGGTGGGCGGCATCGTGATCATGAACATCATGCTGGCGGTGGTCACGGAGCGGACGCGGGAAATCGGCATCCGCAAGTCGCTCGGCGCGCGCCGGCGCGACATTCTCAATCAATATCTGGTGGAATCGGCGGTGCTCGCGGGCATGGGCGGGCTGATCGGGGTCGGCCTGGCGTGGTGTGTCTCGGCGCTGGTGCGCAATCTGTTTTCGGTGCCGATGGCGATGCCGTACTCGTCGGTGGCGATCGGAGTCGGTCTTTCGGCGACGGTGGGGCTGTTTTTCGGGATCTACCCGGCGCGCCGCGCGGCGCGTCTCGATCCCATCGAAGCCCTGCGGGTGGAAAGGTAACTGCGGCGTCCTATGCTCAAACGCGCTTTCGCCAACGGCATCGTTCTGGCCTTTCAGACCATTCGCACGTATAAGCTGCGGGCTTTCCTTACGGTGCTGGGGGTGATCATCGGCACCGGCACGATCATCGGGGTGAGCGCCATCCTGACGGGCTTCGACGCCTCGGTCTCCGCCATGCTGCGCAGCTTCGGGCCGAATTCGATCATCGTGTTCAAGTTCCCGGTCGGGCCGCGCAACCACGGCCTCAGCGCGGAAGAACGCACGCGCAAGGACCTGACGTACGAGAACACCGTCGAAATCCGCGAGCGCTGCCCGGACGTGGAAGACGTCTCGACGATGTTGTTTCCCAATGTAAACACGATCAATGCGCAC
>Ga0070739_10006975_pt1 | contig 12204 bp, 10 predicted proteins | sample Coa_R1_7_FD_66445 | JGI IMG/M metagenome (GOLD analysis project Ga0070739, IMG submission 66445) | Surface soil microbial communities from Centralia Pennsylvania, which are recovering from an underground coalmine fire - Coalmine... | ecosystem: Environmental > Terrestrial > Soil > Unclassified ... | reverse complement strand
GTAGCGGAGCCCTCCGTGGCTACGCAGTCTCCATTCGCCGCACAACCCCCACGCTGGAAGCGGCGGCCCTACCGCCGTCAACAGCTCGTTCAGTTACGTGTCCCGCGCCAGTCTCTGCTTCACGCTGTATTCCTCAGTGGAGCGAAAGGCGTAGTTGCGCAGCATCTCGCCGAGGAGTCCGAGCATGATCAGCTGTATTCCGCTAACGATCAGGATACCGGAGAGGAACAGCAATGGACCGTGGGAGGCGAATACCGACTGTCCGAGAAGCTTAAGGATCAGGATATAAATGAAGCCGAGCAGTCCGAGAAACCACAAACCAAGGCCAAGGCCGCCGAAGAGTTGTAGCGGTTGCTGCATATACCGGGTAAGGAACATGACGGTCGCGAAATCGATCATGCCCTTCACGAACCGGCCGGCGCCGAATTTAGACTTTCCGAACCGCCTCGGATGGTGCTGGACGTCGATTTCTCCGATCCGGAACCCACGACGAAATGCCATGACCGGTATGAACCTGTGGAGCTCGCCATAGAGCTTGACCTCATCCAGCACTTCGCGCCGGTATCCCTTGAAGCCGCAATTGAAGTCGTGGAGTGGGATTCCGGTCGCGCGCCGGACGGTAAAGTTGAAGAGTCGCGAAGGGAGAGTCTTCGAGACCGGATCATGACGAACCTTCTTCCATCCCGACACGAGGTCCATGCCACCGTCGAGCGCCTCGAGAAAGCGAGGTAGCTCAGCCGGATCGTCCTGCAGGTCGCCGTCGAGCGTGATGACATATCGGCCGCGCGCCTCGGCAAATCCTGCCAGGAGCGCTGGCGTCTTGCCGAAGTTCCTTCGGAGACTAATGATGCGCACGGTCGGATCGACTTCATAGAGCCGCGTCAATTCCTCCAGCGTCCCGTCGCGGCTGCCATCGTCGACGAAAATAATCTCCGTTGTCCGGTCGAGCATCGCAACCACGTCCACGAGACGGCGATAAAGTTCCGCAACGCTCCCCTCCTCGTCGTAGACGGGGACGACGATGGAGAGGCCAATATCCCGATCTTCCAAGACCGCAAGTCTCGCATCGCGCGGCGACGAAAGGTTCACTGGCGAACCGTTCGGGCGGGAAGGAAGGCGGAAATCGGCGGTCCCGCGTTTTCACGCAGGATCGTCAGACCCGCCAGCGCCCCACGCGCGATTGCGACCGTAATAAATGCGCCTGCGACGTCGAGTAACCAGTGATTGGCCGAGATGATAACCGTCGCAATCATGGCAAGCGGGTACGCAACGATGAGGACACGTGCCCACGGATTTTGGACGGCGCGAAATAGTGCCCAGGCGGCGAGCAGTGCGTAGACGACGTGTAGGCTCGGCATGGCGGCGTATGGATCGTAGGTGTATGAGCCGGGCTGAGAACCGCCGGCGGACACAATGTGATGCAGCTCGAGCGGATCGACAAATCCGTATTGCAGCAGCAAGCGAGGCGGAGCAGTTGGGAAGACGTAGAAGACAACCAAAGCGATGGCAGTCGTCATCATAAGCATGTTTCGCATGAAGAGGTAGGTGTCCCGTCGGTAGAGGTACAGCCATAAAAGCGCGCCGAGAGTCACCCCGACGTGGCCGACGATGTAGAACGCGTCGATAGCGTTCATCAGCGCGCCGAACTGCAGAAAGAAATGTTCCACCCTCGATTCGACAAAGAAACCGTGACTCCACTCAAAGTCCAGAATCCGGTAAGCGTTGATCCACGCCGCTCCAGATGCCTGGGGGATAACCCCCCGCGCCAGTTCGTATGCCTGCTCCAGCCCCAGGACGACGGCTCCCTGCCATGTCATTCGAAATACGCTGTCCAACCGGGCCGGCGGGCGCGCCCCGGCCAGAAGAGCCGCCTGGTACAGAAACCACGCCAGGAGCATTCCCAGCGCGACGCCTAGAACGACGTCGCCGTCTCGGAGCTGCCGGATGATGACATCGACGATCATTGTTACCCCGTTAGTCTACGTGAAATCCGTGCTTTACATCCGGGAACTTCCGCGGTATTCCGGGCAATTTCGGGCTATAATGGTCCGAGTAGCGGTGGGCGTGACGGTACTAGCGTCGCGCAAATTCCGCCGCGGGGTGGTAAATGGCGAAGGACAGGCAGACAGGCGGCGCCAGCCTCCGCCGCACGCCTGCGCACGGCGGAGGATCGATGGTGAAGATCGAGGTCACGATTGCGCTCAAGGATGCCTTGGAACACGCCGTTGCCACCGGGACCCCCCAAGTCGCGTTGTATAAGGACAAGCCGGTCGTTATCCTCAGCTACGAGGAGTACGAAAGGCTGTCCGGCGAAGAGGACGACGCCTAGCTCGCCGTCATCCGAGCGGTTCGATGAGGCCGAGCGAGCCGTCACTCCGCCGGTATACGACGTTTACTTGCTCCGTCCGGGCGTTTAAGAACATGTGGAAGTTCCGGCCGAGGTCTTCCATGTCTTCCGCGGCCTCATCTTCAAATTGAGGCTTCATCTCAACCCGCTCGACGTGGAATGTGGTCTGGGAGGACGGCTCAGTATCACGTTCCGGCGGCTCCTCGATTTCCGCCGGAGTGCCTCGGTGGTGCGACTTGATCCGCTCCTTCCGTCGGTTGAGCTGGCGGTAGAGCTTATCGACTGCCTCATCGACCGCGGCGTACATGTCGGCCCCGCGACTCATCACGCGAACGGTTGAGCCGAGGACATGGGTCGTGGCTTCCACGCAGTTGTGGCCTGCCGCGGCTCGCGTTGGCTCAGTACTCAGTTCCACCTCTATGTCGTGCAGGCGGTCCATATATCGATCGAGCCCGCGCATCTTCTGCACGACGTGATCGTGGAGGCCGGGCGTAATCGCCAGATTCTTCCCCTTGACATGCACCTCGATTCCACCCGGCCGCCGGCTTCCATGTTTCACGCGTCACCTCCCCGAAAAATGCCAAGCTCTCCGGCCGGATACGGGCGGAGAGCTTCTGGATCGCGTCGGTTCACGGTCAGTCCTTACCTTGAGTCTACGAACCTCGACCCGCGAGGGCAAGGTGATTTCGGACGCCGGCCGATGGGGGAATTCGGCAGGCGATTACTGGCTGTCGTCCGACGACAGGACCGTGCGATGCTTGCTTCCGTCGGCCGCGCCGACCACGCCGTGCAGCTCCAATTGGTCCATCAATCGTGCTGCACGCGAATAGCCGATCCGGAGCTTGCGCTGTAGTAGCGACACCGACGCGTGCTGATGCTCCCGGACAACATCCACTGCCTGTTGGAAAAGCTCGTCGCGCTCGTTGCCTGCCTCTGCCTCGGCAGCCTCGAACTCCTCGTCGGCAACCCGCTCGACCGCGGCGTGGAGCGGGCTCTCATGCCAGAACTGAACGAGCCGCTCGATCTCGGCATCCGAGAGGAAGGCCCCCTGCAGTCGTAGCGGCGCCGGTCCGTCCGGCGGCTGGTAGAGCATGTCCCCCCGGCCGAGCAGCTTCTCGGCGCCGGCCCGATCGAGGATTGTCCGCGAGTCTACCTGGGAGGTCATGGCAAATGCGATCCGGGCCGGGAAGTTGGCCTTAATAAGACCGGTAACGACGTCAACCGACGGGCGCTGAGTGGCGATGACAAGATGGATCCCCGCCGCGCGGGCGAGCTGTGCCAGGCGACAAATCGCATCTTCAACCTCGTCCGGCGCGACCATCATGAGATCTGCCAGCTCGTCGATGATCAGCACGATCCAGGGCAGCCTCTTTGTCCGGTCAGGCAGCTTCTCGTTATAGCGTCCGATATTGCGCACGCCGGTGTCGGCAAACAACTTGTAGCGCCGCTCCATCTCGCGAAGCGCCCATTGCAGCACCCCGACAACCTTGTCCGTCTGTGTCACGACTGGACTCAAAAGATGGGGCACGCCGTTGAATACCGTCAGCTCGACCATCTTCGGGTCGACCATCAGGAGTCGTACATCCTGTGGCGTGTTGTTATAGAGCAGGCAGCTGATGATGGTGTTGACGCAGACACTCTTTCCGGATCCAGTTGCTCCGGCGATTAGGAGATGCGGCATCCGGGCCAGGTCGATGACATAGGGCTTTCCCGCGACATCCTTCCCCAGGCCAACGCGTAAAGGGGAGGCAAGTCCTCGATAGCGTTCGCTTTCGAGCAGTTCCCTTAGGGCAACGACCGAAGCCGATGCATTGGGAATCTCGATACCCACGACCGGCTTTCCGGGCACCGGGGCCTGAATACGAATCGTCGGAGCGGCGAGAGCCAGGGCGAGATCGTTACTTAGCTCGGTAATGCGTCGAACTTTAACGCCGCGCTCGGGCTGAATGTCGAATTGGGTAACGACCGGACCGTGATGGTGACCGACCACGCGAGCTGCGACGTTGAAGCTGGCGAGAGTCTCCTGGATTCGCTGCGCCTTCAAATCGAGATCGGCAGGCGTAGCCGCGCCTTTGGGTGCGGGTGCGAAGATATCGATCGGGGGAAGCGTCTGGCCGTTATCGAATATTGGGAGCGGGCGGGGTTCCTCGGGAAGAGCTGGCGCAGACGCTGCCGGCACTGGATCAGGGAGGGAATCGTCGACCGAAAGCGCAGGCGGCTCGAGCGGAATCTCGTCGACGTCGACGGATTGGACGACGCGGCGCTCGCGCATGGCGCTGGTTTCGCTCCGGACCCGCGTCCAACCGGTCCGAGCCCATCCCCCGAGCGGCAAACCCGACAGCAGGACGAGCGCGATGACGACGATTGCCGCCAGCACCGGGAAGCCCGCTGCGCCGGACGCGGGTCCGAGGAGAAGGAAAGCACCCGCCATGCCCAGGTCGGCAGTGACGAAGTGCCAGGTTACCTCGAGGGCGACGAATACGATTAGAGCCGATCCGGCATACTGCCGAGCCCGCTCCCTGGTCATCGCGCGTAGCTCTGCGCTCCACCATGGCCAGAGCCTGGCAGCAACCGCGCCGGCTGCGACCACACTCGCCCAGAATCCCGCGTTTCCTGACGGCACGCCTCTCACTGCCTCGGCGGCTGAAAAGACGCAGGTTCCGGCCGACAGGAGGACGAGCAGCAGCGTCAACGCCTGCGAGCCCGTTCGCGGGCGCGAGAACGAGCCGAGACCGCGCGCACCGCTGACGAGCAGGCGACGAAATCGCGGCTCGCTCGCCTTTCGCTTCGGAGTGCGTGCAGTCGACGGGCGTGAGGGAGTGCGCTTGTTTGCCATAGGCGGAGAGGATGGGGAGGGGGTGCCCGCAGCATACCACCGGCCGGCGCGCGCCACAAGCCACGTAAAAAATGATCGGGCCCGGTAGTCGTCTACCGGGCCCGGATCTCAGGAGGAGAGGAGTGAGCGACCCTCAATGCTGATGGTACGCTCGCAACCTTGGAGGAACATTAGAACGAGTCATCGGTGAAATAAGCCCGCGGAAAAGTCTCGCGCCGCCTGCTCCTTCAGCTTGTAATGTTGCTTCTTTCCGGTCGCGGTCATCGGCACGGACTCCACAAAACGGTAGTAACGTGGACGCTTGTACCGTGCGAGCATCGGGTGATTGGCGCAGTGACGGTTCAACTCGGCCGCGGTGACGGTTGGATCGGATGATACAACGTAGGCCACTACCAGCTCGCCCCACTCCTTGTCCGGCACGCCGACAACAACCGATTCCGTCACCTTGGGATGCTCGTTCAGCACTTCTTCGACCTGCACCGGGTGGACATTTTCTCCCCCCGAAATGATCATGTCGTCCTTGCGTCCCACCACTGTTACATACTCATTCGCGTCCCACGTCCCGAGGTCGCCGATATAGACCCATCCCCTGTAAAAGGTTCGCGCCGCCGAATCCGGCTTGTCGATATAGGTGTACGTGCACTTGGTTGGGGCGCGGACGATAATCTCGCCGACCTCGGTCCCATCTCTAGCAACGAAGTCGTCCGGCTCGGCCAGGCGGTCGTCGTACACGTGGACGACCGCAACGTCATCGTCGGTACAAGAGCGCCCGGCAGTACCCGCATATTCGGGCAGGTCGTATGGTCGCAAAAATGTGTTCCAGAAAGCTTCGGTCGTACCGTACCCGTTGAAGATATTCGAGGTCAGAACCTCCTGGAAGCGGATGCAAGCCTCTCGCTCCAGCGGCGCTCCCATTGTTACGATGCCCTTGAGCGTTTCAAGGTTTCGTTCGTTGCGTTGCTGCGCATCGGCCAGCATCTTGAGGTTCGTGGGCGCGCCGATCAAAAACGTGATGCCGAACTTCTCCACGTAGTCCAGAACCGCGTTCGCGTCGAATTTGGCGAGTGAGAAAGCCTGCGCGCCCGAGTAAAAGACGGGATTCGGGCCGCCCGAGTACAGACCGCCGCGATGGAACCAGGGTGTCATGTTGAGCGTTTTATCGCGCGGCGACAGCGGGAAATGCATGATCACGTCATGAGCGCTCATGACCTCCGTCAGGTTATTGAGCGGCACTCCCTTCGGCATGCCTGTCGTACCGGAGGTATATAGCCGCGTCGTTTCGTCGTACAGCTCGCTCGGGTGGTCGATTGGAGGTGCTGAATCCGGACTCGATCGCAGGTACTCATCGAACGCGACTCCCTCCGCTTCGGCGGCGTCGTTGTCCACGACGACAACTCGCCGTGGCTTGTGCTGAGCCATGTTGAGCGCCTGTCGCGCCTCCTTGGCCAGCGAAACCTCGTAAACGAATACCGCGGGCCGGCTATCGTCAATGGTCACGGCCGTTTCCCCATAGGCGAGCCGAAAATTGATGGGGCAGCTTATTGCGCCGATTTTCTTCGGGGCGAGGTACAGCATTGCGAACTCGGGACAGTTGTGCAACTGGAACATGACGACATCGTTCGCTCCGACGCCGTCCGCGAGCAGTGCGTTGGCAAGACGGTTGCAATCCCGGTCAAGCTCCGCATAGGTCCACATTCGCCCGTCGGCCGGCGAAGTAAGGGCCGGCCGGCCGGCGTAGCGATGGACGTTCCGCGCGAACCCGTTGATGTACGTGAATTCCTGCTCGAACGTCTGGCGAAACATCTCGCGGTCATAGGTTGTGGGGGCATTTACCGTCGTCATCGAGTGTCCTCCGCATCTGGCGTCCAATCGCCCGAATTGTAGACTGCAGCGGAGGTCTGCGGGTGAGGGAAGTGGCGGTCACGGGACTTGGCGCGGTCACGCCGGTCGGTCCAACGTGGTCCGAGTCGTGGGAGAACTTGGTTCGCGGACGAAGCGGGGTCGGACGGATCACGTTGTTCGATCCGAGCATCATCCCGGTCGATATTGCTGCCGAGGTGAGCGACTGGGACCCGACCAGACTTGACCGTCGTGACGTTCGCCACCTCGACCGCAGCACCCAGTTCGCTCTCGCGGCAGCCAGAGAAGCGATGAATTCAGCCGCTCTGAAACCTGGAGACGTTTCGCCCGAGCGCATCGGCGTCTTGATTGCGTCCGCGGTGGGAGGGATCTCCACCATCCACGCCCAGATGGAAGCACTTCTCCGGGGTGGTTACCGGCGCGTGTCTCCGCACCTGCTTCCGAACATGCTGGTCGACTCGCCTGCGGCCCACGTAGCCCTTGAAGCGCATGCGCGGGGTCCGAATATGGCGACGGTGAGTGCCTGCGCGACGGGGAGCAACGCGATCGGCGAAGCATTCGAGATAATCAGGCGGGGCGATGCCGACATCGTTATCGCCGGTGGGACCGAGGCATGCATCACACCGCTCTTTATGGCCGGATTCTGCCAGATGCGAGCGCTTGCGAAACCGGGGGCGGACTGTCCCGCCGCGGCGTGCAAGCCGTTTGATATCCGGCGCAGCGGCCTGGTCGTCGGCGAGGGCGCCGGCGTTCTCATCCTTGAAGAAGCCGGTCATGCCGCGGCCCGGGGCGCGCGAGTCCGTGCGATGATCGCCGGGTATGGTTCCACATGCGACGCTTATCACATGGCGGCTCCCGATCCCGGCGCAATCGGAATGGGTGAGGCGATCCGTCTCGCGATCGAACGCGCCGGGATTGAACGTGACTCGCTCGGCTACGTCAGCGCTCACGGCACCGGCACCGAGCTCAATGACCGCCTAGAGGCATTGGCGCTACGAGCAGTCCTCGGCGACGCGGTGGAAGACATCCCGACGTCGAGCACGAAAGCGGCCACGGGACACATGATGGGCGCGTCAGGAGCGGTTGAAGCGGCAATATCCGTTCAGGTTCTGATCGACCGCATTGCGCCCCCAACGCTAAACCTCGAGCAGCCCGACCCGGAATGCCGGCTCGATCACATTGCCCGTAACGCGCGGGCTGTCGAGGCGGAATACGTGCTCTCCGACTCTTTTGGGATGGGCGGCCATAACGCGGCGTTGGTATTTGCCCGCGTCTGAGTCGGCTAAACCAGTGACTCCGCGGCCGCGGGTCCGCTGGCGACAATAACCTGATCTGGCCCCACCGGATAGGCTGCAAGCAGTTCGCGGAGATCGTCAACCGTCACTGCTTCGATCTTCTGCCGCAGATCGTGGAGCGTCTCGAGACTGTGGTACGACAACCAGGAGCGAATCAGACCCATTACGCGGTCGTTCGTGCTCTCCCCGCCAATAACCACGGAGCTTATGATCTTCGCCTTGGCCCGATCCAGTTCGTCTTCAGATATGTCGCCAGTCTGCAGTCGTGCCAGCTCAGATCGAACGGTCTCTAGCGCTTTCGCCGCCTGGCCCGGTTCGGTGCTGAGATGAGTGAGGAATAGTCCGGCGCCTTCGAACACCATGACATTGCTCGTCGCTGATTCCGCCAGCCCGGTTTCGTGGAGCGCCCAGAACAGGCGCGAACCGGTGTCGTCCCCGAGGATAGTGGCAAGGACTGCAGCCGCGTAGTAACGGGGGTCAGACCGATCGAGAGAGGGTGTACCAATCGCGAACTGCTCCTGGGCGAAGCGCTCGTCGGTGTACACGTTGAAGCTCGACTCGAACGACACCGGGATGATCTCACGACTCGACGTCCCGCTATCCCATAACGACGTCAACTCGCCAATCTGCGCCACCACTGTGTCCCAATCGAAGTTGCCGGCTATGGCGAAGAGCATGTTGGAAGCGCCGTAGCGGCGATTCCAGTACTCTCGCATCTCTTCGACCGTCAATTCCTTGATGGTCTCAGGTGTGCCGAGCGTTTCCCAGGATAGAGGATGCGATCGGAAAAAGTCCTCCATAAAGTGATCGAACAGAATTTGAGCGGGCTGGTCTTTGAAACGCGCTATCTCTTCTAGAATCACCAACCGCTCCTGGTCGAAGTCGTCCTGGTCCAGCATCGGATGGGTCAACTCGGACAGGATCTGGATCGAGCGGGGTGCTTCACTGGCGAGCACGCGCGCCCAGAAGTAGGTCATCTCGAGCCAGGTGGCCGCGTTGTACTCGGCCCCCATTCGTTCAAAGGCTCCGTCGATCTCCTTCTGCGTCATCGTCTGCGACCGTCGAAATGCCATGTGCTCGAGAAAATGCGAGACTCCCATCGTCCGGGCAGTCTCATCGCGGGTCCCAGTCCTCACCCAAAAGATCGATGCCGCGGACACGGTGCCCGGCATGTGTTGACCAAGAAGTTGAAGTCCGTTCGGTAATTGGTGGGTGTAAAATGTGCTGTCCTGCCGTGCCGGCGCCGTCATCATTCTGAATCTCCTCTAGCCGCCGGCGAAAACGCCGCCGAACAATTCGTCCTCGCTACGCGGCCCAAGCGCGACAATTGCCAGATTTTGCCGGATATCCAGATCGCGCACCAGCGCATTGACGTCGTCGAGCGACACCTGATCGATCAGGCGCTGGACTTCCCGGGGGCTCTTGAGTCTTCCTTCGAACCACCACGAGCGAAGGTTGGCCATCATACGGCCCGAGGTGCTTTCGCTGCGCATGACTTGAGAGCTCTTGAGCCGAATCTTTCCCAACTCCAGCTCCTCTGGATGCAGTCCTTCGGCCTCTAGTTTCCCGAGCTCTTCCAGAATCACCTCGATGCTCTCGTGTGCCCGTTCCGCGGCCGTCCCGACGTAGATGCGGAACAGACCCGACCTCGAGAGACCATCCAGGCGGGCCTGAACGCCGTAGGCGAGGCCCCGCTTTTCACGTACTTCCTGGAAAAGTCGGGAATTCATGCCTCCTCCCAACGCCTGTGCGACCAGCGCCGCCGCGTAGTACCGCGGGTCGCCAATCGCTACGCCGGGGAAAGCCATTGCAATGTTTTCCTGCTCGATATCCTTCGCCAGGACCGTCACTCCTCCGTGCATTGCCGGCGAGGAGAATATCGCGGGTCCGCTCCCCGCCGGCCAGGCCGCGGTCAAGTCTTCCAGCTGGCCGATTAGAGCCTCCCAGTCGAAATTGCCGGCGATGGAGAAGATAAGATTCGGCGCGGTGTAGTACTTGCTCCAGTAGCGGACTAGATCTTCACGGGACATGGAATCCACCGACTCCGGCGTACCCAGCATGTCGTGGCCAAGAGGAGTGTCGCGATAGAATTCCTGCCGAACGACTTCGAGCACGCGGTGAGCGGCGTGGTCTTCGCGCTGTCGTCTCTCCTGCTGGATGAGCGAGCGGACGTTGTCTACCGCGTCGGCGGGGAATGCGGCCCTCCGGACGACGTTACCCAACAGCTCCAATGCCGCTGGGGCGCGATCACCCAGCATAATCGCCGTCAGCATCGTCATCTCGATACCGGATGAAGAATCGTAATTGATTCCGAGCGAATCGAACCGATCGGATAGCTGTCTCGCATCCAGCGTCTCGGTTCCGCGAAATAACATTTGTTCGACAAAATGCGAGACGCCAAATTCCGCCGGGTTTTCGTCCCGGGCACCGGCACCGATCGAAATACCCAGCGCCGCCGATTCAACGCCACCCATCGGCTGACCCACGACCTGGGCGCCGCTCTGGAGGCGGTGCATCAAAAACGTGGTGTCGTCCCCCATCGCAGCCCCTTTCCTCGCCCGAACTTCCACCTAAACTATCGCATGACGGCCCGTAGGGATATCTGCGCGCGGCCGGGTTCGGAGACGTCGAGACCTTCGAGCGGGAACCGTTTCCTGAGATCGAGGCGCAGACGCACCAAGGCTACGTGTTTGCCCGCAGGCAGGCGCCCACGCCCCGTTCGGTCGCTATAGTTAGTCAGGGCGCGGGAGGGCGTGTGGGATCACTGAACGGGCGGCATGAGGCAGTCATAGCTGTCGACGCCATGGGCGGCGACTTCGCCCCGGAGGAGGTCCTCAAAGGCGCCGTACAAGCTCATCGACGCGGCATTAAGGTTGTGATCGTCGGGCCGGTGGATACGGTCGAACGCCACCTTGAGGCACTCGGAGAGCGGTTACCGGTCGTCAACGCCGAGGATGCGGTGCCAATGGACGAACCGGTTGCTCAGGCGCTGCGGCGCCGCGAGTCGTCTCTGCAAGTCGCCGCGAATCTCGTTCTTGCCGGGGACGCGGACGGAGTCGTCTCCTGCGGCAACAGCGGCGCAATCATGGCGATCACGTTGACCGCCTGGGGACGCCAACCGGGAATAGACCGGCCGGCCTTCGGCGGCAACCTGCCCGTTCGCGACGGATCGGCATTCGTCCTCGATATCGGCGCCAATACAAGCTCAAAGGCCAGCAATCTTGTCCAGTACGCGATCATGGGCGATGTCTACGTCCGGATCGCGCGGGGCGTAGACAATCCTCGCGTCGCTCTCCTGAGTAATGGGACCGAAGATTCAAAAGGCACCAAGGCAGTCCGTGAAGCCAACGAAGCGCTCCAGAAACTAGATCTCAATTTCATCGGCAATATCGAGGGTAATCAGGTGTTCGAGGGCGCGGCCGACGTCGTCGTGACCGACGGGTTCACGGGCAACGTCTTGCTCAAAGGTTCGGAGGGAGTGGCAATGGAAATGCTGCGGCTCATCAGGAACGAGCTCAGCAGCGATGTTGTCGCGAAATTAGCCGGAGCGGTGATGATGCCCGCGTTCCAGCGGGTCCGAAGGCGGGTGGACTTCGAGGAATACGGAGGAGTTCCAGTGCTGGGCGTGGACGGAGTCATGATCAATTGCCACGGGCGGTCGACGGCAAAGGCGGTAACGAACGCGATATGCCTCGCCGAGCGAGTCGTATGCGAAAACCTGGTAGACCAGATCGGCGAGGCGTTACACCACGACGGTGTGGAACGATCCAACCGGCGGCGCCGCCTCGCCCGCGCCTTCCGTCTTCGCCACCAGTAGTTATGCCGCTACTCGAATCTCACGTCAATCGAAGCGACCCCGACTTTCA
>Ga0070739_10006974_pt1 | contig 12204 bp, 8 predicted proteins | sample Coa_R1_7_FD_66445 | JGI IMG/M metagenome (GOLD analysis project Ga0070739, IMG submission 66445) | Surface soil microbial communities from Centralia Pennsylvania, which are recovering from an underground coalmine fire - Coalmine... | ecosystem: Environmental > Terrestrial > Soil > Unclassified ... | reverse complement strand
GAGGCTGCGGAACTGGGCGATCTGCGCCTGCCCTCCCGCGAACGGCACGAGCTCGTCGATCGCGCCGTAGGTCATCACGTACGGCACCCACTTCAGGTTGACGATCTGCGGCGTCGAGTCGCCGTCGGAGGTGCACTGCCCCGCCCCCGCCGCGCCCTGGACCGGCCCATATACGCGCAGCCCGCAGATCACGGGCCCCTCGAGTGGCATCGACTGCGCGAACAGGTCCGGGTACTCCTCGGGGAGCTTGTAGGAGGCCCACCCGCCCATCGAGTAGCCCGACATGACCGTCGCGTCGGGATCGAGGTCGTAGCTGCGCGCGAGCTGGTGCCACACGTCCCAGAAGTCGACCTCCGCCTCGCCGTAGTACCACTGCCCCTCGCTGAACCCCTCCGTGGTCGCGCAGATGCTGTCGCGGGCCTCGCACTCCTCCTGGAGCTGGCTCGTCGCGACGCCGCCGTACTGGTTCAGGTTCGCGCCGAGCGAATGCAGGATCCAGGTCAGCTTGACCTCATCTCCGCGCTTGTAGCGCGTCGGCACGTAGACGGCGTACGGTTGCACTCGCCCGACGTACGTCGGCGGCGTGTAAGTCGATCCGGGCGGGTCGACGACGCCCTGGCCGAGCGACAGCGGCGTCACGTACCAGCGGTTGCTGTAGCCGGTCGGCAGCGGCTCCGGCGACCACGCCCTGCGCGCCAGGCGACCCCAGTCGACGCTCAGCCCGTACTTGGCGACGTCCCCGCCGGCGAGCGTGTTCGCCTGGTCGTTCTCCATCCAGAAGTTGCCGCACTCCGCGACCGGCAGGTGGTCGTCGGTGACGCCGCCGACGGCCAGCCCGTTGCCGACCGCCTGCGCGAGACCGGGATCGGGGAACGGACCGGTGGGACACACGAGCTCGGCCTCCTGCCGGTAGCTGCGGAACGTGACGTTGTAGACGTTGACGCCGGCCGCGGTGCCCCCGTCGGCCGACGGCACGCTGGCAAACGCGTTGTCGGCCGAGTCCGCGAGACCGGCGGCGAGCTGCACACGCCAGGTGCCGCTCACCGGCAGCACGGTCGTGGGGATGCGGACGATGAACGACCGCGAGCCGAGGTCGACCGTCGTCGGCAGCACCGCCAGCGGCCGGCTCGGGTCGGCCGCCTTCACGAGCTCGGCATGCTTGGCCGTGACGATCAGCGCGTACTGGATGCCGCTCGACGTCGTGATCCCGGCGTTGCCCGGCCAGGCCGTCGCGCTCGCCGGACGCGATCGGCCACCCACGCCCGCCATCGTCCATTCGGCGACCGGAACGCGCGGGTCGACGAGCGTGTTCCAGTCGACGCGCCAATACGTGGCGCTCGGCGTATAGCCGACGGCGGCGGTGAAGATATCTGCGCCATCGCCGTGGGCGGCGCCGGACGGATACGCAAAGCCGCCGTGCACGGGCGCGAGATCCGAGTCCTTGCTCGCCGCCTCGATCCCGACCGGGCTCCCCATCGGTCCGTGGTCGTCGTAGACGAAATCGGTCCACAGGCTGGCGCCGCCGTCAAGCCGGCCGGTCCCCTCCGTGTGCGAGAAGGCGCTCGGGAACGGCCAGGCCGATCGTGGCGGCGCCGGGAGCCTCGGCGCCGCAGCTCTCGCCGCGGGCGGTACCCCCGTCGGCAGCCCCGGGATGCCTCGGACGCTGTCGGCCGTCCGCACGCTCGCGCTGGCCGCCGCCATCCCGGGCACCACCCCGATGGCGACGCCGAGCGCCACCGCCAGTCGAGATCCCACTCGTCGCATGCACTCAGGACAACGCTCGCGGGACGGAAAACTTGCGCTCATCGTCGCCGCGGCCGGCGGGCAATGCCGGCCACGGCGCCCGACCGCCCGCTCAGCTCGAGCAGGCGACGATCCCGCTCGGCGCGGGGGCCGTCCCTGGCTCCTGGGCGGGCGGGGCCGAATTGACCTTGACCGGCGTGTACTGCACGCCAGGCCCGGTCTCCGAGTACTCGCTGGCCGGCGCGCTGGTCAGGCAGTCGGTCTCGGTCACGCGGCTGTCGAGCAGCGACGGCTGAGCGAGGACCGACGACACCGGCCCGGGCACCGAGTTGTCGACCCGCGCGAAGTTGAACGCCGAGGTCATGTCCCCGACGGTGGCGTCACGCCATGCCGACAGGTTCGGAACCGTCACTCCCTGCGCCGCGAAGCGAGCCGCCAGGAACTTCAGCGGCGAGGTGTGGTCGAACACGTCGGAGGCGACGAACCCCCCGCGGCTGAACGGCGAGATCACGAGCATCGGCACCCGGAACCCGAGCCCGATCGGCCCGGCGATCCCGCCCGTCCCCGCGACGCCGGAGAGCGGCACCGTGATGTACTCGCCGGCCGTCCCCGCGGCCGCCGTCGGCGGCGGCACGTGGTCGAAGAAGCCGCCGTTCTCGTCGTAGGTGACGAACAGCGCCGACTGCTCCCAGACGCCCTGGTTGGAGAGCAGCGCGCCCAGCGTCTGCGCGGTCGCCCATTCGCCCCACACCGACGGCGTCGGCGGGTGCTCGGAGTCGAGCACGGGCGCGAGCACCCACGAGACCTGCGGCAGCGTCCCGGCTGCACAGTCGGTCTGGAAGTCGCCTGGGAACGTGTGCCCGAACGCGTTCGCCGCCAGTGAGGCGTCGTTCAGGTAGTTCTTGAAGTACGGGAGCACGTAGTCCGAGACCGGGCTGAGGTTCTCGGGCGACTCGTAGACCTTCCAGCTGACCCCGGCGTCCTGGAGCACCTCGGGCATCGTCTTCCAGGTGAACTTGCCGTAGTTCTGGAGCCGGTCTGAGGTCAGCGTTTCGACCAGCGGGCCGCCGCCCTTGCCGTCCGGGTCGAGCGTCGCCGTCATCGTGTACAGCCGGTTCGGGTCGGTGGGGCCGATCACCGAGCAGTGGTAGTGGTCGCAGAGCGTGAACGCGTCCGCCAGCGCGTAGTAGAAGCCGAGGTCCGCGCGCGTGTAGTAGCCCATCGTCAGTGGCCCGTTCTGCGCGCCGTTGGACGCCAGGTGCTCGACCAGGAACTTGTCCATCGCGCCGCCGTTCCATGCGCCGTGCTGGGTCGGCCAGCTGTGGTCGATGTCGTTGGTGCACTCGCCCTGCTGGCTCGTCGAGTCGAGGTGGAACGGGTAGAGGTGACCCCCGTCGTAGCCGCCCGGGTAGCCCGGCTGGGCGAACACCGACAGGCCGCTGCCGTCGCCGAGCGCGAGCACGTTCGGGTCGGCGAACCCGCTCACGCCGCGGTAGCTGCCGAAGTAGTGGTCGAACGAGCGGTTCTCCTGGATGAGAATCACGATGTGGCCGATGTCCCCGAGGCTCCCGCAGCCTCCTGTCGACTGCGCGAGCGCCCGGCCGACGAGGCGGCTTCCCAGCGCGCCCCACGTCGACAGCGCCGCGCCACCGAGGGCGCCGGCACGCAGCAGCTCCCGCCTGTTCAGCTCCGCTCGCACCACATCTCAAAACGAGCCGAGGCGTCAAAACTTGCGCGAATCCGACACCAAGCCTGCCGCGGCGGCACGGAGCGCCCGCGCCAGCTTCGTCCCCACCCCCCGCGCGGGCAGCTCGATGACGAGCCGGAACTCGCTGCCGTCGCGCGTCAGCTCCGAGGGCCCCAGCCCCCGCAGCAGCTCGACGGCCGCGGGGTTCTCCACCTTCACGAGCGCGGTGAACCGGCGAATCCCCTCCTCCCGAGCCCGGCGGGCCAGCCGGCGGAGCAGGAGGCGACCGAGACCGCGACCTTGCCAATCGTCGACCACGGTGATCGCCGCCTCGGCATCCTGCGCGTCCTTCCCAGCCCGCACGTAGCGCGCCACCCCGAGCACTTCGTCCCCCGCCTCCGAAAGGGCCAGGAGAGCCTCGTGGTCGTGGTGGTCGACCTCGGTCAGATAGGCCAGCGCACGGTCGGTGAGCTCCCTCATCGGGACGAAGAAGCGGCGGTAGCGGGACTGCTCGCTCAGCCGGTCGAACGCGGCGCGGAGCAGGGCCTTGTCGGCGGGCCTCACCGCCCGCACGCGAACGACTGACCCGTCGCGCAGCTTGGCCCGGCGCGGCCCCCGGGAGGGCGGCATCGCCCCAGCCTACCCGCCGTCCCTAAGATCCGCGGCAACGTGAGCCTCCCCTCCCCCACCGACCGCTCGGCCGCCCTGGTCACCGGCGCCTCCGCGGGGATCGGCGCCGAGATCGCCCGCGAGCTGGCCGCGCGCGGCCACAACCTGATCCTCGTCGCGCGGCGCCGCGAGCGCCTCCGGGAACTCGCGGCCGAGCTGTCCGAAAGCCACGGCGTCCGAGCGGAGTCGCTGTCCTGCGACCTCGCCAAGCCGACGAGCCGGGGGCGTCTGCCCGGCCAGGCCGAGCGGCTCGGGCTCGCCGTCGAGGTGCTCGTCAACAACGCCGGCTTCGCCACGGGCGGCCCGTTTCACGACTCCGACCCTGAGCGCGAGCTTCAGCAGGTGCGGCTCGACGTCGAGGCCGTCGTCGCCCTCACCTCGATGTTCGTCCCCGGGATGGTCGAGCGGGGCCGCGGCGCGATCCTGAACGTCGCGTCGACGGCGGGCATGCAGCCAATGCCCTACTCCGCCGGCTATGCCGCGGCGAAGGCCTACGTGCTCTCGTTCTCGGAGGCGCTCCACTACGAGCTCGAGCCGAAGGGCGTGACCGTGACGGCGCTCGCACCGGGCCCGGTGTCGACCGACTTCTGGGAGACCGCGGGGTGGCAGACGACCGGCGGCCAGCGCTTCGAGCAGGCTGTGCCGGGCCCCGCCTGGGTGACCGCCCAGACGGCCGCCCGAGCCGGCGTGCGCGGCCTCGCGGACGGCAGCCGCGTGGTCATCCCGGGGCTGCCGATGCGCGCGGCGATGCTCGCCTCACGCTACATCCCCCATGCGGTCAAGCTGCCCTCGATCGCGGCAGCGATGCGCAGGCGATGACGACGGAGACGGCGGGCGAGCTCGAGCGGGCGACCGCGGCCGAGCCCACGGAGCCCCGGATCCTCTGGGCATCCCGCCCCAGCCGGCGCGCGCGCCTGTTCGCCTGGCTCCTGCGACTGTTCCTGCGCCCTCTGATCGCGCTCAGCGCGGCGGTGAGCGGGCTCGGGATCCGCTTCGGCCCGAGCGGCATCGAGATGTGGGAGGTGTGGACGCTGTTCCACCGCCTCACCGACCTCCTCGGCCGGCTCGCGCCACCGCTGAGCGGCAGCGTGATCGAGCGCGTCGATCTGCCGGACTGCCCGGCGGACTACGTCCGCGCTCCTGCCGTCCCGGTCGAGGGCCGGGCGATCCTCTACCTGCACGGCGGCGGGTTCGTGGCCGGCGGCCTCGGCTCCTACCGCCGCTTCGCCTCGATCCTCTCGCGCGCCTCCGGCGGGACGGTTCTCAACGTCGGCTACCGGCTGCTCCCGCGCGCGCCGATCCACCACGCGATCGCCGACGGCCTGTCCGCTTACCGGCGCCTGCTTGAGGATGGTCACGGGGCCGAGCAGATCGTGATCGCGGGCGACTCGGCCGGCGGCGGTCTGGCCTTCCTCGTCGCGTACGCGATCCGCAAGGCCGGCCTGCCCGGTCCGGCCGCGATCGTCGCGATCAGCCCGTGGGCGGATCTCGACGTGGCCGACAAGCAGGTGCACGGCTCGGCGCGCCGCGATCCGGTGATCCCGATCAAGGCCGCCGCCTTCGTGGTCGAGAAGCTCGTCCAGAAGGGCGCCGATCTCGACCCCGAGCTCTCGCCTGTCAACCTCGACCTGCGCGGGCTCCCCCCGGTCCTGATCCACGTCGGCACCACCGAGGTTCTGGCGCTCGGCTCGGTGAAGCTGGCCGCGGCGCTGGGCCGGGCGGGCGTGCCGGTGACGCTCAAGCACTGGCACGGACAGGTCCACGACTTCCACGTTCTCGGCCTCGATTTCGTGCCCGAGGCTCGCCAGGCGCTGCGCGAGATCGGGGATTTCGTCGCCGTAACGACGGCTCCGTCATCGGCGCCATTACATTCCGGTCGGTGAGCGAGCCGAAACCGCAGCTCTCCCAGGCGCTCATCGACAGCGCGCCCGAGGCGACGCTGCTGGCGACCGCGACCGGCCTGATCGTCCGTGTCAACGCGCAGGCCGAGACCCTCCTCGGCTACAGCGAAGCCGACCTCGTCGGGCGCTCGGTCCGGCAGCTGCTGCCGGAGTCGCTGCACGGCCCGCTTGCCGCTCACCTCGACGCGTTCGCCAAGGAGCCCCGGCGCCACGTGATCGGCCGCGACGCTTCCCTGTTCGCGCTGCTCGCCGACGGAAGCGAGCTTCCCGTCGAGGTCGCGCTGAACCCGGTCGACACCAGCAGCGGGCTTTACGTGGTGGCCGCCGTTCGCGACCTCAGCCACCAGCTCGGGCACGCGGCATCCCTGCGCGCGGCGGCGGAGCAGTTCCGGAGCGCCTTCCAGCACGCCCCGGTCGGACTCGCGATCTGCGAGCCCGATGGCCGCTTCGTGGAGGTCAACCCGGCCCTCTGCCGCCTCACCGGCTACACCGACCAGGATCTGCTCGGCACGAGCCTGCCAACGCTCGTCCACCCGGAGGACGCGATCGGAGCCGGCGAGCTGTTCGGGCCACTCCTCCAGGATGGCGCGCAATTCCACGAGCGCGAGCAACGGATCCTGCTCGCCGACGGCGAGCACCTGTGGACGGCTCTGCACGTGATCGCCCAGCGCGGCGCCGACGGCGAGCTGAGCCGTCTGCTCGTCGGCGTCACCGACACGAGCGAGCGGCGCCAGCTCGAGGGTCAGCTGCGCCACCTCACCGACCACGACCCTCTCACCGGGCTGCTCAACCGCCAGGGGCTCGAGGGCGAGCTCGACCGGCACGTCGCGCACGTCAACCGGTACGGCTCGCGCGGGGCGCTGCTGCTCCTCGACGTCGACCATTTCAAGGCGATCAACGACACGCTCGGCCACGAGGCGGGCGATCAGGTGATCTCCGTGATCGCCGCGCGCCTCAGCGCGCGGCTGCGGAGCAGCGACACGCTCGCGCGGCTGGGCGGGGACGAGTTCGCGATCCTCCTCCCCGAGGCCGATATGGCGGCCGCACGCCGCGTCGCCGCGGCGATCATGGCCGACATCCGCGACGATCCGGTGGAGATCGGCGACGGCATCCAGCGCCCGATCACGGTCAGCCTCGGCGTGACGATGTTCCGCGAGGGGACGGGCAGTGGCGAGGAGGTGCTGGTCGACGCCGACCTCGCGATGTTCGATTCCAAGGAGGCGGGACGCGACCGGATGTCGCTCGGCGCCGGCGGGCACCGCGAGGAGCCCGAGGCGAAGTCGCGGCTGGCGTGGATCGATCGCATCCACGACGCGCTCGAGAACGAGCGCCTGACCCTGTTCGCCCAGCCGGTCGTCAGCCTCGGTCGCGACGAGCCGGCGACGGGCGCGATCCAGCAGCACGAGCTGCTGCTGCGCATGCTCGACGAGCACGGGGAGGCGACGCCACCGAGCGCTTTCCTGCCGATCGCCGAACGCTTCGACCTGATCCAGGAGATCGATCGCTGGGTCGTCCGGCAGGCGATCCGGCTCGTCCACCGCCAGCCCGCCGATGTCCGCGGCGGGGTCGAGATCAACGTCTCGGGCAAGTCGCTCGCAGACGGCAAGCTGCTCGATGTGATCCAGTCGGAGCTGGTTCGCTCGCGGATCGACCCGTTCCGGATCACGTTCGAGCTCGCGGAGACCGCGGCGATCGCCAACGTCGCGCTGGCGCGCAGCTTCGCCGAGGGCGTGGCCGAGCTCGGGTGCCGCTTCGCGCTCGATGACTTCGGCGCGGGCTTCGGAAGCTTCTACTACCTCAAGCACATCCCGTTCGACCACCTCAAGATCGGCCGGGAGTTCGTCACTCGGTGCGTCAACAACCGGACCGACCAGCTCGTGATCGAGTCGCTGGTCGGGATCGCGCGCGGGCTGCGCAAGCAGACGATCGCGGTCGGCGTGGAGGATGGCCGCACCGCCGCGTTCCTGCGCCGAAGCGGCGTCGACATGGCCCAGGGCTTTCACTTCGGCCGGCCCTATCCGGTGCTTCGCAGCGACCGCGAAGCCGGGCGGCCGCTGCGGGTCAGCTGATCAGCGAGCGCCCGGTCATCTCATCGGGCTGGCGGTAGCCGAGCAGCTCAAGCACGGTCGGCGAGACGTCGGCGAGCACCCCGCCGGCACGCAGGCCGAGTCCGGGGATCGTCACCACCAGCGGCACCGGGTTGAGTGAGTGCGCGGTGTTGGGGCTGCCGTCGGGCTCGAGCATGTGGTCGGCGTTGCCGTGATCGGCGGTGACCACGCAGGCGCCGCCGGTCTCGTGAACGGCTCGCACCACGTCGGCCAGACAGGCGTCGACCGTCTCCACCGCGGCCACCGCAGCCGGGATCACGCCCGTATGGCCGACCATGTCCGGATTGGCGAAGTTGATGATCCCGAACGCGGGCTGCTCCTCGCGCCACGCGGCGACGAATCGGTCGGCGGCCTCCCGTGCGCTCATCTGCGGCTTGTGGTCGTAGGTCGGGACGTCGCGGGGCGACGGGACGAGCTCGCGGCGCTCACCCTCCTGCGGTGTCTCCTCCCCGCCCCCGAAGAAGTACGTGACGTGCGGGTACTTCTCGGTCTCCGCGACGTGCAGCTGGCGGGCGCCATGCTCGGCGATCACGACGGGCAGCGTGATCTCGGGACGCGCGGGCGGGAACGCCACCGGGTAGGGCCACCCCTCCTCGTACTCGGTCATCGTCGCGTAGCGGCCGACCGGCCCGGCGAGGCCCCGGTCCACCTCCTGGAAGCCCGGGTCGGCGAGCGCGCGAGTGAGCTCGCGCATCCGGTCGGGGCGGAAGTTGAACGCGAACACGCTGTCGCCAGGCCGGATCCGTGCCTCCTCGCCGACGCGGACGGGCGTTATGAACTCGTCCGTCTCACCGCGCGCGTAGGCGGCCCGAGCCGCCTCCGAGGCGGAGCCGGCCTCGTGCTCGGAGCGACCGTGCACGAGCAGGTCGTAGGCGAGCTGAACCCGTTCCCAGCGCCGGTCGCGGTCCATCGCGTAGTAGCGCCCGACGACCGTGCCGATCCGCCCGGCCCCGGCCCCGGCCATCCACCGCTCGACCTGCTCCAGGTAGCCGGCGCCCGACTCGGGGAGCGTGTCGCGGCCATCTGTGAACGCGTGCAGGACCAGGTCCGGGACCGCGAGCTCCGCTCCCAGCTCGATCAGCGCGCGCAGATGCTCGAAGCCCGAGTGGACGCCTCCGTCGGACACGAGTCCGATCAGGTGCACGCGCTCCGCGCCACGGAGCGCCTCGGCGAGAACGCTGTTCTCGGCAAGCGCGCCACCGGCGACGGCCGCGTTGATCCGCGTCAGGTCCTGGAGCACGACCGCCCCGGCGCCCAGGTTCATGTGGCCGACCTCGGAGTTGCCCATCTGCCCGTCCGGGAGGCCGACGGCGAGGCCGCACGCGGTCAGCTCCGTGTGGGGGTATCCGCTCCACAACTCATCCATCACCGGCGTGCGGGCCAGTGACACCGCGTTGCCCGGTCCGGGCGGGGCCAGGCCCCAGCCGTCCAGCACGATCAGGGCGCAGCGCGCGACGGGCAGACGGCTCGGCCCGGGCGGCAGGGACATCAGACCGCGGCGGCGACGATCTGCGCGAACGCTCCGGCGTCGAGGCTTGCCCCGCCGACGAGGGCGCCGTCGACGTCGGGAAGAGCCAGCAGCTCGCCGGCGTTGTCCGGCTTGACGCTCCCGCCGTAGAGCACGCGGACGCGCTCGGCCTGCTCGGGCGCGCGGTCGGCGACCAGCGCTCGCACGAACGCGATCGCCTCCTGGGCCTGCTCGGGGCTCGCCACCTGGCCGGTGCCGATCGCCCAGATCGGCTCGTAGGCGATCACCACCTCGTCGAGGCGCTCCTCGGGGACCCGCGCGAGGTCCTCCTGAACCTGGTGGCGGAGCTTGCGCTCGGTGTCGCCGCGCTCGCGCTCCTCGTCGGTCTCGCCCACGCACAGGACCGGGATCAGGCCCGCCTCGAGCGCTGCCGGCACCTTCATGGCGAGCGCCTTGTCGGTCTCGCCGAAGTGCTCGCGCCGCTCAGAGTGGCCGAGGATCACCCCCTGGACGCCGGCCTCGAGGAGCATCGGTGGGGCGACCTCGCCGGTGAACGCGCCTTCGTCGGCGTGGTGCATGTTCTGCGCGAACACCTGCACCCGTGAGCCGCGCGCCGAGTCCACCATCGCCTGGAGGGCCAGGAACGGCGGGCAGATCGCGACATCGACATCGCTGGTCGAGACGTGCGGCAGGAGCGCCTGGATGAACTCCTCCGCCTCGGCGACCGTCTTGTACATCTTCCAGTTGCCGGCGATCAGCGGCACCCGGCGCGTCCCGGCGCTCATGAGAGCACCGCCACTCCGGGCAGCTCGCGCCCCTCGATCAGCTCGAGCGAAGCGCCGCCCCCCGTCGAGATGTGGGTGACGCGGTCGGCGAGCCCGAACTGGTGGATCGCGGCCACCGAATCGCCGCCGCCGATCACGGTCGTCCCGGCGGCCGCCGCCACCGCCTCGGCGACGGCCCGCGTGCCGGCGGCAAATGGGGAAAGCTCGAACGCTCCCATCGGCCCGTTCCAGAACACGGTGCCCGCCGTCTCGATCACGCTCGTGTAGAGGGCCGCGGTCCGCGGACCGACATCGAGGCCCATCTGGCCGTCGGGCACGTCGACGCCGTCGAGACCGTGCGGCTCGGCGTCGGCGGCGAAGCGCTCGGCCGTGACGAGGTCGACCGGCAGCTTCAGCTCGGCCCGCGCGCCGGGCCAGCTCTCGAGCGCCTCGCGCGCGAGCGCGACGTCATCCTCGCCGCACAGCGAAGCTCCGACCGAGTGGCCCTGCGCCTTCAGGAAGGGAAAGCACATCGCGCCACCGATCAGGATCGTGTCGGCGCGCTCGCGGAAGCGCTCGATCACCTTGATCTTGTCGCTGACCTTGGCGCCGCCGAGCACCGCCACCAGCGGGCGGGCGGGATCTTCGAGCAGCTGGGCCAGGGTCGTGACCTCTCGCTCGAGCAGGCGGCCGGCGGCGCGGTGCGCGGCGCGGCGCGCCACCCCCTCCGTCGAAGCGTGCGCGCGGTGAGCGGCCCCGAAGGCGTCGTTCACGTAGATGTCGGCAAGCTCGGCCAGCGAGTCGGCCAGCTCGGGGTCGTTCTTCGTCTCGCCCGGCTCGAAGCGGACGTTCTCGAGCATCAGCACCTCACCCGGGGCGAGCGCCTCGGCCCGCGCTCGCACCTCCTCGCCCCTCACGGCCGGGACGAGCTCGACTCGCGCTCCGATCAGCTCCCCGAGCCGTTCGGCGGCCGGACGCAGCGAGAGCTCCGGCTCGCGGTCCTTCGGGCGGCCGAGGTGCGACAGCAGCACGAGGCTCGCACCTCGCTCCCGGAGCTCCTTCAGCGTCGGCAGGGCGGCGCGGATCCTCGTGTCGTCGGCGACCCGGTCGCCATCGAGTGGCACGTTGAAGTCGACCCGGACGAGTACACGGCGGCCCGTCAGGTCAGGCAGGTCCCGCAGCGTTCTCACAGCAACTTCTGGACCAGGTCGACGACCCGGTTCGAGTATCCCCACTCGTTGTCGTACCAGGAGATCACCTTCACCATCGTGCCATCCATGACCGCCGTGAGCGAAGCGTCGACGATCGACGAGGCGGGGTTCTTGACGATGTCCGATGAGACGATCGGGTCCTCCGTGTACTCGAGGTAGGGGCTCAGCGGCCCCTCGCTCGCGGCCTGTCGCAGCGCCGCGTTGACCTCCTCGACGCTCGTCTCGCGGGTAGTCTCGACGGTCAGGTCGACGACGCTCCCGGTCGGCACGGGCGCACGGACCGCGAAGCCGTGGAGCTTGCCGTTGAGCTCCGGGATCACCAGGCCGATCGCCTTGGCGGCGCCCGTCGTCGCGGGGATCAGGTTGACGGCGGCGGCGCGGGCTCGCCGCAGGTCCTTGTGCGGCATGTCCTGGAGGCGCTGGTCGGCGGTGTAGGCGTGGATCGTCGTCATCAGCCCGTGCCTCACGCCGATCGCGTCCTGGAGGACCTTGGCCACCGGCGCCAGGCAGTTGGTCGTGCACGAGGCGTTCGAGATCACCTGGTGAGCGGAGGCGTCGTAGGCCTCCTCGAAGTTGACCCCGAGCACGACCGTGACGTCCGGGCTCGTGGCCGGCGCCGAGATGACCACCTTCCTGGCCCCCGCGTCGAGGTG
>Ga0070739_10006973_pt1 | contig 12207 bp, 12 predicted proteins | sample Coa_R1_7_FD_66445 | JGI IMG/M metagenome (GOLD analysis project Ga0070739, IMG submission 66445) | Surface soil microbial communities from Centralia Pennsylvania, which are recovering from an underground coalmine fire - Coalmine... | ecosystem: Environmental > Terrestrial > Soil > Unclassified ... | reverse complement strand
TGATTTCGTCCTGAAGGTTGCGCGACGTCGCCGACAAGACGCGCACGTCGACCTTCACGGGTCGCTGACTTCCAACGCGCGTGTAGCTTTGGTCGGTGAGGACGCGCAGGATCTTGGCCTGCGTCGTAAGGGGCATATCGGCAATTTCGTCGAGGAACAGAGTTCCTCCATGGGCATGTTCGAGCAGGCCCGGGCGCATCACGCCATCGGTCTCACTCCCAAACAACTCTTCCTCGACACGTTCGGGGCTCATCATTGCCGCAGAGAGCACGATGAATGGCGCCTTCGCGCGCGGGCTCCACTGGTGAATCATCCGCGCGGCAATCTCCTTGCCCACCCCGGGCGGGCCGGAGATCAGAACTCGGCTTCCGGTTGGAGCAACGCGCTTTAGCGTTGCGCGGACGGTGTTGATCGCGACCGAGCTCCCATGCAGCTGGTCCTCCTGGCCAACCTGCTGACGCAAGCTTTCGTTTTCGCGTCTGAGCCGCTCCGTTTCGGTTGCCCGGTCGACGAGATAGATGAGGCGTTCCGCCTCGAATGGCTTCTCGATGAAGTCGATCGCCCCTTCCCTCACCGCCGCAACGGCGGTGTCGAGGTTGCCATGCCCCGAAATCATGAGGATCGGGATCGTCGAATCCCGCTGCTTTATTTCCTGCAAAAGCTGGATACCGTCGAGCTTCGATCCTTGCAGCCAGACGTCGAGCAGCACCATCGAGGGGCGCCGCTCCTCGATGGCGTCGAGTGTCTGACTACTGTCGGCTGCAGTCCTTACGGCATAGCCTTCGTCCTCAAGCACTCCGCTCACCAACTCGCGGATGTCTGCTTCATCGTCCACAACCAGTACTTCAAGAGCCATCAGGCTTCCTCGTCAGTCTTCTGAACATTCGCGCTCGCCGGTTCGGTCTCGTTGGCGAGCTGCGCAAGCTTGTCTGTTTCGAACGTAATGCGGACGTGGGTGCCACCTCCAGCGCGGTCGAGGAAGGCGATCTCGCCTTGATGCTCCTCAACGATCTTCTTGACGATCGCGAGGCCAAGGCCGGTCCCCCTCACCCGCGTCGTCATGTAGGGCTCGGTAAGACGCTCGCGCTCTTCAGGTAGACCAATGCCGGTGTCCAGCACGTCGACGATCAATTGCGACGCTTCGCGTCTTAGACGCAGCTCAATACGATCGCCCGCGATGCTATGCTCACCGCGATTACGCCTACTTTCAATGGCTTCAACACTATTTTTCACAATGTTCGTCAATGCCTGTGAGAGCTGACGTCGATCACAGACCATATGGAACTCGCCATCAACCGGCTCGAGCACGAAGCTTATCCCGGGATGCGCGACCTCGTGGAGGAACAAGGCATGCCGCGCGATCTCGTGAACATCCTCGTCGCGGAAAACCGGCTTTGGCATCCGCGCGAAATTGGAAAACTCATCGACCATTCGCCGAAGATCGCCGACCTGCCTGACAATTGTTCCAGTAAGCCGCTCGAATGTTTCCTGGTCGGAGCTTACTTCCTTGCCAAATCGGCGCTGCAGTCGCTCGGCAGCGAGCTGGATTGGGGTTAGTGGGTTCTTGATCTCATGCGCGATCCGACGCGCAATGTCGGACCACGCGGCTCTGCGTTGATCCGACAGCTGGTCCGTGATGTCGTCGAAGGTCAACACCGACCCGTCCTGGTAGCGCACCCGCTTTACCGCGAGAGTCCGCTGGGTCGCCTCGCTTGCAATGAGCACATTCGCCTCGGACTGGTCACCGCGCATGAATTCGCTGAGCTCGGGCGAAATATCGGCAAGGCCCCTTCCCTCGACGTCGCGCTGCTTGCCTTGGAGCAGATTTTCAGCCGAGCGGTTCACAAGGCGAATACGGTGCGCTGCATCGACCGCGATTACGCCCGCGCTTACATTTTCGAGAACCGCCTCCATGAACGCACGGCGGGTGTCGAGTTGAGTATTCGCGGTGCGCAGTTCGGTAGTCTGTCCCTGGAGCCGGTCCGTCATCCGATTGAAGGCTTCAGAAAGCGTCTGGACCTCATCGTCGCTGGTCGAGATTGGAACACGCGTCGAGAAGTCACCCCGTTCGATGCGGCCCGCGGCAGTCACAAGAGCGCCAACCGGTCGTACCATCCGATCGGCAAGCTTGAGGGCGGTAAAGATTGCGAGGCCAACGATGATCAGTGCGCCAAGCAGTAGCGCGGCGTTGAACCGTAGCTGATTAACTCGCGACTTGTTGAGGAGCGCCCGATAGTCCTTAAGAACGTCGTTCGAACGTTTGATCTGCTGGCGAAATTGGGGATCGAAAACGCGAGCTTCGTAAAGGTACGTGTCGGGCCCATAGTCGAGTTTCGTCACAGCACCGATGCGATTTGCCGACTCGATCGGAACCACTTTTTCGGTTGCGAGCCTTTCAATGGCTGCAGGCGGTATGTCCCTACTAAGCGGCCGATCATAAGGATCAACCAAGAGCAGGGTTCGGATCTGCTTGTCTGGGCCGTAGGTGAAGATGATCGCTTCCGAGAGCAGGCGATTAAGGACCTGGTTTCGAGCGAAACCCGCCCAGAGCCGCGGATCATCAATGGGAAACTTGCGCAGATAGTCGGCCGTATCTCCAGCAGCGGTCAGCGTGTTATTCGCCACTCGGTCGACTTCATTTTGGTAGGTCGTGTGCGCCAGCTGAGCGGTATTCTCGAGCATGTTTCGCGCGCGGTTCGAAAACCAAAACTCAAGTCCACTTTGGAATAGCACCGACGCGAAGATCGCGACCAAGACTGTCGGCACCGCCGCGAGGACAGAGAAAAGCGCTACCAAGCGGACGTGCAGTCTTCCGCTTCCGAGGCCCCCTTCCTCCGCTCGTCGAAGGGCAACACGACGCGCATAAAGTGCCATGAGCGCAATCGCTGGGAGGAGGATCGCAATCAGCAGGAGCGCAATGAGCGGCGGCCACAGCAAGTTACCGGGCTCGACCGCACGGCGGAGCACCCAGATGCTGACGGCCACCATCAACACGAGAAAGCCTGCGACGAGCCACGCCAAGCGATCATAGAACCGACCGCTTGCGCGTTCGCGCTGCAGCCAGTTCTCCTGCTCTGAAATCACCGGCGAGTCAGCCGTAACCGCATCCATCTGCTGACGGCACTAGCATGGCCGTTGCTCAAATAACACAGTGTTGATCGAGGCTTTTTATCACGCAGCAGAGCGGACGAGCCACGGCGCATAGAATTCTTGCAACATGTGCGTAACGATTTTTGGATCATCCTGCTGGTTGACCCGATTGCGCAGCTCCGCCGATCCAGGCAGGCCCTTAGTGTACCAGCCGATGTGCTTGCGGGCGAGATTTACGCCCGTATGGGTGCCGTATAGGCGCAGCATCTCATCATATTGTTCGAGCATCGCTGCGAGCTGTTCATCAAGGCTCGGATCGCGCCGGTGACCACCGCCAGTAAGTTCGCTCATGACCTGTGCAACGAACCATGGTCGCCCGTAAGCGCCTCGGCCGATCATGACTCCATCGGCTCCCGACTGGCGAAGCGCGGTGCGCGCATCGTCGATCGAGCAAATGTCACCGTTGACGATTACCGGGATTGATACGGCCCGCTTGACCTTTCGCACGAATGCCCAGTCCGCCTCACCCTTGTACATCTGGCAGCGCGTGCGACCGTGAATGGTGATCATCTGGACGCCGAGGTCCTCGGCTATCCGAGCAAGTTCAGGAGCGTTGAGATTGTCGTGGTTCCACCCCATTCGGGTCTTGAGCGTCACCGGCACGTTGACGGCATCGACTGTCGCCTTGATCAATCGTGCAGCAAGCGGAAGATCGCGCATCAAGGCCGAGCCCGCCTCGCCATTCACGACCTTCTTCACGGGACAGCCCATGTTGATGTCGATGATGGCCGCCCCGCGCTGTTCATTGAGCTTCGCGGCTTCCGCCATGATGTGAGGCTCGCACCCAGCGAGTTGAACCGATACGGGCTCCTCACAAGGGTCCCACATCGCTTTCTGGAGCGATTGGCGTGTTTCCCGGACCATTGCCTGGCTCGCGATCATCTCACTTACGGTAAGCCCAGCGCCATAGCGCTTGACGATGCGCCGGAAAGGCAGGTCGGTCACGGCAGTCATCGGCGCCAGAATTACTGGCGCATCGATCCGCACGGGGCCGATCTCGATAGGATTCAACTCGCTCATGGGGTTTGCGGCAGATAGTGGATCAACCCTTGGCGGACAAGCCGAGCGGCCTTAGACCGACGCGCCGTGACCACGACCGGATTGATTGTTGCTGCGGGAAGCGGCTCGCGGATGAGCGACAACTTGCCAAAGCAATTCCACCGACTTGGAGGAAAGCCTGTCCTGCGCTGGGCCGTGGAAGCGCTCGCACGCCACCCGGCGATCAAGGCTGTGCGCGTCGTTGTTGGACCAGGTCAGCAGGCACTCGCCTATGAAGCACTGGAAGGGCTTGATGTCGGCAATCTGATCGAGGGAGGCGCACAGCGCGCGGATTCGGTGCGCGCAGGCTTGGAAGCGATTGAGGGCACCGCCGTTCTTGTCCACGATGCAGCCCGACCGTTTTGTCCATCCGAAATCATCGACCGGCTTCTCGCTCGCCTCGAGTTCTTCGACGGCGCGGCTCCCGTGCTTCCCGTCGGTGACACGCTTGCGAAAGCGGGAAAGATGTTGGGCGATCCGGTCGATCGAACGGGACTCACCCGCGTGCAGACTCCGCAGGCATTTCGCCTCGCCGCGTTGAAGGCAGCGTACGAGCGATGGAAAGGCCCCTCCCCGACTGATGAAACGAGCGTCGTTCGAGCTGCGGGAATGGAAGTTGCAGCGGTTGAGGGTGATCCGCGGCTAGAAAAGCTCACGTTCCCGGCCGACTTGAGACGAGCGGAAGAATGGCTTGCGGGTCGTTTGACGCCGCGCACTGGACTTGGCTTTGACGTGCATGCCTTCGCCGGAAACGGGCCGATCATGCTCGGCGGGGTTGAAATTCCTCATGGACGAGGACTTGCCGGTCACAGCGACGCCGATGTCGTGCTGCATGCGATTACGGACGCGCTGCTCGGGGCAGCGGGTCTCGGGGATATCGGCGAGCATTTCGCGCCGTCGGACAGCCGGTGGAAAAACGCCAGTTCATCATTGTTCCTTGGCCATGCGGTGGACCTTCTACGCCAACGAGGAGCGATGATTGACCACCTTGATTGCACGATCATCGCTGAAGAACCCAAGGTTGGCCCTCACCGCGAGCGAATGCGCGCGCGAATTGCCGAGATCGCGCACTTGCGCGTTGATCAGGTTAGCGTGAAAGCAACGACCACCGAGACCTTGGGATTTACCGGCCGTCGCGAGGGCATTGCCGCTCAGGCGGTCGCTAGCATCCGGATGGGATTAAGCCTGTGACCGACAAGCTGTTGCCGAATGAACTGGTTGAAAAAGCGCGCGCGGTCGTCGAAGCCAACCGCGCCGCGCATCGTCGTGTGGCAATTGCCGAGAGTTGTACTGGCGGGCTTGTAAGCGCGGCGCTTACCGAGATTCCGGGCTCCTCGGAAATTTTTGAAGCTGGCTATGTAACTTATTCAAACGCGGCGAAAATCGCCGACCTCAAGGTATCAGAGGAAGTGGTCGATACCTTCGGTGCGGTGAGCGTTGCGACGGCTTGGGCAATGGCTCGAGGAGCGCTTGCCGCATCGGATGCGGATGTTGCCGTCGCAATTACTGGAATAGCAGGTCCGGGCGGCGGAACAGCGCAAAAACCGGTGGGAACGGTCGTGTTCGCCCGGGCCGAACGGGATGCGGATCCCGCCAAGATCGTGGCTGATCAGAAGTTCTTCGACGAGAAAACGCGTTCTGGCGTTCGGCTTCAGGCAGCGCTCTGTGCGCTCGAATTGCTGATGCCATAGAGCGCGGCCGCCCGCTGTTCGAAGGCGGAAGTCATTCGCCGAAGTGCACGATCGAACATGGCCCCGGCGAGGCTTTCGAACAAGCGCGATTTGAACGCGAAATCAACAGAGAAAAACAGGTTTGTTCCGCCGTCGGAAGTGCGGTCAAACTTCCACTCGTTATGCAAATATTTGAGCGGTCCTTCGACATAATCGACACAGATTTCGTGAGGCCGGTCCTTGTGGACGCGGCTGGTGAAACGCTCTTTGAAGGCGTTGAACCCAACGACCAGGTCGGCAATCGTCTGCGATTCACTCGAAGAGCGCACCCGGACAGCAACGACCCACGGCAGGAACTCGTCGTACCTTGCAACGTCCGCTACAAGATCGAACAATTGCTCAGGCGAGTACGGAAGGTGCCTGGTTTCGCTGTGACGCGGCATCAGCTGTTTGAACGCTCCAACTGCGCGATCCGTGCCGCTTGCATTTTCTTGAAATCGTCGCCGGCGTGATAGCTCGAGCGCGTTAGCGGTGAGGCGGCGACCAGGAGAAAGCCCTTGGCGCGCGCAATCGCGGCGTAGGCATCGAACGACTTCGGGCTGACAAATTCCTCGACCTTCGCATGGCGCGGTGTCGGTTGCAGATATTGCCCCATGGTCAGGAAATCGACTCCCGCCGAGCGCATGTCGTCCATCACCTGGTGAACTTCCAATCGTTGTTCGCCAAGCCCAACCATGATGCCGGACTTGGTGAAGATGTGCGGCGCCTTGCGTTTCACGCTCTCCAGGAGACGTAATGACGCATAGTATCGCGCCCCTGGCCTAATGGTTGGATAGAGCCGTGGAACCGTCTCCAGATTGTGATTGTAGACATCCGGGCCGGCGGCGACGATTTCCTCAACGGCAGCATCGCTCTTGTTGCGAAAGTCAGGAGTTAGAATTTCGATTGTCGTCGAGGGCGTCCTCTTGCGCAGCGCTTCGATTACCCGGACGAACTGGCGCGCACCACCATCGGCAAGATCATCGCGGTCAACCGACGTGATGACGATATGTTCGAGCCCAAGCTCGGCGGCGGCTGCCGCGACATGCTCGGGCTCGAGCGGGTCGACCGCTCGAGGCATGCCGGTTTTGACGTTGCAGAACGCGCATGCGCGCGTGCAGGTGTCTCCAAGAATCATCACCGTAGCGTGTTTCTTGGTCCAGCATTCGCCAATATTCGGGCACGCCGCTTCCTCACACACGGTCGCGAGATTAAGCTCGCGCATCAAGCGACGTGTCGCATGATAGCCTTCGCTGACAGGCGCCTTGACGCGGATCCAGTCTGGCTTGCGCTGCTTGGGCGGAACGGCGGCGGGAGCATTCATGGCGAGGCAGATAGCGATTGCTGCAATGGCTTGCCACCCCTGCTGCGCGCCGTTAGCCGCGAACCATGCCTTACCTCAAGCAGCTCATCGAAGGATACCGCCGCTTCCGTCAGAACGACTGGGCTCGGGAGCGTGAACGCTGGGCCGAGCTCGCCGACGGCCAGAACCCCGAAGTAATGATCCTTGCCTGCGCCGACAGTCGCAGCGATCCAGCACAGATCTTCGATGCCCGCCCCGGCGAAATGTTCGTCGTGCGGAACATCGCCGCACTCGCACCACCCTACGAAACGAGCCATGGCTTTCACGGCGTCTCTTCAGCGCTGGAATTCGCCGTGACACAGCTGAAGGTCGGCGAGATCCTCGTTATGGGACATGGCAAATGCGGCGGCTGCGCCGCAGCGCTCACCGGGCAATTCGACGATGTTCCGCCAGGCGAAGGGCACTTCATCGGCGACTGGGTACGAATGCTGGCTCCGACGCGCGATGAAGTTCGCGCAAGGCATGAAAACCTCGATCGGCAAGCGTTCCTCGACATGGAACACGAGGCGGTAAAGGTCAGTCTTGCAAACCTTCGCACGTTTCCCTGGATCGCCGATCGCGAGCGCGCCGGCGAGCTAAAGCTTCATGGAGCCCATTTCTCGATCGCTGAAGGCCGCCTTTATCTTCTTGACGAGGCGGAAGGACAATTCCGCCCCGTCACAGAAGCTCAAGAATTATGAATAAGCTGTTGACTTAACAGCGAATGTCATAGCTGTAGTGCGGCTGCCCGTACTGATCCACATAATAGCAGTAGCCACGGGTATCGCGATAATATTGTCGGCCGTTCACCGTCGCACCAAGGACTCCGCCTAGGATCGCGCCAGCGACGGCGCCACCAACCGCACTTCCTCCGAGCGCTTTGCCGGCAATAGCACCGCCAACGGCGCCAACCGCTGCTCCAGTCGCAACATTTGCGCCCTGGCTGTTATATCCTTGCGGCGCATAATAGCCGTTCGGGCCATAGTAGCCGTTCGGCCCATAATAGCCATTGCCTCCGTAGTAGCCGTTCGGTCCGTAGTAGCCATCATGATAATAGCCATGCCCGTAATAGGGATCATAGCCATATCCTGGGTAGTCGGAGCAACCCGCAACAGCGACTGTGGCAGCGAGGGCTGCAGCAAGACCAAGCTTCCTCATCGTCTCGTCCTCCTCAACTCGCCCCCTGTGGCGTCATCTACCGTCTAGTCGGTGTTTCGTTCCCGGACCGATCATCCCTGGTTCAGCTTGGAACTGCGGCAGAGCCGGGCTGTGGCCATTCCGCGACGCCGCGCTACAGACGGGGGATGAAGGACTCGCCGGAAAGGATGCGAATGGCGGATCGACTGGCCGAACAGGAAGCGAACATTGCGCTGTTGATTGACGCTGACAACGCGTCACCCGAACATCTCGACGAAGTGCTTCTGGTTCTCGGGGAACTAGGTACCATCAACATCCGCCGTGCCTACGGCAATTGGGCCAAGGCGAGCCTCAAAGGCTGGGGAAATCTTACTGGAACGCATTCGATCATCCCAATGCAGCAATTCGATGTCGTGAAGGGGAAGAGCGCAACGGATATGCGCATGACGATCGATGCCATGGACCTGCTTTATCGCGGCAATGTCGACGGGTTTGGAATCATGTCGTCGGACAGCGATTTTCTGCCCTTGGCTCAGCGTATCCGCGAAGACGGCCTCCCCGTTTATGGTTTCGGCACAAGCAAGACACCAATTTCCTTTCAGCAGGCGTGCACGCGTTTCTTCGATGTCGGTGCGCTTGCCATCGACGACGGGGAAGAACTCGAACAACCAGAAGCCGAGGCTGGGCAACGCCCGGTTGATCCGGAGCTTCTTCAAGTGCTCGGTGCGGCCTACAAGGCATCGAAACGGGACGAGGAAGGCTATACTCCACTGTCGGAGCTCGGCCAGCGCGCAAAAGCCGTGTCGAGCTTCGCTGCGCGGAACTATGGCTACACGCGGCTTTCGGACCTAATCAAGGCCGTGCCAAACTTCGAGGTGAAGAGCGGCGATGAAGGCCGCCTGCTGGTAAAACGGCTGCGCTGACAAGTTGGTGCTTGAACCAGCAACTTGCTGAACGCTCGTCCGTCACGCTGTTGCGACAGCGACACAATCGACCAGTTTTGTTGTTGGGCGAAGGAACAGGCCGTCCAATCGTCGGTTCTCGCCCAACCCAGATTAGTTTGTAAGTCATGCGCGTCCGGCACGATCCCGAAGCTTTACTTGAAACCGCCCTCAGCGCGCTTGCTACCGGTAGCGAGTGCAGAGCAATGCTCGATGAATTGGGAGTTCCAATCTACACGACGGACAATGAGGGTCGCGTTACGTACTGGAACCGCGCCTGCGTCGACTTAGCTGGCCATGAACTGAGGCTTGGCGAGGATCGATGGTGCGTGACGTGGCAGCTTTTCACCATGACTGGAGAGCCGCTCCAGCGCGAAGACTGCCCGGTGGCCCAGGCGATCAAACATCGAAAACGCGTCCGCGATGTAATTGTTATCGCTGAGCGACCTGACCGCTCTCGAATGGCCTTCAAGGCGTATCCCACTCCCCTGTTTGACACGGATGGTCGGCTATCCGGCGCTGTCAACATGCTAATCGACGTGACCGAGGAGCAAAGTGAGGCATTGCACGAGCAGGCCGAGCGTTGTCGGCGGCTGGCCGAAGCGACCTATGATCGCGCTACCTGCAAGATCCTGGGTGACATGGCAGAGGGATTCGAAGAGACCGCTGGCAGGCTCTCAAAAAATCACTGACGTGGTTGCACGCCCTCGATTTTGATCGGCGGCACCTGCACAATCGCATAGGTTCCAGAGGCGATACCCATGTTCGCCTTATCGAGGCCTTCGAGGATATCGCGGCTCATTTCATCTTTCATGCGCCGGATTCCATGATCCGGCGCAAGAAAGCGCACGGTAATTTCAAGCCAGTTGTCGGTGATCCGCCAGAACGTCTGAGGATCAATGTCGCCAACCTTGATCCCGAAATTTTCTTCGAGCCGCTTCACTTCCTCATCGCCGATCTTGGCCCTCGTGACCGCATGGCGTCGCGCGGCTTCAAGGAGGATCGCCTCGGCTTTCGCGCGGTCGTCCTCGTAGCGAACAGGCAAGTTGATCTCGTCCCAGATGTAAGGGAAGTCGTGGCTGTAATTGTAGACGGGCTCGTCGAAGACCTTGTCGTTAGTGACCGTGACGATGCGTCCTGTGAACTGGCGGCTGCGAACCCACATCGAAGGCGCATCGCCCTGCTCTTTTGGTGACTGGCCCATCTCCATGATTTGCGTCTGCATGAAACTTAGATCGATGACGTCACCGCGCACACCGCCCATCATGATCCGGTCACCAACGTTGAAGGTCTTGCCGCGGAGAATCACGAAATAACCTGCAACAGCAGTGATTACGCGCTGAAGCGCAAACGCAATTCCGGCGCCGATTAGCCCGACAACCCCAGCAAGCCGCGCGGGATTGTCAAACCAGATCGACATGACACCAAGGATCAGTATCGCCGCGATGACGAGACTGACGCCCTGCTTGGCCCAGAACTGGAACCTGGTCCCGCTTCTGCTGCCAATGAAAAGCTCCAGAATAGCGCGAAGCGCCCGGGAAACCAGCCAGCCCACGACCAAGAAACCCGCAGTCAGCAAGAGTTTGTGAAGATTGTCTGACGTCGCACCGATGAGAGTAATCCCGAACAGGTGCGCCCCGTGAACGGGTGCCGTTGCCGAAGAACCGCTCGCCGCGTTCTGTGCGGTGTTCATGAAATCAGTAAGGCTCTGCTGCACGCCCTCTCAACTGGAAGCACTTCGCAACGGTTCCAACGGCACCTGACGCTGCCACTCGCCGGTCAAATAAGGTCCATCGTGATCTCGAGCAGATCGCTCTCCCGTTTGCCGGTACTTCTCACGACCGCTATCTTGATCGGCAGGAAATAGCCGCCGTCCTTCGAGGGAAAGATGGACGTGCGCCAAGTGACGTCATCGACCCTCACCTCGACCTTTACCGAGCCGAAGCCCCGCTTCACCATCAAAGCGTGCGCCTTGATTTCGCCGGCATGCTCGGGCGGAACAGTGACGAAGTGCGAGCTTCCCTCGTCACTTCGCCAAAGCTTCAACGAGGCAGTAAAGCTGATCATTGCCCCACTCTTGAACTGTGCGCCGAACGGCTCGCCACCCATTCTTCGCCATTCGCACGTCGCCTTTTGAACCATACCGTGGCAGGCGCAAGCTTGGATCTTCGGGCAGCCCCCTGTGGCTAGCGGGTGAGCTTGCGATAGCTCATTCGATGTGGGCGCGTCGCCTCTTCACCGAGCCGGCGGACCTTATCTTCCTCATAGGCCTCGAAATTACCTTCAAACCACTCGACGCGGCTGTCCCCCTCGAAGGCGAGGATGTGCGTCGCAAGACGGTCAAGGAAGAAGCGATCGTGGCTGATGACGACAGCGCACCCGGCGAAATTCTCGATTGCTTCTTCAAGCGCGCCAAGTGTCTCGACGTCGAGGTCATTGGTCGGCTCGTCAAGTAAGAGAACGTTCCCGCCGCGCTTCAGCATCTTCGCGATGTTGACGCGGTTACGCTCACCTCCCGACAGCTTGCCGACGTTTTTTTGCTGGTCCTGCCCTTTGAAATTGAAGGCACCGACGTAGGCACGCGTCGACTGGTCGTGGCCGTTCACTTTCATGTAGTCGAGACCGTCGGAGATTTCTTCCCAGACGTTCTTCGAGTTGTCGAGATGGTCACGGCTCTGATCGACGTAACCAAGGTGCACCGTTGGACCAACTTCAATCGTTCCGGAATCGGGTTTTTCCTGGCCTGTGATGATCTTGAAAAGCGTGGATTTTCCGGCGCCGTTCGGCCCGATCACGCCGACTATCCCGCCCGGCGGCAGCGTGAATGAGAGATTCTCGAACAGCAGCTTGTCACCATAAGCTTTTGTCAGGCCCTTTGCCTCGATCACCT
>Ga0070739_10006971_pt1 | contig 12215 bp, 12 predicted proteins | sample Coa_R1_7_FD_66445 | JGI IMG/M metagenome (GOLD analysis project Ga0070739, IMG submission 66445) | Surface soil microbial communities from Centralia Pennsylvania, which are recovering from an underground coalmine fire - Coalmine... | ecosystem: Environmental > Terrestrial > Soil > Unclassified ... | reverse complement strand
AGCGCGATCATCGCCGGTTCGGAAAACATCCCGTTGAAAGCCGGATCGTAAATCTTGTCAACGCCCTGCGCATCCGTCGGATCGTCGCCGCAGAAGCTGTGCTGGTCGGTGAGAATGAGATCGAGATGCCGGCCATAGCGCAAAGAGCGATAGCCGATCAGGCTGTTGATAGCCTTCAGATTGTTGGGCTCGACCCCGAGGCCGCTGTCGTCCCACTTTTCGATCGGCACGTTTTTCACCGCCACCGCGCCGAACGTCTCGAGCGATCCGCTCGGCGCCTTCACGCGTGCGGGAATATATTCGAACCATGCCTGGTTGGCCGCGACCTTGACAGTCTGGCCCGGTCGCGGAGGGCCCCCTGCCTGGACGATGCTCTGCCTTCCCTGCCACGAAAATTCGTGATTGTCCCACATGCCGACGAACGGCCATCGCGCGCGCGCGTCCTGCAGATCGGGGTCGGCAAGGTAGCCCTTGTAGATGACGCGATAACCTTCGACCGTTAGCGGGTAATGGAATTTGCCGGTCTGGCCGCCATCGGGAATCCGGCCGACGTCGTAGATCGTGCGGTCGTACCGCGTCGGCTGCTCCTCCGGATATTCGACGACCTCATAAATGAAATCACCCAGGTGGAGAACGAAACCGAGTTGATCGGCCGGCGCCGAGCGCTCATCCTCGAAGATCATCCGGCGATAGGCGTTGAGCTTGCCTTCATTGACGTCCTGGCAGCTGACAAACGCGAAATTGACCGGCCGTGGATCGTTCGCCAGCGGCGCGGTGATCGTCCGGCCGACGCGGCTGCCGTTCCCCTCTCCATCGGTGAAGCGGTACCAGTAGACGCGCGCAGGCTTGAGATGACCTACCAGCACGCGCGTCGTCCAATCCGCTTCCGCTGAGACCGGCGCGGACGCTTTTGCGACCACCCGCCGGAACGCGTCATCCTCGGCAACCTCCACCGTGAGCACACGGCGGCCGCCGGATTCGAACGGCCGCCGGGTCCAGAGGATAACGCTGCTCGGATCGGGATCGCCGGACGCGACGCCCTGCGGGTAAAGGTCGCGCCGCTCACGCCAGCGCGTCGTTGATGCTCGAGCCGATCCGCCCCACGCCAGCGAGGCTCCGATCGCCGCGGCCAATTCAACGAACTCGCGTCGATTGAGCGTCATGATATATCCCCTTCGCAATTGTCGCTCCGGCCACGGCCGGCGTTTAAGCTCGGGCGCCTCTCAGTTTCCGCAACCCGAGCAGTTGTTCGGCGTTGCCGTAAGCGATGGCTGCTTTCACCTGCGGTTCGAGGTCAAGGCCCTCGAACCACTCGCTGGCCTCGGTAGTCGATTCGTATGGATAGTCAACCGAATACAACACTCGATCCGATCCCATAACGCTGACCACATGTTTCAATGCATCCGTATCGAATGTCCCGCTGGTTGTCGCGAAGAAATTGCGCCGGAGATACTCGCTTACGGTGAGTTTCCGTGGCCGGCCTTGTTCACCGGCCCACGCGGCCCATCGCTCGCGGTTCAGGCGATGGTCGATCCGCCACGCCCACAACGGAAGAAGTTCCCCGAGGTGTCCGATGATGATGCGCAGGGTCGGCAGTTTGTCGAATAGTCCGCTCATCATCAGCCGCAGCATGTGCTCGGCCGTCTCAACGTGAAACCCCCACGCGGAACCGCGAAGCTCGGGGTAGCCGGAATACGTAGTCGTACGATCGTCCGGCACTGAGCGCGGATGGACATACACCGGCACATCCAGCGCCGCGGCCGTTTTCCAGAAATCGGCATATTGCGGCGAATCATAGTATCTGGCCGGCGCATTTCCCGAGTTGTCGTAACCGTTCACCAGGGCCCCGACAAAGCCCAGCTCTTTGACAGCCCGGCTGAGTTCGCCGACTGCGAGTTCCGGGTCGCACATGGGAAGAGCCGCGAAAACCTTCAGCCGGGCCTGATGCCTGGCTACCGCCTCCGCAAGATAATCATTCCATCGCCGTGCGATATTCCCGAGATCTTTCACGGCGGCTTCGCTCAAACCCTGCAATCCCGGGGCGGTGGGCGAAAGAACAGAGACTTCGATCTCACCCTCGTCCATCGCGCGTATGCGAGCGCCGGTGATATCGAGCAGCGCCGGCATGTTGTGTTTGAATTCGGGATGGGTCTGATGCTCGGGCACTATCTGCTCGGCGCCGGGAACAAGGACGTGTTCTTCCAGTGCGATCTTTTTCATATCCTCACGCCTCGATTGCCGGTTCAGGGACGTACCCGTCCAGACCGCCGTCCATGACGGACATCGCGCCGCGCCGGTAAGGACCGGCAAGCAACATGAGCGCCGCGGCAACCAGCACCGCTACGCAAAACAGAATCAGCGGAAGAGCGTATGAATGATGGGCGTCGAAAGCGGCTCCCATCAGGTACGGACCCAATCCTCCCGCGACCGAAAAGCCAGCGAAAATGATGCCGCAGATCTCACCGAAGGAGCGAAGCCCGAAATAGCGGCTTGTCAGGTACGGCATCACGTCACCCTCGGCGCCGAGTGCAAGACCAATCAGAAAAGCGGCCACGAACGCAGCCCCCGGCGAGGAAGCGATGCGCAGCAGTGCGATTCCGCAGCCGGCGCCGGCGAAAATCACGGCTGCCACCCGCGGGGCGAAGAACCGGTCCAGCAGGTAACCGGAGCCGGTGCGGCCGACCAGAAGCCCGCCGCCGAGAAGCGAAGACGCGAGCGCCGCGAGTTGCCCATTGCTGCCCCGATCCGAAACGATCGCCGCCATGTGCGTAAAACAGGCCTGTGTGGCGGCGGCTACGAGGGCGAACGACGTGAACAGAAGCCAGAACGTCCGGGTACATAACGCGTCGCGCCATGTCATGCCCGGATCCCTGCTTATCGGCTCGGCGGGCGCCGCCCGATCGCTGGAGATCGCCCCGTCGGGCATTAGCCCCAGGCTCTCCGACCTCTCCCTGAGAAACTTCATGACCAGCGGAGTCGAAACCAGCAGGATGGCGGCTCCCACGCCTGCGTATGCAACACGCCAGCCGAATCCTGCGATGAGCAAATGGGCAAACCACGGCATCACAAACGCGCCCAGTCCAAGGCCCAGCATCATTAGCCCGAGCGCCAGCCCGCGATGCCTGTCGAACCACTGCGACGTCACCTTGGCGAAAGCGACCACGCCCGCGCCGGCGGCAAGCACACCGAGCAGCCCGAAGATGACATAAAGCCGCAGCAGGCTGTTGGAGCAAAACGGAACCAGCAGCAGAACGACGCTTCCCAGCACCATGGATGGGAGAATTACGCGCCGCGCGCCGAAGCGGTCCATGAGCCAGCCGGCAAGCGGCATGCTCACCGACTGAGTCAGGCTGAACAGAGTGTAAGCAAATGAGACCTCGCCGCGGCCCGCATGAAAGTCCCTCGTGATTGGCCTGAGAAACACGCCGAACGAAAACACGACAATCGGCACGATGCTGAGAAATAATCCGGTCGCTGCGGTCAGAGCAACCCACCAGCCGTAAAACACTGCGGGACGGCGCACGCCAGGCGCCGGCGGAACGAGCGGCATTCGGGAAAGAATAGCAAAGGCCAATTCGTCTGGCAACCTGAACCCGGCGCCTGAACCCGGCGCGCGTGCTGCCTCAAATTGCATACGGCCGCCGGAAGCTCACAATTCTATCGAGGCGTCGTCCTTCCTGTTGACATCCGACCCAAATCATGTCACGTTTATGTCGGATGCCTTCCCAAAACAGTCCCGACGATCGCATCGCCCTCCTCCAGGGTACGCTCGACCTGCTCATTCTCAGAACCCTCCTGCTCGGCGCATGCCACGGGCAAGGCATAGCGCGCTCCATACAACGCCAGTCGGAGGAGGTCTTTTTCGTCGATCATGGTTCGCTATATCTTGCTCTCCAGCGCCTGGAAGACAAAAAGTGGATCAGCGCGAAGTGGGGCGTTAGCGAGAACAACCGTAAGGCGCGCTTCTATTCCCTGACTCCCAGGGGACGCCGGCAGCTCGTGGAAAAGACCAGCGAATGGCAGCGGCTGACCAGAGCGATGGGATTGATTCTGGCTGCACGGCCGAACAGCGAACAGGCGTAGTCATGTTCAGACGCAGAAGAAGCGCGGACGATTTCGCCGAGGAGATCAAATCGCATATCGAGCTCCAGGCCGACGACTTACAGTGCGAGGGCTTGAGCGAAGAAGAGGCGTGTCGCAGGGCAAGAGTCGAGTTCGGCAGCGCGCAGGTGGCACAGGAACGCTTCTATCTCCGCAGCCGTATCGTGTGGTTCGACAATCTGCTCCACGATGTTAAATTCGCGATTCGTCAACTGATAAGAAATCCCGGCTTTACCTGCGTTGCAATCGTCACCCTTGCGCTGGGCATCGCTGCCAACACCACCATCTTCAGCTGGATCAACTCGACTCTGCTCGATCCCATCCCCGGCATTGCCCACACCAGCGACATGATCACCATCATGCGGGGCGAAAGAAGCGAGCATCCAACTCCTCCGTTTTCGTACATGGATTACGCCGACCTTCGCGATAACGCCCGGAGCTTCGCCGGGTTGCTCGCTTATCACCACGACTACATGGCGATCACGGATTCGGGCAAGCCCGAGCGCATTTATGGGACGCTGGTGTCGTCGAATTACTTTGAGGTGCTCGGTCTGCACCCGATCCTGGGCCGAACGCTTGCGTCGACTGCGCGGAATGAGCGGCTGGGTGTGGCCGAAGCGGTGCTCGGTTACGGATTATGGAAGGACCATTTTGGCGCGGATCCTTCCATCATTGGAAAGACCGTTCACATCAATCTGCATCCGTACACGATTGTCGGTGTCGCCCCCGAGGGCTTCCAGGGCTGCAACGGCGGGTTACGGTCCGATCTATGGATACCACTTGGCATGGATTCCCAGATTTGGGGCTTCGATCGGCCTCGACATCGCGACGTCTTCTGGCTCAACGTGCTTGGCAAACTCAAGCCGGGAGTCGATCATCGCCGAGCTGAAGACGAGCTGAACAGCCTGATGCAAGGCCTCGTGGAGCGGTTTCCGGACGCGCACAAGGGACCAAACACGATCTCTTCCGATCCGCTGTGGCGGTCGCCGTTCAATATAAATGTCTACCTTTACGGAACGCTGCCCGTTCTTTTCGCCCTGGCTTTGGTACTCTTACTGCTCGCCTGCGCGAACCTGGCGAATCTTCTGTTGGTGCGCTCGGTGGCGCGCCGGCGCGAATTCGCCATTCGCCTGTCGATAGGGGCAAACCGCTGGACGCTGGTGCTTCAGTTGACGGTGGAGAATGCGTTGATCGCTCTGGCGGGAGCCGGGCTCGCGCTGTTGTTGACGAAATGGACGGCACATGGATTGTCCGCATTTCTGCCGCTCACGACACTTCCTCTTACGCTGAATGGACGCGTTGACGGAACGGTGCTGGCGGCCGCCATCATCATTTCGCTTCTTACTGCCGCACTGTCCGGCTTGCTGCCGGCTCTTCGAGCTTCCCGCCTCGCCCTCGATCCCGTGTCTGCTCTGAAGGAGGAGGCACTCAATACCTCCGGAGGGATCCACAAGTCGCGCCTGGCGGGAGGACTGGTGGTCGGGCAGATTGCGCTGTCGCTGCTGCTGCTGGTCTGTGCCGGGCTATTCGCCCGCACGCTTCAGCGGGCAGAGGATTCCTATCCGGGGTTCGATCCGAGCCACGTGTTTCTTGCCAGCTTTGATCTGAAACCGATGGGCTATTCCAGAGCGCAAGGCATTGAGTTTGACAAACAAATGCTGGTGCGCCTCAAATCGCTGCCTGGCGTACAGTCGGTCACGCTGGGCGATTTCTCCCCGCTGAGCTACACGATACATACAGACTTTATCCAGCCCGAAGGCTATGTGCCCGCCAGGAACGAGTCCATGGAGGTCGACAGGGGTGTCGTAGGGCCGGAGTACTTAGGGACCGTACGAACAGCCTTGCTGGCGGGACGGGACTTTACCGAAAGGGACAATGCCGGCGCGCCGCGGATCTCGATTATCAACAAGGCATTGGCCGACCGCTATTGGCCGGGACAAGACCCGATCGGCAAGCGGCTGCAGGTTGCCGGAGACTGGACGACAGTGGTTGGTGTGGCCGCCAATGGGAAGTACCGTCGCCTGGTTTACGACACGGCGCCGCTGGTGCTGATTCCGATGTTCCAGAGTTACAGGGCCGACCAGATTGTATATGTCCGCGTAACCGGCGATCCTATGGCCTATGCTTCCGCCGTGGAACGAACCATTCACGGACTCAATGCCGATTTGCCCCTCTTCGGCGAGACCACGCTCGCCGCGAACATGCGGATTGGGAATGCCTTTGAGCGCATCGCAGCAGCCTTCGCAGGTTCATTCGGGCTGTTGGCTCTTATCCTCGCTGCCGTCGGAGTTTATGGTGTGGTTGCCTATGCCACCAGGCAACGCACCCATGAAATCGGCATTCGCCTGGCGCTCGGTGCAGGCAAGCGAGACGTTTTTCGACAGGTCCTGGGACGAGGCCTGCGCTTTGCGGGCCTGGGCCTGCTTCTCGGGCTGATCATCTCGTTTGCGCTTACCCGCTATCTGCGTGGCATGCTCTATGGCGTGGGAGCTGAGGATTGGCTGACATTCGTGATAGTTGCCATTCTTCTCTGCGCCGCTACACTGATCGCCTGTTTTGTTCCTGCCCGCCGCGCGGCATCGATAGATCCCATGCAGGCCTTACGCACAGAATGAGCAGGTAATCGTTCATCGCGGCGCTATGACCTCCAACGCCGTGTTCGCGCAAATGGCCTGCTGCGGCCTATCGTCGGCCACGTGCATTGTTGTGCTCCGGTCATCAAGGCCTTCCCGGACAGGCATCAAGGCCTTTCCGCCACCCTGAAAGCCCTCCGGGACACTGAGCCCTGGAAAACCGCGCCATCGGATTCTGCCCGCCTGCATAGTGCAGCAGAAATTGCCGCCTTCGCCAAAACCCGCTCCCCGCCTGGTCGCCATCAGGCGTTCACAAGCCCTCCACCCCCGCCAGCCAAATCAATCCTAAGCACTTCCCAAAACTGTTCGCCTTCGCGCTTCCGCCTCGCGGAGTAAGATGCTGCCGGGAGGGTAGTCTCCAATGTCTTCCGAACGTCGTATCCGCGCCTCGCGCGAAAATGGGGCCAAATCTCGCGGCCCAAAAACCCCCGAGGGCAAACTGCGCTCATGCCGCAACGCCGTCAAACACGGCCTGCTCAGCGAAATCATCGTCCTTCCAACCGAGCCGGCCGAGCGCTTCCTCCAGCTCTCCAACGAACTGGACGACGAGTTCCGCCCCTCCACGCCCTTCCAACGTCTCCAGGTCGAATCCATCGCAGCCTGCGCCTGGCGCATCCGCCGCGTCTGGGCCCTCGAGAAAACCGCCTACAAATACGAAGCCGGCCTGATGGGCCCCTGCCATCTCCCGCCGGACGAGAAAACCTACCGCTCCTTCCGCGCCATGGCCGACTTCACGAGAGCCCTCGAGCTCCTGAGCCGCTACGAATCCCGCTACGAGCGCCAGATGGCAAGGGCGTATAAGACGCTCATGGACTACGACCCGGAAAACGCGCCAAACGAACCTAATCCCACAAACGAACACAACCCCGCCGGCCCGCAACCCATTGACAGCACACCAGAAATCCCACCCAACGACGGAGTATCGGCCCAGCACACAGCGGACCCCGGACCCCGGTTCCCGGACCCCGGCTTTTCGGACCCCTGTTCCCTGACCCCTACCCGTCGCCTAACCGCCCCACCCGCCGCCACCGGGAGTCTCGATCCTCAGAACGTCCCCGCTGCCGGCCTCGAACCGCTCCTTCCCGGCAATCCGGCGTTGCCGTCCCCCGCGAATCAGTGTGTTGCGCCCGGGCTTTCCATTGCCTCCTCCAGCGAGCCCCCAGGGGCCGCGCTCGCGGCGGTCGGACAATATGGTTACGTCAGCCGGCGCGAGGAATTCGAATTCGCGCACGATCCCATCCCCGCCCCGCCGCCGTCCGGACCCGCCCGAACCGGTGCGAATGCCATAGCGCCGGATGCGCACCGGGAACTGGTGCTCGAACGCCTCCACCGGAGTGTTCCAGCTGTTCGTCATGTGCGTTTGAACGGCGCTCAGCCCGTCGTTCCCCGACGAGGCGCCCATGCCGCCGGCAATGGTCTCATACCACGCGAAGGGCCGGTTCCGAAACGGATCCACGCCGCCCAGAGTGACGTTATTCATCGTTCCCGAGCTGGCCGCGGGAATCGCGTCCGGCGCGGCCTGCGCCAGCGCTCCCAGCAGCACGTCGGTAATCCGCTGCGATGTTTCCACGTTGCCTGCCGCCATGGCCGCCGGCGGCCGCGCATTCACCACCGTTCCTTCCGGCGCGATCACGCGCAGCGGTCGCATGAGCCCCGCCGTGTAGGGCACGTCCTCGCGGATCAGGCACCGGAAAACGTACATCGCCGCCGAGAGTGTCACCGCGTAGTTGGCGTTGACGCTCCCCTCAGCCTGCCGATCGGAGCCGCTGAAATCCACTGTTGCCGCCCCGTGCTCGAGAGTGATTCGCACCCGGATCCGCACCGGCCGCTCGCTGAGTCCGTCGTTATCGAGCCTGTCCTCGAATTCATACACGCCACCCGGCAACCGCTCGAGCGCGGCGCGCATCATGCGCTCGCTGTAATCCATCAGTGCGGAGCAGTTGCGCGTGACGTCGCGAAGACCGTATTTCTGGACCAGCTCGGTCAGGCGCTGTTCGCCGCGGCGGATGGCCATACACTGCGCCAGCAGGTCGCCTTCGCGCTCCACCGGAGTTCGAACGTTGGCAAGGATGAGGCCGAGAATCTCGCGGTCCACTGCTCCGCCGCGCGCCAGCAGCACGGGCGGAATGCGGATCCCCTCCTGATAAATCTCCCGCGCCAGCGGCATCGACCCCGGACTCATGCCGCCAACATCGGAGTGATGCGCGCGATTCGCGACGTAGAAAACCGGCCTGCGGCCCCCCTTCAGGAAAACCGCGGACACAGCTGTGATGTCCGGAAGGTGGGTGCCGCCCCGAAAAGGATCGTTCAGGATGGCCACGTCACCGGGCCGCAGATCGAACGAAGCGATGGCCTGGGCGACGCTCAGCGGCATGGCGCCGAGGTGCACCGGCATGTGATCGCCCATGGCCACGGTTGCCCCCGCGGCGTCGTACACGGCGCAGGAGTAATCGCGGCGCTCGCGGATATTGGCGGAAAATGATGTCTTCCGCAGCACCGCGCCCATCTCCTCGGCTATGGAGACGAGCAAATGGCGGAACAGCTCGAGCTGTACCGGATCGCGGCCTCCGCGCGAGGGCATGGCATTACCAGAGTAACCGCGTCCGAAGTGTCAGCGGGTTCATTGACTCCCGCAACAGCCTGCCATACACTCAACACGCCGCCACAATTCGAAACAGTTCCGGGGGGAGCGATGACCAGGGCTCAGGACCCGCTGACGATTCCCGGCGCCGAACTCGACGCCAGACTGATCCCACTACTCCAGGACGCCACCGTGCGTCGTATCACCATCGGCGACATGCGCGGGAACGCTCTCGTCGAAATACCGGTGAACGCGGCGACGACGGCCGCCCCGGCGTCGTTGACCGCCGCACTACGCGCAATGGCAGCCGCCGCCCCGCAGTTTACGATTGCTGTTCAGAGGGCGCCTGCGGGAACCGCCGCGGCCGCCGCGCGTCCGTCACTCGCCCCGCTCGGCGCGTCCGAAGACCAAATGGATACCAGGCACACCATCGGCCAGCGGATCGATCGGAAAGGAACCAAGATCGAGGATCTGGCCGGTGTCGGCGGACACGACTCCCAGGGCGGGTGACTACTGCGTCTTGTCTTTTACCTTTGCAGCGCCTTCTTCCGTCTTGCCGGCGACTTTGTGGACGCCCTTCTTCGTGCCCTTCTTCACCGCCCTGCCCGTGTGCTTCGCGGCGTGTCCGACATCCTTGCCGGCGTCCTTCATGTCCGTTCCGGCATCCTTGGCGTCCTGCTTCTGAGCGAACGCGAGACCGCAGGCCATTACGCCCGCGAGCAATATCGAAGAGATGTGTTTCATGGTTACCCCGGCCGCCTAAAGGCAACCATCGGGCCACTCAGGCCCGCGATGCAGTTGTAATGGCTTGCGAGCGGATTAATATCGTTTCACTGCACTTTCTACACTGCGCCCGCAGAAACCGCCTCCGGGCGGCCGATTTCCGGCAGGTCCGCGCCAGTAAGCGAGAGCACATCCACACGCTGGCCTTCGCGCAGTCGCTGCAGCAGAAGTTCGCGCCCGTTGGCGAACGAGATAGCGTCACGATACCGGTGCGCCTCGAGGCTGAGTTCCACGAACGTGACCTCTTCCTCCGCTCCGACGCCGAGTTCGCGTTGCAGGTCGCGCCCGATATCGCGCACCATCAGGCGTGCGCCAGGCGGAATGCACACGGCCGGGACCGGATGCGCCGGTTCGGGCGAGTTCAGCCAGTCGCGGATTGCGGACCACGAAAACCACTTGCGCCACGCGCCCGGGCATTGCGCAGGCTGCGACGCGGTCACGTCAGCGGGCGACGCCAAACCAACCGAGGTAGACGAGAAACGGTAAACCACCAATCGCTCCCCTTCGTTAGCCAGACGATTCGGATGAGCGAACAACGAATAATCACACACCGCAGGTACTCCTTTGCGTTCTATGGATGCACGCTGACGCACGCCCGGCGTTCGCTTAACCGTGACAGAACACGCGCGGTTTACGCGTCTAAGATATATGCCATATCTCCCGCGGCTGACGACGTTCCTCGCGCTGGCCCTCTTCTTCGGCTATGGAGGCGCGCTCGCGCACACAGCCCGGCGCTCGCGCCATCGTCATCGCCCGACAATCCGGTATTTCATCGCCACCGCTTACTCGGTCGAGAAGACCGGCGCCTCGGGCAAGTGGTCTCACCCTGGCGCGGTTGCAGCCGACACCGATGTCCTGCCCTTGAACACGCGCATTCGCATCTTCGGCGCAGGCCGTTATTCGGGCGACTACACCGTCGAAGATACCGGGGCCAAAGTCGATGGCCATCACATCGACGTGTACATGCCCAGCACCGCCGAGGCGAAGAAGTTCGGCCGCCAGCGCGTGAAGGTTGTGGTGCTCAGGTATGGCGATAATCAGCCCACCCAGCCCGATCCTGACCAAAGGGCGCAGGCGAAGGCCGAGAACCGGGCCGTGCGCAGGGCCGACGCCGCACACGCGCGAGAATAGAGGCGCGGGCACGCGCATGCGACGCGAGGCGTCTTATTTCGGCGATCAGGAACTCGAGCTCATCTATATCGCCCGGCGGCTCAAAGACGCTCTGAAAGTCGAGACGCTGCTTACCGACTCTGGGGTTGAGTACGCGGTTGAAACGGACACCTATCATGGCGGCATCATCTTCCGAAGCGAACGCGTGGGCGCCTTCTTCTACGTCGCGCCGGAAGCTTCCATGGGAGCGCGGCAACTGCTCGAGAACAGCGGCCGGCGGCCTTGGGCGCCTTGAGCGTTGTAAAATCACGGACATCAAGTTATGTCGCTGAAAACAAATTTGGGATTATTCATTCTCTGCGCCGCCGCGGCAGCGGCGGTGGCCGCGACGCAGTCCGCACAGGACTGGAAGCCGCTGTTCAATGGCAAGGACCTGAACGACTGGCATCACGTCGGTCCGGGCGGTATGACCGTGGAAAACGGCCTCATCCGCACGCACGGCGGGATGGGACTGCTGGTGTGGAAAGGCGGCCCGATCGGCGACTGCCAGCTGCGCGTCGTCTACAAAATGCGCGACTTCAACGACAACTCCGGCGTGTTTATCCGCATCCCCACGGAACCGACCGAGCCATGGATGCCGGTGAACAAGGGCTACGAAGTGCAGATCGATAATCACCCCGAGACGTCGAAGGAAGACGAGTATCACGTCACCGGCACGCTCTACTCACTGACCAAGCCGCTCGCTTTCCCTGGCAAGCCAGGACCGGAGTGGAACACCATGCTGATCACCCTGGATGGCCCCCATACCGTTGTGGAAGTCAACGGGGTTAAGGTCACCGACTACACGGAAGGCGATCCTGTGCCGCCGAAGAAGCTCAGCTTCGAGCCCGACCGTGGCCGCCGGCCGAACAAGGGCTGGTTCGGTCTACAGAACCACAGCGATAACGACATCGTTTTCTTCCGGGAAGTCTCGCTGCGGCAGTTGAAGTAGGCTATTCCGCGCGCAG
>Ga0070739_10006966_pt1 | contig 12218 bp, 9 predicted proteins | sample Coa_R1_7_FD_66445 | JGI IMG/M metagenome (GOLD analysis project Ga0070739, IMG submission 66445) | Surface soil microbial communities from Centralia Pennsylvania, which are recovering from an underground coalmine fire - Coalmine... | ecosystem: Environmental > Terrestrial > Soil > Unclassified ... | reverse complement strand
CATGGCGGAGGATGCCGCAAGCCTGCGCGAGGCGTTCCGGCGCATCTACGAGGAACAGGCCTGGGGGCACGGCTCCGGCCCGGGGTCGAGCCCGGCCAACACGATCGAGTACCGCGCCTTCGTGCAGCGCTTTATCGAAGCCAACGGGCTGCGCAGCGTTACCGATCTCGGCTGCGGCGACTGGCAGTTCTCCCGCTTTGTCGACTGGTCGCAGGTGGACTATCTCGGCCTCGACATCGTCCCCGAGATCGTCGAGCGCAACCGCGAACGCTTCGGCCTGCCCAATGTCAGGTTCGCGGTGCTGGACTCGCTCTCGGACCTGCCGGGCGGCGACCTGCTGCTGGCCAAGGAGGTGCTGCAGCATCTGCCGAACCGCACCATTGCCGAGTACCTCGCCGCGATCCGCAGCAAGTACCGTTTCGCCCTGCTGACCAACGCGATCGAGCCGCAGGCGCTGGTCAACCGCGACATCGCGCCGGGCGGGTTCCGCCCGATCCGCTTGCAGGAGCCGCCGTTCAATGCGCCGGGCGCGGTGGTGTTCACCTATTTCCCGCAATCGGCGAGCTATTTCTGGAAGAACGCGGTGTTCCTGCTCTGCGGCGCTTAGTCAGCCGAGCATGCGCCGCACCAGCTCCCCGGCGCCCGCCCAGTCGTAGGTCCGCAGGCTGTGGCCGCAGGTGACGAACGGGGCGCCGGCGTAGAACATCTCGTACTGGGTGTGGCGCGAGCCGAACTCCGAACCGATCGCGTCCCAGGCCAGCTTGAGGAAATCGACGCGCTCGCGCGGCGCCGCGACCGGCGAGCGCTGGGTCGCCGTAATGATCCGGGCAAGGCTCGGCTCGTCCCAGTCGCGCGCCGAGGACGGCAGCATGATCAGCGCCCCGCCGGCCAGCCCGCGGATGGTTTCGACGAGCCGCGGATACAGCTCCTGGGTCAGCACCTGCGCCGCATACATCAGGTGCTTGTCGGGAACGAAGGCGCCGTTCTCGACATGGCCCTTGGCCTCCATCGCGACCACCATGCCTTCGACCATCGCCGCCTGCGCCGCCAGCCGGCCGAGCGTTTCAGCCACCGACGGGATCGTGGCGGTGCCGATCGTCTCGGCGAGGCGGCGGGCGACGCCGGCGAGAAAGCGGGTCTTGACCGCGAGGCGGATCTGCGCCTGGTAGTTCTGAAAGGTGTGGCCGAGGGTGTCGTGGAACTGGGCGCGGCACATGTCGGTGTCGCGGTACACAAAGACCCGCTCCCACGGCACCTTGACGTCCTCGAACCAGACCAGCGCATCGTTCTCGTCGAACCGCGCCGCCAGCGGGTTGTCGGCCGGCGACGGCGCCGCCGCCTCGAAGGATTTGCGCGAGAGGAGCTTGAGGCCCTTGGTCGCCATCGGCAGGGCGAACGACACCGCCAGGTCCTCCTCGCCGGGCTTCAGCGGCTGCAGGTTGGCGACGAGCAGCTCGTTGGCCATGATCGCCGCGGTGCCGAGCATCTTGGCGCCGCGTACCGTGATCCCGCCGGCATCCTCGTCGACGATGCGGGCGACGAGGTCCTGGTCCTGCTCGCCCCAGGCCTTCGCCCGGTTGGCCTGGGGGTTGATGATGACGTAGCTGAGATAATGGTCGTGGCGGCTGGCTTCGGCGAAATAGTCGAGGAGGGCGGTCGCCCGCGCCGCAGCGTGGCGGCGGAACACGTCGATGCCGACGACCTGGCCGACCAGGCTGGACGCGACATGGTCGGGGGCGCGGCCGAGAAACCCGGCGGAAAGCTCGGCCCATGCCGTCAGGGCGCGGCGCCGGGCGACCAGCTCGTCGTAGCTCTTCGGGATTTGCCAGGCGCGGTTGATCCGGCGGCCCCCTTCCGAGGAAAAGGTCATCCACTCGAGGTTCTCCGGCTGCGCCTGGAAGTCGTAGAGCGACGCGGCGGCGGCGCAGGCGTTCCTGAACGCCGGATGGGCGGTGACATCGGCGACCCGCTCGCCGTCGATCCAGATCTCCCGCCCGTCGCGCAGCGAGCGCAGATGGTCCGCCCCGGTCTTGCAGTCGCTCATCGCCCCCTCCCGCAGTCCGCGACGACAATGGCCGGTTTCGCCGCGCGCTGCATTGCAATTTGCAACAAGCCCCGGGTTCCGCTCCCGTCGCTGGGCTCCAGCTTGTTGATTCTGCTGCTCCACCCCGGCTGGCACGCGGCTTGAGACGAGCGCCGCGAAAACGAACCGAGGGTAGGACCATGTACCACGTCGCGCATTCGCCGGTCTTCGACGCCGAAATCGACTTCATCGCCCGCGCCCTGATCGCCCAGCACGGCGCCGGCGCGGCGCGGGCCGCCGTCGATCATGTCAACGAGATGATCGACGCCGGCGACTGCCAGAGCCGCGACATGTGGGCGCGGGTGGTGCACGCCATCCACGATCAGCAGCGCCTTGCCGTGGCGGTTTCGCATCGCCCGAGCTGCCGCCGCGAGCTGTCGCAGCTCGCCGCGATGGCGTGTCCGGTCGGCGGCTGAGACGCCTCAGCCGATCTTGACCAGCGCGCCGCCGTCCACCGGGAGCGCCACGCCGGTGATGAAATTGGCCTCGTCGGAGGCGAGGAACAGCGCCGCGTTGGCGACGTCCCAGGCGGTTCCCATCTTGCCGCGCAGCGGCACCCGCGCGTCGCGCTCGGCGGCCACCTCGGCGCGGCTGCGGTTGGTGGCGCGCGCTCGCGTATCGACCGCCATCGGCGTGTCCATCAGCCCCGGCAGGATGCAGTTGGCGCGGATGCCGTAGGGCGCGTTGTGCAGCGCCAGCTGCTCGGTGAAGGCGATCATCGCCGCTTTCGTCGCCTTGTAGGCAACCAGCGGGTAGGTGTTCTCGCGCGCCGCCACCGAGGAGATGTTGACGATCGCGCCGCTGCGCTGGCGCCGCATCACCGGCACCGCCGCCTTGCACGCCATCACCGTGCCGCGCAGGTTGATCGCCCAGATGCGGTCGAGCGCCGCCTCGGTGATCTCGTCGAGCGGCTTGTCGCCGCCGGCAACGCTGACCCCGACATTGTTGTGCAGGATGTCGAGGCGGCCCCAGCGCCGCACCGCCTCGGCGACGGCGGCCTCGAGGCTCGCCGCGTCGGTGACGTCCGCCGCGAAGGGCACGCAGGTGCCCTGGGCCATCGCGGCGGTCTCCTGCGCCGAGGCGAGGTCGCGGTCGACGGCGAGGACGGTGGCGCCCTCCTGGACAAAGCGCAACACCGTGGCGCGCCCGTTGCCGATGCCCTCGCCGGGGCTCTGGCCGGCGCCGACGACGATCGCGATCTTGCCCTGCAGCCGCATCGGCGGTTCTCCTAGTTCGGCACCGGCGCGGCCGGATGCAGCAGGCCCGCCTGGCGCAGATCGGCCCACAGCGCGGCCGGGATCGGGTGCCGCAGCAGGCCGAGATTGGCGGCGAACTCCTCGGCGTTGCGCGGCCCCGGAATGATCGCCGCGACCGCGGGGTGGGCGAGCGGGAACTGCAAGGCGGCGGCGGCGAGCGGCACCGAATGGCGGTCGCAGACCGCGGCGATCGCCTTCACCCGGGCTACCACTTCCGGCGGGGCGGGGGCGTAGTTCCAGGTGTCGCGGCCGGCGAGGATGCCGGAGTTGAGCGGCCCGCCGACGACGATCGAGGTGCCGGCGGCGAGGCATTTCGGCAACAGGTCGTCGAGCGGCGCCTGTTCCAGAAGGGTGTAGCGGCCGGCCAGCAGGAAGGCGTCCCATTGGCCCCATTCCATCGCCTCGAGCAGAACCTCGCGCTCGTTGACGCCGATGCCGATCGCCTTTACCGCGCCGGAGCCGCGCAGGCTTTCGAGCGCGCGGTAGCCGCTGTCGCGCAGCGTGCGCATCAGCGCGGGATGCGCCTCGGCGCCGTGCTGGTAGGCGCCGATGTCATGGACGTAGAGGATGTCGATCCGCGCCAGGCCGAGGCGCTGAAGACTGTCCTCGAACGAGCGCATGATGCCGTCATAGGAGTAGTCGTAGACCGGGTCGAACGGCAGCGGATGATGCCGGCCGTCGGCAAAGGTGCCGCTCGGGTTCGGGCGCAGCAGCCGGCCGACCTTGGTCGACAGGACCCAGTCGTCGCGCCGGCGCTCGCGCAGCGCGTCGCCGACCGCGCGCTCGGCCTGGCCCACCCCGTAGAACGGCGCGGTGTCGACGTAGCGCACGCCGGCGTCCCAGGCGGCGGCGACGATCGCCTCGGCGGTCTGGCGCGCGACCGCGATCCGGCTGCCGCCGAGCGTCGCGCAGCCGAGCCCCAGCTCGGTGACGTAAAGGCCGGTGCGGCCGATCTGCCGCCGGGCGAATTCGGTCATCGGCCGGGCACCCGCTTGTCACGCAGGATTGGGGCGAGTGATCGGATTCGAACCGACGACATCCAGATCCACAATCTGGCGCTCTAACCAGCTGAGCTACACCCGCCGCACCGGCTGGAGGTAGCGAATTGCCGGGCTAAAATCAAGCCGGCCGGGGTTTCGCCCGCCGCCGAGGGAGCCTACTTTAGCGCCGCATGAGTGCATCTCCCGAGGGTTGGAACCGCGAGGCGCTGTTGACGCCGGCCGAGATGGCGGAGGCCGACCGCCGCACCATCGCGGCCGGCACGCCCGGCATCGCGCTGATGGAGGCGGCCGGGCGGGCGGTGGCCGACGCAATCAGCCGCCGCTGGAGCCGGCGCCCGGTGGCCGTGCTGTGCGGTCCCGGCAACAACGGCGGCGACGGCTTCGTCGCCGCCCGCATTCTCGCCGAGCGGGGCTGGCCGGTGCGCTTGGCGCTGCTCGGCGAGCGCGCGGCGCTGAAGGGCGACGCCGCGCTCGCCGCCTCGCGCTGGCCGGGACCGGTCGAGGCGCTGGCGCCGGACGCGGCGGACGGCGCCGGCCTCGTCGTCGATGCGGTGTTCGGCGCCGGCCTGTCGCGCCCGCTCGACGGCGTCGCCAAGGCGGCGCTGGCGGCGGTGCGGGCGCCGCTCGTCGCGGTCGACGTGCCGAGCGGGATCGATGGCGGCAGCGGCGACATCCGCGGGTTTGCCCCGCAGGCCGCGCTGACCGTCACCTTCTGCCGCCGCAAGCCCGGGCATCTGCTGCTGCCCGGCCGGCTGCTCTGCGGCGAGGTCGTGGTCGCCCCGATCGGCATCCCCGACGACGCCGTTGCCGCGCCGACCGCGGCCAATCATCCGCGCTGGTGGCGCGCCCTGCTGCCGCGGCCGGCGCCGGGCGGCCACAAATACGCCCGCGGCCACGTGCTGATCGCCGGCGGCGCGGTGATGACCGGGGCGGCGCGGCTGGCCGCCCGGGCCGCCGCGCGGATCGGCGCCGGGCTGGTGACGATCGCGGCGCCGCCCGCCGCCTTTGCCGTCTACGCCGCCGGCGCGCCCGGCACGATCGTGCGGGCGGAGCCGCTCGCCGACCTGCTCGCCGATCGCCGCCGCAACGCGGTCCTGATCGGCCCCGGCGCCGGCACCGGGCGGGACACCCGCGACCATGCGCTCGCGATCCTCGCCGCCCGGCGGCGGACGGTGATCGACGCCGACGCCCTCACCGTGTTCGCCCCCGACCCGGCCGCGCTGTTCGGCGCCATAACCTCCGATTGCGTGTTGACTCCGCATGAGGGGGAATTCGCGCGCCTGTTCGACCCGTCCGGCAACAAGCTCGACCGCGCCCGCCGCGCCGCCCGGGCGAGCGGAGCGGTGATGCTGCTCAAAGGCGCCGACACGGTCGTCGCCGCCCCCGACGGGCGCGCGGCGATCAACGATAACGCGCCGCCCGAGCTGGCGACCGCGGGCTCGGGCGACGTGCTCGCCGGCCTCGTCGTCGGCCTCCTCGCCCAGGGCATGCCGGGCTTCGAGGCGGCGGCCGCAGCGGTGTGGCTGCACGGCGCGGCGGCGCGCCGGTTCGGTCCCGGCCTCGTCGCCGAGGATTTGTGCGAGGCCCTGCCGGCGGTCTTGGCGCCGCTCCTGGAGGGGCCTAATACCAGCTCGTTCCACGATCCGGACAGACCATGAGCGATCGCGCCCCTGGCGGCTTCTTCGACGGCGTCTTCGACCGCACGTTTGCCAATCTGCGCCGCGCCTGGCGCGAAATCGCCGGTTCGGCGCGCGGCGTGCTGAGCGCCGCGCTGCGCCCCGACCTGCCCGACGACGATGTCGCCCGCCTGCGCCTGCAGATGCAGAGCTGCCTCGATCCGCGCGCCGGCGAGGTCACCGCGCGGGCCCGCACCGCCGAGCTCGGCCGCACCTATCTGGCGCTGAGCCCGGCCGGGCGCGAGCGCTTCATGCGCCTGCTGGCGAGCGAGTTCGATACCGACCACGAGGCGGTCGCCCGGCAATGCGCCAGGCTCGCCGGCGCCGTCCCGGCGGAAGAGCGGATGGCCGCCGAGCGCGAATTGCGCGCCGCGCTGCTGCCGCCGCGGATGACGCTGCTGCGCCAGTTCAACGCCCTGCCCGAGGGGGTCAAGTTTCTCGTCGACCGCCGCGCCGAGCTCGCCGATTTCGGCGCGCGCGACCCGCAGCTGCGCGCGCTCGACGAAGACTTGCGCGAGCTGCTCGCCAACTGGTTCGACATCGGCTTTCTCGAACTGCGCCGGATCACCTGGGAGGCGCCGGCGGCGCTGCTCGAAAAGCTGATGGCCTACGAGGCGGTGCACGAGATCCGCGGGTGGAGCGACCTGAAGAACCGGGTCGAGGCGGATCGCCGCTGCTTCGCCTTTTTCCACCCCCGCATGCCCGACGAGCCGCTGATCTTCGTCGAGGTCGCCCTGGTCGGCGGCATCGCCGGCAACATCCACGCGCTGCTCGACGAAGAGGCGCCGATCGGCGACCCGCAGGCGGCGGATACCGCGATCTTCTATTCGATCTCCAACTGCCAGAAGGGGCTCATCGGGATCAGCTTCGGCGATTTCCTGATCAAGCGGGTGGTCGATGCGCTCGCCGCCGAGCTGCCGCGGCTGAAGAATTTCGCCACCCTGTCGCCGGTTCCCGGGTTCCGCGCCTGGCTCAGCGAGGCCGCCGCCGCCGGCGGCCTGCTGTTGCGCAGCGAGGTGCGGGCGCTGCAGCCGGTCGCTCCGGAATGGGACGAGGCGGCGCCGGAGAAGGCGCTGCTCGCCCTGCTCGACCACCCGAACTGGCCGGGCGAGCCGCGGCTCGCCGCGGCGTTGCGCGAGCCGCTGCTGCGGCTGTGCGCGCGCTATCTGGTCAACGAGCGCGGCCGGGCGGGGCGGGCCCGCGACCCGGTGGCGCATTTCCACCTGACCAACGGCGCGCGCATCGAGCAGCTCAACTGGCTCGGCGACACCTCGCCGAAAGGCCTGGCCCAGTCCGCCGGGATCATGGTCAACTACCTCTACCGCCAGGACGAGATCGAGGCGAATCACGAGGCGTACCGCGGCGAAAGCCAGGTCGCCGCCTCGTCTGCGGTGCGCAGCCTGGCGCGCGCCGCCTGAGCGCGGCTATGTTCGCCGCCGCCGCTGTGTTAGAACCCGCCGGCGCAGGCCGGGCGGAAGAGGCGCGGCGGGCGTGGCGAAACTGGTAGACGCACTGGACTTAGGATCCAGCGATGTGAATCGTGGGGGTTCGAATCCCCCCGCCCGCACCAGCGCAGCGCGGAAGATCGGAGACTGAGCGCCTGACGATGCAAGTGACCGAAACCAACACCGACGGGCTGAAGCGCGAGTTTCGCATCGTCGTTCCCGCCGACGAGCTCGAAGGCGAGATTTCCCGCCGCCTCGGCGAGCTGAGCCGGACCATCCGGCTCCCCGGGTTCCGCCCCGGCAAGGTGCCGCTGCCGCTGCTGCGCAAGCGCTACGGTCCGGCGGTGCGCGGCGAAGTACTGGAGAACAGCGTCCAGGCCTCGACCGCCGAGGCGATGCAGCAGCGCAACCTGCGCCCGGCCCTGCCGCCGCGGGTCGAGATCGTCTCGGCCGCCGAGGGCGCCGACCTCGAATACACGATGTCGGTCGAGCTGCTGCCGGAGATGCCGCAGCCGGATTTCGCCGGGCTCGGGCTGGAGCGGCTGGTCGCCGACATTCCCGCCGAGGATATCGACCGCGCGGTGGCGCGGATCGCCGAGCAGCAGCGCAAATCCGCGCCCGTCGAGCGGCCGGCGGCGCTCGGCGACATCGTCGTCGCCGACATCGTCGGCCGCATCGGCGACGACGAGATCCCGGGAACCCGCGCCGAGGGCCGCCAGATCCAGCTCGGCGCCGAAGGCATGCTGCCCGGCTTCGCCGAGCAGCTCCCCGGCGTCGCCGCGGGCGAGACCCGCACCGTGACGGTGACCTTCCCGGCCGACTACTTCAACCCCGAGCTGGCCGGCAAGGAGGCCCAATTCGAGGTCGCGGTCAAGGAGGTGCGCGAGCGCCAGCCGGCGCCCGAGGGCGACGAGCTGGCCAAGGAGGTCGGGCTCGAAACCGCCCAGGAGCTGCGCGACGAGATCGAGCAGCGGATGCGCCGCGACTATGACGGCCTCGCCCGCCAGCGGCTGAAGCGCGACCTGCTTGACAAATTGGCCGAGCGATACGAATTCGCCGTACCGCCGGGAATGGTCGAGATCGAGTACAATTCGATCCTGCAGCAGTACCGGGCCGAGACGGCCGGGTCGGCCGAGGCCGCGCCCGGCGGCGAGGCGGAGGCGGGGGAGGCGCCCGCCGCGGCCGCGGAACCCGGCGACGAGGACAAGGCCGAGTTCCGCCGGCTCGCCGAGCGCCGCGTCCGCCTCGGCCTGCTCCTGGCGGAGATCGGCCGCAACAACAACATCACGGTCAGCCAGGAGGAGATCAACCAGGCGCTGATCCGCGAGGCGCAGCGCCATCCCGGCTACGAGCGCCAGGTGATCGACTACTACCGCCGCAACCCCGAGGCGCTGGGCAATCTGCGCGCGCCGATCTTCGAGGAGAAGGTCGTCGATTTCGTCCTCGAACTGGCCAAGGCCTCGGAGCGGCGGGTTTCGCCGCAAGAGCTGCTGGGCCTGCTCGACCCCGCGGCGGCCGCGGCAGGCGAAGAGGCGGCGACCGAGGAAAAGCCAAAGCGCACGCGGCGCGCCAGCCCGCGCCGCGCCAGAGGAGAGGCGACATGAGCGACTATTTCGAACAGTACATGAACACCCTCGTCCCGATGGTGGTCGAGCAGACCAACCGCGGCGAGCGCGCCTACGACATCTATTCGCGGCTGTTGGCGGAGCGCATCGTCTTTCTCGTCGGGCCGATCCATGATGCGGTGGCAAGCCTCATATGCGCGCAGCTCTTGTTTCTCGAATCGGTTAACCCGAACAAGGACATCGCGTTCTACATCAACTCGCCGGGCGGGGTGGTTACCTCGAGCCTGGCGATCTACGACACGATGCAGTACATCCGCTCGCCGGTCTCGACCGTGTGCATCGGCCAGGCCGCCTCGGCCGGCTCGCTGCTGCTGGCGGCGGGCGCCAAGGGCAAGCGCTTCTCGCTGCCGAACTCGCGCATCATGATCCACCAGCCCTCCGGCGGGGCCCAGGGCCAGGCCACCGACATCGAGATTCAGGCGAGGGAAATCCTTGCCTTGCGGGCCCGGCTCAACGAAATCTACGTCAAGCACACCGGCCAGCCGCTGGAGGCGATCCAGGCGGCGCTGGAGCGCGACAAGTTCCTGTCGCCGACCGAGGCGATGGATTTCGGCCTGATCGACGAGGTGGTCGAGAGCCGTCCCGCAAGCACAGAAGAGAAGGCGCGGGCGTAGGGTTTGCCGCACCCTTCGGGAGCATCGGCATTTAACTAGTTGTTGATCCGTCGGGAGCACATATACTCGAATAGCTCGGCATCGGGCACGGTGCCTTGGCCGACAGGCCGGCGGCTGCGCGATGCGGGGCCGGTGACGGAGTGGCGATGACCAAGTCCAGCAGCGGCGACTCGAAGAACACGCTGTACTGTTCCTTCTGCGGCAAGAGCCAGCACGAGGTCAGGAAGCTGATCGCCGGGCCGACCGTGTTTATCTGCGACGAATGCGTCGAGCTCTGCATGGACATCATCCGTGAAGAGCACAAGACCACGCTGGTCAAGTCGCGCGACGGGGTGCCCGGGCCGCGCGACATCTGCCGCGTGCTCGACGACTATGTGATCGGCCAGGACCACGCCAAGCGCGTGCTGTCGGTGGCGGTCCACAACCACTACAAGCGGCTGGCTCACGGCGCCAAGAACAACGACGTGGAGCTGGCCAAGTCGAACATCCTGCTGGTCGGGCCGACCGGCTCGGGCAAGACCCTGCTGGCCCAGACCCTCGCGCGGATCATCGACGTGCCGTTCACGATGGCCGACGCGACGACGCTGACCGAGGCCGGCTATGTCGGCGAGGATGTCGAGAACATCATCCTCAAGCTGCTCCAGGCGGCCGACTACAATGTCGAGCGGGCGCAGCGCGGCATCGTCTATATCGACGAGGTCGACAAGATCTCGCGCAAATCCGACAACCCGTCGATCACCCGCGACGTTTCGGGCGAGGGGGTGCAGCAGGCCCTGCTCAAGATCATGGAGGGGACCATCGCCTCGGTCCCGCCCCAGGGCGGCCGCAAGCACCCGCAGCAGGAATTCCTCCAGGTCGACACCACCAACATCCTGTTCGTCTGCGGCGGCGCGTTCTCGGGCCTGGAAAAGATCATCGCCCAGCGCCGCCAGGGCAGCTCGATCGGCTTCGGCGCGACGGTGCGCGGCCCCGACGAGCGCAAGACCGGCGAGATTCTGCGCGACCTCGAACCCGAAGACCTGCTCAAGTTCGGGCTGATCCCCGAGTTCGTCGGCCGGCTGCCGGTGGTGGCGACGCTCGACGACCTCGACGAGGACGCGCTTGTCGACATCCTGACCAAGCCGAAGAACGCGCTGGTCAAGCAGTACCAGCGCCTATTCGAGATGGAGGATGTGCGCCTCGAACTGACCGACGAGGCGTTGCGCGGGATCGCCCAGAAGGCGATCGCGCGCAAGACCGGGGCGCGCGGGCTGCGCTCCATCATGGAAGCGATTCTGCTCGAATCGATGTTCGAACTGCCGAGCCTGGTCGGGGTCAGCGAGATCGTCATCAACCGCGAGGTGGTCGAGGGGCGGGCGATTCCCCTGCACATTTATTCCGACCGCCGCGGCGAGATCGGCACCGGCGATTGACGCCGCCGCCGGCCCGGTGCGGCCCGGCGACGCGGCTTCCGACAAGCCGGCTTGACTGTCGGCACAAGGAGGCCAACCTAATCACGGCTTGAGGCACCGGGTGCCGGCCCTGCGGCACCGGTCGTTGATCGAAGAGGCCCCATGTCAGACACCTCACGCGTCGCTCTCTATCCGGTCCTGCCGCTCCGCGACATCGTGGTCTTCCCCCACATGATCGTGCCGCTGTTCGTCGGCCGCGAGAAGTCGGTTCGCGCGCTCGAGGACGTCAAGAAGGACGACAAGCAGATCCTGCTCGTCACCCAGAAGAACGCGGCGCAGGACGACCCGTCCACCGCCGACATCTATACCGTCGGCACCCTCGGCACGGTGCTGCAGCTGCTCAAGCTGCCCGACGGCACGGTCAAGGTCCTGGTCGAGGGCGGCCAGCGCGCGCGCATCCGCCGCTATGCCGACAACGATCTGTTCTTCCAGGCCTATGCCGAGCCGATCGAGGACCAGCCGGGCGGCCATCCCGAGATCGACGCGCTGGCGCGCACCGTGGTCGCCCAGTTCGAGCAATACATCAAGCTGAACAAGAAGATCCCGCCCGAGGTGCTGGTCTCGATCAACCAGATCGACGAGCCGAGCAAGCTCGCCGACACGGTCGCCTCGCATCTCAGCCTGAAGATTCCCGAGAAGCAGGAGCTGCTGGAGACGGAAACCGTCTCCGAGCGGCTGGAAAAAGTGTTCGGCTACATGGAGGGCGAGATCGGCGTCCTCCAGGTCGAGAAGCGCATTCGCAACCGGGTCAAGCGCCAGATGGAGAAGACCCAGCGCGAGTACTACCTCAACGAGCAGCTTAAGGCGATCCAGAAGGAGCTGGGCGAGGGCGAGGACGGCAAGGACGAGATGGCCGAACTCGAGGACAAGATCAGCAAGACCAAGTTCTCGAAGGAGGCGCGCGACAAGGCCGTCGCCGAATTGAAGAAGCTGCGCAGCATGAGCCCGATGTCGGCCGAGGCCACGGTGGTGCGCAACTACCTCGACTGGATGCTGTCGATCCCGTGGCAGCAGCGCACCAAGATCAAGCGCGACATCGCCGCCGCCGAGCGGGTGCTCAACGCCGA
>Ga0070739_10006965_pt1 | contig 12220 bp, 10 predicted proteins | sample Coa_R1_7_FD_66445 | JGI IMG/M metagenome (GOLD analysis project Ga0070739, IMG submission 66445) | Surface soil microbial communities from Centralia Pennsylvania, which are recovering from an underground coalmine fire - Coalmine... | ecosystem: Environmental > Terrestrial > Soil > Unclassified ... | reverse complement strand
TCGATCCGGGCGCGTACGTTCAGGCCGTCGTCGTCCTTCTTGAGCTGCTCGTTCGCGTTGAGCGGAGTGAAGTGGCCTTTGGCCCACTGGCCCTCGCCGCGGTGCCGTCTCACCTGGTGGGAACGCACGCTCCTGCCCGAAGACTCGGCGGCGGGGGGCGTGCTCGACTCGGTCATCCTCGTGTCCTTCGCGAAGAGGGCATTCGGTCCCGAGACTGCCAGCCGAACGCGAGAAGCGTCCAACTCTGCTCAAAATGCGGACCGCAATGTGAGACGGCGGCGGACCAGAGTCCGCCGCCGTCGGGTCTGGCAGCTGCACCGGGGCCGCGGTCGGGCCCCTGGGATCCCCGGGGTCAGCTCACCCGGCGGATCCCCGAGATCGGCATCATGTTCCAGTGCGCGTACTGGATCACCTGGCCGGTGGTCGGCGCGTGTATCACCAGGCCGCCGCCGATGTACAGCGCCTCGTGCTCTTCGCCGTTGTACTCGATGATGTCGCCGGGCTCCAGATCGGCCAGGACCGCGGGCACCGCGTAGCCGTCGTTGATCTGGTCGTAGGTGGTGCGTCCGAGCGAGACCCCGGCCGCCGCCCACGCGGCCTGCACGAGGCCGGAGCAGTCGTAGCTCGGGTCGCCGGTGCCGCCCCACTGGTACGGCATGCCCAGCTTGGACTTGGCGAAGGCGATGGCGATCGCGGCGCGTCCGGTGGCCGGCGGGACCGCGTTGATCTCGGCCTGGGTCACGCCGGAGTAGTTGAAGCTCTGCTGCTGCGCGTAGGTCAGCTGGGAGAGCAGCGTCTGCGCCTGCTGGAACTTGCCGACGATCTGCTTCTTCATCGAAGCGGCCTGAGACTCGGCCTGCTGCAGCTCGGTGAGCCGGTCGGCGGCCTGCTTCTTGAGCACGGCCAGCTGCGCCTGCTCGAGCTTCAGGGCCTTGAGGTTCATCGTCTCGTTCTGGCCGACCTGGCTCATCGTCGCGGCCTGCTGCAGGTACTGGTCCGGGTGGCTCTGCAGCATCAGCTCGAGGGTCGGGTCGACCGAGCCGGCCCGGTACTGGGCGGCGGCGAGCGGGCCGAGCGTGGAGAGCAGCTTGTTCATCGACTGCTGCATCGTGGCGGCCTCGCCCTGCAGGTCGTCGACCTGCTTCTGCAGGTTCGCCAGCTGCTCGACGGCGGCGTCGTACTGGTTCGTGGCCTGCTCAGCCTGTGCGTTGAGCTCGTGTACCTGGGCTTCGATCTCGGAGACCGAGGCCGCGTGGCTCGTGGTCGGGGCGAGCCCCACGCCGACGGCTGCCGCCGCGGTCGTGGCCGTGAGGGTCATGACGGAACGGGCCGGTACCTTCGCCCGTCTGTGGGACGCCATTTCTCGCGCACTCCAATGCGGTCTCTTTCCTGCCGCCTACCGGGTGAGCTGACGGGTTCGGGCGGAAAGTGCCCTACGGCGCGCATCGCTGGACCCGCGCTCTCGCGCGGCGGCGGCGGTGCGATCCGATTCACCCCGGGTCCGCTTCGGCGGGTTCGGGACCGGCTTTGGCCGGGTGGGTTCCGAGACCGCCGGGCGACCGATGGTTCCCCGGTTCCGGCCTCGCGGCCGGATTCGGCGTCGAGCGCGACCCGCGTCCGATCCGGGGAGTAGACCGGGTGTCAGGTAGCGCCTGAAGCGAAAAGATATGCCTGTCGGCCTGGGACAATTCGGACTTCACCATGGGTCTTTACCTGAAATTTACCGGCCCGCTCCGACCCTGGGACGCGTTCCCGACGTGTAGCCCTGACTCCTCTACCGACCGTATGTTCACGGCCGCACGGTGCGATCGCAGGCCGCTGAGAGCGTCATGCCGCTCAGGGCCCCGTTTGGTGAGGTACCGTGGGGTGCCCGGTGCAGAAGAGCAAGAAATCAGGATGTATACGGAAACCGCCGACGAGGCGTTACGCGGCGCCCGATCTACGCAGATCGCCGTCGCCGCGTCCAGTCTCGACACTGCAGACTTCGAGTCCTCAGGACTTGACTCCGCGACACAAGCCGCCGCGCTGTTCGATATCGCGGTCCCTCGCCGTCGACTCTTGCGCAGCGACAGACCGCGGCGCCGCGGCAAAGCCGTTCAAACGTTCCGGCTCTGCCTCCGCTACCGCATCACCGGACTGGCCGCCGAAGCCGCGTTCTGGATCCTGCTTTCACTGCCCGCTCTGGCGCTCGGAATCGTCGGTGTTCTCGGTTACCTACACGCCCAACTCGGTACCGCACGCGCGCTCCGCCTAGAGCACGATCTGACCAATGCAGCAGGCGTGGTGCTCTCACAGCGGGCGGTGCGCCAGACCGTCGCGCCCGCGCTGCACAGCATGCTGACGTCAGGGCACGCCGACGTCGTTTCCGTCGGATTCGTCGTCGCACTGTGGTCAGGATCACGCGCGCTGAACGTCGCGATCGACACGATCACCGTCGCCTCAGGTCAGAACGGGCGGCGCGGAATCGTGCGCACCCGGCTGCTGGCGTTCGGGCTTTACCTGCCGGCCCTGCTGCTCGGCGCGGCGACGGTGCCGTTGCTGCTGGTCGGCACCGAGTTGCTGGCCGGGATCGCGCCGGCCGCCGCCGCCGTGCTCGGCCCGCTTGCCTGGCCGCTGGTGGCCGCGGCCCTGGTGGTCTTCCTCAGCACGCTCTACCATCTGGCGCTGCCGGACCGTCCGCGCTGGCGCGCGGGACTGCCGGGAGCGCTTGTCGCGCTGGCGGTGTGGGCGGCAGGCTCGGCGCTGCTTCGGCTCTACCTCCACGGCAGCCAGACCGGCCAGGACGGCGCGACCGGCGCCGCGGGCTTCGGAAGGATCGCCGCCACCGCGGCCATCCTGCTGTGGCTCTACATCACCGCGCTGGCGGTGTTGATCGGCGCGGTGTTCAACGCGGTGCTGGCGGGTACCAACGGTGACAGTGCCGGCCGGGACAGTGCCGGCCGCGTCGGCACTGGTGGGGGCGCAGTGGAAAAAGCTGTCGAACCTGCGGGCCCGCCGGGTGACAATGCGAGTGACAATAAAACGGCAGACAGCGCGGATCGGGTCGCTTAAGATGACACGATCATCCGCATAAACGGATATTTGACAACGAAGCTGACAAGTGGCGCAGTGGATCGCAGTCAGGATCCGCCCGCCGACCAGACGGCGACCGGCCGGACCGACCCAGACCGCTGACAGCTGCCAGACGAGCTGACAGGCGGCGGCCACGGGTCGGCGTAGGCACAGGTGAAAACCGCTGGCCGTCCGATATTTGGAGGACACGATGCAGGCAAGTGCCGCCACAGGCGACCCGGCGCCGGCTACCGACGTGCCCCCACCGCGCACCCCCGGGCGCCGCGGCGCCCGTTCGACCGCGCCGCTGGTCGCCGTGCCCGCCGACGGGCTCGGCTGGAGCGAGTCGGACCTTGCAGAGCTCGACCGTACGGCGCCGGGGCTGTTGCCCGGCCGGATCGTGAAATGTGACCAGGCGGGTGCCCTCGTGCTGATGCCCTGGGGCGCCGCCAGGGCGACCTATTGCGCCGGCCTGCTGCTGGCCGCGGCGAAGGCGAAGGCCGCGGGCCGCATCTGGCCCCGGCCCGGCGACCGCGTCGCCCTGCGCCGATGGCCGGACGGGCCGATAACCGTCGAAGGCGTCGTCGTTTGACTCCCACCCGAACCTTCAAGCGCGCCGCCGTTCTGGCGCCGTGTCAGATCTGGACTACGCCCCTCGCGTGGCCAGCAGGATATTCAATTCGACCGCCCATTTGGTCTTGCGAGGCTCTGTACGCGGATCCGTGCGGTACGTCTCGTAGCGGCACACGAACCGGTCTCCAGCGGGATCGTCCCTACAGTCGAAGGCGTGACCGTTGGCGGGGGCCCACGCGATCAAATGCCTATTGGCACGACGGGCGTGGTCGCGGCAGGTCATCGTGGCATACCGGCCGGCTGGCAGCAGCCCGGGGCGTACGCGGTCGCCGCCGCTCATCCGCGTTTTCGGTGAGGCCTCAGGGTCGGTGAACGGGGGCTTGTGCGGTGCCGGAGACGTTGATGCCGCCCCAGACGGCGCGGGCGCCGGAGTCCCCGACCCGAATGCACTGCACGATGCAGACGGCGCTCACGGCGATGGCCAGGGCGGCCACGGTGACCGTCGTGGCATGGTGTTCGGCGTATCCCGCGCGGTCGACGACGACCAGCGCGATCGCGAACACGGCGACCGCGCCGACGAACCAGACCAGGGTCAGGCCGAGGCTGCGGTGCTGGGCGGCCAGCTTCTGCAGATAGGTGGCGTGGTTGTAGAGGGCCTGCCCGGCCAGGTCGGTGGCGTAGGTGATGCCGACCATGACGATCGCGAAGATCGCGTTGGCGATGCCGAACCGGGCGCGCCACTTGGGGCGGGCCGCGACCAGGATCGTCGTGAGGCACACCAGCGGGATGCCGGCCACTGCCGCGTGCAGCAGCAGGATGTGGGTGGGCAGGCCGAACACCTTGACGGGCATCGGGCTTCTCCTGTTCGTCTTCGGTCCGGTGTCCGCCGACTCCGGCAGCACCCGCCAAACGTATTCGCCTATTCAGCGGTTCACAGCCCTATGGACCCGCCGGTTCGCCAGTACATGTTCTCCGAGCGGCTGAGGAAACCGGCGTCGATCAGGTAACGACGAAGCGCCGCGTAGTCGTCGTGGAAGTTCCCGAGGATGCGATTGACCTTCGCCTCCTCGTAATGCACGCCGGGCTCGAACGACTGAGCCAGATAGTCGAGCACGACCATACGCTTCGCGTGCGCGGCCGGGACATGCGTGAGACGGCCGCGGGCGAAGAAACCGCGCAGCAGCGACGCCGTCCCAGGGTCCTGCACGACCGGCTCCGGCGGCAGCGCGCTGTCGGCCTGGCGGGTGTTCGCGTCCGTCGCGGCGCGCAGCGTCTCGGGAAGGGCGCGCCAGCGGTCCTCGGACGGATCGCCGTCATCGAGCCCTGCGGCGCTCGCGGTGCCGGCCCCGGCCCGCGGCGCGGCCGGGGACGCGGCGAGGCCGTCCGGCTGCTCGGTGAGCCGGACGGCCAGGCCCGCCTCGTCCAGGCGGATGAGCGTCTTGATGACGTCGCGCACCGGCACGTTGGCGCTCTTCGCCAGGTCTTGTGCCCGGGCGCCCTGCTTCGGCGCCAGCACCAGGGCGGCGAACACCCGGAGCCGGCCCGGATCGGCCAACAGCGCGATCAGCCTGCGCGGGTCGGGGATCTGTTCGTCTTTGCCGCGAGCGGTCATGGCCCGATGTTAGCTACGCAGTATTCGGGTCCGCCTCCGGGTTTGGGACCGAGGCCGGAGGACCGGTCCGGATTCGCCGCCGCCGCGTTCAGCCGATCAGGACCGGCGCGGACAGGCGCAGATCGCGCGACGAACGGCCGACCTGCACCAGGTAGCTGCCGCGCGGGTGGACCCAAGCGTGCGACTCGGAATCCCAGCGCGCGAACGCCCGCGCGGGCACGCGGAGGCGCACGTGCGTCTCCTCGCCGGGCTCGGCGTAGGCCGAGCCGAGGGCGGCCAGCACCCGGATCGGACGCATCGGCTGCGGATAGCCGTCCACGTTCGCCGGATCCGGTTCGGAGAGGTAGAGCTGAACGACCTCACGCCCGGCCCTACGGCCCGTGTTGCGCACCGTCACGGTCACCTCGACGTCGGCTCCGGCGCGCACCGGGCCGACCGGGACGTCCAGGCCCTCGAACATCCAGCTGGTGTAGCCGAGGCCGTGCCCGAACGGAAACAGCGGCTCCCGGCCGGCTTTGTCGTACGCCCGATACCCCACGAGCAGCCGCTCGCTGTATTCGAGGGCTCCATCGACCGGCCTCGCCGGGCCGACCGGGACCCCGGCCTCGCTGCGCGGAATCGTCACCGGCAGCCGGCCTCCCGGCTCGACGACGCCGAGCAGCACATCGGCGAGCGCGTGCCCGAACTCCTGGCCGGGGAACCACACCTGGACGATCGCGGCCACCTGGTCCGCCCACGGCATCAGCACCGGCATGCCGCAGTTCACCACGACCACCGTGCGCGCGTTGACCGCCGCGACCGCCTCGATCAGCTCGTTCTGGCGGCCGGGCAGCGCCAGCGTCTGCCGGTCGTAGCCCTCGCTCTCGGTGCCCGCGGCCGCGCCGACCACGACCACCGCGGCCTCGCTGGACTGCGCCGCCGAGACCGCCTCCTTGATCAGCGCGTCCTCCTCAGGCAGCGGCACGATGCCCAGCTGGAAGCGGGTGAACTCGCCGTCGTGCTCGGACGGGTCGCAGGACGCGAACACCTCGACCAGGTCGCCCTCGTCCAGGTCCAGCACCGTGCCGAGCTCGAACGGCCGGGAGAGCGCCGCGATCGGGTCCTCGACCGGCGGCGCGGTCTCGGTGAGCACGAGCGGCGAGGGCTCCTCGAACGGCCCGTCGAGCTCCAGCCGCAGCGCGCCGAGCCCGGCGACCGCGAACCGGTGCGGTCCCGAGGCCTGTGCGCGGTACGTGGTGCGGAAGGTCAGCTCCCTGATCTCGGTGCGGACCACCGTGGGCGGCAGCGGATCCCACCAGGTCACCTCGGGCTGTTCGAGCACGTCGGTGTGCTGGAGCCCGCCGTCCTTGCCGCGGATCTCCAGACGCGCCCCCGGAGCCCTGGTGGCCGGATCGGTCAGCGACTGCGCTTCGGGCACCGGGGTGGTCAGCCAGGTGCGGCAGCCCTGATGCACGGTCAGCTCGGTGTGTGATCCGAGCGCCGCGCGCAGTCCCTCGGCGGGGGAGACTGCGATCGCCGCTCCGACCTGCGCGCTGCCCAAGCCCTGATACTGCGGGAGCACCGCGTTCGGACCGAGCAGCGCGATGGAGTGCGCGTTGCGCGGCAGCGGAAGCGTGCCTGCGCTGTTGCGCAGCAGGGTGAACGAACCGGCCGCCGCACGCCGCAGCACCTGCCGGTCGGCCCGCGGGCCGGGCTGCGGCTTGGGCTCCGCGCCGCCGAGCGCGCCGACCATCCGCGCGACCCGCAGCAGCCGCAGTACCTTCTCGTCGACCTCGGTCTCGGACACCGCGCCGCGGGCCACCGCGGCGGCCAGCTCGGCGCCCCACGGGCCGCTCGGGCCCGGCATCACCAGGTCGAGCCCGGCCAGCGCGGTCTGCTCGGTGGAACGCGCCGCGAACCAGTCGGACACGACCGCCCCGGCGAAACCCCACTCCTGCTTGAGCACGTCACGCACAGGTGCGTGTGTTCCGTCATCGTGATGCCGTTGACCTTGTTGTACCCGGCCATGATTACCGCGCAGTCGCCCTCGACGACGCAGGCCTCGAAGGGCACCAGATAGAGCTCCCGCAGCGTCGTCTCGTCGATGCGGGAGTCGGCCGTCCAGCGCTCCGTCTCCGCGTCGTTGCCGACGTAGTGCTTCGCCGTCGCGGCCACTCCGGCCGACTGCAGCCCTCGTACCCACGCGGCGGCGGCGCGGCCGGCCAGCACCGGATCCTCGCCGAAGCACTCGAAGCCACGGCCGCCGAACGGCGTGCGCGCCAGGTTCACCGTCGGGCCGAGCACGATGTGGATGCCCTTGGCCCGCGCCTCCCGGCCCAGCTGCGCGGCCACCTGCTCGATCAGCTCCGGGTCCCAGGACGCGGCCAGCGCGATCGGGGCCGGCAGGCTGGAGGAGCGGTCGGCGGGGTCGAGGAACGCCCCACGCACGCCGGCCGGGCCGTCCGACATCACCAGCGGCCGCAGCCCGATCAGCGGCTGGCCGGGCAGGCTGAAGTTGTCGGCGCCGGTCAGCAGCGCGATCTTCTGCTCCAGGGACAGCGCGCCCAGCAGCTCACGCCCGGCCCCCGCCTCCCGTAACGGGCCCGCGTCGCGGGCGGCGAACGGTCCCTGCCCGTCCCGCGGGTTCCTCACGTCGGTGCGCCCCAGGTCCACCGAGACTCCTAAAAATCGTCATAAATCAACATGATCAGGTAAAAAAGAGGCCCCGGATCCGCGCAGAGTGCGGCTGCAGCGGATCCGGGGCAGGGTGTGGTTACGAGACCGGCGTCAGGTGCAGCACGGTGTACTCGATCCACGGGTCATTCGGCCGCGGGTCGACGTAGGGGTTGTCCTTCGTCGGCCAGCCGGTGAAGTGCTTGGTGCTGTACTCGTTCCAGCCCGCGCCGTACATCAGGACCACGTCGGGCACGTCGGTGGACATGGCGTGCGCCACGATGCCCAGCTGGGTGGTGATGGTCGCCGGGTCGTTGGTGCCGGCCCAGGCCTTGAGCGCGGCCTGCACGGCCGGGTTGTTGTAGCGGCCGTAGTCGCCGTTGGCGGTCTGGCCGATCGGGGCGCTGGTGCCGTAGTCCAGCCAGTTGTCGTACTGGGTGTACGGGGTGTTGCCGCTGCCGCCCCAGTGGATGGCCGCGTCGAAGTTGCCCGCGTTGAGGTCGGCGGTCCACTTGTCCGGGGTGACGCCGTTGACCGAGACCTTGAAGCCGAGCGGCTTGAGCTCCTGCGAGATCAGCGTGGCGCAGGTGAAGTAGTCGGTGTACGAGGACGGGTCCTCGATCGCGAACGACACTTCCTTGCCGCCCTTGGCCCAGATGCCGCTGCCGTCCTTGGCGTACCCGGCCGCGGTCATGATCTGGGTGACCTTGTTCGCGTCCGAGGTGGCCGGCAGGTCGTTGGCCAGGTCCGAGGGGACCTCGTCGGTGAACTGGGGCAGCAGCAGGCCGCTTGAGGAGGTGGCCGGCGGCTCGTAGTTGGTCTCACCGACCTGGGAGAGCTCGGTGCGGTTGACCGCCGCGCTGACCGCCTGGCGCACCTTGACGTCGTCGAACGGCGCCTTGGTGACGTTGAGGATCAGCACCACGGTGTTGGTGGCGGGGAAGTAGTAGTGGTTGTGCGCCGGGTCCTTCGCCACGTACGTCTGGTCGATGTTCGTGACGTAGTTGCCGGCCCAGTCCAGCTGGCCGCTGGTCAGCGCCTGGTTCGCGGTCGTGTTGGACACGTAGGCCGGGTAGCTGACCTCGGAGACCTTCGGCGCGCCCTGCCAGTAGTTCGGGTTGGCCTTCAGGGTGAAGCCCTGCGCCGAGAACTTGTCCAGGGTGTACGGGCCGGAGCCGACCGGGTTCGCGTCGGTCCAGTGCGCCGGGTCGGACTGGGCCGACCACACGTGCTGCGGCACGATGAAGGTCTGCCCGGAGATGGCGTAGATGTTGGTGTACTGCGCCGACTTGAAGGTGATGGTGACCGTCGAGTCGTCGGACGCGTTCGCGCCGGTGATCGGCAGGCCGTTGGCGTTGAGCGCCTGGTTCTGCTCCATCAGCTGGAAGGTGTAGGCGACGTCCTTGGCCGTCAGCGGCTGGCCGTCGGACCACTTCACGCCCGAGTGGATCTTGAAGGTGACCGCGGTGCCGTCGTTGTTCCAGGTGAAGGAGTCGGCCAGCCATGGGGTGTAGGCATTGGCCTTGGTGATGTTCCACTGCAGCAGCGGCTCGTAGATCAGCGAGGTGGCGTTGACCTGCTTCGCGATGCTGGTCTGCACGAACGGGTTGAAGTTGTCGACGAACGGCGAGACCGGGTTCGACTCGATCGTCAGCGTCGCCGACTTCGAACCGCTCCCGCCGTTGCTCGAGGGCTTGGGAGAGCTGCTGCAAGCGCTGGCGGTCAGGGCGAGAGCGGTGAGCGCCGCCGCCCCGGCCAGTGCCCGTGGACGTACCGATTTGCGGAACATTGCTTACACTCCGTTGTGTCCAGTCGGCCGTGGCCGACCATCTTTGGGGAAGACCGTGGTGGGATCTATCCGAGGTGCCAGGCGCGGTCGGCTGGGCGTGTGCCCGACGTTGCGCGCCGTGCGTACTGAGTGCTTTTCTTGCCTCTGAGCTTGTGTTTCGCGCGTCTCAGGCTCCTGGCCGACGCCGCCGGCCGGGTGGCGGGGAGCGCAGTGCGATCTCCTTTCCAAGCCGCACCGGGATCACCCCTGTGCTTCGTCGGGTGCTGAGCTGGTGGTGCGTTCCTCCACTGCGGTTGCGGACACTGTGGCGGAAGTCTTCGAGGCGGGGGTCTCGTGCAGCCAGCAGGCGCTGGTCTGGCCCGGACCGACCGGGAATGCCGGGGGAACCTGCTCGGCGCACTTGGCCATCGCGAACGGGCAGCGCGGGTGGAACCGGCAGCCCGGGGGCGGGCTGACCAGGCTGGGCGGTGAGCCGGCTCCGGCCAGGGACGGCGCCTCTGCGCGGTCCGGGTCCGGGGCGGCGGACAGCAGCAGCTGGGTGTAAGGGTGCTGCGGGCGGTCGGTCAGCTGCACGGCGGGCCCGGCCTCCACGACCCGCCCGGCGTACATGACCGCGATGGTGTCGGCCAGGTACCGCGCGGAGGCGATGTCGTGCGTGACGTACAGGATCGCCAGCCGCTCGCGGTCACGCAGATCGGCGAGCAGGTTCAGCACGCCGAGCCGGATGGACACGTCGAGCATGGAGACCGGCTCGTCCGCGAGCAGCACCTCCGGCCGCACCGCCAGCGCGCGGGCGATGGCCACCCGCTGGCGCTGGCCGCCGGACAGCTCGTGCGGCATCTTCTCGATGAATTGCTCCGCAGGGGTCAACGCCACCCTGCGGAGCAAGTCCTTGATGGCGTCGTCGATGCTCAGATCGCCGGCGGTGCCGTGGATCTTCAGCGGACGGCCAAGGATGTAACGCATCCCGTGAATCGGGTTGAGCGAGGCGAACGGGTCCTGCAGGACCAGCTGCACCAGGTTCGAGTACGCCCGACCGCTCGAGGGGGCCGGCTTGCCGTCGAGCAGCACCTGTCCGGAGGTCGGCTCGATCAGCCGGGCCAGCATCCGGGCCAGCGTCGACTTGCCGGAGCCGGACTCGCCCACGACCGAGGTGACCGTGCCGCGGTGCAGCACCAGGTTGACGTCCTCGACCGCGTGCACGATCGCTTTGCGCATGCCCCAGCCGCCGCGCACCGGGAAGTGCTTGGTCAGCGACCTGGCTTCGAGCGCGGGCACCTGCTCGTCCGGGGTGGCGCCGTGTGCGGGGACGTAGTTGCTCGGGTCGGTCACAGCGCGCTCCCTGCGGCCTCGATGTACGGGTCCTGCGGGTCGGAGCCCGGCAGTTCGGCGGCCAAGGCGCCGGGCCGGGCCACGATCCGCGCGCCGACCGTGGTCGGCTCGGGCATGGCCAGCGGCTCCGGCGCGATGAAGCCCTCGGCCTGAAGCCAGCACGAGGCGGCGCGCAGGCCGGCCGAGGGCAGCTGGAGGAGGACGGGTGCGTCCTGGCGGCACACGTCCATGGCGTAGCGGCAGCGCGGGTTGAACGGGCAACCCTCCGGCACGTGCCGCAGGTCCGGGGGCGAGCCGGGGATACCGGTCATCGCCACCCGCTCGCCGTGCAGCCCGGGGAAGGAGTTGAGCAGCCCGGCGGTGTAGGGGTGCCGCGGCGAGCGGAACAGCGCCGCCGCCGGTGCGTATTCGACCACCCGGCCCGCGTACATCACCGCGATGGTGTCGGCCAGCTCGATCAGCAGCGACAGGTCGTGCGTGATGAACAGCACCGCGAAGCCGAGCCGGTCGCGCAGCGCGACCAGCTCCTCCAGGATCTCCCGCTGGGTGACCACGTCGAGCGCGGTGGTCGGCTCGTCCATGATGAGCACTTCCGGCTCCAGGGCGAGGGCCATCGCGATCATGACCCGCTGGCGCATGCCGCCGGACAGCTCGTGCGGGAAGCTGCCGAGCCGGTCGGCGGTGATGCCGACCAGGGCGAGCAGTTCGGCCGCGCGCTCCCTCCTGGCCTGGCGGCTGAGGTCGGAGCGGTGCGCCTTGAGCACGTCGGTGAGCTGGCTGCCGATGGTCAGCACCGGGTTGAGCGCGTTCATCGCGCTCTGGAACACCACCGCCAGCTGCGACCAGCGCAGCTCGCGCATCGTCTCGGCGTCGGCGGCCAGCAGGTCGTAGTCGCCCTCCTTGCCGTGGAACCGCACGTCGCCGGCGGTGATCACGCCGGGGGCGCGCAGCAGCCTGGTGACCGCGTAGGCCAGCGTGGACTTGCCGCTGCCGCTCTCGCCGGCCAGGCCGAGCACCTCGCCGCGGCGCAGCGTCAGGCTCGCGTCCACCACCGCGTGCACGGCGTCGTCGGTGAAGCCGTAGTCCACACAGAGCCCTGAGATGTCGAGCACCACGTCGCCGCGGGAGCGCGGCCGTCCGGCCGATTCCGCGCGCTGGGTTCCGAGCAGGCCGCTCACACCGTCTCCTCGATGATCGTCGCCGCCGGGACC